>Ga0182021_10001285_pt1 | contig 28520 bp, 31 predicted proteins | sample 612E3MmetaG_FD_120493 | JGI IMG/M metagenome (GOLD analysis project Ga0182021, IMG submission 120493) | Permafrost microbial communities from Stordalen Mire, Sweden - 612E3M metaG (Illumina Assembly) | ecosystem: Environmental > Terrestrial > Soil > Wetlands > Permafrost | place: Sweden...
TAGCGGTAATTGGCGCCTGCAGGACCATTCTTAAAAGAAGCACTAGAACCATTTGAATTTGTTGAATATCGTTTGTTGAGCGGGTGATGAGTGAAGCGGTGGAAAATTTATTGAATTCAACCAAGGAAAAGCTCTCGACTTGCGAAAAAACTTTGTTTCTGACATCTTTGGCAAAACCAGTTGCAATCCTCGAGGCCAAAAAGCCAACCCCAACCGTACAAATCGCGCCGATTAAAGCAAGTAATAGCATCCAAAAACCATTACTATAAATAACAGCACTATTTTGGCCGATAATACCATCATTAATAATTCTTGCCATATAGTCCGGCAGTTGCAATGTCATTGCGACCGAAATGAAAACTAAAATAATTAAAAAAATCAGCAAAAGCCAGTAATTTTTTAGAAACTTTAAAATTTTCAGCATGTTTAAATTACGTTTATCTAGAGGGTATTTTTTATTTTCTAATTTACTAGGACATCTTTCAAATGTTCTCTATTTTATAATCCAAATTCTGGCGGACATACCGTTTTTAAAATCAGGGTATTGAGTGTGATTAAACCTAATTTTAACATCAAAGTTTTGAGTTTGACGCGTATTAGAACTTTGGAAGGCAATGCCACCGGTGTTGGCCGTTGGGCTAACCTCGCTAACCGTGCCGTAAAATTTCTGCGAGCCGAAGGCATCAACGGTAAAATAAGCATTTTGACCGACGTGAATATCAACCAAACCTTTGTTCTCCGGTACTTGGCCGACAACAGATAATTCGGCTGGATTAATTAAAATCGCCATGGTTTCACCGGGGTTGACGACACGACCGATGCCGCCATTGATTTTAATTATTTCCCCGGCAGATGAAGTTTTAATCAATTCGCCACTGACTCTGGCCACAAGTGCTTGGGACCCCACAATATCGCCTTCATTGGCGTAAACTGCTTCCAGGGTGCCGCCATGAGCTGAAGTTAAATCAATTTCTGGTGCAAAAATCTGCGCCTGGTCAATAGCGATTTTTGAATTGGCTGATTGCCACCAAAAATAACCACCAATAGCGCCAGCGATAATTAAAATTACCAAAACAAAAATAAAACCTTTTTTTTTAAAAATCTTAGGCAAAATTTATCCTTTCTTCTTTAAAATTTTCGTTAGCTTTGACCAAGTTGACACAGTTCTGGTTACAAGCGAAAACAAAGAGCTTCTCTACTTTTTCCTCCCTTGGAATACTACCATCCCTTAGGTATATAATCCTTTGCGTATGCATGGCAATATCATGCTCTTGCGCTACAAGAAGTATTGTTTTACCTTCCATGTTTAGCTTTTGAAATATTGCCATAATCTCTTGTCCAGTTATAGAGTCAAGGTTACCTGTTGGCTTTTCCGCAAGAATTATAGACGGATCGTTTGTTTCCATTGGGTTATCCTTTATTTTAATTATTAAATATAACGTCTTATGTACTACTTGTGCTGCCCGAAACTTGCAGCAGTACCCCGTAAGCATATATTACGTCTCCTTCCTTCAATCCCGATTTTATTTCTATATTTTCATTAACGGATGCCCCTGTTGTTACTTCAACCTTTTTAACTGTTTTATCCTGTGGGGAAGGCATGTCAACATATTGTTTTCCATCTTCTTTATAAACTGCTTGAATGGGTACTAACAAAACATTTTCTATTTTAAAAATAGTTATAGTTAGATTTGCAGAAATTCCATAACGCAGACTTGAATTTGCAGAATCATCGGGTTTGACTGTTACTTCAAATGTGATTATGCCTGCAGTATTTTTAGAGACTGGAGATATATCAGAAATTTTACCACTAAAATGCTTATCCGGATATGTATCAAGTGTTATATCAACTTCCTGGCCTATTTCAATATTCATTATATCAGTTTCATTAATATCAGACTTTATAACAAATGTATTGCTTATAATTGAAATGGCAAGCCCTGACGCAAATTCACCCGGGTTAAAGTTAGATAAAAGCACTATTCCGTCAAATGGCGCTGTAATCTGATTTTTATTTAAATCAAGTTTTGCAATTTCAAGGCTTATTTTATACACAGCAAGTTGTGCTTCTGCCTGCTCTATGTTTTTCTTTGTCAGTATTATTTGAGCCTGAGCAGTTTCCGTACTGCTTAAACTGCTCCAGTAACTTGCAGACTGGCTGTTAATTGCCTGCTTGTAGGCTGCTTCTGCTGATTCAGCCTGGGATTGAGCGTTTGCTTTTGCCTGCTCGTATGCAGCCTCCGCAGTACTCGTGCTATTATCTACCTGGGTAACAGCCTGATGATATGCTGCTTTTGCAGTTTGCAGGCTATTCTTTGCCTGGTTAATCTCATCATCAGTATGAGGTGATGCTTTTACTCTATCATAATTACGCTGTGCAATATCCAGGGCTACCTTAGCGCTGTTTATTGATGTATCTGCAGCAACAGCAGCATTTTCTGTAGACAGTTTGGCACTGTTAAGTGATGCATCTGCAGCAGAATTTGCATTTTCAAGCGACGATAGCGCATTTTGGGTTGCCTGTTCGGACAATACTGCATTTGACTGGGCAAGTTGAATAGCTACATGATTTGCATTAAGAGCATTCTGATAATTTATTTTCGCAATATCGATAGAGTTTTGAGCTGTCACCAGATTTTCCTCAGCCTGGCTTACAAGAAGCTGTGTTTTACTGTTGTCAACCTTAATCAGGGTATCCCCTTTTTTAAATTTAGCTCCTGTGCCAAGTACCCCCTGAACTTCACCGGGAGATTGAAGAACATAGTTTCTTGCTTCCGATGCATATGAGTATCCGGTTGATGTTACAGTTTGCGTAATATTACCCAATTGAACTTTATATGTTTCTATGTTTGTTGCGCTTTTTTTAGTACAGGACACCAATCCTATTATAAATACCAATAAGGTAAAAACTACAAAGATATTTAAAAAAAATTTTGTTTTATTATTTTTTCCCATTTTCTTCTCTTTCTTTTGTTTCTTTGGAAAATTCTTCAGCATATATGTCATTAAATATTTCATTAAATATATTGATTGCTTCTTTAAGCCGTTCTCTTAGAACTACCTTTATAATTTTATACTCATCCTTACCCTTTTTAGTAATTTTGTAAATTCGCCTTGGATGTTCTTTTTCCAGGTACCATTTTCCTTCTACAAATTTTTCTATTTCCAGCTCTTTTAACAGAGGATAGATTGTTCCGGGATTAATACTCCAGGTATGAGAGGTTCTTTTTTCAATTTCACCCATAATTTCGTTACCAAACATTTCATTTTTTTGAAGCATATGCAGGACAAATAATGGCAGGAGTCCGCTCCTTGTTAAAATCATGTTAACGAAAGGATTAATATCGGGGCTTTCAACCCATGGCAGAAAACTTCTTTTGCCAAAAATCCAGTGGTTTTTTATATTTTTAAGAATATTTTCAGCCAATTGGTCAGGATCTTTAAGTCCTTCTTTTATTTTGTTTTTAATGAAGTTTTTTGCCTCATTTTTTATTTGTAAATTCTTCACAATCTGAATTTTTCATGGTATTTTATAATTTTATTTAATATATTTATTAATTTATTGAATTCAATATATATTAAACTTAATATATTATTGCTGTCAAGTAAATTTTAAAAATTTTTGTTTGTATGAGGTATGGCCGCTGTTGCTATGATTTCCACACAGGCATCAATTCCTAGTATCCCGCTGTTAAGGCATATATCATAGGTATCCATACTAGTCCACTTTTTTTCAGCACGAGCGCTATAGAATCCTGAACGTCGCCTGTCGTTTTTTCTCAGTACATTATGCACCTCATTTTCCAATATGCCATACTCTTCAACGGCTCTTTTGATTCGTACATCTTCGCTTGCGTGAATGAATATACGCAGACAACTTTTTTGATTCACCAACACCTGGCCTGCGCATCGTCCAACAACAACACAATTTCCGGTAAGAGCCAACTCGTTAATAATCTTGCTTTCTGTGTAAAACAGTTTGTCCGCAAGTGGCTGATCTTCTGTGATATTTTCTGCCATAATCTTTGCGTAAAGAAAGATGTTTGTCGCTGTCTCCTCCAAGTGTTGAACATATTCTGGAGAAATGTTGAGCTTTCTAGCAGCCATTTGAAGGATTTCCTCACCGTAGAACTGGAACCCCAATTTTTCAGCTAATAAGATTCCGATCCGTTTTCCGCCACTTCCAAATTGCCGCTCAATCGCAATGATGTTATATTTTCCCATTTTGTTTTCCTAATCTAATTTATTGCTTGAATTAAAATTATTGTTTCTGCACAACCTTCTTTCATTTTAAATTTTCAAAAAACATATCAAACAATTTGTTGAGCTTGACAAGGCCTGTGTAAATATCCTCAATATCTTTTTGAGAGACATTTTCTTGTATTTTTTTATAGAAGCCTTTAACTCTGTCTTTGATATCATCCATTTTGCACCGGGCAGCATCTGTAAGTCCGATATTAACCACCCTTTGGTCATCCTTCAACCGGTTTCGTACAACAAGTCCGGCTTTTTCAAGACGGGAACAGATGTTAGAAACATTGCTGTTGATCATAGCAAGCCCACCCGCGATATCACTAACTTTCATTGGGCCCTTTTTATCAAGCAACAGTAAAATGCCAACTTGTGACACGGTCAAGCTTTGTGTCCCAAACTGTTTACTATTAGCCTTTGCAGATTTTGATTCGGCTGTTTGTAAAAGCTCATTGATTACAGCCCAGGGTATATGATAATTCATGGTACGTCTCCTTTTTAACTCACTCGAATTGAAAGAAACACCTAACGCTTTTTACATAGTCTTGACGGTGTTATCTCATGAGAATATTTTAGGTAGTTTAATCATTTTTAAGTTCATTCCATTTTTTGTATCGTAACTATAGTTACTACGGTATATAATACCACGGTAAATATTTATTATCAAAGATGTATTGATTATTTATTAAATTGATTGTATTTAGAAACTCAATTCAGGTATTAAAATATTCCCATTCAAGTTCAATAAACAGGTTTTAACTTTGTCTACTATCCCCAGCCATTTAATTATAATTCGTACCAATATTCAGTATTTTTATGAGCAATAATCCATTTGTTATTTTCTTTGAATCTGTTTTCCCTTCTGCTATTCCAATTGGAAAAATAACGATTATAAAATAATTTAAAATCGGTCTAAAAATGCTATACTTAAGCTGTAAACTTAAAAGTAATTCTGATTTTGATGACGTTGCATTCGCTGTTGTTTATGGGAAAAGCGATAGGAATGTTTGATTTCAATGTGGACCAGCTACAAGAGATGAGCTTACTGGTAAATAGGTTTTCATGTTGTTGCAGCGCTCCCTGAAACGTCTTAATGGCGTGGTACCTTGGAATTTATGGTTATGTTGAAATTGACAGTTTTTTCAAACTTATTAATCTTATTCTTCTTTCTGTAGTAGCTTATTGTAGTTAATTGCAAGGAGTGTATTATTTGTCAGGTCATATAGAACTTGTTAAAAAAGCTATTGAATTTAAAAGACCGGATTATCTGCCGCTTGAAGTACTTGACGTTCCTTATTTATACGATGCTTATAAAACTCTTGACAGTAAAAAAGTTAAATTGATACCGGGGACCGAAGATTTTGACTCTATTTGGGTTCAAGGATTTTGGTTTCCTGAGGAAATAGGAAAAAATGATTTTGGTGAAGCCTTAAGAAAAGATGAATATGGTGTTATAACTAAAGTTCCTAAAGACATGAACTCAGCATATGTAATTCTGGAGGAGCCCTTAAGAGGTAAAAATTCACTTAAGGATTATAAGTTTCCTGATAAAAGCAGCACAAGAAAATATTTCGATAAATTTAAAAAAATTATTGCTTCCAGGTATTCAGACAGATTTATAAATTCCCATATAGACCCTGCAGCTTTCCTTACAGCCTCTTTTCTTATGGGAACTGATGAACTTTATTTGAAAATGGCATCAGATCTCAATTTTGTAATTGAGGTAATCGAACAAATTTTTGAATACCATTATAGTTTGATTGAGGAGTTTGCAAAATATGGTTCCCACATGGTAACCTATCTTGATGAATTTGCAGGGAGCACCGGGATGATGTTTAATCCTAATATATGGAGAAAATATTTTAAAAAATACTATTGCAAGTTTTTTAAGCTTGTCCATGAAGCAGGAATGTATGGATCCATTTGCCTAGACGGTAATTTTTCTGATATTATTGATGATTTGCTTGAAATGGAACTGGATGTTATTCAATGCCCAGAGACAAAAGCTATAGGAATTGATACATTATTAAATAAAGTAAAAGGTAAAAAGTGCATAAAATGCGGAGTCGACATGATGCACACGCTTTCTTTGGGAAAACCGGAAGAGGTATATAGCGAAGCAAAAAAGGTAGTAGAAAGCTTAAACAGTAAAAATGGAGGCTTTATTTCGGTTGTTTTAAGATGGCACAGACCTCAATATCCCATGAGTAATGTCATGGCTTCAGTTAAAGCTTTTAATGAATTTAGAGGCCATTGAAAAATTAAATTTTTTAAAGGGGCACATTAGATTAAAAAATATAAAAAACGGAGGTGGTTTTAGGGATTAAGGTTAAAGCTATTGTTTATTTTTTTAATATAAAATTAAAAGGAGAGAAACATTGAAAAATTAAATTTTTTAAAGGGGCACAATAGATTAAAAAATATAAAAAACGGAGGTGGTTTTAGGGATTAAGATTAAAGCTATTGTTTAATTTTCTGATTTATTATTAAAAGGAGGGAAATAATGAAAAAAGCAATTTTGTTTATCATGATTTGTTTATTATCAGTTTCAATGGTCCTAAGTTTCTCAATGGTAGGCTGCAAAACAACTGCTGCTTCTGAAACAACCGTTGCTTCTGAAACAACTGCTGCTTCTGAAACAACCGTTGCTTCTGAAACAACTGCTGCTTCTGGAACAACTGCTGCTGCAGAAACCACAGCCGCAGGCGGAGAAAAGCCGACTCTCACCTTTTGGCAAAATGAAGCAGGCAGCGGTCTGACTCAATGGTACAAGGATGTAATAGCAGATATAAATGCCAACGAAAATTTTACCGTAAAAATGGAGGAAAATCTTGGCGGAGGCACGGAGGTTATAACCAAGCTTGTAACTGCAGGCGTCTCACAAAGCGGATTTGACTTTTCATGGGATTGGTCCGGGACAATGTCAACTTTGGCAAGAGGTGTAGCCGGCACTTACCAGCCTGTCAATAATCTTGTTTCCAGTGATGTTCTGGATAAACTAAGCAAGGATACAATGGTAGCCAATACAGATGCAGATGGCAATCTTTGGGGAGTACCGTTCTTTCTTGAAACTGTTTATATGGCTTACAACAAGAGCTTATTGGAAAAAGCTGGTGTAGATACTGCTAATCTCCCAACATCTTTTGATGATTTTATGGCTATGAATAAAAAGTTAAAGGATGCCGGGATAATTCCTATTTCATTTGCAAACAAAGAAGGCCTTGTACATGAATTCTGGGTAATGGACATGATGCAGCAGTATTTTAATACAGCGCAGGAACATAAAGATTTTTGGACAAATGCTAAATTTGTTGACAATGCAGCACTGAAAGACTGTATGGAAAAATATAAAAAAATGTATGACGCAAAATACCTTGATCCCGAAGCTGAAACTCTTGATTATGCTTCCAACTATTTTTCAAGATTTTCGAGCGGAAAGGTTGCAGGAGTTTGGTTCATAAACAGCATGTATGTTTCAACAATCAAAGAAGGCGAAATGAACCCGGATAACGTAATATATCAGAAACTTCCATTCTTTGGCAATGGCGCTCTGAAGGATGCCATACCTACCCTTGGATATTGTCTCACAATATCCAAGTGGACAAAATATCCTAAAGAGTGTGCTAAAGCTATTGGATATTTCACAAGCGAGAAATGGCAGACAGAAATGGCTTTGAAATACGGAGTTACTCCGGCATATACTTCTGTTGATGTAAGTAAGGCTACTGATCTCACTCCTAACATGAAATTTATTTTTGAATCCGGAAAGGGAAAATATACTGAAATGGGTTATGTTGACTGGATTGCAGGTCAGTATGACGAGCTTATAAGAAGTGCCACTTCGTATCTTCATGGAGATATTACATACGAAGACTTTGCTAAAAAGATGGAAGCATCAAGCAAAATTTAATAATTGAAATTTAATTGTAGTTTCTAATGTTTTAAACTTTATATTATTAAGAAAAGTTGGGCAGGTTTGGTTTGTCAGCCTGCCCGACTAATAAAGATGAAAAAAAGGAAATGATTAAAAAAATTGGAATTTCACACAGAAACAGGCTGCTAAGGGATAACTCTTCAGCATATGGGTTTTTGTCACCTACGATACTTCTTCTATTATTTATTTTTGCTTATCAGATAATAAATCTTTTAATGTTTAGCCTTGTAAAATGGCAAGGTATTCGTCCGACAAATGAGTTCAATAATTTCAGTTACTTTGTAACTTTATTCAAACAAGGACTTTTATATGGTCCCTTGTTAAGAAGTCTGGCACTTACAGCAATAGTGATTCCGGTAGTAATTCTTTTAACTACTTTTTTGGCTCACAATATCTACAGAAAAGTATTTGGCTGGAAATTTTACAGATGGATTATTTTTATTACGTCCATAATACCTGTAATAGTTGCAAGTATTGTATGGACCTTTCTTTTAAATGCATATGGCCCCATAAATAATTTTTTTAGATTTATTCATTTGGATTTTTTGGCGGTTGACTGGTTTGGTAATGCGAAATTTGCAATAATTGCTCTTTGCTGGATCATAATTTGGAGAGAACTTGGATTTTCAACAATAATTTTTCTTGCCCAGCTTACATCAGCAGATTTCAGCGTATATGAAGCAGCTATAATTGATGGAGCAAATGAATTCCAGCTTATAAGATATGTAACATTTCCTGCTTTAACCAATATAATTAAATTGTATATTATAACAATGACAATCTATGTAATGAACAACTTGTTTGGTGTGGTTCTTGTAAGTACAGGCGGTGGACCAGGGTATGCTACAACTGTTCTCGAATATTATATTTATTATATGACATTCCGTATAGGAAAAATTGGGATAGGTGCTGCAGTATCTGTTGTATTATTTATTATTACTTTTATATTAATATTAATTTATATTAGATTTACATCAAAAAACAATAAAGAAGGTGTATTCTAATGAAACATAAAACTTTCAGTATATTTTATAAAATACTCGTACAAGGAGTTTTTATATTTTTATCTGCAACAGTAATCTTTTCTCTCTATTATTTAATATCAAACTCTCTTAAGACTACAAATGAGTTCAATGCAAGCCAATTCTCGCTCCCCAAAGGATTTAATTTTGAAAATTTCAGGTATATTTGGACAAAGGGAGGCATTAGCGTAACATTCAAAAACAGTATGGTGCTTTGTGTTATAAGTGTAGTTTTGGTTTTGATTTTAGGTGTGCTTGCCGGTTTTGCATTTTCGTTTATCAAGTTTAAAGGTAAAAAAACTTTAAGTTATTTAATAATTTCAACAATGTATATTTCTCCAATGGCACTTATAATTCCTTTATTTATCCAGTTTACAAAGTTAAATCTGGTAAATAACTATTTTGGGATAATAATCATATATACCGGATTTCATCTGGCATATTCCATTTATCTGATTACAACATATTTTAGAAATATACCGGATGAAACATTAGAAGCTGCTACTATTGATGGGTGCAGTAAATTCGGTCTTCTTTTTCACGTCTTTCTTCCTCTTTCAAGGTCAGGGCTTATTGTATTATGTGTAATTAATTTTTCTTTGATTTGGAATGATGTATTGTTCGCATTTATTTTCCTTCAAAAATCTGAGATGCAGACAGTTATGGTTCAAATTGCTAAGTTTCAAGGGAAATACGGAGTTGGGAATATGACCCATATAATGGCTGCTTTACTTATTATTTCTATACCAACCATCCTATTATATCTTCTCGCGCAAAGATTTTTCAGGGAAGGAATTTTAGCTGGTTCCATAAAATAAATCGAAAGTAAAAAGTAAATTATCAATCCCAATTTATTGCAATTCTAATAAAACTTTATTTCAAATAAAGGAATTATCTAAAAAAGGAAGTATAGAATAAAAAAATATGTATAAGAAGAATTTTGACGCGATTGTCATTGGTGGCGGATATACCGGATGCTCCACAGCATATTTTCTTACAAAAGCAGGTATGGATGTTGCACTGATAGAAATGAATTCGATCTGTTCAGGAGCATCAGGCCGCAATGGGGGACAGGTTATACAGCTGGAAGGAAGAGAAGAGCTTACAAAAGAAAAGATAATTAAACGCAACAGTATTACTGGCTTAAACAAGAGGCTCCTTGAAAGCTTAAATAATGAACTGGAATGTGATATTGAATTCATTAAAAATGGAAGTTTAGATGTTGCATTTACTGAAGAAGAAGCAGACATTATAAAAAAAGTAATGGAAATTCAGTATGAAACCGGAGATAAAGGTGTTGAATTCATTGGTCCCGATAGAATAAAAGACATATGCCCTGCCTATGGAGATAATTTTGTGGGTGCTAAATTAAGGCATGATGATGGAAGCGTCAATCCTTTTAAGATGACGCATGGACTGGCTTTTGCTGCTCAAAGAAAAGGCATGAAAATATATACTCGCACCAAAGTCCTGTCGCTTATTTTTAAAAGCAGTAAAGTAATTGGGGTAAAAACAGATAACGGAGAGTTTTTTGCTGACAAGGCTGTAATAAATGCAACTAACGCATGGAGCAAGTTATTGATAGAAGAATATCCCATAATACCCTGCAAGATTTTAGGGTTTGTGACTGAGCAGCTTCCAATAATTCCAATTCAATCAGTCGAAGCTTACCCTGGTGAATTTGCAATTTATGGTTCATCTCAAAAACACGGGAATATTCTAATCGGAGGCGCCCCTTATTCTTATCCTAAAAACATGGAGGATCATTTGAGCCAGGATGTATCTTTTATGGATTTCAAAAGATATGGAGATGTTTTTAAATTTACATGGCCGAATGTAAAAGAAGTTTCTTTTATAAGAGCCTGGGCGGGTGCAGTCGGTTTTACTCCTGATTCTTATCCTCTTGTTGGACCGACAAAATATGATAATTTTTATATTAATGGAGGTTTTACAAACGGCAATAGCTGGTGTCCGATTTGCGGGAAGCTTTTGGCAGAATATATACTAAAGGGCGGGAAAACTACGGTTCCTATAGATTTTCTTAATCCTGAAAGGTTTTCCATCCATACATTTGAATGGCCAAAAGAATATAATTATACAGTTTTACACAATTACATAACCCAAATGATGGGCTAATTACAGTTATTTAATTTATAAGGAAAGGTTTTGCAGATATGAGGATTACCAACCATCCTATTCTTGATGATCTTACTGATAGAAAAAAAATTTCGATATTTTTTGATGGAGAAAAAATAGAAGCATTTGAAGGAGAGACTATTGCTGCGGCATTGTTTGCAGCGGGTATAAAAGTTTTCAGGACAACTCCTGTATTTCATGAACCAAGGGGAGTTTATTGCAACAGAGGCAGATGTACGGACTGCATAATGAAAGTAAACGGCAAACCAAATGTAAGAACCTGCGTAACAATTGTTAAGGAAGGAATGATAATAAAATCTTTATATGGGCTTGGCGATTGGGGGAATGCAGTTGAATAATGAACTGGTTATAATCGGAGCCGGACCTGCAGGGCTCTCTGCAGCAAAAGAAGCGGCTAAGTTTGGAGTAAAAGTTCTTGTTTTAGATGAAAATGACAGACCCGGCGGTCAGCTTTTTACTCAAACTCATAAATTTTTCGGCTCAAAAGAACATAGCGCCGGTATTAGGGGGTTTCAAATAGGCAATCGCCTGCTTGAAGATATTAAAAAATCGGATGTGGAAATTTCTTTAAATACTACGGTATATGGTATTTTTCCGGATAAAACTGTTATGTTTTCTGTTTTAAATGAAAAGATTCAAAATCTGCAGGCTAAAAATATCCTGATTGCCACCGGCGGCCTTGAGAAACCGATTATGTTTAAAGGATGGACCCTGCCGGGAATAATGGGTGCGGGAGCAGCCCAAACAATGATGAATGTTTTCAGGGTTCTTCCAGGCAAGAGAGCCTTGATGATTGGCACTGGAAATGTAGGCCTTATTGTTTCATATCAGCTTAAACAGGCTGGTTGTGAAGTCATTGGCGTTCTTGATGTCATGCCAAAGATTTCAGGTTATAAGGTACATGCCTCAAAAATAAGAAGAGCGGCAATTCCAATACTGGTCTCTCACACTATTAAGGAAGCAAAAGGCAATCAATCTGTAGAGAGTGCAGTTATAACAAAAGTCGATAACAGTTGCAGAGAGATAGATTCAAATGAATTTGAAGTTGAATGTGATTTAATTTGCATAGCAGCCGGCCTTCAGCCTTTTAATGAATTATGCTGGGCTTTAAAAATGGAAATGGAGTATATAGGTGTTTTGGGTGGTTTTGTACCGGTTCATAATGATAATATGCAGACATCTATTAAAGATATTTTTGTAGCCGGGGACCTTGCTGGGGTAGAGGAAGCAAGTACTGCAATGGAAGAGGGAAAACTTGCTGGAATTGCTTCTGCAAAAAACCTCGGATATTTATCTGAAAAGGAATTTAATAATAAGAAAAGTGAAATAATTGAAAGACTTAATCAGTTAAGGCTTGGCTCTTTTGGTATTGAAAGAGAAAAAGCAAAAAAAATTCTTTTAAATTCATGCAATTTTTAATTAATAATTATTTTTTTAATATTTTAAGTATTTTCCAGGAGTGAAATGGTTAAAAAATTAGATAAAATCCCTAATGATTCTGAAACAGGAGTTTTAACAATTGAAAGGTTAAGGCAGACACCTGGCTTCCCGGATGAAAAGGATTTAGAAAATGGACTGATTGCTGTTATCGAATGTGATGAAGATATTCCCTGTAATCCCTGTGAAAGCATTTGTCCCAATGCTGCAATAAAAGTTGGAAATCCGATAACGAATCTGCCTGTTTTGAATTTTTCAAAATGCAGCGGATGTTTGAAATGCCTTGGTATTTGTCCAGGGCTTTGTATTTTTGCGATTAACAAAAATTATAATAATGATAAATCGCTTATTTACATACCTTATGAATATTATCCTTTGCCAAAAAAGGATATGATTGTCCGGGCACTTGACAGAAAGGGCAATTATGTATGTGATGCTGTTGTTCTAAAAGTATTGAAACCATTAAAGAAGCAGAATTCGGGGCTGGTAGGAATCATTATTCCCAAAGAATACTTTAATATTGTCAGAAACTTTGAATTTTAAATTGCAGGAGGATATTTTGGAAAATGATCATTTGCTTGCTTGCAGATGTATGGAAATTACTGAAGTAGAAATACGCAATGCTGTAAGACAGGGAGCCACTACTGTTGATGCAGTTAAAAGGGCAACACAGGCATGTTTTGGATTGTGCCAGTCAAAAACATGCTTTAATATAATTGCAAGAATTATAAGTGAAGAAACAGGGAAACCAATTTCTGAAATTTTGCCTATTAAGATAAGGATCCCAGTAAGGCCGTTAAATATCGAGTCTTTTTAAAGTCAGAATAATTATTAAAACTCGGGTTAATCTTCAGTAATGATTATTCTGCAAGGCAAGCCGGTGGTATTTAGGATCTTAATCGGACATATGTATAATTTTACTTTAAAATTCGTTATTTTTTCAATATTGACCATTGGAGCAGTTATATATATATTATTATTATATATGAGATCCCAAACTCCTTGTTCGTTGTCTACATTATCAATTGATGGTGTATCCATTCCTAAAATAAATGGTTTTTTGGCAACTATATATTCTACAGCATCTTTTTTCATGAACCAATCATGTGTTAAAAAATCAGGTTTGCTCCAATGGGTTCCCCATCCTGTCGCAAAAATTATATTCGAGCCATCAGGAATTAATTCCTTTTCTGCTTTTTTTATATCTTGAAGAGTAATAAATGGATGGTTTCCTTCAAGCCCTAATTCGTCTAAATTAAATTTAAGAACATATGCATCTACCCCGAAGATCTTTTCAATTGGAACTGTATGCACTGCAGGGCCTTTTTTTAATCCCAGTGCATGGGCGGGACCATCTATATAAGTCCCGGTAAACATACAAAATCCTTCAAATGCTTGAGAGAACGCGCTAAAATCTACCCAGTCCGGATTTTCAAGTTCAACCAATTTAAAATCAGGAAAGGGCGGCCCATAGGACCACATTCCATCATAGATTGGTCCGGATGCATCTATAATTTTCACAGAACACTCCTATTTTTAATTATGATATCTAAGTCCTGGCATAAATTTGATTTAAGATGTTGGTACAATCTTTAAAACATTGCAACAAAATCAGTTACTGCAAAATCACTTCGATCAGCCTCTATTTAAAATTTATGCTTTTGCTCTATATATTATTATTTAATAAATATTATTTTCTTACTTTTTTAGCTGCATTCTTAATACCCTGAATCATCATATCAAGATCATTTTTTGTCAATCTCGGATTCATAGGCAGGTTAATTTCTCTTTTATAGAAGAATTTTTCTGCATTCGGACAGAGCTTATCAGGATAATTATATTTTCTTTTAAGCCCTGTGAAATGATAAGTTGGCTGATAGTGTAGAATACCCTGGATGCCTTCTTCCCTATACAGGACCCTTAAAAACTCATCGCGTGATGCTCCTAATTCCTCTTCTTCTATACATAGTGTATAGAGATGGTAGCAATGGTAGCAATCAGGACTTTCATACACAGGCGTTATCCCCTTTATCCCTTTTAAGCCTTCATTTATATAATTTCCATTGTTCTTGCGCTTCTCTACCATCATTGCCAATTTTCTGAGCTGCGCTCTGCCTACAGCAGCTTGCGCTTCGGTCATGCGGTAGTTATTTCCCCATTTCCCATCGTCATCAATTACATCAAAATGGGAGGGAATCCAGTAATCTTTTACATCGGTCTTATCCATCTTATACCCTGAAAATTCAAAATGGGTTTGTTTGGGATCCCAGTGGGTAATGCTAATGTTCCTAAACCTTTTGATTTTATCTGCAAGCTCATCGCTATTAGTAGTAATCATTCCTCCTTCGCCGAGTGTGGTCATATTTTTCAGAGAATGAAAACTGAAACATCCGATATCTCCGATACTTCCTGCGGGTCTGCCCTTATACTTTGCGCCATGCGCATGGGCGCAATCTTCCATTACATAGAGGTTATGCTTTTTAGCTATTGCCATGATAGGATCCATGTCGCACATCTGCCCGCCGTAGTGGACCACGTAAATTGCTTTAGTCTTGTCCGTTATCTTATTTTCTATTTGTTTAGGATCGATATTAAATGTCTTTGGGTCGATATCTGCAAAAATTGGTTTTGCTTCCTCTTTTAAAATGACTAAGGAGGTTGCAATAAAGGTATTCGGGGTTGTAATAACTTCATCACCCTTTTTGATCCCGAATGTTTGAGTTGCCACGTGCATTGCGGTAGTACAGTTGCTTACTGCAAAGGCATGTTTTACTTCAAATACCTTCGCAAATTCATCTTGAAATAGCTGGACCTGCGGCCCCATAGTCTGGGACTCCTGCTTCATAGCAGCTAATACAGCTTTTTCTTCTTCACCATCATAGATAGAGCCAAAGAAAGAATACTCTACCTTAAGTTTCACTCCATCATTCATATGGTACCCAGAAGTTATTCCACCCTCTGTATCTGACCCTGTAAACAATAATTCTTCTTTTCCTTTTTCCTCCGCCATTTTTAACACTCCTTATGTAACAAACTAATATTTTTTAACATGAACTCTAAATTTCAAACGCCGGCTTAATCGGGCATAATTAACTGATGAAACTCATTTCTTCAAGTATTTCATTATTGATATTTTCAAATTCTTCCTGGGGCATGTCCACAATAGCAATAATATCCACAACGGAACAGATTTTTTTTATTGTACACTTCTACAATAAAATAGTAAATACTTCGAATTGATTTATTTAAATTCTAAATGAAGCTGTATCAATACCCCATAAAAAAACCTAAACGGCATATTTTGTAACATTTAGTGCTGAATCTATATTTATAAATATTATTAAAAATGAGTTTATGGAAAACCTAAAAATGCTATAATTAAGCTGTAAAATGAATAACAAATCGGAATTTTTATTAAGGAATTAATATATCACAAAGTTCTTTGATGGAGAAACATAAAAGATATTTTTTTAATGAATGTAATTGATAGGAGGAGTTTTTATGATTAACTGGGGTGTTATTGGAGCGGGGGGAATCGCATACAGGAGAACAATTCCGGAAGGAATTTTAAGTGCGGGCAATTCAAATCTCACAGCAATTCAGGATGCTAATACTGATCTGGCCAGAAAAATTGGCAAAGAATTCAACGTAAAAGTATATGATAAAATAAAGGATTTGTTGTCAGATAAAACTATAGATGCAGTATATATTGCAACTCCCGTGTTTTTGCATTATAAACATTGTATGCTTGCTGCAGAATATAAAAAGCATATACTTTGTGAAAAAAATCTTGCACTAAACAAAAATCAGTGTCTTGAGATAATAAAAAAATGCAAGGACAACAAAGTTAAGCTTGGAGTAGGTTATATGATGCGCTTCAATCCTTTGAATTTGGCAATAAAAGAAGCAGTTATGGAAAAAATGCTTGGGAAAATTATTTTGGGAAGAGCCCAGTTATCGTGCTGGTATCCACCGATTAAAGATGCCTGGAGACAGCAAAAAAAGCTTGGCGGCGGTGGGAGCCTTTCTGATATGGGCAGCCACTGTATTGACCTGCTGGAGTTTATTTTTGGGAGCAAAGTTGTTGAAGTAAATTGCATAGTCGGAAATATTATCCATGATTATGAAGTAGAAGATACTGCCATTGTAACCTGTAAATTTGAAAATGGCTCTATCGGTATTGTGGATAATTGTTTTAATATCCCAGATAATTCTTCAAAAAATTTTCTTGAGATTTATGGAGACAAAGGCAGTATATTATGCAAAGGAACCATTGGACAAGACTCAAAGGGAGATGCAGAAATTATAATAGAGCCGGTAAAGAAAAATTATGAAGCCGATCAAAAAAGATCGGATATTACATCAGGAAAAAAATTCAAATTAAAACAATCCAACATCTATAAATCCGAAATAGAATATTTTGCCGACTGTATTAAGAAAGATATAGAACCTGAAATATCAGGGGAACTAGGTCTCCATCACGTCAGGGTAGTTGAAGCCTGTTATGAGTCTGCAAGAAAAGCCAAATCTATAAGAATAAATTAACTTAAAAGGCTTATATAAAGAATAATCAATGCATTTCAACGGTACATTTACCTATCCCATTGCGATAAAAACTAAACTGCACATCAGGATGGTCTGCTAAAAGCGACATTGGTACAGAAGAATCCGGGATCTTTTTAGAAATCATTAAAGAAGTCAATCTGATGCCAAAAGGGTTATCATGGTTTCCGGCATGCCAAATTGATACCTTACCGGATTTCCACGTTTCTACCGGTCCAACTGATATTGCCCTGGTAGGAATATTTGTAACCACACCGCCCCCTGATGTCCTGGCATTCTGTATAATTGTTAAAGGATGAAGTTCTACAATCCTTGTTGTTAACTTTCTGTACTCTTCAGGTGATGGAGGCACATCCTTATACTTTCCTTCCCTTTTTACAGGGTCATTGAAAGCCCAGTGTTTAACTTCTCCCTGGCCACCCTGCATTATAAGACACCTGGCCTCTTCATAAGATTTTTTATATTCTTCAAGGTTATTGGCTCGCAAAAAATGTAGGTTTTTATCCGGCATTCGCAATTCTTTTCTTATCCTATTAAAGCACAGATCCATATCAGCTTTAGTAAAGCTCAACGGATCTGATTTGGGGACTTCTTTCCCATTCATAAACCACTCATCCATAGCCCAAAAATGCCCATTACTTATGTCTATCTCCAGATCATTTACAAGCTGCGCAACAAGGGGTAATTGTTCAGTTGGACCTATAGGACCGCAGATACCAGCAGGTTTTGACTCAGTTGCCTGTTTCCAGCAATTGATATATTCCAATGCTTCTGCAAGATAAAAAGAATCAAGAGTATCATAAAATTTTACTTTAAATCCTGGTCTTGCAAGCTGGAGAAGATCCTTTTCTGATAATCTTGAGGCATCATTTAATATTTCTTCATCCAGGGTTGTATAATCCCACCAGCCTTCTGCGATCTTACTTGAATTTCTCATTTAATATTCTCCTAATGTTAAAAAAAATAAAATAAATTAATTATTATATCAATGTAAAATTATAAATATTGATACTAGTTTTCTAAAACAGATTTACAATGTAATTTCATTTCTATAGGTTGGGCAGTAACCTTGTCTGCAATAAATAAAACATTTTCCTTTGGATTATCATGAAGCTGCAGCAGAGTCCCTGGCCTGTCCAAAGTCGGAGGATGCATTAAAGCAAGCCTGAAGCTTGCATGCTGCCATCTTAAATGTCCGCTGCCGCAATATATTTCGATTTTTTTTGCTTCCATAATAGGCTTCATTCCCAAAGTAACAGCTTTTGGCGGAAGGTCATAACAGTTGCCACCGATACTGGAGAGACTGTTGATTACAAATGTATCAGAATTTAAATCAACTATTCTTGTTTTTGAGTTAAGGAATTGCTCAATTGTCATTCTACTGTAATATGTGTTATATGGTTCATTAAAGGCAATATGTCCATGATATCCTAATCCTCCGAAACAGGTATCAATACCACCAAGTTCACCTATTTTTTTGTCATTATAATTAAGGTCTGCAGGATCAGGAAAAATTATTTGCTCTTTTTTTAATCCTGATGAACTATCAACAAGAGCAAAAAGATTCTTGTAAATAAAACCCCGGAAACTCATCGGATGATTTTCCGGGATCCACCTGCTTTCCCAGTCAAGATATTCATCCATAAAGAAAAGCCAGGTATTCTTAAGATTTATTTTTTCCCTGTTTATAATAGAAACAAGTATTGAATATTGTGAGGAGGGCCCAACAGGTAATATTATTTTAGTATTTTTGCCATTGCTATTGTTGTTTATAATTATATTTGCAATAGATCTTGCCATTTCATGATAAAGTATGTCTGTGTTTTCAACAATTCTGACACCTACATTGGCCCAGTCTTTGATTTCCTCAATTTGCATGGCCATCAATTTATTAAAATCTTCCAGGCTGATTGTCTGATGGGTTAAAATACCATTAAAATAACTAATAACTTCACTCCTTAAAAATATGGTCCATTAATATTTCATGCATTTTATGGCAATACCCTTTTAGTTAAACCCTGGGGATACATCCTTTTTTGGGTAAACGCCTCAGCATAATTTACACCTGCCTGAAATCCCCTGAATTTTGCAACTACCCTTATAAATTCATCGGCGTTACTATTATGTATATCTTTTAGCCAACCGATCTGGGATTTCATTTTCAGCATCATTTTTATTTTGGTCTCAATAGTGTCAGTAACATCAACATACTCTTCAGGTATAAAATTTAATCCGGATAATGTGTCCATATAGTATAGAAAAGGCAATTTCGTAGTGGCTGGAAAATTTGTCTTCCACAAAACAAGATTTGCAAGATATGTTGCTTCGAACACAAGTTTGCTTACATTGACATGGTCTGACATATAATCATCGGGACTATGGGTAATTATCAGGTCCGGATCTGTTTGCCTCAAAATATCAATTATCTTTATTCTTGATTCCAGGTCCACAATAAGTTCACCATCAGGAATATTTGCAGTTAAAGAGGTGGCACCTATTATTTTAGCAGATTCGACAGCCTCTTTTCTTCTTATAGCGGTGATTTCTTCGGAGGTGTATATATTGCTTCCTTTACTTCCATCACAAACATGGCAAATATAAACTTCATATCCAAGTTTTGCATACTTTGCCATCGTTCCTGCACATAAGATTTCAATATCGTCGGGATGTGCACCCACCGCAAGTATTTTCATTTTCATACGCCTTCTATAAATAAGATTTATATATAACCTATTTTACCAAGATGTTTACAATTATGCTTCAATTTTCATATAATTTAAATAGTTTGAAAGGTTATATAGAAAATATTATCTCACCAAGAAATATCAAAAAGGAAGCAATAAGCATGATGACCGAAGGACATGATTGCTTGATTAAAAATATAGTGTCTAATAGTTTAAACAAGATTGATTCAGTTATTGTTGGTAAAAATAATTTGAAGTATAAGTTTTTTCTAAATCAATTTAAAAAAAATTTTAAATAATTAACTAAAAGAAATGGAAAAATCTTATAACAAAAATATTTTTTCAAAAGAATTTATAAAACCTCTATTGCTCGATGAAAATTTTTGTCCTGCAGCATTGTGGAATAATGTTTTTTTGAATAATGTTAAAAATTCAAAAAAAGGCAAACTCTTATCTATTGCAATAATCAAAGATGAAGACAATACATTGGTTCATAATACTTGTATATTTTCTGAAGAAGATGGGTTTTTACCGTCAAATTTTTATTTCACGGAACAGTTGGTAAAGACACTATTATGGATTTATGGTGGTCATAAGATTTTGATTGGAGGTTCTAAACAAATTGGAGAACATATTAAAAGTTTATATTCCAAAAATGCAAAACGTTCTTTTGATATAGACATAATGTCAAAAATATATGAAAAACCTTTTTCAATTGAAATAACAGATATAAATAAAATGCCTGATATCAGGGAAAAAACAATACCTGTAGACCACCAATTAGAAGGTTGTCGTATCGGATTCGATCTAGGTGCAAGTGATATCAAGGTCAGTGCAGTAATTGATGGAAGATCAGTATTTTCGGCAGAAGAGGTATGGAATCCAAGCCAGGAAGCTGATCCTTCATATCATTTTGATAAAATCATGTTAATGCTGAAAAAGGCGGCAACTTATATGCCCAGAGTTGATGCTATCGGTGGCAGTGCTGCAGGAATATATATAAATAATCGTGTTATGATAGCCTCACTTTTCAGGAGTGTGCCGATAGAAATTTTTAATACGAAAGTAAAAGATATATTTCTGGAGATACAAAAGGAATGGAACGTACCACTTACAATCATCAATGACGGTGAGGTTACTGCGCTTGCCGGCTCAATGTCACTAAATAAGAATTCTGTGCTTGGAATTTCTATGGGATCAAGCGAAGCAGGAGGTTTTGTAAATTCAAAGGGGGGATTTAATCCCTGGATAAATGAAGTAGCATTTTTTCCTGTTGATTTTAATCCCCGAGCTGCCATAGATGAATGGTCCGGTGATGTAGGATGCGGGGTGCAGTATTTTTCCCAGCAAGCAGTTATAAGACTGGCAGAAAAGTCAGGAATCATAATGGATTGTAAACTAACCCCGGCACAAAAATTAAACTTTATCCAGGAACTGATGTTTAAGGAAGATAAACGAGCAATTAAAATTTTCAAGACAATAGGCGGATACCTGGGATACACACTTGCACACTATGCGGATTTTTATCATATGGAGACAGTATTGATATTAGGAAGGGTAACATCGGGTGATGGCGGAATAATCATTTTGGATGAAGCAAAGAAAGTTTTAAAAAAGGAGTTTCCGGAGCTCAATGAAAGAATCAGCATAAATATGCCTGATGAAAAGAGCAGAAGGGTGGGCCAGTCTATAGCGGCTGCTAGTTTACCTTCAATAAAAATTAAAAAATCTAAAAAACATAGGTTCATTTAAAATATTAAAAAAGAGAACTTGAAATGGACAATAAATTCAGAGGTATTTATATTACTAATGGGACTATTATTACCCCCTTTAAAATATTGAAAGATCAGGCGCTTCTAATAAAGGATGAAAAAATAATCTCCATTAAAAATAAATATGAGAATATACCTGGAAATATGCAAATTATTAATGCAAATGGTAATTATATAGCTCCCGGTTTTATTGACCTGCATGTGCATGGGGGCGGTGGTGCAGATTTTATGGATGCGAGCTATGACGCCATAAAACGGATAGCCGACACTCATTGCCGTTATGGTACTACATCTTTTTTAGCGACAACTATGACCATGGGAAAAAATAAAATTCTAGATAGTCTTAAAGCAGTTAAGGAAGCTTATAAGATTAAAACAGGTTCCGCACAGGTCCTGGGCATACATCTAGAGGGTCCTTATATAAATGAAAAAATGAAAGGAGCCCAGAATAAAGCATATATCAAAAGTCCTTCCATAGAAGAATTTAAAGAGTATATTAAGGCATCCGGAAAATTAATTAAGATAGTTTCATTAGCTCCGGAGTTGCCAGGCGCTTTAGAATTTATCAGTTGGTTGAAAATACAGGATATAGTTGTTTCTGCAGGTCATACAAGTGCTACTTATGAACAGATGAAATCTGGAATCGATGCTGGTCTGAATCATGTCACTCATATTTTTAATGCTATGACCGGACTTCATCACAGGGAACCTGGAGTGGTTGGTGCAGCTTTAACCTCTCCTGAATTAATAATAGAATTGATTGCTGACGGAATACATGTGCATCCTGCGGTGATGGATTTAATATTCAGATCAAAGGAAAAGGAAAAAATAGTATTGATTTCTGATGCAATTAGGGCAACCGGGCTGCCTCCCGGGAAATATGATCTTGGAGGTCAAACAGTCATAGCAAACAAAACCAGCGCCAGGCTACAGGACGGGACACTGGCAGGAAGTGTTTTAACATTGGATAAAGCTGTAAAAAATGTGGTAAGCAAAATCAAAGTCCCAATAACGGATGCCATTCAAATGGTCACTTTTAATCCTGCAAAATGCATCAATATAGAAGATAAAAAGGGTAGTTTAGAGGCAGGTAAAGATGCAGACATAGTCATATTGGATAAAAAACTTGAAGTAGTGCTTACAATAGTAATGGGTAATGTTATTTTCAATAAAAGTACTGTTTAATTTTTTCAGACATCTTTACCGGTAATATCTGAAATGCCATTTCTTTATTGATTGTACAAATAAGATTGCTATTTAATTTTTTATTCCTATGCCTAAAGTAGTATAATTGTCTCATTAATAATTACAGCTCTTAGACCACCTGAATATAAGATATGCAGGAATAATCTTAATTTATAAAGTCATAAAGGATGGTGTTTTATGAATATTATTATTAAAGTAATAATCATTGTTGCGGCAGTTATATTTTTCTATTTCTTAATTGGAATAAGGATTGTAAGGCCGACACATCGCGGCCTTATAGAAACCTTTGGAAAATATACCGGTTATGCCCAACCCGGGTTTCATTGGATTTTTGTTTTCATTCAAAAGCTTTATCGTGTTGATATAAGAGAGCAACTTGTCAATGCAGATCCTCAGGTAATTATAACTAACGACAACTTGAATGCAACTGTGGATGCGCAAGTCTATATAAAGGTTAAGGCTGACGAAGAAAATGTGAAAAACTCAATGTACAATGTAGTAAATTACCGGTTGCAGGTGGTTAACCTTGCAAGAACTACTTTAAGGAATATAATCGGTACCCTTACGCTCAAATCAGCAAACAGTGAAAGAGGCAGGATCAACACAGACCTTGACCAGACGCTTAAGGTCGAGACAAAAGACTGGGGTATCGAGATACTGCGAACTGAACTGAAAGAAATAGACCCGCCAAAAGATGTTCAGGAGACAATGAACAAGGTTGTCAAAGCGCAAAATGAGAAAGTAGCTGCAGTAGACTTTGCAACAGCTGCGGAAACAAATGCGGATGGTATAAAAAGGGGAGAAATCAAAAAAGCAGAAGGGGTCAGGCAAGCCAAGATTCTTGAAGCAGAAGGCGAAGCGCAGGCAATCAAACTGGTAAATGAAGCGGCAGAGAAATACTTTATTGGCAATGCGCAATTACTCAGGAAACTTCAGGCTATGGAAACTGCGCTCAAAAACAATGCAAAGATTGTACTTCCTTCTGATGTTGAATTGGTCAATGTAATTGGAGAAATGTCTGGTGCCCTAAATGACAAGGAGCTGGAAGTTGTCACTTCTCACCCTATGGGCCAGGAATTAAAAGCAGATGTGAAAAAACGTTACATTGGCCCTGGCTATGATCAGAGATAAAACCATTATATATTTTAAAGCTTAAAAATGAAACTTCCAAAGTTTCAAGCCTTACATTATCAAAGTAAGCATCACACCCAGCATTTGTTTCAATATATATCATCAGTGCACATAATCTGGTATATAGGTTGTCTGCACTTCTTTTATATTTACTTATTAAACCTTCCGAATTTTTTATATAATATTTAATCAGGAAAAAATTTATTAGCATTATCCAAAATAAATACCAAGAATAAGGATATCAAATGAACCCGGCGATAAGTATAAAAAATATAAAAAAGGCTCTCGGAAACCGGGAGATACTGAAGGGTATCAGCTTTGATGTGGAAGTGGGAGATATCTTTGGCTATCTTGGCCCCAATGGTGCAGGCAAGACTACTACAATCAGGATTATACTCGGTCTTTTTCAAGCTGATTCAGGAAAACTGGAAATTCTTGGACAGGGTATTAACAAGAGTGAGACTCGAAGGAAAATAGGGTTTGTTCTTGATGCAGATGGACTCTATGATAATATGACCGCAGAAGAAAACATGGAATATTACGCCCGGATATACGGCCTTTATAACAATAGGGAAAAAATCCATGAGCTACTGGATATGGTGGATCTGGGCAATAGAGCCAAAGACAGGTTAAATACGTATTCAAAAGGAATGAGGCAGCGGCTGGCTTTGGCTAGAGCTATGGTGCATGATCCCGAGGTTCTTGTCCTGGATGAGCCTACATCAGGCGTGGACCCGTCAGGACAGATAGAAATGAGACAAATCATGCTGGATGTGGCGCACAAAAAAAATAAGACTATTTTCCTGAGTTCCCATAACCTTGATGAGGTGCAGCGTATTTGCAATCGCATTGCCCTTATAGACAGGGGCGAGATAAAACTCTATGGTGTTCTTGAGAGCCTTCGTCAGGGGATGAGCAAAAACACAGTTGTTATTGAGACTGCCCAACTTATTCCTGAATCATTATTGGAAGAACTCAGGGGGCTGCCTAATCTGGGATTGCAGCAAATGAATGGAAAAAGCCTTATCTTTTCACCCCCGGAAGGAACAGAAGTTTCTGACATAATCAGTATTCTTGCCGGGCAGGGCGTAAAAATTGAGGAAGCGTTAAGAAAAGAAGCGTCCCTTGAAGAAATGTATTCCGCTATTTTAAAGGAAACTGAGCCTTCATGAAAAATATAAGCCTTGTAATTATCAGCAGCATATCCAATAACCTAAAGTCAAAGGCTTTGACTGTAGTATTTATAAGCATAACACTTATGATTGTTGCAGGGCTGGCCCTGTTTTTTTGTCTTTTGCTCATAGCGCCGGCAATAGACGCATCAGTACCGGACAGGACCCAACTGGAGCTTTACTTAAGCTTGATTATGTATACCACCAGTATTATTTGCATGGGCATAAACATGAATGTATTCGCCTTCCAGTCCATGACCAAGGAAAAATCCCGCGGCAACCTGGAATCCCTCCTGGCCACACCGCTTAGCGCAAAAGATATCTGGGCAGCAAAGAGCCTGGCTGTTTTTATACCGGGCCTGGTCCTGGGAGAAGTCCTTACATTTGCCGCCATGCTGGCAATTAACTATATTTATTTTGTTCCTAAAATAGGCTTTATATATACCCGTTGGATAGGATTAAGCAGCTTCCTGGCTGTTCCGCTTATTTATCTTTGTCTCAGCCTGCTTGTACATCTTATCGGGTTGACCGGTAAACCGGCCATGGGTAATGTCATAACCCAGATCTTTTTGCCAATTGTCCTGACGCTGATGATAAACCTTATACTCAGAAGTGTTCTTAACGCTGCTTCATGGCCATTTACCCTTGCTAACTTTGGATTGGCTGCCGTCATTGCTATTATTATAATATTTCTCCAGCCCCGCCTTACCAGGGAGAAGATAGTATTGTCACGTTAGGAGACAAATTTGAGAAGAATCAGTATTGTTTTTCACAGGGACTTCAGGGAGCTCCGGCGAACAGGGGCTTTTCTTATTATAAGTATTTTATTTGCCATAATCACTATAGCTGCCTGCCTGATTATCATTATAGTTTTAAGCAGGCAGGAATGGCTTGGAAAAGTAGCAGCAGAGCATGTATTTGAAATGATAATAAGCGCAGTCGCCTACTTTCTGCCGCTGTCAGTGCTTATGACCTTCATTTGGGCTTTTGCCAACTTAACCATAATTAAGGAGAAGGCTGACGGCAATGTTGAATCCCTCCTGGCAACTCCGCTAAGCCCTAAGGAAATCTGGATAGGCAAAAGCATGGCCATTTTTCTTCCGGGATTTGCAATCTCTGTTATCTCCACACTGATAATCTTATTAGCGGTAAACTTCATTGTAATCGTTCCTTCTACAGGAAGTTTTGTCCTGCCACTTCCATTAATACTGGTAAGTTTTCTTATTAATCCCATGCTGTTTTTGGCGCTGCTGCTATTTATTGTTCTTTTCTCACTTGCCAATAATCCGGACATTGCGATAGCGCCCTCCTTTTTAATCGGATTTGGCTTGATGATAGGAATCCCTCTAGGAATGGCAACAGGTGTTATCAACCTTGTTTCCTGGCCATTTTTATTTTGGTGTCTGGGCGCAGCAATAATATTCTGGGCAATTGACATTGGCCTTTACCGACTTCTAACCAAAGAGAAAATTGTCCTCTCGAACAGGGGAGCATAAAATCAATTGGCAGAAATAATAACAGGACACTTTCCGTTTCTGGAAATTACCAAATCTATTGTTTAAACTTGCCCACCCATTGCACAATAAACATAATAAACTAAAGTGATACTCTTGCTTTAATAATATCGCCTCTCAAGCAGAGTAGGTTAAAGTCTTTATTGCTTGCTGAAATAGTAAACTATGTTTACTGTCGAAGTGACTTCCATCTCCTGGGGGAAAATTACAGGGGCCGCAACCTGCTGGTCCGCTGCCATCTTTGTCTCGGCAGATGCCATTATCGGGCCCTGGAAAGCAGTTGAACCTTCAGAAATATATAAGACTTTATCGATTGTAAGGCCCATCGAATCTGCAATTGCCTTTGCCTTGCCTTGGGCATCTTTTGTGGCTTCTGCAAGAGCGCTGTTTTTTGACAGGCTTTTTGTTTCCTTTGTCAGGTCAAAACCAATGGATGAGATGGAAGATGCCCCTGCTTCGGTGGATTTTGCGATTATTTCACCTATTTTTTTCAAATCCGTTGTCCTGGCTTCTATTACAGTTGTGGCTCTGTAAGCATAGATTTTCGGCGGTTTATTTTCCTGGGAATAGTCATACATCGGGGATAAATCATAGCTTGTCGTTTGTATTTTTAAATTTTCAGCCCCGGTTGTTTCAATTGCCTGTGTGACTTTTAAAGATATTTTGCTGTTTTCATCCACTGCTTCCTGTGTTGTCTGTTTTTCGATAGCGACTGCAATATCAATAAATCCCTCATCAGGCAGTACTTTGATGCTTCCATCTCCGGTAACAGAAATAGTATTCTGAACTGCATTTCTACTGATTTCACTGGTGTCAGCGCTGCTTGTGATTTTTGGAAAATCTGTTGCCAGGCAGCCTGAAAGCAATATGCTGACCCCCAGCAATAAAACTGCTGCGGCAAAACCCGTAAACACCTGTGTTATTTTATTTTTATTTTTCATCATTTTTTCCCTTCTTTTTAGCAATTTAATTGTTTTTTATCCATTTTTCCAGAACAGCCTGGAAAGGAAGAAACTGCACAGTTCTTACACTCAGATATAAATTTTAACAAATTATAAGAAAGACGCATAAATTATATAATATATATTCTGGCAGGCCTCGGCCATAATTGAGGTAATTTCTATTTTTATTGAGCTAAAATATTTAAGCTGCATATTTTTTCTGGTGAGGTGCAGTCAAATGAAAATATCTACCTCTACCCGTTTGATTTACCTGCCATATGTTCAATTTCAATCTTAAATACTCTCGTCTTATCTTTTGAGCTTATTATATATTTTTTGCCCTTTTCCAAAAACTGGCCGGAATACTTTTTTATAAGAGCTGTCAATGCATTCTCCTTTTCCGGATCAAAGGCCTCACTTGCTTTACCGAATACTACAACGCTTCTATATTTGGTCCCAAATCTTTCAGGCAATAGTTCTACATCAGAAGTAATACAAAATGATACTCTCCAGTTATTTTCTATGTTATCAATTTTATGGCCTTCTGCTGCGGAATGAAAGTATATAACATCATTATAGTATACATAATTTAATGGGGTTCCATATGGGTAGCCGTTTGAACCTATGGTGGACAATATCCCGAATTCACCATTATTTATAATCTCAATGCTGTCCATATCACTTAACTGTTTTTCTTTTCTTCGCATTTCCCCGAACATTTGTATTATCCTTTTAA
>Ga0182021_10001286_pt1 | contig 28498 bp, 20 predicted proteins | sample 612E3MmetaG_FD_120493 | JGI IMG/M metagenome (GOLD analysis project Ga0182021, IMG submission 120493) | Permafrost microbial communities from Stordalen Mire, Sweden - 612E3M metaG (Illumina Assembly) | ecosystem: Environmental > Terrestrial > Soil > Wetlands > Permafrost | place: Sweden...
ATAAAATCATTGCCTTCCTGGCGGTTTATCATGATAACCGTTTGAACCAAAAACAACTGGAAGCCGAATTCATCAAGGCCGTGACGGTTGCGTTGGGCGCATCTTCGGTGAACCAGGATACGTATAAGTTCATGCTGGATTATTTAGTCGGAGGTTTTGATAAATACCACTTTGACGATGTTATAACTTACATTGCTGAGAATTTTCAGGATCCGTTCTCATGCGAAGATGCTGCACGAAAATCAGCCTTGCAGAAAAAACTGGATAATTTTAAAAAGCTTGCCATAGGAAAACCTGCTCCCGGTATAGAAGTTCCTGATCAAAAAGGGTTAAATACGAAATTGCTGGAAATTTCAAGTGAATTCACTCTTCTGATATTCTGGTCGAGCGAATGCCCTCATTGCACGAATATGATGCCCAAACTTAAAACTGTATATGACAAGCAAGACCATCGGAAACTCCAGGTCATGGCAGTATCCCTTGATACCAGCAGGAATGCCTGGACATCATATATCAGAAAAGAAAAACTGAACTGGATCAATGTTTCCGACCTGAAAGGGTTCTCAGGCAAAGCAGAAGATGAATATAATGTTTACGCAACCCCGACAATGTACCTTCTTGACCGGGAAAAGAAGATCATTTCCAAACCCATCTCATGGAGGGAACTGGAACAGTCCCTGATGGAGAATAAAATAATTAATTAAAAGATGCAGGTATTGTCCCTGCTGTATGAATTATGTATGAATATATCAAAGGGCGTCTGGTCGAAAAAAACCCTTCTTATGCCGTAATCGATTGTAACGGTATAGCTTACTATCTGAATATATCCGTTTATACTTATTCCAGGATCCAGGAGCAGGAATCATGTATGCTTTTTACCCACCTCATTGTAAGAGAGGATGCACATATGCTGTTTGGATTTGCAGATCAAGTGGAACGGGATCTGTTCAGGCACCTTATCAGTGTTTCGGGTGTCGGCGTCAGCACGGCCAGAATCATACTGTCCTCATTAAACCCCCAGGAAGCCACACAGGCCATCATCGATGGAAACGCACCCATACTTCAGAGGATCAAAGGTATCGGAAGCAAAACAGCTGAGCGTATCATCATTGATCTCAAAAGCAAACTTTCAAGAAACCTGATTCCTTCGGAAAAATCAGGCATTTTACACAATACAAGCCGGGAAGAAGCGTTATCTGCTTTAGCTATTTTGGGTTTTCCCAAAGTGCTGGTGGAGAAAGTATTAAACAAGATTATTGAGACGGAAGGCTCAGGCCTATCTGTTGAGCAACTTATCAAACAGGCTCTCAGGTTGTTATAAGGCCTGTTTGGTTTGTTTTAACAACACCTGGCTAACGGAATTTAACAGAACGTGAATTACTTTAACATTGCTGTAAAATACTGTCTTGTTTTAATTGTTCTCCAGGGTTTTGCAATGTCGTCCGTATCAGGACGGCCATGGCAGAGCCTTGGAGGAACCACAAACCTTTTACCCGCCTCTGACACGAATCCAAAAGGGGATACAACGCTGAGATTCCCATTCAGCTATGAATCGACACTCCCCGGTAGTGGCCAGTCCAGCCCCCTCTTTCTTAAAAATCCATCGAATATCAAAACGAATGTTGAATATGATCCGGTTACCCGGCAATATTACTATACCTACAAGGTCGGAAATGAAACTTACAGGATCCCGACAACATACTCGTTCAATGAATACCAGGAACAGGATATGCAGAGTATCCTGCAGGATTACTGGAAAGGAAGATCGGAAGCAGCCGGGATAAATAATTCAAAAGGAGTTATTCCCCAAATCCATATACCGGGTAAATTCTTTGAAACAATTTTCGGGAACAATACAGTTGATATCCGTCCTCAAGGGACAGCCCAGATCAGTTTCGGCATTGTTTCAAACCGCCGCGACGATCCAATGCTGACTACACGTCAGAGAAGGCAGACCAATTTCGACTTTGATGAGAAAATACAGATGAATGTGATTGCCAAGATAGGCGATAAGATTGAGTTTAAAATTAACTACAATACCCAGGCGACCTTTGATTTTGAGAATAAACTGAAGCTGAAATATGAAGGCAAGGAAGACGAAATCATCCAGCTTATCGAAGGCGGCGATGTCAATATGCCATTGAATACCACTCTGATCAAAGGAACTGAAAGTCTTTTCGGTATCAAGGCCAAGCTGAGGTTCGGACGATTAACGATTACCGCTTTGTATTCCCAGCAGAAAAGTGAGACCAAAAGCATAACCGTACAGGGTAATGCCCAAACCACCAAATTCCGGCTGAGGGCTGATGAATATGAAGACAACCGCCACTTTTTCCTTGCGCAGTATTTTCGGGATAATTACACAAATGCATTGAAATCCCTGCCGATCATCAATTCATCAGTGAATATTTTAAAGATCGAGATCTGGGTTACCAATGTAGGGGCTGCTGTAACGGAAAACCGGAATATTGTGGCTTTTCAGGACCTTGGTGAATTTGATCCATACAATCAAAACCAGTTCCATGGCAATCCCGGTCATGAAAAACCCACAAACCTATCCAATAATCTGTTTGCCAGGCTCATGCCAAATTCTGCTGACTCCGCCAAAGTCCGCAATGTCAATACAGTTTCTGACTACCTGAACAACCCTCCCTTCTTCCTTGTCTCGGGTGAGGATTATGAAAAGGTGGAGAATGCAAGAAAGCTTCTGCCTACGGAATATACCTTTAATCCCAGGCTGGGTTTCATCTCTCTGAACACGAACCTCAATTCTGACCAGGTTCTCGCTGTAGCTTACCAGTACCAGGTGATCGGGGACAACACAATTTATCAGGTAGGTGAATTTTCGGACCAGGGGATCAGCTCACCCAAAGGCCTGGTGGTGAAACTGCTGAAGAGCACCTCCCTGAATACCAGGATCCCGCTGTGGAAACTTATGATGAAGAACGTTTATTCCCTTGGGGCTTACCAGGTCCAGCAGGCCAATTTCACCTTGAATATTCTCTATAACGGGAATGCCAATGGTGTTCCGACTTCATATATCAGTGAAGGCCGTATAAAAGGGATTCCCTTGCTCAGGGTGTTGAATTTCGATAATGTAAACCAGCAGGGGAACCCTCCGCCTGATGGTATGTTCGACTTCGTTGACCAGGCTGCAACCATGGGTGGGACAATCCAGTCTTCAAATGGCAGGGTGTTCTTTACAGTCCTGGAGCCCTTTGGGCAGGCACTCAGGGATTCAATTTATGATCCCAATGACGTAAAAGGCTCCCTGGCGCTGGCCAACAAGTATTGTTTTGATTCCCTTTACACACTTACAAAATCACAGGCAAAACAATATCCCGATAAGAATAAATTCCTTCTCGACGGGTTTTACAAATCCACCACAGGCTCTGAGATCTCTCTTAATGCCCTGAATGTGCCGCAGGGTTCCGTCAAGGTGTCGGCAGGCGGAGTGCAGCTTCAGGAAAATGTGGACTATACAGTGGATTATACTCTCGGCCGTGTCAGGATCATCAATGAGGGACTGTTGAATTCAGGAACTCCGATCAATATCTCACTGGAAAGCAACCAGATGTTTAATATCCAGACCAAGAGACTTATCGGGACCCATATCGATTACAAATTCAACAAAGATTTCATCATCGGAGCCACCGTATTGAACCTTAATGAACAGCCTCTGACACAGAAGGTTAACTATGGTGACGAACCTATGTCGAACACCATCTGGGGGATGAACCTTTCATACCGTACCCAGTCCCGCCTCATCACCCGGCTTATCGATGCCCTGCCGCTGATATCAACCAAAGCACCTTCCAATATCTCTATTGATGCAGAATTTGCCCAGTTCATTCCCGGGCATTCAAAAGCCATCGGTAAAACAGGGACAACATATATAGATGATTTTGAAGGAGCCAAATCCACCATTGACCTTAAAAATATGGGAACCTGGTTCCTGGCTTCGACTCCCCAGCTGCAGACCACCTCGGGGATGTTCCCGGAAGCCGCTCCCAACACAGGACTGATTTATGGCTTCAACAGATCGAAACTGGCATGGTATGTCATCGACCCGCTGTTCTATGATAAAAGTACCAGCCTTGTCCCTCCGAACGTATCCCTGCAGGATCTTTCTGATAATTATGTTCGCCAGGTATGGGAGTCTGAGGTCTTTCCAAATAAGCAACCGCTCAACGGGGTCCCGGTGAACCTGGCCGTATTCAACATGGCTTATTACCCTTCGGAAAAAGGCCCGTACAACTATGATGTTCAACCAACCGTTTATTCCCGTGGTATGAACGCGGACGGTACGCTGGCTCTTCCGGAATCACGCTGGGGAGGGATCATGAGGAATATCGAGACTACCGACTTTGACGCCGCCAACGTGCAGTATATCGAATTCTGGATGATGGATCCCTTTGCTTCTGATTCGCTCAACTCAGGAGATCTTTATTTTAACCTGGGTGATATTTCAGAGGATATACTTCGTGACGGCAGAAAAAGCTATGAAAACGGGCTTCCCACCACTGCTGTTGTAACAAACGTGGATACAACTATCTGGGGAAGGGTTCCGAAACTTCAGGCCCTTGTCGATGCCTTTGACAATGACCCGGCTTCAAGGCCATATCAGGATGTCGGATATGACGGCCTTATGGATGCCGACGAGCGCACCTTCTTTGATACGACTTATCTGAAAAAAATCCAGAGCGTTTTCGGTGTGAATTCTCAGGCATATAAAAATGCCAATGCAGACCCTTCCACCGATGATTATCATTATTTCCGGGGATCCGATTATGATAATAATCCTCTTTACAGCAGCATTCTTGAGCGATATAAGAAGTTTAACGGTCCTGACGGCAATTCACCGACCAGCGCGCAATCGACCGAAAGTTACCCCACTCTTGCAACAACTCTGCCAAATGTTGAAGATATAAACAAGGACAATACACTCAGTGAGTCCGAGCGGTATTACCAGTATGTGGTCCACCTGAGCCCCGAAAAAATGAAAGCGGGGATGAATTATATCAACAACGTCTACACGGCGACCAATATCCCCCTGGCAGATGGTCAGAGAGGCACGGTTAAATGGTACCAGTTCAAGATACCCGTCCGGAACCCGGATAAAGTGGTCGGGGATATTTCGGATTATACTTCGATCCGGTTCATGCGTGTATTTTTCAAAAATTTCGCAAAACCGATCGTCTGCCGTTTTGCAACCCTGGAACTAAGCCGCGGCGAATGGAGGACATTCACAAATTCATTACTGACTCCCGGTGAATATATTCCGGATAACCTGCAAAGCCAGACAATTTTTGATATTGCCACGGTAAGCATCGAAGAAAACGGGAGCAAACAACCCATTCCTTATGTCATTCCGCCGGGTATCCAGAGGGAAACCAACTGGGGCTCGACCAATATGCAGAAACTGAATGAGCAATCCATGTCATTGAAAGTATGTAATCTGGTTGATGGTGATGCCCGTGGTGCCTATAAGACCTGTGAATTCGATTTTCGCCAGTTCAATAGCCTGAACATGTTTGTTCATGCAGAAAAATCAATCGAAAGCCAGGAACTTAAAACAGGTGACCTGACCATTTTTATCCGTATCGGAAGCGATTTTACAGATAATTTCTATGAATACGAAATACCCCTTCATTTCACTCCGTGGGGAACCGGCCAGAGCAACCCGGATGCCATCTGGCCCGATGCAAATGCGTTTAACATTGAACTGAACCGCCTGGTCCAGGTGAAATACGACAGATATAAGGTTATGGCTCAACACGGAAACAATGTGAGCCTGTCATATCCTTACTCAGAAATGGATGGAACGAACAAAATCACTATTGTCGGATCTCCGACCATCAGCGATGTGAAAGCCATTATGATCGGGATCAGGAACCCGAAGAAAGGAGGTGGGAATAAAGATGATGACGGTCAGGCAAAATGTGCTGAAATATGGGTTGACGAACTTCGGCTGACCGGGTTTAATAAAAAAGGAGGCTGGGCGGCGACGGCCAGGCTTGCCATGGACCTTGCCGACCTTGGCAGGGTTCAGCTTACCGGCAGCTATTCAAGCGCGGGGTTCGGTTCCCTGGAACAGAAACAAACCGAAAGGCCGATGCAGGCCGTGGCAATGTTCGGCTTCGATACCGACCTTGAACTGGGTAAATTCTTCCCCGCCAAATCCGGGGTCAGGATTCCCGTGCATTTCGATTATTCCCTGGAGCAAATTGCTCCCCAATATGACCCTCTCAACCCGGACCTCTTGCTGAAGGATGTCCTGAAAGTTTATAATACCAAGGCTCAAAAAGACTCAATAAAACAAATGACCGAAGGATATACCTACCGTAAAAATTTCAATCTCATGAATGTGAGAAAGGACAGGACGAAGATGGATAAGAAACCGAAGATTTATGATATTGAGAATTTCAACATAAGTTATGCGTACTCCGAAATATTCCATCGTGATGTGGACATTGAATATGATCTGAGAAAAAAATATACCGGGTCGTTTGGATACATTTACAGCGCTGCACCGAAAAATGTCGTTCCTTTCTCAAAGTCCAGGTTTGCCAGATCCAAATCAATGACACTGATCAGGGATTTTAATTTTTATTATCTGCCTAAATCATTTTCCTTCAGGACCGATATGAACAGGGAATTTGAGGAGGAGAAATTCAGGAATAAAACATCGGCCGTTGTCCCAATGGAGACTTTTTACATTAAACGCTGGGACTGGAACAGGGCATACGATCTGAAATGGGACCTGGCAAAATCACTGAAAATCAGCCTGGTCGCAAATGCCATGGCCTTCATCAACGAACCTCCGGGAGTGATCGACCGCTCAAACCGGTCACAGGTGTGGAACCAGATCCTTTCGTTCGGGTCCATGAATAACTATAATCAGATGTTAAACGTTACCTGGGAAGTGCCGTTTTCAAAGATCCCAATCCTCGATTGGATCTCAATGACTGCCGGGTACCAGGCGAATTACCGGTGGACAGCCACTGCTCTCTCCATTCAGTCGCAATTCGGTAATACTGCTGAAAACAACAGCACCAAGGCTCTGAACGGCGCCTTCAACTTTGTGAACCTGTATAACAAGATCCCCTATCTGAAGAAAATCAATGCAGGATCTTCTCTCAAGAACCCAAGAAATGACAAAACCCCTCCTAAACCGGGGAATAAAAATCCAAAAATTGCTGTCAAAGACTCTCTTTCGGATCAGAAAGCCAAGAAAGAAATCGGTAAAATGATCCTGGACGGCGCACTCCGTGTATTGATGGCTGTGCGATCCGCCAAGTTCCAGTACAGCCAGGGGAACGGAATCATGCTGCCAGGATTTTATCCCCACCCCGAGGTTTTGGGAAATAACTGGTCACAAAATGCCCCGGGATTGGGTTTTATTTTCGGCAGTCAGCAGGATATCCGGCCGAAAGCCGAATCACACGGCTGGCTTACAATGGATACCATGCTAAACACAGCGTATGTAAATAAATTTACGGAGGCTTTTACAGCTAATGCTGCTATTGAACCGGTAAAAGATTTCAGGATTGAATTGAACGCTACAAGAACTTATTCGAACACACACTCGGAGTATTATAAATATTCCCCGGCCGAGGCTACGTTTGCATCGTTCTCCCCTATGGATAACGGGACATTCTCCATAACTACCGTAATGATCGCCACCTCATTCGACAAGCAGGATAATTACGGCGTTTCAAAGACTTTTGAGAAGTTAAAGCAAATACGGCAGCAGATTGCCCAGCGATATGCCGCGCAAAACCCCAATTCCAGAGGTATTAATGATTCAACCGGTTTCCCTGTTGGCTACGGGCCTGTTGACCAGGAAGTTCTGACCACTGCATTCCTGTCAGCATACAGCGGGAGGGACCCGAATAAGATCAAGCTCTCCGCCTTCCCTTCCATCCCCCTGCCAAACTGGAGACTGACCTATGACGGTTTTGCCAAGCTGCCCTGGATCAAGACTTTCCTGAGGACACTGACCATTACCCATGCATATGTTTGTACATATACAGTGGGAAATTTCGTGTCTAATATTGCTTACGGGGTAGATCCTGTAAATCTAAAACCCAATGTGCTTGATGATGCTGGTAACTTCATCCCCGAGAAACAGATCGGGATTCTCACTATTAATGAACAGTTCTCTCCTCTGGTCAGGATCGACCTGGGATTTATAAACAGCCTGCTGGCTAATTTTGAGATAAAACGTGCCCGAAGCCTGAGCTTCAGCTTTGTAAACAACCAGCTTACCGAAGTTTCCTCTAATGAGTACGTTGTGGGTGTGGGCTACAGGATCAAAAACATCAGACTTAATTTTTCAGGTTTGCTCGGGGGAGGCAGCAAAACAAAAACAAAGAGCGACCTTGCCCTGAAAGCGGATTTCAGCATCAGAAGGAACAAAACGATTCTGAGAAGAGTGGACCAGGATATCAACCAGATTTCTATCGGCCAGCAAGTGATCAATATAAACTTCACCGCTGATTATAATCTCAGCCAGAGATTCACAATACAATTCTACTTTAAAAAAGATATTACAACACCATATGTTTCAAACCAGTACAGGACTTCCAATACATCGGGAGGACTGGCACTGAGGTTCAACCTTGCACAGTAATTTAATATCCGAAACATTTGACTTTCCCGAAAATAATGTATTTTTGAAAAAACTTAAAACTAAATTACCATGAATGTTCCTGCTAATCTGAAGTACACCAAAGACCATGAATGGCTTAAAGTTGATGGCGAGCATGCCTATGTTGGAATTACTGACTTCGCTCAGCATGAGCTCGGAGATATTGTTTTCATTGAAGTTGAAACGGTAGGCGAGATCCTGGAAAAACACGAAGCTTTCGGGACTATAGAAGCTGTGAAGACCGTTTCGGATATGTATATGCCTGTAAGCGGCGAAGTGCTTGAATTTAATGAGGCACTGACGACGAATCCCGAGATCATCAATAAAGACCCATACGAGCAGGGCTGGGTCGTCCGGATCAAGATATCCAATCCCGACGAATGCAGCGAATTACTTAGTCCTGAACAATACAACGCCCAGATTCAGGGCTAACCAATCAATTCTTCTCTTCCTGTAACTCTGTGACTTTGTCACTCTGTGACTCTATGACTCTGTGACTTTGTCACTCTGTGACTCTATGACTCTGTGACTTTGTCACTCTGTGACTCTATGACTTTGTGACTTTGTCACTTCTCATTTGTGAAAATGCTCAAACACTACTTTCCCTTTTGCTTTCCCGATAGTTTCCTGAAGCTCATGCAAAGGTGCGGTACTTATTTTCTTCACTGATTTGAATTTCCATAACAGTTTTTGGTTCAGGGTGTAACCAATTCCTTCGATTTCTATGAGCTGGGGCGCCATGATGAATTTTTCCCTCCGGCGCCTGTGATGTGTGATCCCGAAACGGTGTGCCTCATCCCTCATCTGCTGTATGATCCTGAGGGTTTCGGATTTTTTATCCAGGTACATCGGCAACGGATCATTCGGATAATAGATCTCTTCAAGCTTTTTGGCAATTCCGATGATGGCAATTTTGCCGTTGAGCCCAAGCTTATCCAGGCTTGCCAGGGCTGAACTAAGCTGCCCTTTGCCCCCGTCTACTATGATAAGCTGTGGAAGCGACTTTTCTTCTTCAAGCAGGCGTTTATACCGTCGAAAAATTATCTCTTCCATAGAAGCAAAATCATCCGGTCCTTCAACTGTGCGTATGTTGAAATGACGGTATTCGCTTTTATCGGGTTTCGCATTTTTAAAACAGACCATGGCAGCAACCGGGAAGCTCCCCTGGATATTGGAGTTGTCGAAACATTCGATATGAACAGGAAGTTCACGCATGCGAAGATCCTTCATCATGGTATCCAGTATCCTTCGGCTTTTATGCTCCGGATCCACCATATCCTTTTGCTTTTCTTTTTCAAGCTGATAATATTTCACATTTCGTGACGAAAGATCCAGCAATTTTTTCTTATCTCCTATTTTGGGGATCGTGTAGCTTATTCCCGGAAGCTCAAATTCAGGAAGTATGGGAACGATGATCTCTGGTGAAGTGCTTTCAAACCGCTGACGGATATCGGTAATGGCCAGGGAAAGCAGTTCCTCAGGTGATTCATCCAGTTTTTTCTGCATTTCAATGGTATGGACCTGTATAATTGCCCCGTTCATGACTTTAAGGTAATTCACGTAAGCCGTAAGCCCGTCCGCAGTAATTGAAAACACATCGACATCATTGATCTGGGGATTGACAACTGTGGATTTACTTTGATATTTATCGAGCAGTCCGAGCTTTTCCTTTACCAGGTGGGCTTTTTCAAACTCCATTTCAGAGGCATATTTCATCATCAGTTCCTTTAACTGCCTCGAAACGTTGGTGATATTCCCTTTGATGATCTCTTTCACTGATGCGATTGACCGATCATATTCCTCAGCAGTCTGCCTGTTTTCGCAAGGGCCTTTGCAATTCCCGATATGGTATTCAAGACATACCCTGAATTTTCCGCTTTGTATGTTCTTCCCGTTAAGTTTAAGGTTGCAGTTGCGTATAGGATACAGCTGGCGGGTTAAATCAAGAAGGGTATTCATCAGTCTTACATTGGCATAGGGGCCGAAATACTGGGAACCGTCACGGAACACCGTCCTTGTGCTGAAAACCCTCGGGAAAGGTTCATTTTTAATGCATATCCAGGGATATGTCTTGTCGTCCTTCAGGCTGACATTATAGTGGGGACGGTATTTTTTGATCAGGTTATTTTCAAGGAGGAGGGCATCCTGTTCAGTATCAACAACGATATATTTAATGTCGGCGATTTTCCTTACCAGCATCTGTAACTTACCGCTGATGGAATTGATCTTGATAAAATAAGAGCTAACTCTTTTTTTCAGGTTTTTGGCTTTCCCGACATAAATGATCCTGTTCTTCTCGTCGAAATACTGGTAAACACCCGGTTTCCCCGGCAGAGATTTGATGATGGGCTCAAGTTGGGAGAAATATTTATTCAGGGTACTCACTGTGCAAAGGTAATGAAGATCAGTCTTTGGCAGGCAGGAAGTTTATTTTACCAGGGCCGGGAAATGGGAGGGTAAGGCTTTATTCCTGTTCCTGGCATAGTTGATCGAATAATGATGCTATCCCGCTATGGTCAGTATATTTCCGTTCCTGGTCACGGTGTATTTTTTTATGGCATAGGGCGGTGGTCCGGCGATCACATTCCCGTTCAGATCATAAGTCCCTCCATGGCAGGGGCATATAAAAGTCTCCGAGCCTGCGCCGTAACTGATCGTACAACCGTTGTGGGTGCATGTCTGGGCAACGGCAATAAATCCATCGGTATAATCATTGATGCGCGCAATAATAACGCCATTGGAATATGCGTAGCCTCCTGCAGCACTTAACCCGATATAAGTGGAACTGTTGAGGTCTATAGTGAAATTCACGGTCGGTCCCTGGGGGCCGGTATTGCTTTTTTTGCAGCCTTCGACGAAGCTCCCGCCCAGCGCTATTCCTGCAAGCGCAGCGGCTGAGGTTTTAAAAAATTGTTTTCTGTTCATGGATTAAAGTTAATCTTCGTTTAAATTCCCCGGTTTTTATTTTGATGTTCCGGATCCACAACATCAGACCAGGGTGATTTTTTTCGGATCCGGTTCCGGTTTTTCGCATAATCAATACCGGAGGGTTCCCCCGGAAATGCCATTAAAATTTTTCTTTCATCCCGTCCCACCCCTGGGCGGTGAGCTCTATTTGTTTATTATCGGCAGTTACCATGGCTTTTCCTTCGGCCGCATCGGTCATATGGCCTATAATGCTGATCCCTTCCACACCCTTTAATTTTTCATAATCCGGCTGGGTAATAGTAAACAGCAGTTCGTAGTCTTCACCACCCGATAAAGCTGCCACTGAAGGGATGATCCTGAATTCCATCGAAAGTTCCCTAGTCTGCTGGCTGATCGGGATCTTTTCTTCATAAAGCCTGCAACCGGTCCCTGACTGTTTGCAGAGATGAAGTGTTTCAGAAGCCAGTCCGTCGGATATGTCAATCATGGAAGTGGGCTTGACTCCCAGGTTGATCAGTAATTCCCTGATGTCAGTCCTTGCTTCGGGTTTAAGCTGGCGTCCTATCATATAATCATAACCTTCGAGCTCGGGTTGCATGTCGGGGTTCGCCAGAAAGACCTTCTTCTCCCGTTCAAGCAGAAGTAAGCCCATATAAGCAGCACCCAGGTCACCTGTAACGCAGATAAGGTCATTCGGATGAGCACCGCTGCGGTAAATAACTTCGTCCTTTTTTGCTTCACCAAGAATTGTCAACGATAGTAAAAGGCCTTTATTGCTGGATGAAGTATCCCCACCTACCAGGTCGATCCTGTACCGGTCACAAGCCAGCCTGATACCGTTGTACAGTTCATCCAGAGCCTCGACCGGGAATTTGCTTGAAGCTGCGACAGAAACGGTAAGTTGCTTCGGAACTCCGTTCATAGCGGCAATATCTGAGATATTGACCACAACCGATTTGTATCCGAGATGTTTCAGGGGAGTATAAACGAGGTCAAAATGTATCCCTTCAACCAACAGATCAGTTGAAAGCAGGATCACTTTCTCCCCTGCATCGATAACCGCAGCATCATCACCAACTCCTTTGAGCGTCTCCTTATGATAAAGTCTGACATTGCCGGTAAGACGATCGATGAGGCCGAATTCCCCGAGTTCCGACAAGGGTGTCAGGTTGCCGGCTGAATCGCTGGAATTATTATCTGACATCATATTGAAGATTAAGCAGAGAAATCATTTTCACCAGTCACAAAGTAAGGGAAAAAATCAATTCCATAGTGCGGAAGTTTAAGGCAAATTGCTTTTTCTTCCAGCTGCACACGGGAAATCAGTAAATTTACCGGCAGTCAAATGATGGTGAATATTTGATAAATTTGCATGCGGAGAATATTTTAACAATGGATTTTCTTGAACTGGTGACACTTCGGCAGAGTGTCAGAAAATATAATACGGATCGTCCTGTCGAACCCGAAAAACTTCAGCGCTGTATTGAAGCAGTCCGGCTTGCCCCCTCGGCATGCAATGCACAACCATGGAAACTCGTTGTGGTGAATGATCCGGAATTAAAAAACAAGGTCTCAGAAGCCGCCTCGGCGAAATGGCTTGGCTTTAACAACTTTACCAGACAGGCACAGCTTATTGTCGTTATCGTGAGGGAAGAACCGAACATGACTTCAAAACTGGGCACAGTGCTGAAAGATAAACCATATACCCTCATGGATGTGGGGATCGCTGCAGAGCATTTTTGCCTGCAGGCAGCTTCGGAAGGTCTAGGAACCTGCATCATGGGCTGGTTCGATGAAGCAAAGGTGAAGAACCTGCTGGGTATACCGAAAAACAAACGTGCGGAACTGGTGATAACCGTCGGCTACCCTGCCAAACCTGAAATCAGACAGAAGATCCGTAAAAAAACTGCTGAGATTTGCTCTTATAATAAATACTGAATCAATCTGCAGAACCCTGACCCGGGTCTGCAATTAAAATAAATACCACCATGTATCTGGTAAACCGCAAGATTTAAATACGGATAATTTCAGAAAAGAGGTATTTCAATACCTAAATTATATATCTTTGCAAGGACAATTTGTCATAACAGAATCCGTGGTACGAAAAATGATTAGATTTACTTTGAAATTATGGAATCCGATCAGAATAAAATCATAGGCGAGGTTACGCAAAGCGATTATAAGTATGGCTTTGTGACTGACATTGAAACTGAATTCGCTCCTAAAGGACTTAGCGAGGAAACTGTGCGTTTTATTTCCGAAAAGAAGAAGGAGCCTGCTTTTATGCTTGAATTCCGGCTCAAGGCTTTCAGGTATTGGTCAACGATGAAATTACCCGGTTGGGCGCACCTTGATATTCCCCCTATCGATCTGCAGGATATTTATTATTATGCTGCTCCGAAAACGAAAAAGGAATACCAGAATCTTGACGAAGTGGATCCGGAATTGCTTGCGACTTTCGACAAACTCGGGATCTCCCTTGAAGAGCAGAAGAAACTGGCCGGTGTCGCGGTTGATGCCGTGATGGACAGTGTTTCAGTAAAGACCACATTCTCAGAGACCCTTTCAAGGCAGGGAATTATTTTTTGCTCAATGAGTGAAGCCATACAGAACCATCCCGACCTGGTGAAGCAATATCTGGGCTCTGTTGTTCCATATACCGATAATTATTATGCATCCCTGAATTCTGCAGTCTTCAGTGACGGTTCGTTTTGCTATATCCCGAAGGGGGTCCGCTGCCCGGTTGAACTATCGACTTATTTCAGGATAAATGCCGCAAAAAGCGGTCAGTTTGAGCGCACATTGATCGTAGCTGATGAAGGAGCTTATGTCAGCTATATGGAAGGCTGCACGGCACCCCAGCGTGACGAGAACCAGCTTCATGCTGCAGTGGTTGAAATTATAGCTCTTAAGGATGCACAGGTGAAGTACTCGACGGTCCAGAACTGGTATCCCGGGGATAAGAACGGAAAGGGAGGGATTTTTAATTTCGTCACCAAACGAGGTATCTGTAAAGGAAGTAATTCAAAAATCTCCTGGACCCAGGTTGAAACCGGTTCAGCAATTACATGGAAATATCCTTCATGTATTTTGCTCGGGGACAACAGTGTGGGTGAATTTTACTCTGTTGCCGTGACCAATAATCATCAACAGGCCGATACCGGGACAAAAATGATGCACCTTGGCAGGAATACGAAAAGCACGATCATTTCAAAAGGCATATCTGCAGGAAAAAGCAATAATTCCTATCGTGGGCTGGTCCGTATATCCAAAAATGCCGTGAATTCCAGGAATTACAGCCAGTGCGATTCCCTGTTGCTGGGAGCTTCCAGCGGGGCTCATACCTGGCCTTACATCCAGGTGGAGAACAGATCATCGATCGTTGAACATGAGGCCACGACTTCAAAGATCAGCGAGGACCAGCTTTTTTACTGCCAGCAAAGGGGAATGGATGCTGAAAGTGCAATCGGCCTGATCGTGAATGGTTACGCAAAGGAAGTTCTGAAACAACTGCCCATGGAATTTGCTGTTGAGGCTCAGAAACTGTTATCACTCAGCCTGGAAGGAAGCGTTGGGTAAATCGCTAATCGCTTAATAAACATCACGTTTAAAGAATAAATAAATGTTACTGTCAATTAAAAATCTTCATGCTTCCATTAATGGCGAGGAAATACTGAAGGGGATAGACCTGTCGGTGGACAACGGGGAAGTCCATGCCATAATGGGCCCGAACGGAACCGGAAAAAGCACCCTGGCTTCCGTCATTGCAGGCCGGGAAGTGTTTGATGTTACCGGCGGTGAGGTCATGTATAAAGGGAAAAACCTGCTGAAACTTGCTGTTGAGGAACGGGCCAGAGAAGGGATCTTCCTGGGCTTCCAGTATCCCGTGGAGATCCCGGGTGTGAGCATCACCAACTTTATGCGTACAGCCGTGAACGAAGTAAGAAAATACAAAGGCCTGGATCCTTTGTCGGGCGGCGCTTTCCTGAGGCTTATGGAAGAAAAGAAAAAACTGGTGGAACTGACGTCCAACCTTGCCAACCGTTCGGTGAATGAGGGATTTTCAGGAGGCGAAAAAAAGAAGAACGAGATCTTCCAGATGGCTATGATGGACCCTGTTCTTGCCATTCTGGATGAAACCGATTCGGGCCTCGATATAGATGCCCTGAGAGTGGTCGCCAATGGAGTGAATAAGCTGCGAACTAAGGAAAATGCCTTTATCATCATTACACATTACCAGAGGCTTCTGGAATATATTGTTCCTGATTTCGTTCATGTGCTGTTCGAAGGCAGGATTGTTAAATCAGGGACCAGGGAGCTGGCGCTGGAACTCGAAGAAAAAGGCTACGACTGGATAAGGAAAGAACAGGAGAGATGATGCAGGCTGCTGTCAAACATAGTATTTCAAAAGAACTGATGACAGGGCTTTTCCGGGATCATAAAGCACTTATCTCGGCCAATGATAATCCCGGCCTGTCGGATCAAAGGGAGAAAGCCATCCGCAGATTTGAAGAATTGGGATTTCCCACCTCAAAGCTGGAGACCTGGAAGCATACCGACCTGAAAGAAAGCTTTGAAAGGGAGTATGATGTTGTCATGAAGCCCGAGCAGGGAGTCGATGTTCAGAAGGTATTCCGCTGCAACATCCCCCATCTTGATACAGCGATCATGGGACAACTGAATGGCTGGTATGTTTCAAAGGATGTCCCTTTGATGGAGCTTGGGAACGGGATCATTATGGGAAGCCTGGCCGAGGCAATGAAAAAGTATCCCGCACTTATCGCAGCGCACGTCGGTAAATACGCAAATTTCCTCACCGACTCCTTCACGGCCCTGAACACGGCCTTCTTTCAGGACGGGGTTTTTATTTATGTGCCTGACCATATAAAAAGCCCGAAACCGGTCCAGATAATCAACGTTATTGATTACAATGAGAATCTCTTCCTCCAATCACGCAACCTTATTGTTTTAGGAGAAAACAGCCGGCTTTCGCTGGTCCATTGCGACGATTCGTATAATCACCAGCCCTCCTTCTCAAACATTGTGACCGAAGTCCGCCTTGGCGAACATGCATTCCTTGATCATTATAAGCTTCAGAACCTGAATAACAGTTCCACGCTGGTCAGCAGCGTGTACTTTCAGATGGAGACCTCGTCCCGGCTGGAATCACATTATATTTCCCTTAACGGGGGACTGCTGAGGAATAACATCTGGCTGCGTTTTAACGGGCCTCACGGGAAGGCGAATATTTACGGTCTTTACCTTATGGACCGCAAACAGCATATTGACAATTATATCTTCGTAGACCATGCCTTCCCCGATTGCACAAGTAACGAATTGTTCAAGGGGATACTGGATGAACATGCCAGCGGGGTGTTCAACGGGCATGTCCTGGTTGAACGTAATGCAGTGAAAACCAATGCCTACCAGAGTAACAGGAATATTTTACTGACGGAAACTGCAAAAGTGAATTCCAAGCCTTTCCTTGAAATCTACAATGACGATGTGAAATGTTCGCATGGCTCAACTACCGGCCAGCTTGACCAGGATGCCATGTACTACATGAGGCAACGCGGGATTGGGGAGGACAGCGCCAGGATGCTTCTAATGTATGCCTATGCCGATGAGGTGATCAGTAAGATAGCCGTCGACCCTTTAAGGTATCGAATTGAAGATATGGTGAAAAAACGCCTGCAGGGAGAGCTGCAGATCTGCGAAGCCTGCGTTCTGCACTGCAATACCCCCGAGAATCCTGTTGAATTCGTAATCGACATGTCGAAAATATAACAGCCATGCCATTCAACATCTCCGATATCCGCGCTGACTTTCCCATCCTCTCCAGGACTATCTATAAAAGGCCGCTGATCTATTTCGACAATGCCGCAACTACGCAGAAACCCGTACAGGTCATCCGGGCCATCAGCGATTATTACGAGCAGGAAAACTGCAATATCCATCGTGGAGTCCATTATCTAAGCGTCAGGGCCACCGAAGAATTCGAAGAAGCCCGAATGGAGATCAGGGAATTCATCAATGCCCCCGGGACACATGAAGTCATTTTCACAAAGGGGGCATCTGAGTCACTTAACCTTATAGCTTCTTCTTTCGGGAAGAAGTACCTGAAGGCAGGCGACGAGATCATCACGACCATCATGGAACATCATTCCAATTTTGTCCCCTGGCAGCTTATATGTGAAGAAAAGGGAGCCAATCTCAGGATTGCCAATATCCTGCCGAACGGAGAACTCGATCTTGAACATCTGTACTCACTCATCAACCCAAAAACAAAGCTCCTTACCCTGGCCCATGTCTCAAATGTGCTGGGCACGATAAACCCCATTAAAGAAATTATTGCCTTCGCTCATCAACAGGGTGTTCCTGTTCTTGTTGATGGTGCCCAGGGGGTTTCTCATGTTACAGTCGACGTGAGCGACCTGGATTGCGATTTTTATTGTTTTTCGGGGCACAAGATGTATGCTCCGATGGGCATAGGTATTCTCTACGGAAAAGAAAAATGGCTGGAAGAGCTTCCTCCTTACCAAAGCGGAGGGGAGATGGTGAAAGATGTAAGTACCGAAAAGACTACGTTTAATGATCTCCCGTTTAAATTTGAAGCCGGGACTCCGAATGTTGAAGGAGTGATGGGATTAAGGGCCGCTGTGAGATATATGAAAAACCTGGGGATGGATGAGATAAAGGCCTATGAGGATGAGCTTCTGAAACATGCTACTTCCAGGCTTTCAGCTATTCCCGGCCTGAGATTTTTCGGAACCTCAGCCCGGAAAGCCAGCCTCGTCTCATTCCTGGTAGGGGATATACATCCTTTTGATGCAGGAACCATAATCGATAAGATGGGTATTGCAGTGAGGACCGGGCACCACTGTGCCCAACCACTGATCGACCATTTTGGGATACCCGGCACCGTAAGGGCTTCTTTTGCCTTTTATAATACGAAGGAAGAAATTGACCTGCTCGCGGAGGCGATCAGCAGGGTGAAAACTATGTTTAGCTGACATCTGGGTTTTCAAATAATTACGAATTAAAATGACCATACAGGAAGTTGAAACACAGATCGTGGATGAATTCGCTGCCCTGGACGACTGGCTTGATAAATACGATCTCATCCTTGACATGGGAAAATCCCTTCCACGCATTGATCCGGAATTCAGGACCGACCAATATATTATTTCCGGCTGCCAGAGCAAGGTCTGGCTTCATGCCAGTTACCATGACGGCAAGGTATACTTCACAGCCGACAGCGATGCCATCATCACAAAAGGCATCATAAGCATGCTCATCAAAGTGCTTTCAGACCGGTCACCCGAAGAAATTCAGAATGCCCGGCTCACTTTTATTGATCAAATCGGTTTAAAAGAACATCTTTCCCCTACGCGTTCCAACGGACTGGCATCTATGGTCAAACAGATGAAGCTGTATGCGATGGTGTTTGCCATGAAAAATAAGTGATATGCAATATGGAAAATCCAGATCAAATATCGTACAACCCCTTTGAGCAGGCAGTTATTGATGCCCTGAAAAGAGTGTTTGACCCCGAAATCCCCATCAATATTTATGACCTTGGACTGATCTACAACCTCGCCATCGACAAGGACCATAATGTGAATGTCCTGATGACGCTGACAACCCCGAACTGCCCTATAGCTGAAGACATGCCGGGCATTGTGCAGGACGAGGTCAGCAGGGTTGAAGGTATAGGAAAGGTAAAGGTCGAGCTTACTTTCGAACCGCCCTGGGATATGGCGAACCTCTCGGAGGAAGCGAAGGTGGAACTGGGTCTGATATAGTGTGTTAGAAAAGACGCAAGCAATATCCTGAAGAAAACAGGTAAGGAAAAACGGGGAGGAACTTCCTCACGATCTTTTTCGTAATTTTGCACCTCAATTTTAATTAACAATGACTCCGGCAACCGGTCCTTTACTGGCGCAAATCAACAATCCTGACGACCTGAAGAAGCTAAGGGTAGATCAGTTGCCACAGCTTTGCGACGAAATCAGGCAGTTCATCATTGATGTTATTTCAATCAACCCCGGGCATCTTGGTGCAAGCCTCGGAGCAGTTGAACTTGCCGTTGCCCTGCATTACGTATTTGATACGCCTAATGATAAGCTGATCTGGGATGTGGGTCACCAGGCTTATGCCCATAAGATTCTCACAGGGCGCAAGGAATCTTTCCATACCCTGCGCAGTTTCCACGGTATCAGCGGCTTCCCGAAAATGTCGGAAAGCCCTTACGATTCTTTCGGCACCGGCCATTCTTCTACGAGTATTTCCGCAGCACTTGGAATGGGTGTGGCTTCAAAACTTCAGGGAGAGACCAACCGCCACCATGTGGCCATCATAGGCGACGGGGCGATGACCGGTGGTATGGCCATGGAAGCTTTGAATAATGCCGGTGTCTCAATGGCAAATCTGCTGGTGATCCTCAATGATAACCAGATCGCTATTGATAAAAATGTCGGGGCTATCAAGGATTACATGGCGGATATAGTGACTTCCAAAACCTATAATAAGTTCCGCGACAGCATCTGGTTGCTTATGGGAGGCGGAACGAGGTATGGCAAGAATTCCCGGGCTATTGTCAGGCAGCTCGGCAACGCACTGAAAGGAACCCTGCTCAAACCAAGCAACCTTTTCGAAGCATTCAATTTACGGTATTTCGGGTTGGTTGACGGTAACGATGTGCTACGGCTTGTGAATGTGATGCGTGATATCAAGGATATCAAAGGCCCGAAACTCCTCCATATCCATACAGTCAAGGGCAAAGGATATGAAAAGGCCGAACAGGACCAGACCGTTTTCCATGCACCTGGTGTATTTGACAAGGAAACAGGTAAGATAAAAGAGGATAAATGCCACGGTCAGGCGCCAAAGTACCAGACCGTTTTCGGCCGTACGATCATTGAACTGGCTGAACAGAATCCCAGAATTGTCGGAATCACTCCTGCAATGGCAACAGGCTGCTCCCTTAATCTCATGATGAATAAAATGCCTGAAAGGACCTTCGATGTGGGAATAGCTGAACAGCATGCAGTGACATTCAGCGCTGGTCTTGCGTCTTCCGGAATGATTCCTTTCTGCAATATCTATTCAACATTCTTACAGAGGGCTTACGACCAGATCATCCATGATGTGGCCCTTCAGAACCTGCAGGTGGTATTCTGTCTTGACAGGGGTGGGTTGGTTGGAGAAGACGGAGCCACACACCATGGTGCCTACGACCTTGCATACCTTCGTTGTATTCCAAACCTGACCATTGCAGCCCCGCTGAATGAGGAGGAACTGAGGAACCTCTTGTTCACTGCACAACTTCCGGGTAAAGGCCCGTTTGCCATTCGGTACCCCAAGGGCAGGGGAGTGATGCCCAAATGGAAAACACCCTTCAGGGAACTGACCATTGGTAAAGGGATAAGAATAAGTGAAGGAAAGGATGTTGCTGTTCTGAGTACCGGTCATCCGGGGAACTTTGTGATATCTGCATCTGTGGAACTTGAGAAAGAGAACATCCGGCCTGCGCATTATCACTTCATTTTCGTCAAACCTTTGGATGAAGAGCTTCTGCATGAGATTTTCAGTCAGTTTAAAAAGATCATCACAGTCGAGGACGGTGCAGTATCGGGAGGATTTGGAAGTGCAATCCTCGAATTCATGGGCGATCACAACTATTCTGCAAGTGTGACACGCCTCGGTATTCCCGATAAATTTATCGAACAGGGAAAGAATGAAGAACTCCACCGCGAATGCGGGTACGACACAGAGGGAATCATCAAAGCCGTGAAGAATAAAATAGGCATTAAGCATTAGGCATTGGACATTAGGGAAGGATTACCTGTGTATTATGCCTGATGCCTATTCCCCATCCTCCACCTTCTTCTCCAGCTTTTTCAATAATTCGGCCGCTTTGCTTTTGGTATGGTAACTCAGCATGAACAAAATCCCGACGAGGATAAAGGGGAAAGTGATCATTAATATGATCAGAATGCTCATCCACACCGAATGGTTATGCGTATAATTCCCCCAGAAGATAAAGGGGGAAAATGCCAGTCCCAGGGAAATAAAAATGATCCCACCTATATTTTCCCATATCCAGGCAATAACCAGTACAAGGATCAGGATAAATGACGGGATCATATGCATGAGCCATGCCAGTAATTGGTCTTTCAGTGACATTCCTGCCTGGAATGCGTCGAGGGAGAACATGCTCACAAAGAGGATAGCAAGAATGCAAAGTATCCTCGGAGCCCAATGAAGAAATATAGCTGATCTCATAATTCAGGGGATTTGAACAAAATTACAATAAAACTATGGTCATCCAACTTGACATTCCGGATATCTCGTGTTGCATAATCAGCACAGTTTTGGTTTGCTTTCTGATGATCTATCTGAGTAATGTGAAAGTCCCTCTGGCTTTTTTACTGGTACCCGGGTCCGATAGAGATTTAAACGTCACATCATACACATAAACACCGGCCGGACTGTATTGGTTTTTATAAATGCCATTCCAGCCCTCGAGGATATTATCCGTTGAATACATCAGCATTCCCCACCGGTCGTATATTTCCATGTGAAACGCACCGATACTGACCCCTGTCGGCCTGAATATATCGTTAATCCCGTCGTTATTGGGAGTAAATGCAGTAGGAAATGTCAGTATATAGGGGCAAGCTTCTATCATGACCGTATCTCCGCCTGTACACCCATTCACGCTTATATGCACCCAGTATGTTCCCGGCCCGGTAGCCGTATATTTTGTTCCTGTACTCCCGTCCTGCCAATGATAGGCAGTAGCCCCGGCAGTAGTTGCATCCATAGCATAGGTATCACCAGGGCATAACACAGTGTCATGTCCGATAGTCACCTTGATCTTCGGACGTACGTTAAGGTCGGTAATGACGATGCTGTCGCAGCCGCCGGTAAGCTTCAGCGTGTCGGTGTATAATCCCGGTTGTGTCTGATATTTCCCTCCTGCAAAATATTTTTCCCCGTAGCATATCGTGGTATCAACATTTGTAATGGGGGCCATTGTCTTATGTACCAGCACCGTATCACTGGCAACGCATCCATTCCTGTTTGAAACCCTCACCCAGTATTCCCCTGAATCGGAAACAATGATGCTTGAAGTTGTTGCGCCTGTGGACCACAGGTAGCCGGAATACCCGTTTCCGGCATCGAGCATTGCAGGAACACCCTGGCATATGAACCTGTCGCCTCCCAGGCTTACGGTCAGCCTGGGCAGAACATGGATCGGCCTGCAAAAGGAACTTTCGTCTGGCGTTCCCTCATCTTCCCTGAGGATCACATTATAATCCCCTGTATTCGAATAAACGACCGGGCCGGGATCGGCCTGTGTGGAGAATAACGGCAGTGAAGCATTCAGGGGTGGAAAATATAATTGGGAAAGTGTGGAATTGTTGTCATTCACATAAAAACAATACAATGTATCGGCTATCCTGACCAATTGCGATATTCCATAAGGATGAGAAGGCGAACCGCAGGGAGGGCCGACAGGTCTTCCGGTTAGATTGCCTGCAAAGCTGCCGCCCTGGAAATCAAGCTGAATCAATGGCTGGGCTGCAGCCGCATAATTTGTCACAATACCATTGATGTGTTGGCAATCGGCAATGATGCTGATCCCGGTATTATGATCCAGCCCGCCTACATTTCCCAGGTTGAGCCCGGCGGGTGGGTTAAGAAGCGACAGTCCGAAATCCAGGCGGCTCAGCGTGCTGTTTCCGGCGTTGCAAACAAACAAATAATCAAGCCCGTTGTCTTTTACAAGACAGATGCCGGTAGGGCCATTCATATTTCCTATGTTACCCAATGGATCAATTAATGGGATTTTCAGCAGGGAGGAATCGAACCTGAGACGGTATAATGAATTGTCCAGGGAGTCAACGACAAGACCGATATATTCCTGGCCTTCTTTCGTAATCACAAGTCCGGATGCGGCAGTCATCCCATTGAGACTGAAGTCCATGACAGTGGGATTATTTATCAAACCGCCCGGGAAAACCAGCCTGGTCATCGAATTGCCCGCGGTAAAGAACCCTACCCAATGACCGCTCAGGCTGTCAAGAACGATCTGTATCCCCCTCATCTTATCCGAAAGAAGGGTGGTTGTGAACAGGGTAAGGGTCGAAGCCGGTGGATTCCCAAGTGAGGAGCCGTTATCGGTTCTTACAATGGACTGGTTGCCCGGATTAGTTATAAAACAATGAAAGCTCCCGCTGTCGTTGATCAGTGTGATGAATTTCGGCCGTTTCATTTTATTGCCGTTGTTCCCGAAGTTATTCCCTTTGGGCGGTTGGGTTGTATTTGCAGTACAGAAGTTCCAGTAGAATTGTGAACCTCCGGGACCTTTCACGAAATTCACGGGCATCCCGACACAAGTGGTATCCGGCCCGGTAAAAGATGCCTGGGGGCTCATTATCAGTGGTGCCGGATCATAGCTGACGGAAACAGGATAGCTTTGAGCGAGGTTAAAGTCTGCCAGGAGCAAAAAGGAAACAAGTGAAAAGATTGTCTTTAAAACCGGCATTTTATTCTGCTAATCTATTATTTAGGTTTAATCTTTGCCCGGTGAATTAACCTGAGATAAATTCGGAACCGGTGATTAAGATTAATCCCCGGGTTTATCCGACCTGATCCTCTCACTTACCTTTTTCCATGACTCTGTAATAAGAAAGGTCTCATCCATATAGTCGACCATCCTGACAAATTTCTTCATAGGGATGGCAAGGCTGAGCCTTTCTTTGGGAACGCAAGGCCTGGCTGAGACATCGAACATCCCCAGAACAGCCCTGGGGTTCTCCTTTTCGTTCTCAAAGTAAGGATGATGAACAATGGAGGAACACCCTGAGCCGAAAGGAGCAATCACTCCAAGCCCGTCCACCTGGTCAAAATTAGCCAGGGTAAAAAGTCCTGAGAGCACGTCGGGGCTGGCAAAGAAAATGACAGCCACCGGCTCGTCCCCGGGAGTGAGATTATCGAACCTCTTGAAAACAATATATTTTCCTTTTGCCGGGATACATCTCATGTTTGACATGATCTCCTTTACCATCTCCGGGGTCCTGATATATCTTTCCCCTTCCATTTTATTTTCAATCCCGTACGAAAGAAAATATTCAAAGTTAGGCCTCATCTTGTCAGTATATCCGAAATATCTTCTCGATCCTCCGCATGAGAGCGAGTTCACATTCCAGCTCAATGATTTCCCGTGTCTTACGAGGGCCAGCTCACTGATAATACAGCTCCAGCCTTTGGGAATGCCTGCTTTTGCCACATTGCCGGGATCCTCAGTATAATAAAATGCTATAGGGAGTTCAGCATCCCCGAAATACTTCGCCCACTGGCGAAGAAAATGGTTTCTGAATTTTAAATCCATTGTGATCTGTTTTTATTTATACCATATATGTTATCTTCCTCAGGGAGTGCGCTCATTCGTGTTTTGTACCAGGGTTCATAACTGTAATCCGGTGAGATCGACCGGAATATACTGCTCCCGGATCCGCGTTCAGATGAACTTTAACGGCTGGAAATCGCCGGCATGCTGAAATCATACTTTTTCTCAGTTATAAGTTTAAGCATGAAATCTGCAACATCTGCCCTGGGTATTGACCAGGATGTCGGGCTTCCTTCATTAATTCTGTATCTCCCTGTTTTTGGCGAATCGGTCAGACCCGACGGACGGATAATAACCCATTCAGCCTGGCTTTTCCTGATTATCTCAACCTGCCTTTTTTTATCGGCAAACACATTACGGAGGAATAGCGGGATCATGATCCTGCCGAACCAGAATCCACCGTCATCACCCAAAATTCCCGCGGATGACATACAAATGAACCGTTTTACCCCGCATTCTTCCATAGCCCTGAGGATCATTCCGGTTCCTTCTGACAGAACAGAGGATGCTTTGTTTTTATCTATACCAAGTGTACACATTACAACCTCACAGCCTTCCACTGCCTGTTTGACTTTTTCAAGATCCGTTAGTTCACCCTGTATAATGCGGATATTCTTATGGGAAATAGTCACCTTGTCGGCTTTCCTGGCGAAGGCACTGACCTCGTGTCCCTGGTTCAGTGCCTGGAATATCAGTTGCAGCCCCGTTCTGCCGCTTGCTCCAAAAACAGCGATCTTCATTTTAAGAATCTTTGATAAGGCAAAGTTATTAAAATTCATCAGACGGCTGAACGAATAAACCGGGTGCACTATAAGCTTTCATTAAAAATCTTTCTATTTTTATCCAAAAATTGCATTGTCGTTTTCCAGCCTTTTCAGGAAGAAACCAGTCGGCTATTTTCTGGCAGAAGCCAGGCGTCATGATCAGGAATCGGGCGGGTTAAGGAGGAGCCTGACGGTTTTCGATCTTACAGCCCTTGGGATTGCAGCCATCATTGGATCCGGGATCTTTGCAACCATTGGCAGCGCAGCTGCTTCAGGCGGGCCTGCCGTTGCTTTGCTGTTTGTTTTCACCGCTGTAGCCTGCGGTTTTTCTGCTCTTTGTTATGCCGAATTTGCTTCAGTGATACCCTTGAGCGGCAGTGCATATACTTATGCTTATGCAAGCTTTGGTGAGCTTTTTGCGTGGATCATCGGCTGGGACCTGATCATTGAATATGCTATCGGTAATATTGCAGTCGCTATTTCCTGGTCCGATTATTTTACCGGCCTGATGTGGGGGATGGGCATTCATATCCCCGAATACCTTTCCACCGATTATGTCACCGCTATGAGAGGTTACATTGAAGGGGCAGGAGCCATTGCCAGGGGAACCCACCTTCCCGAGCTCAGTCCTGCCATACAGAAATGTTACCATGCCTGGATGACTGCACCGGTCATCGGCGGGGTTCATCTGATAGCCAATATCCCTGCCTTTTCCATAGTCGTGCTGATCAGCGTCCTCGTATATATGGGGATCTATGAGACCAAGGTAGCAGGAAACTCAATGGTTATTCTGAAAGTAGTGGTCCTTCTTATGGTAATAACCGTAGGTGCATTTTATGTGAAAAAAGGGAACTGGATTCCTTTTGCCCCGCATGGGCTTACAGGGGTATTGAAAGGGGTTTCGGGAGTTTTCTTTGCGTATATCGGGTTCGATGCAATATCCACTACTGCTGAGGAATGCAATAATACGCGGAGGGACATGCCGAGAGCCATTATATGGTCACTGGTTATCACGACGGTCTTATATGTCCTGATAAGCCTGGTTCTCACCGGTATGGTCAGGTCTTCGGAATTGGGAGTGGGAGATCCCCTGGCTTACGTGTTCGAAAGGGTCCACCTGACCCGGCTCTCCGGTTTCATCGCCCTGGCTGCCATCATTGCCATGGCCAGCGTGATCCTTGTCTTCCAGGTCGGGCAACCCCGTATATGGATGAGCATGAGCCGCGACGGATTACTTCCCAGGGCGTTTTCAAGGATACATCCCCGTTTCAGGACCCCTTCATTCGCAACCGTTGTGGCAGGTGTTTTCGTTGCAGTACCATCACTTTTTATGAACTTTGTCGAAGTCACAGACCTCACGAGCATAGGGACACTATTCGCCTTTGTGCTGGTCAGCGGAGGTGTGCTGATGCTCAACCCCTATGGTACCAGGTATAGCTTTGAGCAAGGAGCAAACCCCTTAGAAAAGGATACAGGACCTCCAATCGCTAATCGCTATCCGCCAATCGCTTCCGGGAAATCACGCCATCGGGATCATCATTCTGCCACGTCTTCGGATAAGGGTTTCCGGGTTCCCTATATCAACTCCCGCTTTGCCCTTCCCCTTGTCTGGCTGGGAATTGCAGTAGTGTTGTATTTCTGGAACCCTCCGGAGTTGTCGGGACTGAAGAAGGTCTTTGCCGGGAGTTTTATGAAGGAAGATCTTCCCCTTGCAATATTCATTGCAGCAGCTTGTATCCTTACTACGCTGGGGATGATCAAAAGACTGTCACTTATCCCTGTGCTTGGATTGCTTTCAAGCCTTTTCCTGATGGTAAACCTTGGTTTTACAAACTGGATGAGGTTCGTGGTATGGCTGATCATCGGAATGTGTGTGTATGTTTTCTATTCCCGGCATCACAGCCACCTGAGGCAACAGATGAGTAAATCCACTTCAAACCCATGATCCATATGTCGGCAGCCGGAATCATCGTCATCATCATTGCAGGTATTTTTGTCGGATTTATCAATACCTTGTCCGGGGGAGGTTCTGTGATCAGCCTTTCCCTGCTGATCCTTCTTGGTCTTCCCGCAGGCATTGCCAACGGGACCAACCGCATCAGTATTTTCTTTCAGACCCTCTCATCAGTGGGAAGTTTTACACGGCAGAAGATGTTTACAGACCTGAGGCCGGTTTGGCTTGGGATACCGGCGACAATAGGATCGGTACTGGGCGCTTACCTGGCCATTGACGTCAGGGAGAAAGTCATTGAAGCGGCTATGATCACAGCTATGATTATGATGGCGTTCTTCCTGTTCTATAAACCGGATAAGTGGCTGAAAGGAAACCCTGCATTATTGAAAGGCCGGCTCAGATGGTGGCAGCTGGCCATATTTTTTGTCGTTGGGTTTTACGGTGGATTCATCCAGGTGGGAGTGGGCTATTTTCTCCTGATGGCCCTGGCTCTTGGAACGGGTTATGAGCTGGTGAAAGCAAACGCGGTCAAGAACCTGATCGTATTCTTTTATGCCATCTTCGCTCTTGCAGTTTTTCTCATCAACGGCCAGGTTAATTACCTGTATGGACTCCTTCTTTCGGCCGGAAGCATCATCGGTGCCCTGATTGCCTCTTATTTCGCCGTAAAGAAAGGCGCGGGCTTTATCCGGGCCGTCATCATCCTGTCCATTATCCTGACCGTCCTTCAGATCAGCGGAATTATCAACTTCACCCATCTTTTAAAAAGTATTTTATAA
>Ga0182021_10001287_pt1 | contig 28494 bp, 27 predicted proteins | sample 612E3MmetaG_FD_120493 | JGI IMG/M metagenome (GOLD analysis project Ga0182021, IMG submission 120493) | Permafrost microbial communities from Stordalen Mire, Sweden - 612E3M metaG (Illumina Assembly) | ecosystem: Environmental > Terrestrial > Soil > Wetlands > Permafrost | place: Sweden...
CTAAATTACCCAATTCACTAAGTTATTTATTCACTAATTTTTCATTCACGATGATAAAAGGGGCTTGCAAATAAATGGAATCCAAATTTATCAAATACTTTTTAGCGGTTATCCTGACTTTGGGGTTGTTTTATTATTCCGGTTGTTCTGGTGTTCCGGAGCAGCCTTCCCCAAACCCGGCGTCTCCCATTCCTGTCCAATCAGAAGAGATCAAAGTTCCTTCACCTCCCTCAGCTGTTCAAGGAAAAGCCGAAGCAAAGGGGGAAGAAAAAATAGATTTGCCCAAGGACTCCCGCGCCTATCGCTCTTTTCTTTTAGCCCAATCTTTTCAACTGAACAATGAAAATGCAAAAGCCCTCACAGCATACCAAGAAGCTTTAAAATATGACTCCAATTCTGCCGTCATTCAAACGGAAATTGCCACTATTTATCTTAAGCAGGGGAAGATAGAGGAAGCGCGCAATCTTTGTAAGCAGGCGCTGACTCTTAACTCCTCTTATCGCCCGGCGAACCTGCTTCTGGCGCGTATCTATTTTATCAATAAAGATGATGATGCGGCTATTGCGCAGTATGAAACAATTATCAAACTGGCTCCGTCGGATGAGGAAAACTATCTCTACTTGGCCAACCTTTACGCGGAGAAAAATGAATACGAAAAAGCGCTCACAACCCTAAAGACTCTGCTCACAAAAGACCCGAATTCTTTAATGGGCATCTACTACGTGGGAAGAATCTATGCCCAGATGAAACAGTATGAGGAATCTATTTCATATTTTAAAAAAGCTTTAAAAATAGATCCTGGCTTTGAGGCGGCAATGATTGACCTTGCAATAATCCACGAATCCCAAGGAAAAATGCCGGAAGCAATTGCCATTTATGAGAAAGTTCTGGAGTTTAATCCTAATAACAGTCGCGTGGCCGACCATTTGGGCAATCTTTATCTCCGGCAGAAAAATTACAATAAAGCCATCGATACCTTTAAAAGCCTGGAAAGTTTTGGGCCGAGCAGCTTAGATGTAAGCACTAAAATCGGGCTTATTTATCTGGAACAGGGCGACTATGATAAAGCAATGTCAGAATTCGAATTTATTCTGGTCACAAAACCGGATTTTGATATGGCGCGGTATTATCTTGCCTTATGCTATCAGGAGAAAAAAAATTATGAAAAGGCCTTACAGGAATTCCAAAAAATTCCTTCTGGTTCGGAAGAATACGTTGACGCGATAATCCAGATCGGGAATGTTTTTATTGAGCAGAAAAACTACCCCAAAGCAATCCAGACGGTTAAGGAAGCGCTCCAAACCAAAAAAGATAATACCACTCTTGTCGGTTACTTAGGTGCCCTTTACGAAGAGACCAAACAGTATGAAGAGGCGGCGATGATCTTGACTGAGGCGATTAAGCGGGAACCGAAAAATTTAAAATTTCATTACCAGCTGGGAGAAGTCTACGACAAGATGGGTAAATTTGAAGAAACGATCCAGGAGATGAAAAAAGTTGTGGAGCTTGATCCCCAAAATGCGGACGCCTTCAATTATATAGGCTATTCTTATGCTGATCGAGGCGTGAAGCTGGATGAGGCTGAAGAACTTATAAAAAAAGCGATGAAATTAAAACCGAACGATGGATATATCACCGACAGTTTGGGTTGGGTTTATTTCAAGAAAGGAATGATTAAAGAAGCACTCAACGAACTTGAAAAAGCCGTCACCATCGTTCCGGATGACCCCATGATCATCGAACATCTCGGAGATGTCTACCTCAAATCAGGGAAAAAAGATAAAGCCATAGCCCAGTATGAGCGAATCTTAAAGATCGATCCGAAACAGAAAAAAATTAAGGAAAAACTGGAAAATTTGAAACTGCAAAAATAGAAAAGTGGTGGTTCATTTTCGGAAGGGCGGATTCCACCCTCCCGAAAATTTTCCTTTTGTTTATTTGTCGGTCAGTTTTGATAAAAAAGGCTTGATCAAGTCAATAGGGATGGGGAAAAGCGTGGTTGAGTTCTTTTCCGATGCCACCTCACGCAGGGTCTGGAGATAGCGAAGCTGCAGAGCCATGGGGTTAGGAGACATGAGATCAGCTGCTTCAACCAGCTTGGCCGCTGCCTGAAATTCTCCCTCAGCGTGGATGACTTTTGCCCTCCGTTCTCGTTCCGCCTCAGCCTGCTTGGCCATCGCCCTTTTCATCTCATCCGGTAAATCAATTTGTTTCACTTCCACGTTAGTAACTTTTATTCCCCAGGGACCAGAATGCTTGTCCAGAATTTCCTGGAGATGAGCGTTGACCTTTTCGCGTTCCGATAAAAGTTCATCCAACGCTGCCTGTCCACAAACGCTTCTCAGGGTGGTTTGAGAAAGCTGGGAAGTGGCATAGAGATAGTTTTCCACCTCCACGACTGCCTTATTGGGGGTTATCACCCGAAAATAGACTACTGCATTCACTTTAATCGAAACATTATCCCGGGTGATAACATCCTGCGGCGGGACTTCCAAGGCCACGAGCCTGAGGCTTACTCTCTGCATCTTATCAACGATGGGGATAAGAATGATCAAACCAGGTCCCTTTGACCCAATTAGCCTCCCCAATCGGAAAATGACCCCACGCTCGTATTCATTGAGGATCTTTATTGCACTAGATAAGAACATAATTATAACAACGACTAAAAAAATAAGTATTGGCAATGGCATTTTTATTCTCCTTTCTCTTCTTTTTTGATTATTTTTTTTACCTTAACTTCTAACCCCCTTAACCCGATAATCTCCACCTCCTCTCCCTCTTCAATCACCTCCTCACTATAAGCATTCCAGTATTCCCCATGAACAAAGACTTTGCCGCGGGGAGCAATCCGGTCTATCACAACTCCGACTAAACCGATCATCCCTTCCGAACCAGATGCTGGTTGCCGTATATACGCTCGAAAAGCCAACGTGGCAATCGTAATGAAAAATGTTGCAGTGATAGCGACAGTAGCTAACAACACTGCAAGGGAAGGCCTTAAATAAGGAGAAGTGGCATCAAAAAGCATGAGGGATCCTAAGAGAAGGCAAATTGTTCCCCCGATGCTCAACAGGCCGTAGCTCGCGACCTTAATCTCGGCAAGAAATAAGACAATCGCCAAGACTATGAAAAGAATACCGGCATAATTGACGGATAAGACCTGAAATGAGTAAAAAGCCAAGATTAAACAGATCGCCCCGATTACTCCTGGAAAGATTGCTCCCGGATGTGCCAATTCAAAATAAAGTCCTGCTACTCCAAGCATCATCAGGATATAGGCGATATTAGGATCAGTTAAAGTCGCTAAGATTTTCCCCCGCAGGGTCATTTTCAGCTCTCGGACCGTAGCCCCCTTAGTGGCCAGGATAACTTTTTTACCATCTATATCCACTTCCCGGCCATTGAGCTTCTGGAGAAGGTCATCCAAGTTAGGACTCACTAAGTCGATGACATTAATTTTTAAAGCCTCATCAGCTTTTATAGAAACGCTTTCCCGCACCGCTTTTTCTGCCCATGCAAGGTTCCGTTTCCTTTTCGTAGCAATACTCTGGATATACGCGACGGCATCGTTTTCTACTTTTTCTGACATCTCCCGGCTCATCTTTTCTCCACCCATGGAAACGGGATGAGCAGCTCCAATATTGGTGCCTGGCGCCATGGCCGCCACATGCGCGGCCATGGTGATTAATACCCCGGCCGAAGCTGCCCGGGCGCCAGCAGGAGCAACATAGACAATGATCGGAACCTGAGTGTTTAGTATCTCTTTAATAATCTGCCGCATAGAGGTATCGAGGCCACCCGGGGTATCAAGCTTAATGATCAGGCATTGTGCTGCTTCCTTCTCAGTAGTTTTGATGCTATCAACAATATATTCGGCAGAAACCGGATTAATGATGCTCTCTACCTCGATGAGGTTGACCGTATTGCTCCCAGAAGAAGCAATGAGCGGCAAACAAAAAATTAAAAGGAAAAAAATTAGTTTTGTCCACGTGTTTTTTGCAAACTTCATGCATTGTCCTCCAATAATTTCTGAATTAATTGCATATCCTGCCATACCTCTCGTTTCCATTCCGGGTTCCGAAGGAGGGAAGCGGGATGGAATGTGGGTACAACCTTGATATGGTTAAATTCATATATTTTTCCTCTCAGCTTTGAGATCCTTTCGGTTGTTTCCAACAAGGTCTGGGTGGCAAATTTCCCGAGAGCGCAGATAAGACGGGGGCGAATGACTTCAAGCTGCTTTTTGAGAAAAGGGAAACAGGCTTCAATCTCTTCGGGTTTTGGGTCCCGATTCTTCGGCGGACGGCACTTGATGACATTGCAGATATAAACATCTTCCCGCCTCAGTTTAATGGACTGAATGATTCGGGTTAACAGTTGTCCCGCTTCTCCCACAAAAGGCTCTCCGGCCACATCTTCGTCTCCCCCCGGAGCCTCACCCACAAACACGAGCGAGGCACGGGGGTTCCCTTTACCAAAAACAATGTTTTTCCGCAAGGCACATAAGCTGCACCGGGTACATTCCCCAAGTTCTTCCCGCACGGTATCTAAGGTGCCGGGGATACAAGCGAGCGTTTTCTTTTTTGGAGAAAGACTCTCTTCTAAACCATCAAGCACCTTACGCATCTCTTGCGCATCCTCCGGGGCAAGAACCTCCATCCCCAAGGTGTGCTGATGCTTGAGATACAGGGTAACATCATTGACGATTTTCTGAAATTCTTTAAAGGCGTTTGAAGGCATACGGTGCGTGAAAAAGCCAGTATTCAGAATTATTTTTTTGACCTTCGGGCTTCTGTCTTCTGGCGCTTGGGTTCTGATTGTAACGCTTTTATCTTATCAAAAATCTTGTGTGCCAGAGATTCCTTGCTCATTTGGGGAAGCTTCTCGGATTTTCCATTCCGACAAAGAAGAGTCACGATATTGGTATCCGTTTCAAAGCCTGCTCCGGGTTGAGTAACATCATTTGCAATGATAAGGTCAACATTTTTCGTTTGCAGCTTTTGCTGAGCATTGGCAAGGAGGTCTTCGGTTTCAGCCGCAAAACCAACCAAAAAGGTAGTGCCTTTTTTCTTGCCCATTTCTGCCAGAATATCCGGATTTTTAACCATGGCAATAGTTACGTTATTTTTTTCTTTCTTGATTTTTTTAGGTGAGAACTCAGCCGGGCGATAGTCTGCCACTGCTGCAGCCATGATGACCGTATCCATAGATTGATGATGTTTTATTGTTGCATCATACATCTGACCAGCAGTTTCAACCGATATAACCTGAACCCCGCGAGGGAGGGGCACCCGGGTAGGGCCAGTGATCAGAGTAACCTCTGCACCCCTGATCTGCGCGGCTTCAGCCAGAGCGTATCCCATCTTTCCCGAAGAACGGTTAGTGATAAACCGGATAGGGTCAAGCGACTCCTGGGTAGGGCCGGCAGTAATTAAAATTTTTTTCCCTTTTAAGTCGTTTGGTCCGAGAATCGTTTTAATAGATTGGAAAATTTCCTCCACTTCCGACATCCGCCCTTTACCCTCCCAGCCACAGGCTAATTCTCCTTTTCCCGGGCCAACACAATAAAAACCGCGCTTTTTTAAAATCTCGAGGTTTGCTTGAGTCGCCGGGTTGGTATACATATTCACATTCATAGCCGGCGCGAGCAGAATGGGAGCCCTGGTAGCGAGCACGGTCGTGGAAAGAAAATCATCAGCAACTCCGATGGCAAATTTAGCAATGACATTTGCAGTAGCCGGGGCAACCACCACCAAGGAGGCTTTATCCGCAAGAGAGATATGAACGACTTCAGATGTCATAACAGGGGCAAACATCTCGGTGATAACCGGGTTGTTCGATACCGTCTGAAGCGTGAGCGGGGCAATAAACTCCTGAGCATTTTTGGTCATCACGACCTGAACTTCGGCTTCGGCTTTGCGAAGTTTACGAACCAGTTCCGGAACCTTATATGCCGCAATCCCTCCTGAAATTCCCAGGAGAATGCTTTTCCCTTTTAAGGTATTCTCGTCAGAAAGTTTAGCCGTCATGGTTTGTATACCATACCATAGTTTGTTATTTTTACAAGTCAAAAGAAAATTAAGGATTCTTCATCAGTTAACCAAGGAAATCTTTAATGAGTTTTTCAATCTGGGTTAAATTCTTGAGGGGATTTTCTACCCAGACGATACTCGCATCTGCCCGAAACCAGGTAAGTTGACGCTTTGCAAAGCGCCGGGTATCACGTTTCATGCTCCTCATCGCCTCTTCTAAAGAAATCTTATCATCCAGAAAAGCGCACATATGCCGGTATCCCAAAGACTGCATTGATTTTAATTCCGAGTGATACCCTCGAGCGCGCAATGACCTGACTTCCTCGATAAAACCATCTTTTATCATTTGTTCACACCTGAGGTTAATCCGGTTATACAGGAAGGAACGATCCCACCGGATGCCAATTTGGAGATACTCATACCTCGTTTCTTTAAAAGCGTGTTTTTCATGGTGCTCGGAAATGGGAAGACCCGTAAGGTAATAAACCTCCAGTGCGCGGATAACCCGAAACGTGTCTTTAGGATGAATGCGAAGCGCAGAAGCAGGATCAACTTTGGTAAGCTCGTGATAAAGATACCCCTCCCCTCTTTGCGCTTCTTGTGTTCGGAGTTCCTGGTCGATCGCTCTATCTTCTTGTGCTCCGGGGAAAAAACCGTGGATTAAAGATTTAATATAAAGACCAGTTCCCCCGCACACTAAAACCCTCTTCTCTTTCTGCAGGATGGAGTCGATTGATTTGCTCGCTACGTTTTGATAGTGGCCGGCGCTAAAATCTTGGTCGGGGTCAATGAGGTCCAGAAGATAGTGGGAAACCAGTGCCTGCTCTTGGGGGGTTGGCTTGGCAGTCCCAATATCCATATACCGGTAGATCTGCATGGAATCAGCCGCGACAATTTCCCCACTAATTTTTTGCGCTATTTCCAGAGCAAGCTGGGTTTTTCCTGCTCCCGTAGGACCAACAATAAGGACAATTTTTGGTTTCAAAACTTTTTTTCCCTTCTGCGCCCAGCTTTTCAACCCCCGCACTAACGCGAGAGAAAATGCGGGGGGAAACAAAAAAGTAAATGATTTTATGGTTTCCCTGTTTTTTTTGCGATCAAACTTAACCCTTTTAATTTTATCACTTTTTTATTGAACCGCAAACTCTTTCGTGTTAAAAAAAAGAAAATATGAGAAATACGATGGCGTAAAAACTCAGCCAACAAAAGGTGCAAGTTAGGTGCACTATGTAAACCCTTATTCCCCCGATTAACCCCACAAAATGCTTGTTAAAACTGTCACAACATATTTATTATACAACAAATAACAATCGTTTATGACGGACAATTTCTGATCACCGGGAGGGTGAAAGCATGAAAACGAGTTTTGATGGATGAGTTTTTTGGAAACATACGAGGAGCCAGTTCATGATGTTGAAAAAGTGTACGCCAATGTTAAGCCAAAATTCAAAAAGTAACAGTTTAGTCCCTATTTCTTACACGATTATCAAGGTATCGGCTTGGATTGTTTGTACAGGCAGCTTGAGCTGTTGGTGTGTCGGCGGTGTGGAGGATTTGCAGGAATTATCCGTAAAGTGTAAAATCTATGAAAAGTCATTCAGGGGAGAGGAAATTTTAAATTCCAGAAGCACTTTCCTGATTTTTATAGGAGCACTAAATGATAAAACAGGTAGGGATCATTGCTAAAAAAAATAAACCGGAAGCGATTGAAGCAAGCCGAAGCCTGACAAAGTGGCTTACCTCACAGGGTTTGGAAGTTATCCTCGATGATCATTTGTTAAAAAAAGTTAACGGGAATTGGCAACCAATTTCTCAGGCCCATTTCGCGAAAGTAGGGTTAGTAATCGTGCTGGGTGGTGACGGAACCTTCCTCGGAGCGGCTCGGCTGATAAAAAACGGGAATGTTCCTGTTTTGGGGGTTAATTTAGGGGGATTGGGATTTTTAACGGCTTTTAGCCTGAATGAGCTTTTTCTGGTTTTGAAAAAAATCTTATCCGGCAGGTTTGAAACCGAACAAAGGATGATGCTAACCTCCACGATTATCCGGAAAAATAAAATTTTGGCCGAATACTCAGTGCTCAATGATGTTGTAATCACCAAAGTTGCTATCGCCCGGATCATTGACTTGGAAACCAGCATTAACGAACACTACCTTACCACGTTTAAGGCAGATGGCCTGATAATTTCAACCCCAACCGGATCTACCGCTTATTCCATGGCCGCGGGAGGGCCCATTGTTTTTCCCTCCCTGCAGGCGATAATTTTAACTCCGATCTGCTCCCATACCCTGACGAACCGGCCCATTTTGGTTCCTGATTCAGCCGAGATAACCGTGACCATTAAGTCGCGAAAGGAAGGTATCTTTTTAACCTTTGATGGCCAGGTAGGGCAAAGCCTTAAGGCCGGTGACTTGGTAAAGATAAAAAAAGACCATTTTCTCAATATGATTAAATCCCCTTTCAAGGATTATTTTGAAGTTCTGAGAACAAAACTCCGCTGGGGCGAACGGTAGAATATGTTAACGGATCTCAAGATAAAAAATTTCGCTATTATTGATGATCTCCACATCTCATTTTTGCCCGGTTTTACAATCCTTTCCGGAGAAACCGGGGCGGGCAAATCCATCATTATTGGGGCACTCAATCTCATTTTGGGGGGAAGAGGGTTCGTGGAACAGATTCGCACCGGAGAAGATGAGGCAATCGTTGAAGCACTCTTTGATATCTCGAAAGATAAAACCTTTAAGGAACTCTTGGGAACTAAAAGCTTAGACACCGACGATAACACCCTTTTGGTCAAACGGATTATCTCCCGGGAAGGGAAAAATAAAATTTTAATCAATGGGGGCTTGGCGACCCTCGGCATGCTCACCGAGATAATGGAACCTTTGCTTAATATTTCAGGCCAACATGAACATCAAGAACTCCTTCGGCCCCAAAACCACAGTGATGTATTAGATGGCTTTGGCGGCCTCCTTGCCTTGCGGGAGCAGTATCGCGAGACTTTCCGCCTGCGGGAGCAGATCAAACAGGAGTTGGATCGTTTAAAGGCAGAAAAAACCCGGGAAGCGGAACGAAAAGAACTTTTCAGTTTCGAACACCGCGAGATTGAAGACGCTCACCTTGCGCCGGGGGAAGAAGAGAAATTGAGAAAAGAAAAAACTATCCTTCAAAATGCCGAAGAACTTATGAGAACTTCCCATGATGTTTACGAAAGTCTTTACGGTAGCGATGAGGCCGTTATTTCCCATCTTAACCGCAACGTCCGGGATTTGCGGGAAATAGCCATTATCGATTCTCAATTCACCCTTTTTGCGCAAACCTTAGATTCGGTGATAATCCAACTCGAGGACATAGCGGTCTCACTGCGGGATTACAGCAAGAAAATTCACTTTGACCCCCAGGTATTTGAGGAGATAGATAACCGGCTGGAGACGATTCATCGACTTAAAAGAAAATACGGAGAAACAATTGAAGAAATTCTCCAATACCAAAAAATGATTGAAGCGGAAATGGAAAAAATTTCTCTTCGGGATGACCGCCTCCAAGTGCTAGAAGAAGATTATGAAAAGGTAAGTAAAGAGGCATTGACAAGGGCACAGGGACTTTCACGAAAAAGAAAAGAAGTCGCCCTCGCTTTGAGCAAAAAGCTGGAAGAAGAGCTTGCGACCCTCGGCATGAAAAATACGCGGTTTTTTGTTGAAATCACCCAATCCGAATTTTTGGACGAAAGGGGCATGGATCAGATCGAATTTCTTATTTCTCCCAACCCCGGTGAAGAACTGAGGCCATTGGCCCGGATCGCTTCCGGAGGGGAACTCTCCCGACTCCTGCTTGCTTTTAAACATATTTTCGCCCAAGAGGAAAAGATCTCCACACTCATCTTTGATGAAGTTGACTCAGGCATTGGGGGAGCAACCGCTGAAGTAGTGGGAAGAAAATTATATACAATTTCTCGATATTATCAGACAATCTGCATTACTCATCTTCCACAGATCGCGTGTTTTGGTGATACCCAATACTCTATCACCAAACAAATCGAAAAAGAGCGAACCAAAACCAGGGTAAAAAAGCTTAGGGCTGATGATCGGGTAGAGGAAATCGCCCGGATGCTGGGAGGAACTGAAATAACCACTCGCACCCGCACCTTGGCCCGGGAGATGATTACCGGAGCGAAAAACGCGGTTATCCAACAACAACAAAAAAAATAAAGGAAAGAAGAGAGAGCTTTGCGACGATAAAACTATGGAATTTTTAATTCAAAAAGCTAAGATAAGGGATATAAAAGCGATTTATTCCCTGCTCAACCACTATACGGAGCAGGGTGAAATTCTCCCCCGTTCTTTGAGTGAACTTTACGATCAGATCCGCGATTTTTTCGTCTGCGTGGATGAAAAAAATGATGCTCAACTCCTCGGGATCTGTGCCATGCACATCTGCTGGGAAAATATCGCAGAAATTAGGTCGCTCGCCGTTTTACCTGAATATCAAAGAAAGAAACTGGGGAGCAAGCTGGTTGAGGCGTGTTTATCTGAGGCGGTTATGCTGGGGATTTATAAAATTTTTGTTTTAACCTATAAACCGAAATTTTTTGAAAAATTCGGTTTTAAGCAGGTCGATAAATCAGTCCTGCCGCATAAGGTATGGGCTGACTGCATTAAGTGCGTAAAGTTTCCTGACTGTAATGAAATTGCAATGGTCCTTAATCTTTGAGGAGCGATGGAACCGGGGAAGAGGCAAAAAGTATTATTCTTCATAGATTAAGCCCTTAGAGTTAATCACGGGGAAGGGTTAGAACAAAGTTGGAACCCCATCCTTTGGGTTCATACCATATTTCACCGCCATGTTGCTGGATGATTTCTTTGGTAAGATACAGCCCCAGACCCATGCCTTTAGAAGTCAACGAAGTTTCCTCTCCAGTCCGATGAAATTTTGTAAACAGTTTTTCACGGGACTCCTCGGGAACCGGTGCTCCGCTATTATAAACATTAAGTTTGTAGTAGAATCCGCAGTCTTCAAAACCAAATGCTATCTCACATCCCTTACCGCCATATTTGATAGCATTACTGAAAAGGTTTCGGAATACAATCTTTAGCCACACTTCATCCGCTTTGATGGGGATTCGTCTACCTGGGATAGAACCCAAACGATTATCAATTACGATGTTTTGTTTTTCCATCTCCCCCGAAATTTCCTGCAAGACCGGATCTATAATATCTTCCCTTAAATCCAGCATCTTCATTGTAAAATCAACCTCGCATGATACTCCTGATACCTTCCCCAGACAGTCTTCAGCAATTCCATGCAACCTCTGAATTCTGCCATGTAAATCAATCACCGTATTTTTCACGCTGGTTTCCATTGGTCCATAAACTCCGCGCATAAGCAGCTTAAGAGTTGCTTCAATAGAGACAAGGGGACTTCTTAAATCATGGGAAACAACCATCAACATGTTAAGGATCTGTTCATTTAGTGCTCTAACACGTGTTTCAGACTCGCGCAATGTTTTTTCCGCCTGCTTGCGTTCGATGGCATATCGTATGCTGCGGACAAGAATATTCGAATTTATCTGTCCCTTGACCAGATAGTCCCCGGCATGCTTCCGCACAGCCTGTATGCCGAGTGTTTCATCATCGAGACTCGTGAATATTATAACGGGGACATCCGGTTCCTGAGCCGTGATTCTTTCTACGCCACCCAATCCCTGGCTGTCCGGCAGGTTAAGATCCAAAAGGACAACATCAAACTTCTCTTCCTTCAAGGTCTTCAAGGCTTCGTTAAATCTACCGGCATAAGCCAGCTCAAAATGAAGCGTGCTGCATTCTTTTAGCATTTCGGATACCAGCCTTGCGTCTCCAGGATTATCTTCAATTAAAAGAATATTTATACCATTCTTTTCCATAAGGTACTCTGATCATCTATTCTTGGGGGGCAGTTTAACTATGGTAAGCCAGAATTCCTGAACAGACCTTATTACTTTCATGAACTGATTAAGGTCTACCGGCTTAGTAATATAGCAGTTCGCGTGCAAATTGTATGATTTTAATATATCTTCCTCGGATTTCGATACGGTCAAGACCACTACCGGTATAGTTTTCAGATCATCATCGTTTTTTATCTCCTCAAGTACTTCGCGGCCGTCTTTTTTCGGCAGGTTGAGGTCCAATAAGATAAGGTCAGGTCTCACCGCTTTGACAAATTTGCCTTCTCTACGAAGAAAAGCTATGGCTTCTACGCCATCACTAGCAACATATAAATTATTATAGATTTTCTCCTCTTTGAGCGCTTCAGTGGTTAACCGGACATCAGCCGGATTATCTTCCACCAATAAAATCTCAATGGGTTGAACAAAATTTCCATTACTCATTTTTTACCCTTCCTTTTGCAGGAATCGTAAAGTAAAAAGTAGAACCCTTGCCGTGTTCTGACTCCACCCATATCCGCCCTCCTTGTATTTCGACAATCTTTTTACATATCGAAAGTCCGATGCCTGTCCCCGGGTATTGACCCCTCCCGTGCAAACGCTGGAAGAGTAAAAAAATACGATCCGTATACTGTGGCTCTATCCCTATCCCATTATCCCTTACAGAAAAAACCCAGTCGTCGCCCTCCTTCGCCGTGCTGACATGAACACGAGGCACTTCAGGTCCATGGAATTTTATCCCATTGCCGATAAGATTCTGGAATAGTTGAATAAAATTACTCTCGCTTCCCACCAACGTCGGCAACTCATCGTGGGTAATCCCTGTCTTACTTTCTTCTATTGTAGGCATCATGCTGTTAATTACCCTCTCCAGGATAGAGTTGCAATCTATTTCTCCGATGGGAATATCGGTACGGCCAATCCGGGAATAGGCCAAAAGGTCGTTTATTAATTTTTGCATGCGTTTTGCGCCATCAACTATGTAGCCTAGGAATTCGGTTGCGTCCGTATCCAGCTTGTCGTTATAGCGTCGTTCCAAAAGCGCAGAAAAACTGGCCATCATCCTTAAGGGCTCCTGAAGGTCGTGGGAGGCGACATAAGCGAACTGCTCCAGGTTTTCGTTCGAACGTTTGAGGGCTTGCTCAACATGTTTGCTCTCGGTGATGTCCCGGTTTGTCTCCAGAATCCGCTCCACGCCGTCACTGTCCCGAAAAAGCTGTTTACGGCAGGCAATAATTAGTTCCCGGTCGTCGCGGGTGTGGTGCATGAGTTCCCCTTCCCAGAATTTCCCCTGGCGAAGCTTTGCCTCAATCTGAGGCCACGGTTCGGGGTGGATCGTTTTCAACAAATCGTGGGTGACTTGGCCCAAGGCTTCTTCTTGCGAATAGCCATAAAGCTCTTCCGCTCCCTTGTTCCAGCTCTCGATATGGCCACCGAGCTGCCAAACAATAATGGCATCATGAGATAGATGAAGCAGGTTGGCCTGGCGTTGCAGCAGTACCTCCGACCGCTTGCGCTCGGTGATATCCTGGCCTTGGGCCATAGTGGCAAGCAGCATTTTGCCGTCATTAGAGTAAACATTAGCCGAATTCCACAATGCTATCCTTATCTCTCCGTCTTTGCGCACAATAGGGATCTCCACACTCTCCCACTGCCCACCGGTTGACGTGTGTCGAATCTTCGTCAATGATTCTTCCATGGTAGCATTAGAAAATAAAATTTTTAAATCTTTTCCTATAACTTCTTCTTGCCTATAATTGGTTAAGTTTTCAAAAGCATGGTTAAACCGGGTAATGTGAAAATTTTCGTCCCAGCAGATTATCAGAGCGTTCGCATAGTTGAAAATATTCTCCAAATAATCGTGTGCCTGACGAAGAGCTTCTTCGGATTGCATGCGGGTCATGGCGGTGGCTGCCTGGTCAGTTACTGCCCTCATCAAGGCTAAATCATCTTCGCTGAAGGTCTCCCGGCTGCGGGTGCCAAAGGATAGGGTGCCGATGACGTTGTTTTCCGGTCCTAGGATGGGATTGCATGCATAGGCTTTGATTCCGTAGGATTTGACTAGTTCAGTCCGCATGTCGGGTGTTGTCGGAATGTGTTCGACGACGATGGGAATCGCATCTCGGGCGGCACAACCGCAAACGGCAACCCCGTAATCCAACCACTCAATCCGACGAACCTCTTCAGCGGGGATACCGGCACAGGTATTGAGATGCAGCCTGCCGGTTTTTTCATCTACAAGGAAGTTAAAAAAAGCCTGACAATCGAGGTGTTCCATCACTTTGCGGCAAAGCGTATTTATAATCTGCTGCGGATTGTTGCTTTTAAGAAGTTGATTGGCTGTTTCAGACAGAAGAGCAAATCGTTGGGTGTTGCGCCGAATGTTTTCTTCAGCCACCGTGCGCTCGGTGATTTCTTTATTCAATTCATCGCGCGAAGCGGTAATCGCCTTTAAATCTTGGGTCATTTTGTCAAACGACCTTGAAAGGTGACCGATCTCATCCTTCAGGTTAGTCCCGACTTTGTAATCTAAGTTTCCGCTTCCGATTATCTCTGCGCCATGCGAGAGTCTTTTTATGGGATCAGAGATAGACTGGGCGATAGAAAATGCCGTTATGCCGGCTACAACCAAAATAATTACGAGAATTATTATTACCAGTTTTCCTAAATTGACAACTTCCGCAAATGCTTCTTGGGTATCAATTTTCGCCACTATTCCCCAATCTGAAGAAGGGATATACCGCCAAGCTGCTATAACTTTCTTGCCCCGGTAGTCAACTAACTGGCCACCACCCCCCCCTCTTCCTTGAACAGCTTCTTGCATGGGGCCGCCAAGTATATCTCCAATATGTATCCTTTTTAGAGCATTGTTCAGGTTATGTCTTAGGGGACTTAGCAATACCACCTGGTTACCTATTTTCTTCCCCACCAGGGTCTCCCCGGTTTCCCCCAGCCCGGTTACATCTTGAATAAGCCTATAAATGTCCGCCATATCAACTTCAAGAGCAATAACCCCAATAAAAGCACCATTAAAACCAAAGGCCGGAGCAGTAACCAGCATTCCCGGCTTTTCTCCCTCCACTTTGTTTAAAAAAACATCTGAAAAGTAGATTTTGTTCTTCCCTTCTTCAAAAACCCTTTGTTGAGAATCAGGAAGCATATTCAAAAAATCTTTTGGGTAATGTTCAGGATTACTTGAATAAACGATCTTCCCTTCGGGATTAACCAGCATAATGTCAGACAAACCTTCAATTGATGGTGTCTTTCGTAAAACATCATCGAGCATTTTTTTAGCAGTAAGAAACTCCGGGTCGACAGGATTGTTGGCAAGCCGGGCCAGCACAGGAAGATTTTTCCTAACACTGTAAGAGTGTTGAACTATCTCTATTTCAGCCTTTAATTTGCCAAAATAGGCTTCTATTTCCTCCGCCCTAAAAGTAACAAGATCTCGCAGCTGAGAAAGACGAGAAGCTTCTAAGGAATTTTTATAATTAGTGAAAGTTATGCTGTTGAAGAGGAGTAAAGGTATTAAGGCAATTGCCAGAAACATAATAATAAGTTTTAATCTGATAGACATAGAAATCCCGTCCCAAATAATACGAACAATATAGCTGTGTGGCAGGCCATAGCTGAGTTTCTGCCTTCTATGAAATAATAAAGAAGCGGGGCATTAATGATATAGCCGACTATTGCTAATGCTCCGATTGTCCCGACTACATAACCAATGATTTTTAGTCTTAACTGCACTTTTTCAGGATTCAACATGGTTAAAATGCCGGCTAAGGCTATCAATAAAAAATTTAAAATCGTGGGCAGTGATGGCAGGCCAGGGGCTACAGTCTTTACTGCACCTGGTGATTCTTGGATGAATAAACCTTCAACCCCTGTATGTATCCCGAGAAGAGAAGAAAAAAACAATATTCCCACCAGAAGGAGAATTATTAAAGTGGTTATAGAAAGAGCTACCTGGGCCTTGTCAAGCTCACCCTCAATAGCATTAATAATAAAATAGAGAGTAATGCCGCTCAAGAGAAAAGTAATGGCGGTGTCAAACTTCATGGTTACCCATGCGGGGGAAATACTTTTTAAGATGCTGATATCAAATACCCAGCCTATTATTACCATGATACTGGCAATAATCACTACCAGCGACAACACCTTAGCTATCTTTCTTTTCTTTTTTGGTGTCATTTTGAAATCAACTCTTTTTCATTAAGTAATAGGAACGGCAGAATTATAGCAGTTTCAAGATAAAATTCAATAAGATGATTTTTGACGATTAAGGTTAGAGTGGTGAAAAAGTTGAATGATGTTTTGAAAATTTGAAAAAAAAAGATTAGCACTTTCTTGCTAACCGTTTGAAATCATTTATCCCCCATGAGGGTACATTCCATCTTTTATAGAGTGTATTTTTTAAGCATTGTTCGTGCTTTTGTTCATCCGCAAGAAGATATTCCAGGAAATATTGTTGCACCATTAACGCTTTTTCCCCTTTTACAGCCTCTAAAACTTCTTTAACCAGGGAAACGATTGCAATAGCTTTCTCGATCATATTCCAAACATCTCCTAAATCATTGATACTTAGAGGGGGTGTTCTTTTTAGAGACTATCAATGATGAGCTGTTGGACACTTCGATGCTGTGCCGAGTCAGAATTAATGGTGATCATGATATTTTTTATGAGCGGATTTTCAGTTTTATCTCCGATTTCTCTCGTTTTAATGGCCGTTGATTCTATGTCCTGCCATTCTTTCATTTTTTGAACAACTCCTTCCTGCACGGCTTTCATTTTTGTTTTTCCCATCGTTTTATACTCCTTTATTTTAAAAATTTTTCTACATCTATCTTTTTTATAAAGGGGGGGGAGGATGAGAATGACTTTATATGAACCTTGACTCAGTTAGGGTTAGATAGCGGGGAACGAAATGGTTAAGATATTTTCTCCCGCTGCCGAAGCGAATTCCATTGTTAATTCTAACCGATCGCTTCTCAAGCCAAGAGAAAGAACTACCCTTCCTCTTTCGGATTCAAGGTGAGTAATTGAACGCATCACTTTAAAGATTTCATCTGCTATATCGGCACGAGGTGCAGGGAGCACATATTTTCCCGCTGCCTCAACATCTAATCTGACCTCGTCTCTCCCTTTCTTCGTGAGAGCGATCTTTTTTGCACTTTCTTTAATGCCGTAAAGAATTGTTAAACAGAGAAATTTGAGTGCCACTTCCTCCCTGTCTTTTGTTACATCGGCAGTGGCCTCTTTTTTATTGATCAGCGCAATTTCTTTCTGCGGATCTGTCTCCATGTAACAATCGCAATACTCCTGCAGGCGAAGGTGTAAACTCCTTCTTGCTTCCACCATAATGTTTGCTCCTTGTTAGGCGAGAAAATTGTTTCTTTTATTTTTAAATCAAAAACGCTTTCTTCATTTTTTTATTTCTTATTTACTTTAGGCGGCTTGAGGGCAATCATTACTGTTGCCTGAGTTTTGGTTCAGTGTGTGCAGAATCCTGATAAACCCCGTGAACTAATTTTTCATTGCAGACAAAATTTTCTTTATTAAATAAGGGGAACTCATTGCAAAACTTCTATCCGAATTTATGGCTGATCCCGTAACCCCCCGTGGGAAAGTGCCACTCAATGTTAAGGTTGGGGCAGCCGATACGACAAGAGCCGCATTCTAAACATCCTTCATAGGCCACGCTAATGCGGTCTTTTTCGAGCCGGTAAACATTCGCCGGACAGAAATAAAGGCATGGTTGATTCTCGCACTTCTCCATACATACGGTGCCCTCAATGATTCGAATATGAGGTTTTTCGTCCACGCGAAAACGGTTTAAAAAAAGCTTGTCCTCAACCTTAACAGTCATTTAACGCTCCTCCAGCCATCCCATAAAAGCCGTATTAGGCTCCCCCAGGATATTTCCTTTCGAACTTCCTTCCAAATAGCTTTCTGTTTTTCTTTTTTGGGGACCCCATCTACGGTGAGCATTTCTTTCGCCGCAAAACTCCCCAACCTTGGCAAAATGGTAAAGAGCTCATGGTGCTGAAGACGAAAGGCGTTAAACCGCCGATACTTTTTTAGATCCTTTATGACATATGAGTTTTGTAACCGAGAAACATATTGCTCAAGAGTCTTGCGGGTAAAATCACCTTTATTCAGGGCCTCAACAATAGTTTCTGCTGCAAATTTGCCTGAGGTCATGGCCATGTTGGACCCTTCGCGATGAAGAGCATTAAACAACATTCCTGAATCTCCGGCAATGAGGTATCCGTCGCCACAGAGTTGCGGAATCGCCTCATAACCACCCTCTGCAATCCAGTGAGCCATATATTCTTTTGCCTGACCATCCTTAATGAAAGGAGCAACCATTGGATGCTGTTTAAACTCTTCCAGCATCTCGTACGGTTTTACTTTGCTTTCCATAAAATCAGAAAGATTGGCCCCGATACATAGCGAGAGGGAATTTTTATTGGTATAGATTACTGCAATACCATCCATACCCTGGGTGACTTCGCCGATGATTTCAATCGTTACCCCATGTCCAGTTTCCGTGTTAAACCGTTCGTTAATAATCTGTTCCGGAAGCTCAATAACTTCTTTGACTGCCAAGGCGATGTGCGAGGGTTTTGGTTCTAAACGGAATCCGGTTTTGGCTGCCAGAGGAGAATTGATTCCGTCAGCCAGCACAACTACTTTCGCCTTTAAATCTCCCTCGGGGCGATCTGTAGTGACGCCGATGATGCGATTATTGCTGTCTTTGAGCAGATCCGTAACAACAGTGCTGCAGACCACGAGCGCTCCTTTTGCTTTTGCCTGTTCCGCAAACCATCGGTCGAACTTGGCTCTTCCCACCGTAAAGGCATTAAACGCCTGTTTTTCATAAAATGCTTTATCGCGAAAGGAAAGACTGTACCCACCACTCTTGGCGAGAAACCAGAGGCGGGACTCAATGATATTCCGCTCGACCGGACAGTTTCTTTTCGTGAAATCCGGAATGATGGCGGCTAAGTCATGCCCGTAGAGGACACCCCCGGAAATATTTTTTGCTCCCGGGTATTCACCCCGTTCAAAAACAATGGTTTTAACCCCCTTTTCAGCTAAAATGGTTGCTGTCGAGATACCTGCGGGCCCTGCTCCTACAATGGCGACGTCATAATTTCCCTGCATACTTACAAATCCTATTAGTTACCGGGCATTCTTTTTTTGAGTTGCTCGATCAAAAGAGGCACAACCTTTTTATAATCCCCGATGATACCAACGTCAGCAACGTTGAATATCGGCGCTTTCGGGTCAGCGTTGATGGCAATAATTTTTTCAGACCCTTGCATACCCACCAGATGCTGAACAGCGCCGGACACTCCAATTCCGAGATAAAGTTTGGGTGCCACGGTTTTTCCGGTTTGGCCAACCTGACGTTCATAGGGCATCAATCCCGCTTCCACCACTGGCCTGGAACAGGCTACAAGCCCTCCGATCAGACCGGCAAGTTCCTCAAGCAAGGGCATTGTCTCAAGATCGCACGCCCCTTTTCCAGCAACAACTAAGGCAGGGAACCGAGCAATGTCAAAACCATCACCAGCAGCAACATCCTTGATGAAATCTATCAGTTCAGGAAGCTTTTCGTGCGGTGGTTCAAAGGCATGGTGGTAAATATTTCCGGTCCTTGCAGGATTCTTTTCCGGTGTTGTAAAGACCCGCGGCCTCACCGTGCTCATCTGGGGTCGATGGTGTTCACAAAAAATGGTGGCCATGATATTACCGCCAAAGGTTGGCCTTGTCATGAGAAGTAAATTCCTTCCTTCCTCAATATCTAACCCGGTACAATCCGCGGTGAGACCAGTCTCAAGATTCGTTGCCACGATACCTGACAAGTCCCGGCCTACGGGGGTAGCCCCGATGAGGCATATTTCTGGTTTTACTTTTTCACAGAGATCAGTCAGTGCTTTTCCATACGGTTTCGAGAGGTAAGTTTTGAGAAAAGGATCATCAATCACATGAACTTCATCGCATCCGTAGGCTATTGCTTCCCGGGCAATATCATTCATCTCATGGCCTAATAAAAACCCGATTACTTTAGTATTTAGCTTTTCGGCAAGTTCCTTAGCTTTTCCAACCAGCTCCCACGAAACGGTTGCCCCATGCCCGTATGAGCCCTCAATAAAAACAGCAACCCCCTGGTAGCCAGCAAGCGCATCCTCCGAAACCTCTTCAGGCTTTCTGATTTTCTTTGGGCGCCTTTTCTTTTCGAATTTTATTGCTTCGACCGGACAGACTTCAAAACATTCACCGCACCCAATACAAACCTCCGGGTCAATAAGGGCAACGCCCCCTGACATTTCAATGGCACCGACCGGGCATTCGGCGACACAGATTTGACACCCCATACATTTGTCTGGAAGTACTTCAGCAACTTCGATTCCCTTTGAATTTTTTGGCATTCTGACTTACCGTTCCCACCTTTTTAGAAATTGAACAGCAAAGGTTTCGTCAGCTAAAAAGGTTTTTAAACAATCTTCCACTGCCTGCCGGGGGTTCTCCCGTGCATCAAATCGGGGCCCTCCTTCTTTAAGAGGAGGGGAAAAAATTTTTTTCACCCAGGTAGGTGAACCCTTGAGGCCCAATTTTTGGTTATCCCCGTGAATCGCCTCAGCGTTCCACAAGCTAATCTCAGATCGAAGGGAATGGATGAGGCGAGGAAGCGAAGCCCTTCGGGGTTTCGCTAATTCCAGTTCAACGGTAAGCACGGCAGGAAGTGGGCCGCAAATAATCTCACTGCCTCCTTCGGTTTTTCGTTTCACGGTAATGCGCTTATTGATTGTGTCGATTTTTTTTATCTCAGCCACATAGGTAAATTGAGTATATCCAAGGCGGGTAGCAACACCCGGCCCCACTTGCGCAGTATCGCCGTCAATTGCTTGCTTTCCGCAAAGTACCACATCAACCGGGGTTTTTTGGGCTAATTTTTCGATAGCCTTGGTGAGCGCGTAACTGGTGGCTAAAGTATCAGCACCAGCAAAGGCTCGATCGGATAGGAGGATGGCTTCATCAGCGCCGAGCGATACGGCCTCCCTTAGAACTTGTTCTGCCTGCGGTGGCCCCATGCTTAGAACGGTTACTGTGCCACCGTAAGTGTCTTTTAAGGTAAGGGCTGCCTCTAATGCTACCATATCATAAGGATTGGCGATTGATTCAACTCCCGAGCGAATGAGGGTGTTTGTTTCGGGATCAATTTTTACTTTTGAAGTATCAGGTACCTGTTTAATACAGCAAATAAAATTCAAGAGTTGCCTCGAGAATAAAAGCAAACGCCTTAATTTAAAAAGTATAAAAGATTTCTGTAATCACTACGTTTAAATGGGTAACGCCCAATCTCTTGCAAGCTCTCCAACGTTTTTCACCATCAATAATTTTGAAACTCTCGCCATCAAAGAGTACTTTTATGGGATCACGCTGGCCCTGCAAGAGAATTGCGTGGCATAACGTAAGTATTTCTTCGTTCGAATAGCAGAGACGGCGGTTTGGCGAAATCTTGGCGATTGGGATACTGCTTATGTTTTTTTCATGGTTTGATAGTGAGTTCATTTCATCGCGGGACTATTCAATTGACAGGGTTGCAGGCCTTATCATGCCCGGTAGAAAGGCATTAACATCCAAAGTTTTTCCCATCCCTTCCCATCAACTACCGGAATAGTTTCTCCCTTTTCAAAAAGGTAATCTTCACAGTAGGCGAGTATTTCTGGGTGTTTAGTTTTAATTTTTTCCCATAAGGTGAACGGGCGATCAGGATCGCATAAAACCTTTATAACATCAATCACTGAAACTTTACCATCAAGGGTAAATCTAACTGGTTGGTTATCAAAGTTTATTGTCAAATATTGGTTTATTGTCGAAGATTGATCCATGGGCATCCCTCCTTGAAAATAGTTAATTGGTATTTGCTTAAATAACGCGCCTAATGATTTTTTGTTGGTTTGCTTATAGAATATTGCGCCATAATGACGTTATTTCCTCATGGGCATTAACTGATTACCGAGCAGAAAAAGCGGAAAACTGTAAGCATCAACCGATCGTCTGCGAATGGTAATGCGCAAAATTTTTTCCTTCTACCTATCAGGAATAATATTATAAAACAATAGGGCGATTCCTGTATTTTGCCGGAAGAAATTATTTATTTTGATAGGGAAAGCATAGATATAGATTAAAAGGGGAAAAAATTATCGAAGCGGAGTAGGTTTCATATTTAAATTTCGCTACCCATGGACTGGCAAAAAAAGGCAGGAAAACGAAAGAAATGATGAGAAGAAACAGGGTAAAGTGCCCAAGGGAGGGTAACGCTAAAAAAATTACATTACTTAAAGCAGTAAATGTTCATGAAATGACCTAATATCCTATTTTTGTTTTTGTTTATTCTTTCTTCTGGCTTTTAAGAAATTCCACCAATCCTTGATAGATACACCGGGCTTCTTGCTCGATAGCTTTTTCTTTTGCTTCTTTGTTTAAATGTCCTTCCCCAAAGTTGATTAACACCGAGTTGGAGCTGGGGTGGATGATGGTGAAATCCAAACCTTCCTGGACGCTCACGTTCTTAAATTTCAACTCTCTTTTCATGGCGTTGGCGGTTGCTTGAGCAAGCTTTTTCCCAAGCTGGCTCAAGAAGTAATGAGCCGCGTAAGGTGTACCCTTTCGATGGGTAATGGTGACGAAATATGCTTCTCCAAACTTTTCGCCGGCACTGACCCTATCTCCCGGAGTGGGATGCTCTTCCAGAGAGTTTCTGGTGAGCAAGGTGATAGCGCCTGCTTCTTCGAGAAGTGCCTGTAATTGTTGAGCAACCAAAAGATTTGCTTCTTCGTATTCAGCAGTAAGTCCAAATATTTTTTCGGTCTTTTCATCCCATGGCTCAGGGTCGAGGAGGATTTTTTTTTCTAAGAGGCAACCATCTTCCTTGGGTGTGAGGGTAAAAGTTTTCTCTTTAAATATACCCGTTGTGAAAGCGATGGTGTGTTCCTGAGTTTCATAACCGTGCTTACTTAACGTGATCGAGCTTTCTCCTGCTTCATGTGCTTTAATAAATACGAATCCTTCTTCATTAGATACCCCGAGAAGGGTATCTGCTCCTCGCACCATAACCATATCTAGCGGTTTCTGGTTAATATCATTAACGGTTATGCGCATCAAGGCACCATCTATTGGTCCACACTTAATGATTGTCTTTCCGCTTATCGCTTCACACCGCGCCTCGATGAGCGCTTCCGCTGACCTCCGGGGGGAAACAAAATAGGCAATTGCTCGACCGTTTGCAGTATTAACTACTCGCCTATCAAGTTTCCCGGCAAAAGTCTTAAGTTCAATCACAGTGTCATCAATGACCGGGTTATCATAGCGATCACGGACCTCAACTTGGATACAGGTTGAACTTTTTCCATCCGCCGGAAGAGATGAAAAAGCAGAAGAGACCACAACCTTGGCTGCTGGTAGGGAAGTACAAAAGCGGACGGGGTTAATCCATGAGGCATTTCCATTGAGGTTGCGCGCCTGGGCATAGAAGGTGTGCCATCCATTTTTAAGAGGTTTGTCAGGACGATAGGTTATGATTGCGTTCCGGGGATCGAAGGAACCAGGCACGAGTACCCCATCAAGAGACAGCTGAGGTGTTTTCGGATCAATCTCTTCACCCTCTTTTCCTCCAATGATTTTAGCTCGAAGCTGGGGAAAGGCATTATGAAGTGTAGCATCATGTGGTTGGGAATCACTAATTTCTGGGATGCCTTTTTGAAAATAGGTGAGGATTCCTAAAAAATAGTCTTCGGCTTCTCGCCTCAGCTGGTTCGCTAGAGTAAGACGCTTTTCGTTTTCTTTATTGGATATAAAGGAGGCTTCCCCCAAAATCGCTAACGTCTGCGTGTTTCTCAGCACCCGGTAATTACCAGGGAAGACAGAGACCTCAGTTAAAGACTGCCCTTTTTTTAGTTCCTGGGCCACACAATTGGCGAGGTCCTGGGAGGCCCCGGGATCCATAAGCTTATAATATATCTGGGTCTCATTTTTTTTCCGGTCATAGGTATTGGAATTGTGGTGGATGCTGATAAAGAGATCAGCCTTAAAATTATTACTTAACTGAGCGCGTGCTTTTAAATCTTCGCTTAAAGCAGTCCTTCCCGGGGGGCAAAGATCAACATCTGCACTCCGGGTCATTATGGCTTCAGCCCCCGCTTGCTTGAGGAACCCCCAAAGGTGAAGCCCCACTGCTAAGTTAATGTCTGATTCGCGAAGCCCTTGCATTCCAACAGCGCCACTAAACCTCCCTCCATGTCCTGGGTCAATAACAATCCGCCGGCCTTTAAGAGGAGTAAAATCGAGGGCCTCCATTTTTACGCGAAAAGGAGGAGTATTGGAGGGGGGAGGAGCGCAACTTATCAGGATCGTAAGAAGACTGATAAGGACAAAGACAGGGTTTTGAACTCGAGACTTAAGCATAATAATTCATTGAAAATAGATATAATTTTATAAGAAGATTATCTTTAAAACACTAAAGGGAAAAATTAAAAATGTCAATGGGTTTGCGAACTACAGAAGAAAATGCGATAATTACCCTAAAAATTCATTTTGAAAGAAAATTCTTAAATTATTTACAAATGACTTGAGGCAGTATGAGGGTATGTATGACAAAGGAATCGTATGTAATGGTTATAATCGCCACCAGTAACCAAGAAGAAGCGGAAAAAATCGGCAAGACCTTGGTGGAGGAAAAACTGGCTGCTTCTGCCAATATCATCCCCTTAATAAAGTCTTTCTTTTTCTGGAAGGGGGAATTTCATAATATTCCTGAGTCAATCGTCTTATTTAATACCAGAGGTGATCTCTTTGAGAGGCTCAAAGAACGTGTGCATGAACTGCACAGTTACGAGTTGCCGGAAATCATTGCCCTTCCTATTCTTGCTGGCTCTTCAGAGTTCCTTGACTGGGTAAAAGAAAATACCCAATAAATTATTTTTCTATTAAAATTCCGGGGATCGCGGATTTTCGGAGGGTGAAAAAGTTTGCTTTAAGCTGACGAGGAAACTGAACGGACAGAAAAAGCCCAATGGAAAAGGGAGCTTATTTTATCGAACGCTTTACTTTTTTTGATGTTTAAAACCTGCTGGGTAAGCTGATTAACTTTTTCTTCTTCTTTTTGCAAAGATTCTTGGTCACAGTCAAAAGGATGGAGGTTTTGGCAAAACCGGGCGACATGGATCAGTTCATGGGTCAGGATGTAAACCATGAAAGGATAAAATTCCATGGTTGATTGCTTCCACAATGTTCGGAGAATATTTTTATCAAATAAACAGATCTGATAACGCTCTTTAGGAAAAAGAGAGGAATTTTCTCTAATCGGGGTGTATTGCCTTACCTCAGCAAAAGCTTTTTTTGTTGAACAATTAACCTCCCCTTCTAACTCAGTTTTTAAGTCATAACAGTGGTTAAACCATTCCCGGGGAGCAAAACAATAAAACCCCCGAAGGTAATCCGCGGCTTCGTCTAACGCAGAATAGATAATTTTTTTTTCGATAGGGTTAAAATAAGGAAAAGAAATTTCTTTTTGTAAGGCCATACCTTGTTTAAACCTTATCTTTAGTAGCATCAGCTGTCGTCTTTTCAGTCTTTTTTGCCTCGCTTTTTCTGGATCCTTCAGAAGAGTCCTTGGGCATATTTTTTTTGGCATAATCAGTGAGATACCAGCCCGAACCCTTTAGATGAAAAGAACCGAGGGACATAAGTTTTTCTAAGGCTCCGGTGGTCCCGCATTTTTTACAATCAGTCATGGGTGAATCGGAAAATTTTTGGATGTATTCAGAATGTTCACCGCATTTTTTGCATTTGTATTCATAGATTGGCATTTTTTGAAACCTCCCAAAATTTTTTCACTCTCTTGTTTCGCTTTGAAAAGCTAGCTAAATAATAACAATTTAAAAAATCTTGTCAAGAGGACGCAAAAATTCTTAATGGTTTTGAATTGGTGAGAATGAAAAATTTATGTCCTTGACTTTAACCAATGGCTTTGTAATATTTCTAAAATTTACAAAAGAGACAAGATGAATTATAGGCAAACACGCTGGACCATACTTCCGGAAAAACCGCTTCTTCAGTCCTTGCTCCAAAAGGAACTTAAGCTCTCCCCTTTGCTTTCTAAACTTCTTATCAACCGCGAGATTACTCAGCCGGATTCGGCAAAAAAATTCCTTTCTTCTTCCCTCAATGATTTGACCCCTCCTTTTTTGATGAAAGACCTTAAAAAGGCAGCCCGCCGGATCATGGAGGCAATTTATCAAAAAGAGAAAATTTGTGTTTTTGGCGATTATGATGTTGATGGGATCACGGGAACCGCCATCTTAAAGCTTTTTTTAGATTCAGTCGAAGCGCATGCTTCTTTTTATATCCCGGAGCGACTGCAGGAAGGTTATGGGCTTAACATTTCGGCTTTGGAAAAAATCCGGGCTGCAGGCGCCTCCTTGGTGGTTACTGTTGATTGCGGCATTTCTGATTACGACCAAGTTTTGTTTGCGCGCGACCAGGGATTGGACGTGATTATTACCGACCACCACGAAGTTCCGGAAAAAACTCCACCGGCTTATGCAGTCATAAACCCCAAACAAGAAGGGTGCGGTTTTCCCTTTAAACACCTTGCAGGAGTGGGAGTTGCTTTTTATCTCATCATTGCTATCCGAAAATTATTGCGAGAAGAAGGATTCTGGTCTCACGGGACTCCTCCGAATTTGAGAGAATACCTTGATCTGGTTACGCTGGGGACCGTGGCGGATATTGTCCCGCTGATAGAAGAAAACCGCATTTTCGTGAAACAGGGACTGGAGGTCATAGAAACGACCCAGCGGGTGGGGCTTCAGGCCTTGAAAAAAATAAGTGGAGTTGAAAATATACCGGTCAGCCCGGATTTGATTTCTTATCGCCTTGCTCCCCGGATCAATGTTTGCGGCCGTTTGGGACAAGCGGGTAAAGGCGTAACATTATTAACCACCTCAGATCAGGTCGAGGCCGAAAAAATAGTCAAGGAATTAGATGAGGAAAATGGGAAGCGGCAGCAAATGGAAAGCACTATTTTTAAAGATGCCTGCGGGATGATCGAGGAACTTGGGCAATGGCAGAATCAAAAAGTTTTTGTGTTCGGCTCTTCGGAGTGGCATCCGGGGGTTGTTGGGATCGGAGCTTCCCGAGTTGTCGAGCGCTATTATCGGCCAACGATCCTGATTGCTCTTGACGGAAATTTTGGCCACGGCTCCGCCCGAAGCATTGAGGCTTTTCATATTTACGATGGCTTGAAGGAGTGCCAGGACCTGTTAGAAAAATTTGGCGGCCATGAGTATGCTGCGGGACTCACGATTGAGAAAGATAATATAAATAAACTGAGAGAAAGGCTCAACGCTCTGGTTGAAAAAACTCTCGGGCCGGAGGACTTTGTCCCTAAGTTATATATTGATGCTCAGGTTGACTTGGCGCAGATCAACGAAAGGCTGGTTCAAGAAATTCAAACATTGGCTCCCTATGGCGCGGATAACCCGGAACCTCTTTTTGTCTCGGATGTGCTTTCCGCTAACTATCCTCAGATTGTCGGCAATGGCCACCTAAAACTACGGCTGGGAAACCACCTTGCGAATATGGGCGCTATTGGGTTCGGGCTGGGAAGTCTTATTCCTGAGCCTGAGGCGCAGGTGCGCGTGGTGTTTATCCCGGAAATCAACCATTGGCAGGGAACAAAAAACCTGCGGGTTAAAATGAAAGATATAGAGATCGTCGAGCAATGATTATGACTTTCTTAATGCCTCTTCCACCGGCGTAAATTTCATCCCAAACGCCTTGGCAACATTGGGGTAAGTAATTTTGCCGAGGACGATGTTTGCGCCTTTGCTGATGGCAGGATTTTCTAAGATTGCCCTTTTATATCCTTTGTCGGCGATTTCTACCACATAAGGGAGGGTGGCATTAGTCAGAGCAATCGTCGAGGTCACCGGCATAGCCCCCGGCATATTGGCAACACAATAGTGGATGACACCATCGACTTCATAAATTGGGTTTTCGTGAGTGGTGGGGTGTGATGTTTCGAGGGAACCTCCCTGGTCAATCGCCACATCAACTACCACAGCCCCGTTTTTCATTGACCTGAGCATGTCTCGTGTTATAGTTTTGGGGGCTTTGCCGCCATGGATCAAGACACAGCTAATAATGACATCAGCTTTTTTGAGAAGTTCGCGGATGTTATGGCTATCGGACATCAGCGTGATCACATTAGGGGGCATGATGTCGCTTAAATAGCGTAACCGTTCAAGGTTAATGTCAAGAAGATAAACTTTAGCTCCCAGACCGGAAGCCATTTTTGCCGCATTAGTCCCCACAATCCCTCCGCCAAGAATCACCACGGTTGCCGGTTCAACACCCGGCACGCCCCCCAGTAAAACCCCCCGTCCTCCGTGTTCTCGTTCTAAATACTTGGCCGCCTGTTGAACAGCCATGCGTCCGGCTACTTCGCTCATGGGTGTTAGGAGAG
>Ga0182021_10001288_pt1 | contig 28480 bp, 35 predicted proteins | sample 612E3MmetaG_FD_120493 | JGI IMG/M metagenome (GOLD analysis project Ga0182021, IMG submission 120493) | Permafrost microbial communities from Stordalen Mire, Sweden - 612E3M metaG (Illumina Assembly) | ecosystem: Environmental > Terrestrial > Soil > Wetlands > Permafrost | place: Sweden...
TCAATAACCTTAATCCAAAACCCTTTGTTTGGACAGCTGCCGTAGAAACTATCCTGAATAAAGTAAAACATGCTAACGAAGTGTTAGAGACACCACACTAGTAGTTCCATAACCACCCCCAAATCAAAATTTTTTGATATTACAAAAATAATCTATGGCTGGTGTTCCACTACTGGAAAAGGAAATAATCTGAAAAAAATTCATAAGCTATACTACTTAGTTTTTTCTCGGCAACTTCCTTTAGTTGAACAGTGAACGGCAGCGGAAGACCCGATTCCACCTGAACACTCGCTCTTTTTCCCGACCATACCCAGGAGAATGGCGCTCGCACAACCCACTCCGGACCTTACTTGAATAGCATTTACCGGGCAATTAATGTCACAAGCCCCGCATTCCATACAAACACCCTTATCGATAATAACCGCTTTCCGTTCTCGTATACTTAACACCTGGTGAGGACAGACATTAACACACATACCGCAGCCGTTACACGCCTCGGTATTAAGTTGTAGGGTAACAACATTTTCCAAATATCTTAACATCTCAATTCCTCCTAAAAAAATCGGGCAGCCATCCAAAGTGAGAAACCAACCGTTGCAGAGGTAATCTGTGCAGGTATTGCGTAGCGCATTTATTTCTTAACGCCGGAAAGCGACGTATAAGTCGTCGAACCGGTGAAATTCATGGCCGTAAAAGCGCTAATTGCCGGCATCAATAACAGCCATGCAGCAGTTTCCAATCGACCGGCGGTCTGAGCTGACGGAATTAAACCAAATAGTAAAAGCACCACCGCCATCACCAGACCCGTTTCCATCCCCTTCAATGAAAGAGCGCGACCTGGCAACCACGGAAGTAGGATCGGAACGAAAACGTTACCGGAGAAAGGCAAGTAATAATATCAGTATTTCGCAGCCGCCCGCCCAGCGGGGCAAAACATAGCCATTCCGGCTGATACCTGTTATAAAGAAGAAAACCAGTGCTGCAACTAAGCAGTAAAGGCTCCCCTGGATAACTTCTACGCGAATCAAAACGAAGCGGTCACTAAGTTTGAAACGAACATTTCGCATCTCTTGCGTGGTCTTCATGCCAGAATTCAGAAATTCCCGCAGGTCATGGGCGCGCACCGGTTCATAAATCACGCGAAAAGAACCGCGGCGTTTGACTTCATAAGCAGCCACTCCCGGAGCCCCAAGTTGCGGCACGATAATCTGACGTTGGCTGACTACCTCAAAGAGCAATGTAGTCTCAATCCTGTGGATGATCTCCTCGGTGCCGAACGTTCCTTTTCCGGCAGCACACCAGACATTAATTCCCTTGGTATCGATTACCATTATCCAGCCGTTAATTCCTTGTAACTCGCTACGTAAATGGTCGAAGGAAAGCTTATAATTCGCAGATACAAATGCTGGCGATTCGGCAGTCGGTGTCCCGACTGCATATAATCCGGGCTCTACCTTATAGTTCATCCATTGCAGTCCCACTCTTACCCGAATAGTTCCCAGACGGTCCGCTAAATTGAACCTGGTCGCAACTTGGGGTATATTCCCAACTGGCGTATTCACCGCTCCGATTATCCAGGATTTCTTGCTTGCTGATGAAACTATTGTGCTGATGGTGTCTATTACCTCTCCTAATTTTCAGGTATCGACTAAATCCACATTGTAAATGACTTATTTAGGCTTGACCCCCTGCACCTTGACACTGGCGACCGAAGCTGCATAATCCTTCGCCTGTTCGGCCGTAATCTTTAAATCTTTAATAATATCCTGCACTGCCGGGTCGTCGGTGAAAGAATCCAGCGGAAAAATAGTTTCGTCAACTACTTTTACTTCTTCGAATCCAGCCGCTTTTATAGCGTTGAGGTATTCATCGTTCTTCATCGCACCGGCTACACAACCGACATACGCCTCGACCGATTTCATAATGAAATCCGGTAACTCCCTCAACAGGACCAGGTCCGACACCATTAATCTGCCGCCCGGTTTCAGTACTCGGAAAGCTTCCTGAAAGACGCTCTTTTTATCCACCGAAAGATTGATCACGCAATTTGAGATAATCACGTCTACTGAATTATCTGCTACGGGTAAATTTTCAATTTCTCCCAATCGGAATTCCACATTTTTATAGCCGCCTTTGCGGGCATTTTCTCTGGCTTTGTCCAGCATTTCGGCGGTCATATCAACGCCGATAACCTTACCCTTCGTGCCTACTTTCTCCGAGGTCAAAAAGCAGTCAAAACCTCCACCGGAACCAAGGTCCAACACCACTTCTCCTTTTTTCAAGGATGCCAGAGCGATTGGATTGCCGCAGCCTAAACCCAGGTTAGCACCTTCAGGAACCGCGTTTATATCAGCGTCAGTGTAGCCGATCTGCTTGCTGATGTTACCCGTCTCGCTTACACTATTTCCACAGCAGGGACTGATTTTGGAATTAACGGTAGAACATCCGCAGCCACTCGAACTGCTTTCTTTCGCGATTTTGCCGTAGTGTTCTCGCACGGTTTTCTGTACTTCTTCTTTTTTCATCTTTGTTCTCCTTCCAAATCTAAAATATTTATTCGTTGTAATATGGGCATTCTGTTTTCGCACATTGCTGATTTCTTACCGTGTAAGCGCAGGAAATCTTCTTACCTTGTACCAGGTTAATCCCCAGTTTATCGAGTAAATATTCAATCGCTGCCTCCACCGCTACACGCGAAGCTCTTTTACAGCAGTGTGGTTGGTCATCCAGCATCCGCGACAGAGCAAACGATGTGGCCCCCATTGCTAGCGCGCGTTCTTTACCCGTAAGCGGTGTGGCGTTTGTCAGCACACTCACCGCAATACCAACTCCCACGGCCGCACCGCAATCGCCGTATAATCCGCACCACCCGCCCTGGTACTTTACTGGCCCTTTCAATAGCCTTCTCAATCGCCTCTTTGGGCGCCGGATAACTGGTGTTTTTACCGGCAGTGATAATTGCCGCCGGTACGATTACGTGATGTTCCGGTCCGTATATGGGAATGGACGGATGCGCCATCACCTGCTCGATTATCTCAAGCGGGTCTGTGCTTTTTGTCGAAGCTAGTACTTGCCTCAAATCCTCAAGTGCCGCCTTATTGTGGCATGCATCACAGACATAGTGCCCGGCCGGGCAGTAAATATTAGTTCTACCTTCTTTACCTCAGACATCACAAGTCATCGTAACCGATTCCGTAGCATAAACCAGCGGCCTGGCGCACATCCCGCAATTATTTACAGATTCCATTGCTTTTCTCCTGAAGTTTGTTTTACATACCCTCTCCCTTTCAAAGGCTTACTAATTAGAGTATCTAATGGTTAGTCCTCTCGCCCCTTGCGGGAGAGAGTTAGAGAGAGGGGGATGCTTGTAGTCCGCAACGAGTAGTTATTAGAATATTTCTTTTGCCAGAGGTCCCAGGACATCCTTGGCCATTCCGGAAAGCTCATCCGCCTTAATCAGCATGAAGCAGCATACCTTCCCGTCCTTTTCCCATGACATTAGCGCCAACTTATCGCCGGCGTGGATTTCCGCCTTCTCCCTGGTATCTTTCGGCAGCAATATCTGTCCCCGATCATCCACTGTCACAATGGAATCCACTTTACAGCACGTCCCCGAACAACACTCGGGTTGGGTTGTAGTTTTTTTCTTAGCGACCATGTTATTCACCTCTTTCATTTTTAAATGTTTTTGTATAGTATTTAAATTTAAATCAGACTGCTAACTACATACATGACAGCAACAACTGTCAATATAAACGGGCATATTTTTGTCGGAATGTTGGAAGTTCTAGCTCCCGTCAACGCTGTCCAGGTTGCCATGACAATTAACATCCCGGCTGATATTCTGAATACAACTTGGGAGAGTTCATCGGTCGTGCCACCCAGGATATTGGTTAAAAGCACCAGTACACCGATAAAACAGAGCGTCAAACCTTCGGCCACCCACTCCATTAAGATGAATTTCTTGCTATCTTCAGAAATATCCCCGAAGCCTTTTACCACCGCCCTCGCGGCAATAATGTGGGCGATTCCCCACCCGATGGTGATTACTGAACCAATATATAACAATATGTTCGCTATCATTTCTCAACCGTTCTTTTGTATATTATTCCGTATTTTCTACTTTTTCTGCAATATCTGAATATTATCACACATATAAAAGGGTGTCAAGTGTTATTTTTACGCTTGACACCCCTGAATCATACAAGTATTTTTTGTTAAATCGTCAATGTCTTCCTCAATCTCTCTTCTGCCACCTCTTTTGTCATCCTCTCTATCGAAATCAGTTTCCGGTGACTGGCAACCCCTTTTTCAATGGTAATGCGGCTCTTGCTGACATCCAAAATCTCGCTAAGAAAGTCAATCAATTCTATATTGGCTTTGCCTTCCGTCGGCGGTGCTGCTATTTTCAGGTACCAGACTCCATCCTCAAAACGTACAACCTCGTTCCGTTTTGCTCCGGGATGTCCCTGCACTGCAATTCTCACCGGTTTCTCTTTCATTTCTACGCTCTTCCAATATTCGTATTTATCCCTATTGTCATTGCGAGTCCGCAGAAGGCGGGCGTGGCAATCTCAGGGTGGGGCAACATTCTTGATTATTGTATATTGATTATTTGAATCTTAACAACCGTATTGCATTCTCCGTCATCATATTTGCCACCTTTTCTGCTGTCATCCCTAACATTCCTGCCATTGTCTCTACCGTATAGGTTATATAGGCTGGTTCATTCCGTTGTCCACGAAATTGCTGCGGCGGTAAATACGGACAATCCGTTTCTAACAATAACCGGTTTTTCGGAATGGATTTAATAACCGTTGATAGATGGCTGCTCGGATAACTGATATATCCCCCCAAACTGAGATAAAAACCCATTTCCAGAAAAGTCTTCGCGACCGGCAGGTTCTCCTGAAAACAGTGAATGACGCCCGGGGTCTCGACGTGTGACTCGGTTACCCATTCGTCCAGAATTTTTATCATCTCGTCAGTCGCCTGGCGGACATGGATAATTACCGGCAGATGCAGCTCGGTGGCCAATTCCAATTGCCATTTCAGGCCTTGAATCTGTGCATCTTTATGAACAACGCTGCGATGGAAATCCAGACCCATTTCACCAAGAGCGACCACTTTGAGATGTTTCGCCAGTTCCGCAATACGTTTGATATCCTCTTTCTGCACACCGGCAATTTCCTGTGGATGAATACCGACGGCGGCGAACACCAGCGGGTATTTTTCTGCCAGTGCAATCACTTTTTCGCTTGACGCTACACTGGTACCCGCGGTAATAATCCGGCTCACTCCAGCCTCAACGGCCTGCACAATCACTGCATCAACATCACAGGCAAATTCATCCGCATCTAAATGGGCATGCGTATCAATGATGGACATTTTGAGGGTGTTCAATTTTTATCCCTTTGGGAATTACTTAATATCATGGATTTACCTTTGCGAGAAGTCCTTCCAGTAGAAGGACGACGTGGCAATCTCACGATGGATTTTTAAACACGGGAAGTATATCCAATATTAGCCACCGGAATAGTGAATTCACTTACTTATGTGCCACACCAATCAACTCGAGGATATCCTGTATCTTTTCTTTCTGAAGATAGCTGTCAATTCCTTCCAAGACATCCATCGGCGCACGGGGATTCTTAAAGCTGGCCGTCCCTACCTGGATAGCTGTCGCGCCAGCCATAAAGAATTCGATGGCATCCTCTGCATTGGTTATTCCGCCGCAGCCGATAATCGGGATATTTACAGCCTTAAAAACTTGGTACACCAAATACAAAGCCACCGGTTTAATCGCCGGACCGGACAGTCCGCCGCGTCCATTTCCCAGCATTGGTTTACGTGTTTTAGTATTAATCGCCATGCCCCTCAGAGTATTGATGAGACACAGCGCGTCAGTTCCTGCCGCAGCAACCGCTTGCGCAATACGGACTATCTCTGCGGTGTTCGGTGTCAATTTCATGATGACAGGTAGAGAAGTGACTTTTCTCACCGCTTCGGTCACTTTTGCGGCAGATTCAGGATTGGCGCCAAATTCAGCACCGCCCGCCTTAACGTGGGGACAACTGATATTGACCTCTAATCCGGCTACCCCGGGTACTTTATCCAATTTCCTGGCAACTTCCGTATAATCATCAATTGTTTTACCGGCAATATTCACAACGATTGGCACCTGCCAGCCTGCCCAGACCGGGGCTTTTTCTTTTATCAGAGCATCCACCCCGATATTCTGTAAACCGATAGCATTGAGCATCCCATTGGCAGTCTCGGCAATACGAGGCTGAGGATTACCATCCCACGGCTCCAGTGTGGTGCCTTTACAGACAATTGCGCCCAACTTTTGGATATCGAAAAGGTGCTCATACTCCATCCCATAACCGAAAGTACCGGAAGCCGTCATTACCGGGTTCGCTAGCCGCAAGCCTTTTTTGTTTTCCGGAGCTAATTGTACTGATAGGCTCATTTTCTTCACCTAATCTACTGTTATTTCCGTATCCGTCACGGTAATCTGTGTACAAGCATTATTATAGAAGAAACGGTCGCCCAATTCCTGCGCCATTATACCTGAGGCCTCTAATCCGGTACAATGCGAAACCCCGATTTTCTGGATGTCTAATTCTTTCAATGCCGCGATCGTTCGATAGACTCTTTCCGCCGAAGAACGGATGAGGTGACAGCCACCAATTACCATCCTGATTTCTTTTCTACCGGTTAACATCTGCGCATGATAAAGGGTATTAATCATACCGTGGTGGGCACAACCCAATACTACAATTAAGCCTGGCCTGGTATTGATAATCAACGCCAGGTCGTCATTCAATTCATCGAGAGACCACGTGGAACCCTCTTTCACAAAAAAACGGTCAGGGTCAATTTGCTCAAAATCTGTGAACATCGGCACTTCACCGGTGGTTATAATATCAGGCGTCAGTTTTACCGGTTTCTGGCTCAAGTTGAAATTTGCCCCCAATTTCTCCATTTGCTGAAACGAAAAAGGTAAGGCGACATTCTTCCTGGTATCTTCCTGTTTGCCGGCATACTTAGTGTCTACTATATCAGGGTGCGCAACAATTTCAACCTTTTTTCCTATTAACCCCAGGACATTCATTAAACCGCCTGTATGGTCGGCATGTCCGTGGCTTAAAACAATCTTGTCTACTTTATGCATGTCAATACCCAGAGCCTGAGCGTTATATCCCACAGAAATAGTCTGACTGGTATCTAATAGAATATTGGCATTATCAGATTCTACCAGAATGCTCAATCCCCATTCCGCCAATAAACCCAGGTTGTCCGCGGTATTTTCGCTGAGTGTCGTAATCTTTAGCACTATCTATACCTACCGTCAAGATTATAAGCTATGTCTGCTTGTGAGGCAACTATTTTCTATTTTCACTATGGACAACAAAATTAATAGTAAAGTATATTATTATAATATAGCGCCTTTATCACAGGTGACACAGTAAAATCAGCGAAATTAAAGGAAAAACAATGAAGACCGGTATTTATAAACGCCCTTTCAGACACAAACTTGCCTTGTGCCCTTTTATTGTAGTATGCTATATTATTGTGTCTTAATAATCAAATCTATGTTTTGTGGGTGGGTTAGTAGATGGTAACTGAAAAAGTTAATACTCAGGAAAAAGTAAATGAATATGAATTGATTGTCATTTTCAAACCGGATTTGTCTGAAGAAAAGCTCACTTCCGCCGTAGAAAATGTCAAGAAGTTCGTCACCGCCAGAGGTGGCGTTATTTCAGATGCTAAATCCTGGGGCAAAAGAAGGCTTGCTTATCCGATTAAACACTCCATTGAAGGTACCTACATCCTGTTCAAATTCACGATGGAACCTGATCAAAATCGGGAATTAGAAACAAACCTCAGAATTACTGAGGATGTTCTGCGTCATCTTTTAGTGAAGATTGATTAGAATGTGGAGTACGAACTTCCCCCTGTTACTCGTTAGGGTCTAAAGGAGTTGTGGGTTTATGGTGAGTCTAAATAAAATGACAATTATCGGTAACCTGGGGAGTGAACCGGAAATGCGGTTTACCCCGAGTGGCAAGCCTGTCACCTCATTCAGTATCGCTACTAGTTGGCGATACACCACGGCCGAAGGCGAACGGAAAGAGGATACCGAGTGGTTCTCCGTAGTAGCCTGGGGTAAACTTGCCGAGCAATGTAACCAGTTCCTGACCAAGGGCAGACTGGTCTATATCGAAGGTCGACTGCGGTTGCGCACCTGGGAAGGCCAGGACGGTCAGAAACGTTCGCGAAATGAGATTACTGCAGAAAAGGTAAAATTCCTTGATAGACAGGGGGGCCCATCGGTTACCAGTGAAGCCAAACCAGATGATGCGGAACAACCTGGCGACGTAGAGCCAGACGATATACCTTTTTAATGGAGTTCATAAAAAGTGACGACAAGAGAAAGAACAACAGGTACAGCTAGACCTCACATGGGTGGAGGTATGAGAACCAACCGGACACGATACGTGCCCAAGCGCAAGGTATGTTTCTTCTGCGCGAACAAAAATGAAGTTATCGACTACAAGAACCCGGAAAAACTGCGGAGTTATGTTTCCGATCGGGCCAAGATCGACCCTCGTCGCCGCACCGGGACCTGCGCTAAACATCAGCGCGCTCTGGCAACCGCGATAAAACGGGCCCGACAACTGGCGTTACTGCCATTTACCTCTGACCATTCATTCACTGCCCCCGTTGCCCGCGCACCAAGTGCCAGTGTGCCCAGTCAGCAAACCCTAACACCGTAACTATAATTTGAGGAAAAATTAGCGTGGCAACAAAAAGAACTTATCAACCGAAAAAAATACCACGAAAACGTGAACACGGCTTTCTCAAACGAATGAGCACCCGGGGTGGTCGGGATGTTTTGAAGGCAAGACGTCAGAAAGGCCGCAAGCTCCTGACGGTGGTCTAAGCATTACATTATCTGGAGGAATACCACGGGAGGAATAGAACACCTTACCAGACCGGAACAATATTCGCTGGTTTATGCAAAAGGTGGCTCGTGGGCTTGTAACCTTTTAATATTAAGAGCTTCAATTAACGGGCTTCATTTCTCCAGATGTGGTTTCTCGGTTAGTAAAAAAATAGGTAATGCGATCGTTAGAAACAGGGTAAAGCGATTGTTACGTGAGATTACACGTTTAGCTTCCATCGAACCAGGATGGGACATCGTTTTTATCGCTCGCTCCCCGTCTGCTACGACTGACTTTGCAATTCTGAAGAATAATGTTCTCGATTTACTATCACAGGCAAAGATACTTGAGATTAAACCACCGGCAAATTAATTAGTGAATAAAAGTGAAAATTATCGCCTTGAATTTGATTAAAATGTATCAGTCCACGATATCAAAGGTATTACCGTCGTCTTGCCGCTTCATCCCGACGTGTTCTCAATACACGTACGAAGCGGTAAGCCGGTACGGCATTTTTAAGGGCATCTGGATGGGCACTAAACGGATTTCACGCTGCCATCCCTGGCATGAAGGTGGATACGACCCGGTACCGTAGCGAAGTTAATTTGGAGCAAATATTAAGTGGCTATTAAACAAAAATTCGTCTTAGGTGTATTGGCAATGTTGCTATTGGTCGCACTGGTCCTCACCTCATGTACCGGTGCTATATCACGGGGTTGGGCTGGTGGCACAGTCTATAATGGAACAATATTTGTCGCGTCTAAGAATGGAAAACTTATCGCCATCGATCCTACTAATAACACTACACTTGGCGCGCCTATTCAGCTGTCAGTGGCATCATCCGGAGGAATATTAGGATGTTCACCATCATCTTCACCGTTGGTGATGTATGCCTCACCTGTTGTACTAAACACCTCAGACCCGGGTACGGTTGTTTATGTCGGCGGCTACCAGGACGGTAAGATACATGGGTTCCTGTTTAAAGACGGAGCCTTAGTGGAGAAGAACCCAACTTTCCTTTCCGACCAATTGAAGGGACAAATTGTCGGTGGGATTATTATCGATAATAACGCCTTATATTTCGCCACCTCTGACGGTACTGTCTATGCGTTGAATCCTAAAGACCTGAGGATCATTTGGTCTCACAAAATCAAAAGTAAAATCTGGTCGGCACCCGCTGTTGACGGCAATACTCTCTACATTGGCTGTTTTAATAAAACAGTATACGCTTTGAATACTGCCGATGGCACCGAAAAGTGGCAATATAAAACAGCCGGCTCTATTAATTCTACGCCCGTCATTTATAATTACACGGTTTACATCGGAGATTATGACCGCTACTTTTATGCTCTGGATGCAGCTACCGGTAACCTCGTCTGGAAATTCCCTGGTGATAATACCGGAGCTAATAACCCAAAGAACTTTTTCTGGGCAAAACCTGTGGAAATCAATGGCGTTATTTATGCTCCCTGCCTTGACGGCAATGTCTACGCCTTAGACGCTATCGCGGGCAGTCTGGTACATAAATATGAACTCGGTGATTCGATTGACTCATCGCCGGTAGCTTTTGGTATAAACGGTAACTACCTTGCTGTGGCGACTTCAGTATCATCCACCGATGCTAAAAAGCAAAGGGGAGTAGTATTTATTATTAATACAACCGACACAAGTAAAAAGGACATTGTCATCTCCGCTTCAGCGGTTCCTTCCTTTAATATCCCCGGTGAGGACATCAATGCTCCCTTGTTCGCCCAAATCAACGGAAATGTTGTTTATGTCCATACCACTCGAGACAATTTGTATTCGATTGACAAGGCAGCCAAAGAAAGCCAACAACACATTAATCTTAGCACTGTGAAGTGAGGTAACAGCTCTTGGATATCTGGGAAATTATTATTTTAAGACCGATGATAAATGTCCTCATCGTGGTTTCAAAATATCTTTTTAGCAGCCCGGGCCTGGCTATTATCGTCTTCACTGTTATTATCAGAGCAGTGATGTACCCGCTCACCAAACAGCAACTCGTGGCCAGCAAAAAAATGCAGGCACTACAACCTAAGATTCAGGAACTGCAGAAAAAGTACGGCAAAGACAAGCAGCGAATGGCCAAAGAACAAGCGGCTCTCTTTAAAGAGAGTGGCATGACTAATCTCGGTTGTATCCTGCCGATGTTGGTTCAAATGCCCATCTGGATCGCCCTCTACCAGTCAATAATCCGTGTTCTGGCGACTGGACCTGAGGAACTATTAAATCTTTCCCGCTATTTGTATTCTTCATGGCACATCGTCTTCCCGGTGGTACCTTTGAATAGCCAATTCCTATGGTTGAACCTCGGTTCTCCGGATAGATTTTTGATTATGCCTATCCTGGTCGCCGGCACCATGTGGATACAGCAGAAAATGGTAACACCCCAAAATACTGACCCACAACAGGCAGCACAGGGTCAGATGATGCTCGTAATGATGCCATTGCTGTTTGGTTTCTTGACTTTGCAATACCCCAGCGGATTGGCATTGTACTGGGTTGTTTCAAATATCATCAGTATTGTGATGCAGTATTTTGTCACTGGTTGGGGCGGACTGGATACTCTCTGGTTTAAAAAGAAACTTGATAATACTGGCAAACCTTCAAAACCATCAGTTGAAACGAGGGTATTACCACCGGCTAAATAAATTGATAGTACTCCCGTAACATTCGTGCGGGTTAACAAAAAATATTGAGAAAGGGAAGCAGAAATGGAAATTCTGGAAGTAAGTGGGAAGACAGTTGACGAAGCCATTGCCAAAGCTCTAAAACAATTAGGCGTTGAAAGAGAAGACGTTAATATTACAATACTCAACGAAGGTAAAAGCGGCGGTCTTTTTGGTCTGGGTTCTGAAGATGCCTTGATCAGTGTGGAGGTACTGGAACCTGCTTCGGCGGGCAACAAAACCCCTACACCAACTGCTGAGGCGGTTGTTAACACAGCCAGAGAAATACTTGAGGAATTACTGAAACTAATGGGCGTGGCGGGAACAGTGGTCCCCAGTACTTATCCGGATGAAAGCGGCGAACCCAATTCCGCGCCGATTGCCTTCAATATCGAGGGTGAGGATTTGGGAATTCTTATCGGGAGAAGAGGTCAGACTCTCTCCTCTTTACAATATCTAATGAGACTGATTGTTGGACGTAAGACCAACTCCTGGTTACCTATTGTTATCGATGCCGAAAGTTATAAACAACGGCGTTACGAAGCACTCCAGGCTCTGGCACACCGCATGGCTGAAAACGTTAAAACCAAGGGTACTCCTTTTACTTTGGAACCGATGCCTCCGTATGAGAGACGTATTGTCCACATGGCGCTGGCAAATCATTCTGCCGTCTACACCGAGAGTATCGGTGAAGGTGAATCACGTAAAGTGGTCATCAAGCCCAAAAGACCGGCTGCCTCAAGGAACAATTTCCCCGCGCCGAGAAACGGTAACTCTTTTCACCCCAGAAATAATTCTACTTTAAAAAACGACGACAATTATAACCGCTGGTAGAATTAAAAGAGTCGGGTGCTTTCTATTTAGGGATAAGTGCGGGTTATTACACAACACCCATCGCAGATGAAAGGCTTGCATATTCTTTCATGATATGGGTACCATGGGGCTAAACGACTTTACATCTTTAGATTGTAAGGAGATTTCCTTCTGGTCAGGGTCAGACAGCCGCAAAATAATAGTGTCTTCATGTACGCCCGTGAATATCCATCCATTCACAAAGAAAGTCGGCAAACCAAACATGAGACGCCGGTCGCAAACATAGTTTCGCATCAGTTTTTCAAGTAGACTGATAAGTTCTTTATTTGCTTTTTTCTAGGGCATATTTCCGCACTCCCTGACGAACTGAAGAGATGGGTATCTTTTAAATCTTGGGTCGGCGCTGGCGTCGCTTCTCGGCGACTTTTATGCGGGCGAGAGCACGGCGTAAAGATGCTTCGGCATTAGCAAGATCTACTTCGGCAGCTGTTCTGCCTTTCAAACTTTCTTCCGCACGGCGTTTGGCGGCCTCGGCGCGCGCAATATCAATCTCGTCGGCTCTTTCCGCTGCATCAGCCAGAATTGTGATGTGGTCTGGTTTCACTTCCAGAAAGCCTCCGGAAACAGCCAGGGAGTATTCTTCGGTGCCTTTTCTGACCAGCACTTCACCTGGTTTAATCATGGTCATGATGGGGGCGTGGTGTGGCAGAATGCCCATTTCACCTTCAACTCCCGGAACCATGACAATATCCGCTTCTTCGGAGAAGACCAGCCGCTCAGCGGTAACGATATCAACCCGGATACCCATTAATCTTTTACTCCCATTTTATCAGCCTCAGCGACAACATCATCTATAGTGCCCTGCATGAAGAATGCCTGCTCCGGTAGAGCGTCATGTTTGCCTTCCAGAATTTCTCTAAAGCCGCGGACGGTTTCTTCCCGTGAAACATATCTGCCGGCGCGGCCGGTATAGGCTTCGGCGACAAACATCGGTTGCGAGAGGAATCTCTGGATTTTGCGGGCCCGGGCGACGATAACCTTGTCATCTTCACTCAGTTCCTCAATTCCAAGGATGGCAATAACATCCTGTAAGTCTTTGTAACGCTGCAGAACTCTTTGCACTTGCAGTGCAACGTTGTAGTGGTCCTGCCCTACGATGGCGGGGTCAAGGACGCGGGATGTGGAAGTCAATGGGTCGACGGCGGGATACAAACCCTGCTCAGCAATGGAACGTTCCAGAGCGATGACGGCGTCGAGGTGGCCAAAGCTGGTAACCACGCCGGGGTCGGTATAATCGTCTGCCGGCACATAGATTGCCTGGAAGGAAGTAATCGAACCTTTTTTGGTGGAGGTAATACGCTCCTGTAGCTCGCCCATTTCTGTGGCCAGCGTCGGCTGGTAACCTACAGCCGACGGCATACGTCCCAGCAGCGCGGAGACTTCCATGCCGGCCAAGGTATAGCGGTAAATATTATCGATAAACAGGAGCACATCCTGTCCTTCCTCATCGCGGAAGAATTCGGCCATGGTTAGACCAGTAAGCCCGATACGGAAACGCACGGCCGGCGGCTCATTCATCTGCCCGAAGACCATCACGGTTTTATCGATGACACCGGAAGCCTTCATTTCATTCCAGAGGTCATTACCTTCGCGGGAACGTTCCCCGACGCCGGCAAAAACGGAAAAACCACCATGTTCGGTCGCGATGTTGCGGATAAGTTCCTGGATGACTACAGTTTTGCCGACACCGGCGCCGCCATAAGCACCGACTTTGCCGCCTTTGGAAAACGGCGCTACCAGGTCAATAACTTTAAGTCCGGTTTCCAGCAGTTGGGGCGTTGTTTCCTGTTCTACAAAGGAGGGAGGAGAACGGTGAATCGACCAGTTTGCTGTCGCCTTGACCGTACCGACATTATCAATTGCCGCACCTGTAACATCAAACAGTCTGCCCAGACAACCGCGTCCGACTGGTACGGTGATGGGTAACCCGGTGTCGACAACTTCGGTACCGCGCGCTAAACCTTCGGTAGGCGCCAGCGAAAGACAGCGGACCCAGTTATTGCCGATGTCTGCTTGCACCTCAAGAATTAGCTTATCTTTACCGGTATTAATTTCCAGGGCGTTAAACGTCTTCGGTAACTCGTTGGGTGGAAACTCAACATCGATGACCGTACCGATGATTTGAACTACTTTTCCATTAGCCATAAAAACCTCCGTCTTCCCTCAAACCCCATTAATTCCTGGACAGGGCAGCGGCGCCGCCGCTGATATCAAGCAGCTCCGTCGTAATCGCTTCCTGACGCGCTTTGTTATACATCAAAGTTAAATCTTGGACCAATTCTGCCGCGTTATCTGTCGCACTGCGCATCGCGACCATTCTGGCAGATTGCTCGCTAGCAATAGATTCCAAAATCGCATGGTATATTTCCATTTCTACGAACCGCGGCAGCAACGCACCGAGCACGTCTTCAGGTGCCGGTTCGTAGTCAAAATCCAAACTTTTCGCCTGGGTAGAAACGGGCGGCTCGATAGGCAGTAACTTCTCCATTACCGGTGTCTGTACCAGAGTTGAAATAAATCGCGTATAGGCGACGTACACTTCATCTACATAGCCGCTCGTATAGTCATCGATGATAATGCGGGGTATGGCCAGTATATCCAGCAGACTGGGACGGTCACCCAATTGAGAAAATTCTGCACGCACTTCCCTGTTACTATGATGCATGAAATCAATCCCTTTGCGTCCAACGCTAACAACTGTCACCGGCGTTTTTTGTCCCAGGATAAAACTGGCGGTCTTACGGTTCAGCGAAGCAGTTAAGCCGCCGCATAAACCCCTATCCGGCGAAATCTGTACAATCGCGATTTTCTTTACTTCCCGACGGTGTAGTAAGGGATGAATCTCACCGGTATGCGGTATCGCGGCTAAATCAGCGATTACCTGCCGGATTTTCTGGTCATAAGGACGTCCTGCGGTACCGGCCTCCTGGGCGCGGCGCATTTTGGAGGTGGCAATCATCTCCATAGCGCGGGTAATTTTGGAGATGCTCTGCACACCGCGGATTCTTCGGCGAATTAAACGAATGTTTGCCATTATCTACTGTCTCAAACAGGAGCCTCTTACGGAGGTCCCGCAAATCATTACTTGAAACTTTGCTTAAATTCCTGAATCGCGCCTTTGAGCGCCTCGGCAATGGCCGGATTAATGTCTTTTTCACGGGCGATGGAGTTACCAACTTCCGAGTGGCTGACTTCCATAAACTTGTATAGACCGGATTCGAATTCACGCATCTTTGTTATCGGAACATCATCCAGCAGGCCATTAATCGCGGCGTAAAGAATCATTACCTGTTTTTCCATGGCGACAGGCATATACAGCGGCTGCTTCAATATTTCGGTAATACGCTGCCCACGCTCCAGTTGCGCGCGTGTGGCTTTATCCAGTTCACTGGTTCCGAATTGCGCGAAGGCGGCCAGTTCGCGGTACTGCGCCAGTTCCAGTTTCAATCTCCCTGCTACTTTGCGCATCGCCTTTGTCTGCGCGGAACTACCGACCCGGGACACGGATAAACCGACATTTAAGGCGGGTCGGATACCTGCGTTAAACAGGTCGCTTTCCATATACATCTGACCGTCGGTAATGGAAATAACGTTGGTGGGAATATAAGCAGAAAGGTCACCGGCCTGAGTTTCGATAACGGGGAGAGCGGTTAAAGACCCGCCGCCGGCTGCTTCATTCAATCTTGCGGCTCTTTCCAGCAGACGGCTGTGCAGATAAAAAACATCGCCCGGATAGGCTTCCCTGCCCGGGGGACGGCGTAATAACAGCGAAATCTGGCGGTATGCCCAAGCGTGCTTAGAGAGGTCGTCATAAACTACCAAAGCGTCTTTACTGTGTTCCATAAACTCTTCACCCATGGCACAGCCAGCGTAGGGTGCTAAATACTGTAAAGCTGCAGAATCGGAAGCGTTGGCTGCCACGACAATGGTATGCGCCGTCGCTCCGTAGGATTCCAATGTTGCGACGACGCGGGCAACCTTAGATGTTTTTTGGCCGATGGCGACATAGATACAAATCAGGTCGCCGCCTTTCTGGTTGATAATTGTATCCAGCGCTATGGCGGTCTTTCCCGTCGAACGGTCGCCGATTATCAGTTCACGTTGGCCTCTGCCTAGCGGAATTAAACTATCAATGGCTTTAATTCCGGTCTGTACCGGGGTATTCACTGATTTACGTTTGGTGACATCAGGCGCGATTCTTTCCAGTGGCAGGGTTTTATCGGTTTTAATCGGGCCTTTACCATCTATAGGACGTCCCAGCGGGTCGACGACGCGCCCGATAAGCGCTTCACCGACGGGTACTTCGGCAATTCTGCCGGTGCAGCGTACTTCATCGCCTTCTCGAATCGTGGCGTAATCACCCAGGATAATCGCGGAAACGCTGTCCTCTTCTAGGTTCATGGCAATACCGATGATGTCGTTCGGAAATTGTAAAAGTTCATTATATTTGGCAGATGCCAAACCGTTAATTCTGGCGATACCGTCACCGATTTCGGCCACGACCCCAACGTCGTACATTGTCAGGGAAGTGCCAAATTTAGCAATTTCCCGCTTGATCGCGGAAGCGATGTCTTGACCTCTTGTTGCCATCTACACTGTACCTCCCCTTTTGCCTGAGAAATTAATGAGCAACCCCACCCAGATCTTTTCTAAGCGCCGCCAGTTTACTGCGGATACTGCCGTCAATCAACTTATCGCCAACGCGGATAATAATGCCGCCGAGAATCGCCGGGTCAACCTTCGGCCGGAGCAATACCGGCTTACCGATTATTTCTGTAATACGCTGCGCTATTTTCAACTGGTAATCTTCATCCAGCGGGACGGCAGTGGTGACTTCGGCAATTGCAGTACCCTCAATCCCGCGGTAGTTATCCACCAGCATCTGATATTCTTCGGCAATATCATCGAGTGCCGCCAATTTACCTTTGGTCGCCAGTAAAAGTACCAGTTTGATTACCAGCGGATTCACATCCCCTAGACGCTGGGTCAAAGTCCTCGTTTTCTCCTCACCTGTAATTTTGGGGTTAGTAATCAGAGAGAACAGGGCATTGTCTTTCATCAACGCAGCGACTTTCCTGAGGTCGGACTGCCACCGGTTTAAATCCTTCTGTTCCAACGCCATTCTGAAGATTGACTGAGAATAGCGCCTGGAGTATTCATTACTGGTCATCTTATTATCCCGCTACTATTTTTGTTTCAGGTTGGCGCTTTCATCCAGAACTTTGTCAATTATTTGGCGGTGAGCTTCTTTATCCAGAGACTTTTCAATGACTTTTTCCGCCGCGACGATCGTCAAATTGGCGAATTCCTGGCGCAGTTCGCCAATAGTTTCGTTTCGTTCCCGCTGAATCTCTGTCCGTGCTTTTTCTACCAGTCCTTGGGCTTCTTGTTTAGCTTCAATCTGAGCTCTCTGTCTGGCTTCTTCTCCAGTGCGCATAGCACGCGCAATTACTTCCTGCCCTTCTTTACTGGCGGCTTCAATTTTCTGCTTAAACTCCCCTTCCGCCTGTGCCGCCTGCTCTTTTACTTTCTGCACCTCGTCCACACTTTCTTTAATTTTGCGTGCCCGTTCATCCAGCATTTTCAAAATCGGTTTATAGGCGAAGAAGTAGAGAATCGCCAACAACACCAGAAAGTTGACAATTTGTGCGATCAGCAACGCTAAATTAATGCCAATCTTATCCATATGTTATGCCCTCCTGACTGGCAATTCTATGCAACAAATATCAGCACTACGGCAATCACCAGTGCATAAATCGCGACAGCTTCTGCCATAGCGATTGCGATAATCATATTGGTCAAAATAGGGCCTCTGGCTTCCGGGTTACGCCCCAGAGCATTCAAAGCCCCCATCCCTATCAGACCAACGCCGATACCCGGCCCAATAGCGCCCAAGCCAATTGCTAGACCGGCGGCTAGTAACTTTATCGTTGCTGCATCCATTCTCCACTCTCCTACAGATATTTATGTTTTTAAAGCGTTACTGTTGAATATTTCGTTGTTATGGTGCTTCCCCTTCGTGGGAGGTAGATGCCATGGTGGCGAACACCAGGGTTAAACCAGCGAAAACAAGCGCCTGCACCGCCCCGATGAGCAATTCGAACCCGTAGATAAATTGGATAGCGCCAAAAAAAGCCCAGGTAAATAGATATAAAAACATCAGTACCAGTATTTCTCCGCCGGTCATATTGCCGAACAACCGGAAGGTGAAGCTCACTACTCGAATAAAGTAACTTAATAGCTCAAGTACGCCCACAAAGATATCAAGTGCACCGAAGAAAAGATCCCCCATCCCGGATTTCAATTTCCCGGTAAATACTTTCTTAAAACCTTTGATGGAACGCCCAAAGTTGAAGTACTGTTTTAGAAAGCTTATTTTGCCGTTTTTAAAGCCGTAATAAGTCACAAAGACCAGGGAGACAAGCGCCAGAGCCAGGGCGGTGTTGATGTCAGTGTTCGCGCCGCGTAGTAGCGGAAACTCAGCACCATTCACTCGAACCATTATCGAACCGAAACCGGGGATGAGGTTCATCCAGGCGTTAAATAACACGAACAGGAAAATTGTAGTCACTATCGGGAAAAATCTGCGGCCGTTCTTGTTCCCGGCAACGTCTTTGCATAGGTTATAGACCCATTCCAACGCGAACTCGAGTATGCTCTGAATTCTGGAGGGGATCAGCCGGGGTTTCCGTGTCACCGTAAACGTGATGATGAGCAGGACTAGGATAGTTAACCATGAGGTAATAATGGTGTTAGTTACAGGGAGTGGCCCTAGATGGAAAACCGTTTCCGCCGGCAACTGCACAGTTGGTTTGGGCACCGACAGCCAGGATGGTAGATGGATACCGGGAAAGAGTTTGCCGCCGATGGCGCCGCCCATGAAACCAAATACAGACAGCGCCACAACAATAACAACCATGGTAATCGCCAGCGGTAAGGCACAGCCAAGACAACCCCTTTTTTTCGCCGCCGGTTTTTGTTCTGCCACTATTTATTATCCTTGTCTTTCTTACTATTATCGCCTGTTTTCCTGGCACTTTCTAGAAATGGTTTAAGCATATTATAGACGCCCAGCACCGCCACGGCGATACCTATAATCAGCCCGATAATCAGCCAGAGCGGGCCGGTACTAAACTTTCCATCCAGCCAGTGTCCCACCCAAATCCCCATGACTACCGCGATGGCGATATAAAATCCCATCCCCAACAGCGATAGCATCGCTAACCACGGATACCGCATATCTCTTAGAGAATAACAAATATACACTTTCAGGTCAAATTTAAATATCTGTTAATTATGAGTTTGTGCTTACGCATTAGTTACATTATTATACGCCAAAAAAGCCCACATTTTTAAATATGGAGTCAGTAGGATTTATTACAGACAATTCGAATTAAACTTTTTTATAACCAAAAATCCTGCAGAAGTCACCGTCAAACTCTTTGAGGTAAGAATGCATGTCCAGTACATCATTGGCATTCGGCGCGTTGGCGTTCTTGAATTTGGTAAATTCGACATTCGTCAGGTCGGAGATAATATCCGAGCTCTTATCTTTAATGACGGCGGTAATCAGAAAACGGCTGTGACAGGACGAACAGGATACTTGCAGAAAATAAAGGTCTTGATGATTTCCCAGGATTTTAACATCACGCATCTCATAATTTTGGCCGCAGCTAGTGCATTTGATTGAGGTCATCAATTTTTTTACGTTGCGTTCTTCCATAATCTCAGCACGACCGTAATTATTTTATTTAGCTAAGATTTACGTTTGCCGAAATCGTCCAGGTCAATCTTATTTATGTAATCATAAAAAGCTGAGGCTTTTTTCTTCATTTCCTCGTCAATGACCTGCTGGCCTTCAGGATTTGCCTGGGATTCTGTTTCTTCGTCGACCGGTTTTCCTGTTTTCTGGTCCAACCACACGCCACCTCGGTTCAACACATCTTCTTCAGCATAAATCGGTGCCTGCACTCTTACCGCTAAGGCTATTGCATCGCTGGGGCGGGAATCAATTTCCACTTGTTCGCCATCCCGGTTGAGAACAATTTTGGCAAAAAACACGTCTTTCTGCAGGTTATTGATAACGATGGAATTAACTTTTCCGCCAAGAGCATCGATAACGGATTGCATTAAATCATGGGTCAACGGTCGCTGGACGGATGTGCCCTGAAGTTTTACTGCGATGGCGTCGGCCTCGGCTGCGCCAATCCAAATCGGAAGATAACGGCTTGTCTCTTTTTCTTTCAGAATCACCACGCGCTGATAATTCATCAAACTGACGCGAATGCTATCAACAGTCATTTCTATCATTTTTAAGCCTCCGCTCAACCACCGACAACGATTAAATTTTAACGCTATTACGATGGACTGTCAACATTACGATGTTCATGGGTATAACAAAACGAAGTAGGGTCGAGTTTCCCAAAGGCCGCAGCGTCAGCATAGGTACTTACGAAGTAATGTATATTCAGCTTAGCTGATGTAGAACTTTGAGTCCTTCAGCCGAAGGACGAAATACTTACGACTGCAGTCGAAATGTACTACCGCCCCAATCCCACATACTGGCCAAGGCCAGTATCCAGTCATTTTCTAGATTCTGGATGGGGAAAAATCCATTGTTTATTAAGTGACCAGAATAAGGTGTAATGAATTGTAACGTATCTTTATACGCCTTGACACAATCTCATAAAAGTAATACATTGTAATTACAATGTTATAACAGGTGGTTAGAACAATGTTAAAGAAACTGACGCGGCACGGCAACAGTCTGGCTCTGGTAATCGACAAAGGAGTGCTTGAACTGCTTGATATTGATGATAAGACCCCGCTCGAGATTTCCACCGACGGTACATTACTGCTTATCTCTCCGGTGAGGGACGAAAAACGGAAACTCCAATTTCAGGAAGCTCTGGACAAAGTGAACACTAAATACGGACGCACTCTAAAGAGGCTGGCCGATTGAAAGAGCCTGTCTTTCTCGGACTTGATGATTTGATTGCAATTCACCACGATCAGATAAACCGGTATGGAGGACCCGCTGGTATCCGCGATATCGAATTGTTAAAATCTGCCATCGCCATGCCAGTAGCATCGTTCGGGGGAGAATATCTGCATAATAATTTGTATGAAATGGCAGCGGCTTATCTCTTTCATATTACGCGCAATCACCCATTTATCGACGGTAATAAACGAACCGGCGCGGTTGCATCCGTTGTTTTCCTTCTCATGAACGGAATGGATTTTAATGCTGATGAGGCCAGCTTCGAAAAGTTAGTACGCTCAGTGGCAGATGGAAAAAGCGATAAGGCAGCGATAGCACAATTTTTCAGGAATAATACCAAAACCGTAAATTAACCGCTAAACACAAATAAAAACGACATAGTTCAATCAGATAAATCCACAAACATGGAAATATTATTATACTTGACAAATTCCAGGTGATACACGTAAAATTAACTATAGGGTGTAAGGGTGGAATTAGAATTTTTGTTAAAACACCTGGATAAAGCAAGTTTGGATTTTTCGGAATCCAGCCGGATTTTCGGTACCCAAATCGGACGAAAATATATTCAAAGGTTGGATATCCTCAGAGCTGTAGAGAAATTTTCACAGCTTTATGGGTTTCAGGCTTTAAGACTCCATCCCCTAAAGGGAAATCGTACAGGACAGTATGCAATAATTCTTACCGGGAATTACCGGCTGATTGTGGAAAAGATAAAAGAGGACAAAGTATTAATAGTGGACGTGGAGGATTACCATGGTGACTAAAACGAAGGATTATCCCAATATCGCAATTCCTCCGGGTGAATTTCTCGTTGAGGAGATTGAAGCGCGAGGTATCACTCAGAAGGAATTGGCGAGACGTATGGGAAGACCATTGAATGCGGTGAACGAGATTATCAATGGCAAGAAAACTATTACCGCTGAAACCTCTTTACAGCTTGAGGAGGTTATACCGGAAATTCCTGCGCGGTTCTGGCTAAATTTGGAGGCAGATTATCAACTTACAAAAGCACTCATCGCAAAACATGCTAAAGCTGCATAGTTCAATAGTGGCAACAAAATACCAAACAGGATTTACTAAACATCAATGCTCTCTAACATATTTTTTGACCTGGACCGCACTCTCACCGATTCTAAGGAAGGGATTGTGAAGTGCCTTCATTACTCTATGAATAAACTGGGACGCCCTTTACCGGATACGTTTGAGGTTAATGACTTTATTGGACCATCGCTTCGTGTCACATTTAAGAAACTGCTTGGTTCCGATGATGAGGTATTGATTGAGAAAGCCGTCGCCATCTACCAGGAAAGATTTTCGACGGTCGGACTTTTTGAAAATAAGGTTTATCCGGGAATTCCGGCTCTATTATCCTCATTACACAAAAAATCCTTTGAAATGTCTGTCGTCACATCTAAAGCGAAGATTTACGCTGATAGGATTATCGAACATTTTCACCTTTCACCCTTCTTGAGTGACATATATGGTTCGGAATTGGGCGGACGCTTAGATAACAAAGCTAACTTGGTGGAATTTATTTTAAGTAATCGGATGATGAGCGCAGAAGAAACAATAAAAGAAGATATAATAGCGGGAAAGATAAACCGGATAAGAACGATCGGTGTCACCTATGGACACGGAAGTCAACAGGAAATCACTGATGCAGCCCCGGATTATATCTGTGGCAGCCCATCTGAAATTCAGAAGCTACTGGCGAGCCTTCGGTAGGATCGTTCAAAAGAAAAGAACAGCATTCTTCCTCTATACCGACGAAAATCGGTATCCAGTAGTTGGTGGATCCCTGCCTACGCGGGGATGACAAGAGGGAATTGCAATTTCACCCTCATCCTAACCTTCTCTCCTCAAGGGTGAACTGAAGTAGTTTATTTTGCCTTCGCAAAATCCAGCAAATTCAACCTTAGCGTGGACTTGCCATTCCACTGGTCAAGCTCCAGGTTATAGACAATATCAAGAGGTTCAGACATTTCTGCCTGATTGCTCCCGCAGCCAAACGCCACACAATCCCAGACCATGCCATCCTGCTCCAGTTTGAGCCGCAGGTGTCCGTTATCACTACCCATGGTGCGGTGACTGACCACTTTAACATTACGGGTCAGAAAAGTTGGCTGCGGATTGGCTTGCCCGAACGGCGCTAATCTTTGCAAAGCTCGATAAGCACTGCCGGCCAGGTCTTTCAGTAAAACCTCGGCATCGATATCGATTTTCGGTCTGAGGTCAACACCGGCCAGTTGTGTTTCCGCTATTTTTAAAAGCTTTTCGTGGAGATGGGATAAATTATGCGTCAGTATCATAAAACCGGCTGCTCCGGCATGTCCCCCGAACTCGATAAATAATTCGCGGCATTGTGTCAGGGCGTTAATTAAATTGAACTCCTGGATACTGCGGCAGCTGCCAGTGCTGATTTTCTTACCGGTCCTGATTACCACCGACGGGCGGTAGAATTCATCCGAAAGCTTGTTCGCCACGAGTCCGGAAATCCCCGCGGAAAAATCGTCCACTCTAACCATAATCAATGATTCCAGTTTCGTCGCCAGTACCTGTTCTCTGGCCACCACGGTGGCGCGGTTAGTAACTTGCTGGCGTTCCGTATTCTTCTGTTCCAACCAGGTTGTTAATTCCCCGGCTCTTACCGCCGAATCGGTCATCAGCAGTTCATAACTGGGTAGCGCATGGTCCATCCGGCTGGCTGTGTTCAATCTGGGGGCAATCGTCCAGGTGATATGTTCCGAAGTCAACGATCCGGTTTTTATCCCTGCTTTCGTCAGCATTTCGCAAAGTCCGAGCCGCGGCACAGCGTTCAATCGCTTTAAACCCTCGCTGACCAAATAGCGGTTTTCCCCCAGCAGGGGTGTCATGTCCGCGACAGTACCGAGGGCAACTAAATCAGCAACTTCTTCCAGCTGTGATTCTTTATTTACACCCTTGAGTAAAGCCTGCAATAGTTTATAAGCGACGCCCACTCCCGCCAGTTCAATAAAGGGGTAGTGTGAAGTCGCTATCTTGGGATTAACCACTGCGAAGGCCGGGGGTAATTCTTCAGTTTGAGTGTGATGATCGGTGATAATTACATCGATTCCTAATCGGTCGGCTTTTTTCACGGGATTGACACCGGTAATACCGCAGTCTGCGCTGATTATCAGGCTGACGCCTTCCTGTTTAAGAGCTTCCAATGCAGCAATTTTCAAGCCGTGCCCCTCATTAATCCTATGCGGGATATACGGAATTGCCTCAACATTAAAGGCTTTTAGTCCCTGAACGAGCAAAGCAGTGGAAGTAATACCGTCGGCGTCAAAATCACCGTATACGGCAATTTTTTCTCCACCGAGGACCGCACGGTAAATCCTGGTGACTGCCATCTCCATGTCCGGCAGGAGAAACGGGTCAGGGGACAATCGTTTATCCACACTCAGAAACGGCTCAACTTGCGAGGAGTCGGCCAGACCCCGGTTAAAGAGAATCTGGGTAATTAATGGAGACAAGCCGCACTTACCCAGTGGATTGCCACGCGGCACTGGAGGCAAGATGTGCCAGCGTTTATGATTCAAAACTAAGCCTCGCTGTATTTTCTCATGATAAGGCACGAGTTGTGTCCGCCGAAGCCAAAGGTATTGGATAAAGCAGTCCTGACATTAGCCTGTCGTGCCACATTGGGAACATAATCTAGGTCGCATTCCGGGTCGGGATTAGCGTAGTTAATCGTGGGCGGAATAATACCGTTCTGAATGGTCAGGACACAAATCGCTGCTTCAATTGCGCCGGCGGCGCCAATCATGTGCCCGGTCATCGACTTGGTGGAGCTGATCGGCACCTTGTAGGCATAATCTCCAAAGACGGTCTTAATTGCCTTTGTCTCGACCCTATCATTGAGCTCGGTTGAAGTACCGTGTGCATTGATGTAATCGATTTCAGTCGGGGCTACCTCTCCTTTTCGCAGTGCCATTTTCATGGCTCTGACAGCGCCCTCACCGCTTTCTGTCGGGGAAGTGATATGGTAAGCATCACTGCTGGCGCCATAAGCGATGATTTCTGCCAGTATGTGCGCGCCGCGCTGTTTGGCAAATTCCAGCGTTTCCAGAACGAGAATCGCGGCTCCCTCGCCGATAACAAAACCGTCACGCGTGGCATCGAAGGGGCGGCAAGCATGCTTGGGGTCGTCGTTCCGGGTGGATAACGCCCGGGCGGCATTAAAACCGGCGACGCCAATAGGGGTTATCACTGCTTCCGCGCCGCCTGTTATTATCGCAACTCCGTCGCCCCGTTTCAGTATTTCATAAGCGTTGCCGATTGCATCTGAGCCGCTGGAACACGCAGAGGTGGAACAAACATTGGCGCCTTTGGCACCGATATTGATGGAAATTTGTGCGCCCGCCATGTCGGAAATCATCATCGGTATCAGGAATGGGCTGACCCTGTCAGGCCCTTTTTCATTCAGGATTTTCAATTGCTCGGATAAAGTTCCCAGTCCGCCAATCCCACTACCAACCATGACGCTGATATCGTTACAATTATTATCGTCTATCTGTAAATTAGAATCACGTAAGGCTTCCTGGCTGGCTGCGACGGCCAGTTGTGTAAATCTGTCCATACGGCGGACAAGCTTCCGGTCAATATATTTATTAGGGTCAAAGTTTTTCACTTCGGCAGCAAATTTGGTGGTGTGCTTGCTGGCGTCAAACAATGTAATATTATCAATGCCGCCCCTGCCATTTATTAGCGAATCCCAGGTTGTGACGGCATCCAATCCTATCGGACTGACAATCCCGATGCCGGTAATAACTACTCGATGATTACTATTGTTAGTGACCACTGTGAATTCCTCCCCCGATAAAGGTAATAGTTTGCTCTGAGATTTGCTGTCTAATTAACATCGTTAGTATAATGTATAAGCAGGTTTGTAGTCAATTTGTCCCGGGTTGTTCCCTTATGTAAAATTCACATCCCCGATAATGATTGTAATCACATGAAGATTGCTTTAGATACCCTCGGTTGTAAACTGAATCAGGCGGAGACTGAATCGCTGGCCCGACAGTTTGTCCAGGCCGGTCACGATCTGGTGCAACATGCTGATGAGGCGGATGTTTACATTCTCAATACCTGCACTGTCACCCACGCCGCCGACGCCAAGGCAAGGCACCTGCTGCGGTTGGTGCATCGCCGGAATCCGGATGCTTTCATCATCGCCACCGGTTGTTATGCCCAGCGGATGGCTTCAGAATTGCAAAATATTGCGGGTGTAAACTGCGTGGTTAACAATAGTGAGAAGGTAAACCTTCTACAACTGGCGCAAAATATCCCGAAAAGGGATAGTCCTCAAAAAGTCTCACCTCGTTCATCCTCTCTTTTCCGCACGCGTTCCTTTATTAAAATCCAGGACGGCTGTCAAAATTTCTGCGCTTACTGCATCGTGCCCTACGTGCGCAGTACTGAGAGCAGTGTATCGCCTGATGTGATTATTAATGATATTAAACAGAGAACGGCGGAGGGCTATCAGGAAATCGTGCTAACCGGTACCAGGGTCGGCGGTTACTCCTATTCCGGCATGGATTTAAAGAGCCTGTTGGCAAAAATCCTAGATGAGACCAAAATCCCCAGAATCCGACTATCTTCCTTGCAACCCCAGGAAATTTCTGCGGGACTCATCAAGCTTTGGCAGAATCCTCGATTATGCCCGCATTTCCATTTATCGCTGCAAAGCGGGAGTAAAAGTGTTCTGGAAAGAATGAAAAGAAATTACACTCCCGGAGATTATCAGCGAGCGATAAATCTGATTCGCCAGGAAGTGCCGGCAGTGGCCATCACCACCGATGTCATTATCGGTTTCCCCGGCGAAACGGAGCAGGAATTCGAGGAAAGCCTGGGATTCTGTAAACGGACCGGCTTTGCCCGAATCCATGTTTTCTCATATTCACCCCGTTCCGGCACCGTAGCGGCCGGTATGGCAGGTCAAATTCCGGACAAGGTAAAAAAAGAGCGTTCTCAGAAAATGCTGGCACTAGCCGAAGAAAGCGCCTTTAAGTTTAGAGAGAATTTCGCTGGTGAGGCGATGGACGTTCTCTGGGAAAAGCAAACCAATGATGGGGACTGGTCTGGTATCACCGGCAATTACATCAGGGTCTTTGCTAAAAGCAGTGATGATTTGAGCAACAAACTACAATCGGTAAAAGTGCAGTAAAGAAAGTAATCGAATAAAGCCCATCTGTATTTGCAGTTTTCCGCAAGTTACAATTTGCAATTGTTTTTAGATTTCCACCGGAGTATAATCCCGTAAATACTACGGGACAGGAATAATAGTCCGCAGATGATAGATTCAAGCTTTTGCTTGAATCTATCATTGTTCTTTGTCATTATCGGGTTTGGCCCGATAATCCACTACCTTTATATTCCTTCATTACAATCGGTTTAGATAGATATATCGCGCCTTATGAAAGCCGGAATCGAAAAAGCAAAGAATACAATCACCAACCCTAACAGTACCAGAATATGCGCTAGGGAGAGACCGTTGGCTAAGGCGTTTGGTTCCATATAGTGATAAAACGGCGAAAGGAAACGGTAGTCCTTTAACCCGCTGACCATACCCCCGAGCGTATTAAGGAGATAGGTCAATACTGCCAGCCCGCTGGCAATCCCCATGGTCATACCCTTATTCCCCTTTATACAACCCACTAAAAACGAGAGCGCGGAAAAAACCAGGGCCAGTGCTACCGCCCCCAAGGTGGCTTCGGCTAATTTCGATAAACTGAGGTCAATACCAAGTCCCATTATACAAATTGCCAGACCGGCCCAGAAAAGGAAACCGAGCAATATCATGCTTATTATCAACACACCGAACTTATCCATTACCACCCGCCAGCGCGGCACCGGATTCGTCAATAAAAATCCTAACGTGCCTTTTTCTTCATCGCCGGCAATTGCATTAGCGCCGAATCCGATACCAAAAACCAACA
>Ga0182021_10001290_pt1 | contig 28469 bp, 28 predicted proteins | sample 612E3MmetaG_FD_120493 | JGI IMG/M metagenome (GOLD analysis project Ga0182021, IMG submission 120493) | Permafrost microbial communities from Stordalen Mire, Sweden - 612E3M metaG (Illumina Assembly) | ecosystem: Environmental > Terrestrial > Soil > Wetlands > Permafrost | place: Sweden...
CTAGGAAACCGAGAGAAGAGTGTCCGAGGGGGGACTTGAACCCCCATGAGTTATGCACTCACTAGGCCCTCAACCTAGCGCGTCTGCCTATTCCGCCACTCGGACCAGTCGGGCGAAAGCCGAGTGAGTATAAGGCCCGGGGGAGGGGGCGTCAACTTGCCGGGCTCAAGGAATCGCCACCCCGCAGCCGCCGAGGAGAGCCGCGCCCGCCAGGGCGACGAGGGAAAGCAACGCTCGCCGTTCGAGACCGATACGGCGGACGCAGGCCAGGTGTGAATAGCGACGGTTCATTGCACCTACGTATCCCGAAGGGACGCCGAGTAACCGTTCGCGCGAGTCCGCTTCGCCTGCTACGCTGGGAGCCTGAGCCGTGGTCCAGCGGGGGGTGAGTTCATGGAGACCGTGCCCTTCTTGGTGAAAGCCTGAGGCGCCGATGTACCCGGCATATGCCCACATCGCCGCATTCATGGCGGAGTATTTCCCCACCTTCAGCGAGTACGGCCAGGATCCGGCCACCGTCCACCTCATGCACGACTTCTTCGCCCCGGACCTCCAGTTCGTCGGCTACATGGGCTCGCCTGCGGGCCCGCTCACCTACTCGAGCCGCGAGGCCTTCTTGGCCTACGATGTGTCACATCCGTGGGCTTACGAGCGCTTGACGCCTCTGGACATGACCATAGACGAGCGACGGAAGATGGTCTTCGCGATCATCGACTTTGAGTTCGTCGAGCGAGCCCGCGAGCGGGTGGTGGTCAGGAGCCTGGGGGCGGCCCAATACCAGCTCGCGCTCGATGAGAAAAGCACCATCAAGATAAAGAAGATCCTGTATTTCCCGCAACGGCAGCCGCCGGGAGCGCTGTCCGGGGGAGATGTCCTCGGCCGTCCGCCGGCCGGCTGGAGTGAGCGGGAGGGCTGAGGGCTACGAAGCCCCCTCTTTCGCCACCCTCCCGATGCGGCCACCCGGAACCGAGCGGTCTTCCCACTGCTCGAGCACGCCGGGCGTAGCGGGCTCGGGCTGGAGTACGGACAGGAAGGCTTGCACGACCTCCCGGTCGAGTTGCACGCCGGCCGCTGCTTTGAGTTCGGCGGCTGCCTCCTCGGAAGTCAGCTCCCGCCTGAACGGGCGGAACAAGACCATGGCTGAGTACTGATCCGCGACGGCGAGGATGCGGCCGGCCAGCGGGATCTCGTCGCCTCTGAGTCCGCGCGGGTAGCCGGTGCCGTCCAGGTTTTCGTGGTGTGAGCCTACAGCGGCCAGGACCTCGTCGAGCTCCGGTACGTCGCGGATGAGGGCCATGCCGATCTCCACGTGCCGGCGCACCAGGGCGTTCTCCTCCGGCGTGAGCGGCCCAGGGCGCAGCAACAGGCTGGCGGGGATGCCGGTCTTACCGACATCGTGAAGCAGGCCCGCGATGCGGATAGCGCGGATCATCCGCTCCTCCAGCCCCAGCGCCTCCGCTGTGCGGACCGCCAATGAGGCCACTTCCTCCGCGTGCCGCCGGGTGTAGCGGTCCTTCTCGGAAAGGGCGGTGATGAGGCTGTCCAGCATGCCGAAGCCGTAGTCGTTGGCTTCCACCGAGTCCGCGGCGTTGGTGGACGACACCGCCCGGCGTCCGCTCTGCTTGACGGCGTAGAGGTTGGCGTCGGCAAAAGCGATGAGCTCGTTCAAGTCCTCGCCATGCGTGGGGAAGGCCGACACCCCGACGCTGAGGGAGATGGGCACCTTCGTGCCGTCGGGCGCGGTCCAGCTGAGAAGATTGGTGGCCTCCAGCAGGCGCTCCGCCTGAGCGACCGCGCCGTCGGCGTCGGTGTTGGGCAGCACGAGGAGGAACTCGTCCCCGCCATACCGGCCCACCAAGTCGCCTTCCCTGGTGCGGGAGAGCAGCGCGCCGGCCACGGCTGTGAGCACCGCGTCTCCCGCCAGGTGGCCATGGGCGTCGTTGAAGAGCTTGAAGCCGTCCACGTCGATCATGAGCAGCGCCAGCTTGCCCTCGTGCTCGCGGGTGCTCGAGAGCCGGGCTTCGAGACCGTCGAACACCGCGCGCCTCGACAATAGCCCGGTGAGGGAGTCGCGGTCGGCCTGCTCTTTGGCTCTGCCGTAGAGTTGCGAGATCTCCCGGTTGGCCGTTTCCAGCTCTCCGAGGAGGTGGTTCATCTCATTGGCCAGGATGCCGAACTCCGCGCCCTTGCTGTCACGCACCCGTCCGAAGCTCGTCTGATCACGCCCCTTGGCGAGCCCCTTCACCTGCTCCACGAGGTCCCGGAGAGGATCCAGCACCCAGCGGCTGAGCGCCACGTTGAGGAACAGACCGAGGATCACGATGATGGCGAGTACGAGCAGGACGTACTGGGTGACGGCCGTTTTGCCCTGCTGGTAGATCTGCCGAGGCGTCTGCACCTCCAACACGACGGCAGGCTTCCCATAGACGTCGTCCAGCGCCTCGTAACCGGCGATGGTGTGGCTGTCCAGTATGGTCACGGTGGCTCCGCCGACGCCCGGAACGGGGGAGACCGGGTTCGGGCTGCCTCCCGCGCCTCCATCGGCGCCGATGACCCGGGCGGAGATGCTCATGCGCGTCTCCGTGCCGAACAGCTGCACCAGCTGGGTGTTGAGCAGCCTGCCCATCACGATCACTCCCTGGTACGGCCCGGTTTCCGCGGAGGTGTTGACGGGCCGGCTGGCGATCAGGAAGGTGCCTTCCGACGTGTTGATGAGCCCTGAGACCGGCTGGCCTGCCGCCGCCTTCGTGAGGAAAACCCCGGCCGGTTTCCACAAGTCGCTCAGCCCGACCGGCAGTTCTTTTCCGGTGTCCTTCTTGAGGTCGTACATCCGCCCCCAGACGACCGAACCGTTTGGACGGATGTAGGCGATGAGGTTCAGGGATAACGACCGGAACGTGTTGTCCGGCAGGTTCGTGTCGATGTACGCCTGCGTCGGGCTCTGCATGAACCGGTAGGAATCGTCCCAGACCGAATAGTCGAACGCCCGGGCGTCGAGCTCGGAAAGCTCGCGACTGAGCGTCTGGTCCGCGACCGCGACGTCGTGCCTCATCTGGTCGGCCTCGATGGTCTGGAGGGAGCGGATGAGGATGACCTGCGAGTCCCCGTAGATGAGCGCGACCGACGCAGCAAGCGCGATCAGCACCGCAATGACCACTTTCATCCGCAATGTCACCAGGGACTCTCTCCTCTCCGCGGCTGAGCCGGCACGCCACCACGAGCGGGGGGACGCCATAGCCGCAGTATCGGCAGCGCGAAGATTTGTCCTTAGGCACTGTGCCCCCGTGCGGGGGCTTCGCGGGGGAGGTCGTGATAGGCCGCGATGCCGGCGGCCGGCAGTTCGAGGGTGTCGTCGAAGGGCTCTCGTCGCACCCGCCCCTGCAGATACGTCCCCTACACATTGTTGGACCCTCCGCCCTCATACCCTGACTCGGCGGTGGTTGGCATGGTCGAGCTCCTCTGAACGTCATCTACCGCGATCACCGAGAAGCAGTAACGGGGAGGGGAGACGAGGCGGCTCGAACTTGCACCCACCGAACATTTGTTCTATAGTAATGACAACGAACGCATGTTCACCCAAGGAGCCTGGAATGGACGATCTGCCGGAGCGCCAGCGGTTGATACTGCAGGTGATCGAGGACGCGGTCCGGGAGCAGGGCTACCCGCCCACGGTGCGGGAGATCGGCTCCAAAGTCGGGCTCACATCGCCGGCGTCCGTCCAGAGCCACCTGGCGGCGCTCGAGGCCAGGGGATACATCCGTAGAGGCGCTTCCAAGCGTCGCGCGCTCGAAATCACACGTGCCGGCAAGGGCGGCGCAGCCGCGCGCGGGGGGCCGGGCCGCGGTGTCCGCGCGGTCCCTCTGGTAGGCCGAGTGGCCGCCGGTCGGCCGCTTTTGGCCGACGAGAACATCGAGGAGTCGCTCGATATCCCCGGGTTCCTTGGCGGTGATGAGAATTGCTTCGCGCTTCGGGTCACCGGCACGTCCATGATCAACGCCGGCATCTTCGACGGGGATATCGTGGTGGTCAAGCGCCAGGAGACGGCCGAGGACGGCGACATCGTGGTGGCCGTGCTCACCGATGAGGCCACGCTCAAACGTTTCTTCCGGGAAGTGGACCAGGTGAGGCTCCAACCCGAGAACGACCTCATGGAACCCATCTACACGAGGGATCCTCTTATCGCCGGGAAGGTCATCGCCGTCATGAGGAAGTTGTGAGCGGTATGGACCACACAGCAGGCGCCATAGATTCGTTGGGCGCCTTCCTTGCCCGCGTCCGCCCCGGTGACCGCTGCGCCTGCTGCGGCGCCATCCTCCAGCCGCTCGATCGCGGGCCCCGACTGGGCCCCTCTGCGCCCGGGCGAGTATTCGGAGCCGGGGGTGCCGCTCAGTCTGCGCCCGCCGCCCAGGCGGTCATGTGTCCCGAGTGCGGCTGTGAGGTCTCCGAAGAGGCGAGTGCCGGCACCGGCGAGGATCTGAGGGAACTGAGTTCCGCAGCGTAGTCGCCGCGGGTCGCCCGGCCGTCGGGTTCGTGCCGGAGGCTTCGCCGCAGTCGGCTGGGCGCCGGGGGAATGCCCCGCTGGGCAAGAGACGAATGGCTCCTCGGGCAGGACTCGAACCTGCAACACCCTGATTAACAGTCAGGTACTCTACCATTGAGCTACCGAGGACCGTAGGCCACGCGTAGTATAGCAACAGACAGGTCCAGTGCAATCGTTGACCGGTTCCCCGGGGAGGTTGTTCCTGATGGATGAGACGCCGCGTTTGGAGTGCTTCAAAGCGTACGACGTCCGCGGGAAAGTCCCCGAGCAACTGAACACCGGGATGGCCGAATTGATCGGCTTGGCGTACGCGAACCTGGTCCATCCGAAGCGCGTGGTCGTAGGCCATGACGTCCGGCTCACCAGCGAAGAACTCACCGCGGCGCTCGCGAAAGGCCTGACCGCGGCAGGGGCGGACGTCATCGAGATCGGCCTGGTGGGCACCGAAGAGGTGTACCACGCCACATTTGCGCTGGGCGTGGACGGCGGCATCATGGTGACGGCCAGCCACAACCCGCGCGAGTACAACGGCATGAAGTTCACGCGGGCCCAAGCGCGGCCCATCAGCTCCGACACCGGCCTTTTCGACATCGAAGCCAAGGTGCGGACCGCCCTGGGCGGGGGCGCAGCGCCGCCGAAGGCCGCCAAACAGGGAGGCGTCGAGCAAAAGGACATGCGGCCCGCCTTCATCGAGCACCTGCTCACCTACATCGACCCTAAGTCGCTCCGACCGCTCAAAGTGGTGGTGAACCCGGGGAACGGCGGGGCAGGCCCGGTGATTGATATGCTGGCGCCGCATCTGCCTTTACAGTTCGTAAAGATAAACGACAAGCCCGACGGGACGTTCCCACTGGGTGTGCCGAACCCGCTCCTTCCCGAGAACCGCGCTGTCACCTCTAAAGCCGTGCTGGAGGCCGGCGGGGACCTGGGCATAGCCTGGGATGGAGACTTCGACCGCTGCTTCTTCTTCGACGAGAAGGGCGACTTCGTCGACGGCTACTACCTCGTGGGGCTGCTGGCCCAGCGGGCGCTCAAGCGCCACCCGGGCGGCAACATCATCCACGACCCGCGGCTGGTGTGGAACACCGTCGAGCTCGTGGAAGCCGCCGGCGGCACACCGGTATTGTGTAAGAGCGGGCATGCGTTCATCAAAGAGAAGATGCGGCAGGTGGACGCGGCCTACGGTGGCGAGATGTCGGCGCACCACTACTTCCGCGAGTTCTCGTACGCTGACTCGGGGATGATCCCGTGGCTGCAAGTGGTGGAAGCTATCAGCGAGGCCGGCCGGCCGTTCTCGGAGATGCTCGCTGAGCGTATCGCCCGCTTCCCCGTGAGCGGCGAGATCAACCTCACCCTAAGCGACCCTGCACGCGCGCTCGAGACTATCCGGGCGCGCTACACGGCTGGCGCCAAAAGCGTGGACGAGACGGATGGATTGAGCGTCGAGTACGACGACTGGCGGTTCAACGTGCGGATGTCCAACACCGAGCCGGTGGTCCGGCTGAACGTGGAGACCCGCGCGGACAGCGGGTTGCTCAAAGCCAAGACCGACGAGCTCATCACGGCGCTGGAGACCGGCAAGTGAGGATGGCCTTGGCGCAGGTCAATGCGACGGTCGGCGCTCTGGAAGCAAACGCTGCGCTGGTCATCGAGACGATGCAGGCCGCCGAGGCCGCCGGTGCGGACCTCGTAGCGTTCCCCGAACTGGTCATCGCCGGCTACCCGCCGGAAGACCTGCTGCTCAAGGACCACTTCATCTCGCAGTCCAAGACGGCGCTGGAACGCGTGGCGTCCGCGAATGGGCGGATCTGCGCGGTCGTCGGGGTTCCGTTGGGGCAGGGGAAGTCCGTCTACAACGCGGCGGCCGTGCTCTGCGGCGGCAAGATCTGCGGGGTGTATCGCAAGATCTGTCTGCCCAACTACGCGGTCTTCGACGAGAAACGCTACTTCACGCCCGGGGACCGCACCGGGATCCTCGATTTCGAAGGCGTCCACATCGGCTTGAACATCTGCGAGGACATCTGGGAGCCCTGCGGTCCCACCATCGTCGCAGCGCAGGAGGGCGACGCCAGGCTGGTGATCAACGTGTCCATGTCGCCGTACCACGTGGGCAAGGGCAAGCAGCGCGAGGCCATGCTGAGCAAACGGGCCCGCGACGCCGGGTGTTACGTAGTGTATGTAAATGGCGTTGGTGGGCAGGACGAGTTGGTGTTCGACGGGCACAGCTTGGTGTTCGCGCCCGACGGGTCGCTGGTGGCGCGGGCCAAGCAGTTCGAGGAGGAACTGCTCATCGTGGACCTCGACCTGGAGGCGCCGCGTCCCAAGGCGCCGGCTCCGCCAGTGGTGTCCGACGAGCCGATGGGCGCGGCCGGGTGCGCGATGCCCAGCTGGCAGCTGGACGTCATCACCGTCACCCGGCCCGCGATCGGGGAGGTCGGGGCGGCGCCGCTTGCTGCGGCGCCCGGCATTCCTGCGGGCCCGGCCGAAGGCGCGCCGGCCCGCGTTCCTCCGCTCGCCCCGTCGCCCGTGTGCGACTGTCTCACCGTGGAGGCCGAGGTGTACGCGGCCCTCTGCCTGGGGACCCGCGACTACGTGCTGAAGAACCGCTTCCAGCAGGTCGTCATGGGCATCAGCGGCGGTATCGACTCGGCCCTCACCGCTTGTATCGCGGCTGACGCCATAGGCCAGGAAAAGGTCAACGCTGTCTCCATGCCCTCGCGCTACTCCAGCGTGGGCACCAGGACCGACGCCCGCGACACAGCCGAGCGGCTGGGCGTGAACTTCAAAGAGATCCCCATAGAGACCATATACGGCGCTTATCTCGACACCCTGGACCCCTACTTCGGAGACATGCCGCCCGGGGTCACCGAGCAGAACATCCAGGCGCGCATCCGGGGGAACATCCTGATGGCGCTCTCCAACAAGTTCGGCTATCTGGTGCTCACCACCGGCAACAAGAGCGAGATGGCCGTGGGATACGCTACCCTCTACGGCGACATGGCGGGCGGCTTCGCCGTCCTCAGAGACGTCCCCAAGACCCTCGTCTACCGGCTGGCCGAGTACCGCAACTCGCTGGGACCGGGGGAAGGGTCCATCCCGAAGGAGACCATAGACAGGGCGCCGTCGGCCGAACTGGCCGACGACCAGAAGGACCAGGACACGCTTCCGCCGTACGACGTTCTCGACCACATCATCGAGTCGTACGTGGTGAACGACGACAGCGTGGAGGAGATCGTCGCGTCCGGTGTCGACCGGGCGGTGGTGCAGCGCTCCGTGAACATGATCGACGGGAACGAGTACAAGCGTCGCCAAGCGGCGCCGGGCGTCCGGATCACGCCGAAGGCTTTCGGGAAGGACCGGCGGCTTCCGATCACCAACCGGTATCGCGGGTAGCCGTATAATCCAGCCAAATGAGCGACTATATCCACGATAGGCAGGCCTTGGGTGTTTCCGTGGGCGAGGTAGAGCTGCAGAGCGTCACCTTCCCCTCGCTGGCGCTCGAGTCCGGGCGGGTGATCGAGCCCGTCACCATCGCCTACGAGACGTACGGAGCGCTGAACGAGGAGCGGAGCAACGCGATCCTCGTGCTGCACGCACTGTCGGGCGACGCCCACGCGGCCGGGTACTACCCGGGCGACACCAAACCGGGCTGGTGGGAGACCATGATCGGCCCGGGCAAGGGCTTCGACACCGATAAGTTCTGCGTCATCTGCTCCAATGTCCTCGGTGGCTGCAAGGGTTCGAGCGGGCCCAGCAGCATCAACCCGGCTACGGGCAGGGAGTACGGGGTCACCTTCCCGTTCATCACCGTCGGTGACATGGTGCGGGCGCAGAAACAACTGATCGACCATCTGGAGATCCCCAAACTCCTGGCCGTCGCCGGCGGGTCCATGGGCGGGATGCAGGCGATGGAGTGGGCGGTCACCCATCCGGAGATGGTGTCCTCGGTGATCTCCATAGCGTCGGCGCCCCGGCATTCGCCCATGCAGATCGCCTTCAACGAGGTGGGCCGCGAAGCCATCATGGGCGATCCTAACTGGAACGGCGGCGACTACTACGACGGCGAGTCGCCGGATGCCGGTCTGGCTGTGGCTCGCATGATCGGGCACATCACCTACCTGTCCGACGCGGCCATGGAGGAGAAGTTCGGCCGCCGCATGCGCGAGCGTAAGTCCGCGGAGGGTGGCCTGGACTTCGAGGTGGAGAGCTACCTGCGCTACCAGGGTGAAGTGTTCACGCGCCGCTTCGACGCCAACACCTATCTCTACATCACCAAAGCGCTCGACTACTTCGATCTGTCGGCGGGGCAAGGCGTGCTGGTGGAAGTGTTCCGTGAGCTGCCGCCCGAGATGCGTTTCCTGGTCATCGCGTTCAGCAGCGACTGGTTGTATCCGCCGTATCAATCGAAGGAGATCGTCCACGCCCTGAAAGGCAACGGGCTCGATTCCACCTATCTGGAGATGAGCTCGCCACACGGCCACGACGCCTTCCTTCTCGAAAACAAAGATCTCAGCCGCGTGACGTGGCACTTCTTGGAGACCACCGCCCGGCGCAGGGGGCTGCCTCATGCCTAGCGGAGTAGCGCGGAACGCGGAAGGGGTCCGCTGGGACCACCTCTTCATCGTGGAGGTGGTGCCGCCCGGCGCCCGGGTACTGGACCTGGGGTGCGGCAAGGGCGTCCTTCTCAAGATGCTCATCAATGCCAAGACGGTGCGCGGCACGGGCATCGAGATCGCGGAGGACAAGGTCTACGACGCGGTCGCCAAAGGCGTCACGGTCTATCACGGCGACTTCGACGAAGGCCTTTCGTACTATCCGGACAACAGCTTCGACTACGTGATCCTCAGCCAGACCCTGCAGGAAGCCCGGGAGACGGTGGCTGTGCTCACCGAGGCGCTGCGGGTGGGCCAGTACGTGGTCGCCAGTTTCCCGAACTTCGGGCATTGGAAGTCGCGCCTGCAGCTACTCTTCACGGGAAAGGCGCCGGTGACCGGCTCGCTGCCGTATCAGTGGTACAACACGCCGAACATCCATTTCTTGACCATCAAGGACTTCCGGGTGTTCACCCGCGAGCAGGGGATACGCATCGTGCGGCATTTCTACGTGGGCCCGAAGCGGCCGCTGAAGTTCTGGCCGAACCTGCGGGCCAGTTATGGCGTGTTCGTTCTGGAGAAGTTGCCGCCGGAGGCGGCCGCGGCGCCGCAGACGCCTCAACTGCCCGTGGACGAGTAGTCGGGCCAGGTCCAGCCCCGAAGGGCGACCAGGGCGCGGATGGTCCGTTCCGCCGTAGCGACGCGCTCTCCCCGGCTTTCGGTAACAAGGACGAACGGACGATAGCTGTCCCTCAGTCGTTCTCCGAAACGCCGATGCATGCTCTCCCGGATGTGTTCGCCGTCTCTGTAGCTTACGCTGAATGGCGCGTGACCGACAATCGACCAGACCAGCAGTCCGAGGGAAGCGAGTCCGGCCAAGCCGTAATACATCACTGTGCGGCGCACGGCACTCCAAGGATAGGTGTCCCTTTCTCGGCCACGATAGCTGTTGGTGACGCGAAGGGGAACCGGGGTACGCTAGAATGGGAAGCCGTCCGGGGCCCATAGCTCAGTTGGTTAGAGCTGCCGACTCATAATCGGCCGGTCGCAGGTTCGAGTCCTGCTGGGCCCACCTCTCATCGCGGAGCCTCTGGGGAGGGTGCCGGTTGGCTAAGAACAGATGCCCGAACTGCGGGAAGCGCGTGCCGGACGGGGTGCTTGCGTGCCCCAGATGTGGGCACTCGATCCCGATCGCCTACTCGGACGCCGCCCATGGAGACGCCGTGCACGCGCATGGCGACGAATGGGACACCCCGTTCACCGACGGCGACGATGACATCGAGGATCCCGAAGTGCTGGAGCAGGTCGAGGAGTACGTGAAGGGGCTGTCGGACCTTCCGTACACCGGGCGAGCCCGCTCGTATCAGACCGCCTGCAGCGACCCGGACGACCAGGCCGACAAGCACGCGCCCGTCCGGCCGAACGACCCACGCGACGTACCCGGCCCCGACGCGCGGGACGACTCGGCGCCTGCAGCCGGGGAATGCCCCGTCTGTGGGAGGCAAGCGCCCAAGGGCTGGGACAAGTGTCTGTGGTGCGGCACCCGGCTCGGTCCGGAGGTGTGGGCGGTCAAGGCACCCGAGACAGATATCGACCGGCCAGACGGTGCGAGCGACGCCGGCATCTTCGATCCTGAACTTCTCGAACAGGCGGAGGCCTGCGTCAAAGCGCTGCCGGACGTGCTGTACCGAGGGCGGGATCGCCGCCAGGTTCTGAGTCACGTCAAATCCGCGGATCGCCACGACAGGCTCGCGCACCCCCTCGATGAAGAGCGTGAAAACGCCGCCGTCGAGGAGGACGAGCAGCTCGAGGAGGACGAACTTGTCGGGAGCGAGTGTCCGGCGTGCGGGAGACAAGCACAGCCGGGGTGGACGAAGTGCCCGTGGTGCGGCACTGCTCTGAGTTTTGATGACGCAGGAAGCGCGAATTAGGGGTCGCAGCGGCCCGACCGGCCCTCACCGTCGTCCGGCTCCCTCCAGTCGCGCCCCCGCTTCGCTTTCAGCCGCGCGGAGGCGAACCAGCCGAGGAGCGCGAACCCAGCCAGGAACATCGGACAACGCCTCAGAGTTTGTTCTCCTGATCGTTGGAGGGCCACTGGCTGTCGCCGCGCCTCTTGGCGGCCCGGTATCCACGGGAGAAAAGGTGGGCAACAGGGATCCAGAGGATGTAGATCCCTCGAGACCAGCTGTGGCCACCGAAGATGAGGGCCGCAACAAAGATGGCTACGGCGACCGCCCCTACCGCAACGGGGTAGTACCTCCAGAGCCGGACGCTGCGTCGTCGCGCGGGCGTGGCGCCGGGGACGTAGGCCGGCTGAGGAACCTCTGGAGCAGCGGGCAGGACGGCCGGCAGCCTTGCCGGTTGGGCGGTGAGAAGCGGGATCGTGTGGCCGCAGCGCGGGCACACCATGACGTTGTCACCAACCCTCTTGCTGCATGTTGGGCAGCGCCTCATTGGATACCTCTCACTTCACCGCGATGCTGCTGCACGCAGGCAACTTTAGTACAAAGTCGACCCGAGCGCCGGTTGGGGCCGCCGGGACTGGCGCCTGCCCGCCGTGCTACGCTCGAGTTGGAGGGCGAACCGTGCCCGACGGAGGAGGCCACGATGTCCGACATCTCCCGCGCAGCCGCCTACGACGACGTCTACAAGCTCACGGAGCTCAGTATCCGCCACAGGAGCGACCCGGCGAAGGTGGCCAAGATCGCCGATGCCATCGAGGAGTCGATCCCCACGCTCGATCCGGTGCGGTTCCGGGGCGAACTCGAGCACGTGTTGGAGGGGCCCGACCTGCCCGAGTTGGAGCGGGCGAAGGAGATGGCGAAAGCGGCGCTGGAAGGACGACTTGTGGAAGGCACGGAACAGGGCGGGGCTGCGCGCCCGGCGCCCACCATGCGCAGCCTACTCGGCCTCGGCGCCCTCTTCGGCCGGCGTCCCAGCCGCCCGCGCGATTAGGTCCATCAGGATATCGATCATCTCTTCGCGCCGCTCGGCCGCGTCTTCCGGCTTGAGCCCGACGGCGGTCATGAGCCAGGGGCCCAGGGTCTGCATGGCGAAGATGGCGCCGCCGACCACCGCGCTCAGTATTGCTGCATCGGGCGTTCCCGGGGCGCGACCACCCGTCTGGGTCTGCTGCCGCCGGAGCCAGTCGGCCATGAGGCCGATGGGCCGGAACTGCTCGCCGTCCAGCATCTTCTCAGGCTCCAGCCCGGTAAGTTCCGCGCGGCTGATCAGTAGGAGCGTGTTGCGAGCGTCGGTGAGGCCGTACAGGAGCATGAGTCGCACGAGCTCGAGCGGGGCGACGGCGCTTGGGTCGGGGACCACCGGTAGCGCGGTGACGGCGTGCATCTCGCGCCGGAGGGTCTCCGCAAGCATCTCTTCTTTGGTCCCGAAGTAGCGATGGACGAGCGCATGCGTGACCCCGGCTTCTGCCGCGATGTCGCGAACGGTCACTTCATGGATGCCCCGAGTGGCGAAGAGCTCGCGGGCGGCTCGTAGGATGTCCGCGCGGGTCTGCTCGGATGAGCCTCGGCGATCTGCCATCTGACCCTCTCTTCCGTCTGCGACCGGATGTCTGATGCGGTCTCGCAGTCAAGGATACCCAGGGACGGCGGGTCTGACGCCCGGACCCTTCTCCTATTGACGCCCGTATCCCGCGCGGGTGCTACAGTTCACCCCAGAGATGTCACGGGGCTTCCGGCCGCTCCATGCGCCCGGACTCCTGAATCTATTCAACGCGGCCAAGGGGGAAAGGACATGCAGGACACGCTAACCGCCGACAAGGTTGCCATCCGCGAGACGGTGGAGAATTGGGTCGTCTACCGCGACGCGGGCATGTGGGACCGCTTCGCCACGGTCTGGCACGAAGATGGTTGGATGACCGCTACCTGGTTTCAAGGCCCCTACCGCGACTTCATCGCCATCAGCAAGAAGTCGTTCGAGGCGGGCGTCAACATCCTGCACCAGCTGGGCGGCTGGACCTGCGACATCGCCGGCGACCGCGCCATCTCCCAGACCAAAATGACCATCCTCCAGCGGGGCGACGTCGACGGCGCGCCGGTGGACGCCATCTGCTGGGGCCGCTTCTATGATTTCTTCGAAAAACGGGACGGCCGCTGGGCCATCGTCCGCCGCCAACCCATCTACGAAAAAGACCGCCTGGACCCGGTGGAGCCCGGCGCCAAGCTCAGCCTTGACGCTGAGTTGCTCGCCAAATATCCGGAGGGCTATCGCCATCTCGCCTACATGCAGGCGAAGGTGGGGTTCAAGGTGAAGGAAGCCCTGCCCGGAGTGAAGGGCGCGGCGGTGGAGAAACTGTACGCCGAGGGCAAGGCCTGGCTCGACGGCGCCCCGACCCCAGGCGAACCCCTGTAGGGAGAAGAATGCTCGTCGCCGATCTGGAAGCGGTACTCGAGAAGCTGGCGCCGCGCGCGCTGGCCGAACCGGGCGACAACGTGGGCCTGCTGGTCGGTGACCGGCAGGCGGCGGCGCGGCGCGTCCTCGTCAGCCTCGAACTCACCGACTCGGTGCTGGCCGAAGCGGTCGCCGGCGGCTGCGACACCATCCTGACGCACCATCCGTTCTTGTTCTCACCCGTGTCGTCGGTCGTGGAGTCGCGGCCGCGCGAGCGCGTGGTGAGAGAGCTTGTCCGGCGCGGCATCGACCTGTTCGCCTGCCACACCAACCTCGACAGCGCCGAGGGCGGCATCGGCGCCATCGCGGCCGAGGCACTGGGGCTGGAGGGCGTGGTACCTCTGCGCCGCAACCCGGCCGGATGGGCGAAGTTCGTCGGCTTCGTGCCGCCGGAAGCTGTCGAGAAGGTGGCGGCCGCTGTGTTCGCGGCGGGCGCGGGGGGCATCGGTGCCTATGAAGACTGTGCGTTCGCGGCCGAGGGAAGAGGCTGGTTCACTCCCGGCCCGGAAGCGCATCCGGCCATTGGGCAGCTCGACGTGCCCGAGCGCGTCCCGGAACTCCGGTGGGAGACCATCGTGCCGCGTGGCCGTCTCGGCGCCGTCATCGAGGCCTATCTTGCCGCTCACCCATACGAGGAGCCGGCGTTCGATGTCTACGCAGTGGAGGACGTGCTCACCCGGGCCGGGCTGGGAAGGAGCGGCGCATTGCCGGTACCGACCACCGTGGCCGAGTTGGCCGGCCAAGTGGCGGGGCTCTTCGACTTGAGCACCTGCGCCTGGGCCGGCGACGGCGCGCGGCAGGTGCGGCGCGTCGCAGTGGTGCCCGGGAGCGGCCGCAGCCTCATGGGCGACGCCGCCGGTCATGACGTACTCATAACCGGCGACCTGGGCTATCACGAAGCGGACCGAGTCGCTGAGATGGGACTGGCCGTCATCAACGCGCCCCACGGGGAGCTGGAGTGGTGGTGCATGCGCCGCTGGATCCCCGCCCTCGAGGCGGCTTTGACAGGAAGTGGGGTGAGGGTAGTGACGAGCAAGGCCTGGCGTTCTCCTTGGAACAACGCGGCCGGCAACCCGGCCCAGAGTCAGTTGTTCGATGTTGCGGCTCCGGCTGCGGCGCCGCCGCGCAAGCTGCGGCTGCGCGTGGACGGCGGCTCCCGCGGGAACCCCGGCCCCGGCGGCATCGGAGTGGTGCTGGAGGACGGCGACGGGCACGTGGTGGAGGAGTTCGGCCGGGCTATCGGCGTCTGCACCAACAATGTTGCCGAGTACCGAGCGCTTCTCGCCGGGTTGGAACTGGCAGAGAGGGCCGGGGTGGAGGAGCTCGAGATCCTGGCCGACTCCGAGCTGCTCGTGAAGCAGGTGCGCGGCGAATACAAGGTCAAGAACGAGGGCCTGCGGCCGCTCCACGAGGAGGCCAAGCTCCGGCTCCGGGCATTCAAGAAGTACGCCATCCGGCACGTGCCGCGCGCGCAAAACAAGGAAGCGGACCGATTAGTGAACAAAGCCCTAGACGAGGCTGCCTCGGGTAGTCTATAATCCGTCGGCCGCGAGGCACCGGGCGGATGTAGCTCAGTTGGCTAGAGCGTCTGCTTGCCATGCAGAAGGTCGAGGGTTCGAATCCCTTCATCCGCTCCATGACCCCCGTGTGTTACAAGGCGACGTGGCCGAGTGGCTTAGGCGCGGGTCTGCAAAACCCGTTACACCGGTTCAACTCCGGTCGTCGCCTCTTGCAGGACCCTACGTATACGGCCCGCTCTTCCTCCGCTTCATGAATAGCAGCAGGGCCTCGCCCTCGGCAAAGGCCTGGGCGTGGAACGCTTCCCATCCGGCGTCGCCCCACTCGTTCAGTGTCGCTTCGAATCCGAGACTGTCCGGTCCGTACTTCTGGAACGTCACCGAGCCCACGCTGACCCGGATGACCTTGTATTCCCAGCGGGGGCTGCCTTCCGGCGAGATGTTCTCCCTGATCCCCTCGGTCATGATCTCCGCCTTTCTCGGCCCGCGCCCGCGACCGGTCCGTATCGTGGCTCTCACCTATATGCAGAATAGCGGCTCTTTCCCCGGTTCTGCTATTGACGCCCCGGCCGTCCGGGAGTACGTTGACCCGCGAGCCGGCCCGCCCGGCCCGTCCTGATCTCATGGAGGCTGCATGCGCTGGGTGATCTCGAAAAGTGTCGTCGCCGGCACGCTACTTCTCGCCGTCCTGGTAGCCCTTACGATGGTCCTGGCCCCGGGCGGAGCGAAAGCGGCTACGATCGGCACCGGCGGCAGCCGAGTGATCGTCCAGTTCTCCCCGGGCACGCCCACGATGACCATGCAGTCTCAAGCCGCGGTCGCCGATGCAGACGTGACTCTCCAGCGGTCGTTCACCTCGTCTTCGTCCGAACTGGTCTCCTTCGCCGTGTACTCCTCCGACACGCTCAGCACTGCCGAACTCGTCCAACGCTTCCAGTCGACGCCTGGCGTTGTAGCCGTATCCCCCGATTACCAGCGCTCCATCACCATGACGCCCAACGACCCGTTCTTCCCCAACCTGTGGGGACTCGAGAACACCGGGCAGGCGGTGAGTGGGACCACCGGCACCGCGGGGGCGGACATCGACGCCACCACCGCTTGGGATACCGCCCAGGGTGCAGGCACCGTGGTCGCCGACATCGACTCCGGCGTGGACTACACGCACCCGGACCTCAACGCGAACATGTGGGTGAACCCAGGAGAGATTCCCGGAAATGGCATCGACGACGACCACGACGGCTACGTGGACGACGTGTATGGCATCGACGCCGCCGCGGGTGACTCCGACCCCATGGACGAGAACGGCCACGGTACCCACACTGCCGGCACCATCGCGGCGGTGGGCAATAACAACATCGGGGTCATCGGCGTGGCGCCGCAGGCCAAAGTCATGGCGCTGCGCTTCCTTGACGCTAGCGGCAACGGCGCCGATTCGGCCGCCATCACCTGTATCAACTACGCGATCTCCATGAAGCTCAACCACGGCGTCAACGTGGTAGCCATCAGCGCGTCGTGGGGCGGGAGCGGGTACGACACGCTCCTTTACAATGCCGTCCAGAATGCAGCCAACGCCGGGATAGTCTTCGTCACGGCAGCCGGCAACAACGGGACCAACAACGAGTCGACGCCGTTCTATCCCGCCAACTACGGCAACGCGAACCTTATCGCGGTCGGCGCCTCGACCTCCAACGACCAGCGGGCGTCGTTCTCCAACTACGGGCCGACGAAGGTGGACCTGTTCGCTCCGGGCAGCAACATCGAGAGCACGTACTGGGTAGCCAGCCATGTGGCTCAGTATGCCTACGAGAGCGGCACGTCGATGGCCACCCCGCACGTCTCCGGGACGATTGCGCTGGTGGCGGGGCTACACCCGACGGATTCCGTCGCCACCCGCATCAACAGGGTGCTTCTGAGTGTCGACAAGGTCTCCGCGTTCTCGGGCCTCTGCGTCACGGGCGGTAGGTTGAACGCCGCCAATGCAGTCGCCACAGCCCCTCCCACCATCTCCTCGCTCAGTTCCGCTACGGGCACCACCGCAGGCGGCACTACTGTAGTGATCAGCGGTACGGGCTTCATCGGGCTGTCGGGGCCGAGCGCCGTCACATTCGGGGGCACCAACGCCACCGGCTATACGGTCGACTCGCCGACACAGATCACGGCGACTGTTCCGGCGCATACCGCGGGGACGGTGAGTGTTCGGGTGACCGGCGCGTTCGGCGCCTCCAGCGATACCGCGAATGACGACTATGTGTACTGGGCGCCGGTGCCCGCCATCACCGGTCTCAACCCCACAAGCGGATACACCACGGGGACGAACTCCGTGGTCATGACCGGGACTGGGTTCACCGGGGCCACCTCGGTCCTCTTTGGGTCGACCCCAGCCACCACGTTCAACGTCGACTCCGACACCCAGATCACCGCGGTGGCGCCGGCCGGGTCGGTGGGGACGGTGCGCGCACAGGTGACGACCGCCGGGGGGACCACTCCTGACACCTCTGCCGACGACTACACCTACCTTATGGTGCCGGTCCCGACCGTCAGCGCTCTGACTCCCACGCAAGGCCCGACTATCGGCGGCACCAGCCTGGTGGTAACAGGGACGAACCTCACCGGAGCGACCGCGGTGGTCTTCGGTTCCACGAACGCCACCGCCTTCCACGTCGATTCCAATACACAGGTCACCGCAACGGCGCCTGCGCATGCGGCAGGAACGGTGAGCGTCCTCGTGACCACCGCCGGAGGCACCAACGTGGACACCTCCGCCGACCATTACCTCTACGTGGTGCTGCCGGTCCCGGCGGTCTCGGGACTCGCGCCCACCGCGGGCCCGGTGACCGGGGGTACGAGCGTGGTCATAACAGGCAGCAACTTCTCGGGGGCGACGGCCGTGTCGTTCGGGGGAACGGCGGCCACCGCGTTCACTGTGAATTCCGGGACCCGGATCACGGCTACCGCGCCCGCACGAGCGCCCGGCGCAGTGCAGGTGCAGGTCACCGGACCGGGCGGCAGCAGCCCCGAGGTGACCGCGGACGACTTCACATACTTCGCCCGTCCGGCCATCGCGAGCCTCTCGCCGGCGACGGGTCCGACGGCGGGCGGCACCTCGGTGGTCATCACCGGGGCCAACTTCGTGGGTCTGTCCGGAGCGGCGGCCGTCACCTTCGGCGGCGTGAATGCCACCAGCTACTCGGTCGACTCGGCCACGCAGATAACGGCAACGGCGCCCGCGCACATCGCCGGAGCCGTGCGCCTGCAGGTGATCGCCGCGGGAGGGACCACCGCCGACACCGGCGCTGACGACTACACCTACACATCGCCGGCGCTGCAGTCTTACCAGGAGAGCGACGGCCACATCGGCTACGTCGGCTCCTGGGTGAGCTTCAAGCGCGCGTCCGCCTCGGGCGGCGCCTACGAGCGCGCGAAGACGAGCGGCTCGTCGGCCACCATCTACTTCAACGGCGACAAGCTCGACTGGATCGCCATGAAGGGCACCACCACCGGCAAGGCTGACGTGTATCTGGACGGCGCCTTCAAGACCACCGTCGACCTCTCCGCTGCTGCGGCGACCTACCAGGTGGACGTCTGGAACACCGGCCTCCTAGCAAACGGGCTGCACCACGTGACGATCCAATGGAACACGGGGAACGCCGCGGGCAAGTACGTCACTCTCGACAGGGTGGACGTACTGGGGACTATCGCCTACGCGCCGCCGGCCATCACCTCGCTGTCGCCCTCGCTAGGCGCCACCGCAGGCGGCACCACGGTCGCCATCAACGGCAGCGGGTTCACCGAAGTGAGCGGGCTTTCGGCGGTCACCTTTGGCGGAGTCAACGCCACAAGCTACACGGTCAACAGCCCCAGCAAGATCACTGCGGTCGCCCCGGCCCACGCCGCGGGCGCGGTGCAGGTGCAGGTGACGGCGGCCGGCGGCGCCACCTTTGACACTGCGGCGGACGACTTCACGTACGTGGTCGCACCGACGATGACCCGGCTCGATGTGACCGCGGCCAATGCGGCCTTCGTGTGGACGACGGCCTGGGGCAGCTTCACGACGGCGTCAGCGTTCGGCGGGTCGTACCTGCGCTCCAGCGCGGCCGGAGCCCAAGTGGTGATCCCGTTCAACGGGCAGCAGCTCGACTGGATAGCCACCAAAGGGACCACCACCGGCACCGCCGACGTATACGTGGACAACGTCCTCTCGGCTACTGTGAACCTGGCCGCCTCGCCTGTCGCCTACCAACAGAAGGTCTACTCCACCGGGATCCTCGCGGCCGGTTATCACACCGTGAAGATCGTGCGCCGCTCGGACAACATCTCCGGCAAGTACATCACCGTCGACGCCATCGACTTGGCGGGGAGCCTGGCGGCGCCCGTGCGGACGGAGGACAGCACCAGGCCCAGCCCGTTCGTCTGGAACCCAGTGGCGACCTCGTGGACTTCCACTGCGAACGCCTCGGCCTCCGGCGGCGCCTACACGTCCATCAATATGGCGAGCGCGTCCATCACCTTCAACTTCACGGGGGTGAAGCTGGACATCATCGCCCGGACGGCCTCCAGCTTCGGCATCGCGAGCATCAGCATAGACGGCGGGACGCCCGTAGCGGTGAGCCTCTACAGCTCCGCGGCCGGCTCGAAGAAGTGGTCAACGGGCTTCCTGGCGCCGGGCAACCACACGGTGGTGTTCAGCCGCAGCGGTAGGAAGAGCAGTTCGTCGACGGGCTATACCATCGACCTGGACGCGGTCGACCTGACCGGGGTCTTCAGATAAGCGGAGCAGGGTCCGAGACTGCCGGCGGGCAGCGGCCTGGGGGCGTCATTCGTCCAGCGGTCGCTTGAACGCGCAGAGATAGGCGTTGGTATAGCGGCTCGGCTCCTCGCGCGGGCCGGGACTGGCGGGGATCGGGATCCTGACCTTGGCCTTTATCATCCCCGTGATCATGTCGTCCTGTTGGGGGGTGTTGACCCCGCCGTGGACGAGCACGTTCGCGTCCTCGTCGATGAACACCGGCTGGAGGCTCACCAGTTCCCAACCGCGTTGGCCCATGTCGTTCAGTTTGGGGATGAGCGCCTGGGGGGCCGAGCGCGGAGGCTCCCAGCCGGGCCAGAGCGAACTCAAGAACTCCCTGGTCTCCGGCTCATGAGCCTTCGCGTAATAGAGGACTGTCCGATATTCCCACTTCATCTCCGGCTCCCTGGGTCGCTGCGTCTATACACTGTACAGGGCCGGAGCGCGGTTGACGACGGGGAGCGACGCGGCGTCAGCCTGTCGCGGAGCGGGTGCCGCTCAGGACTCGCGCCTTCCGCTGCCTACCGTTTCGCGCTCACGTGGGGTCTGAGGTTGCGGCAGAGCCGGCTCCGGTCCACGGTCGATCTGTCCATCCCGCCTACCGAGGCAGTCGGCGCGCCCACCATGACCGGCTCCTGCTGATCCAGTCCGTGGAATGCGCTGCCGCTCAGGGAATGGGGCCCCGGCGCCCTTGCCAGCCATCCGGCCCGGCTGTAGAATGACGAGCCTGACGGGCGCTTAGCTCAGGGGGAGAGCGCTTCCTTGACGCGGAAGAGGCCATAGGTTCAAATCCTATAGCGCCCACTAGTCACCGCCCGCCCCGCGCGGGCGTTCCTGTTCTCGGCGATCAAGTGACCACGCCATAAGGCTCGGCTGGTTCTCCTTGGCCTGCAGGTCTCGGACCCGGCTGGCCCCGACGCCCACGAACATCTCCACGAAGTCAGACCCTGATATCGCGAAGAACGGCACTCCCGCCTCCCTGGCCACCGCTCGCGCGAGGAGAGTCTTGCCGGTGCCGGGCGGACCGTAGAGGAGGACGCCGGTGGGCATCTTGGCGCCTAGCCGGAGGAACTTGCCCGGGTCGGAGAGATACTCCTTGATCTCCTGCAGTTCTTCGATAGCCTCCTCCACGCCTGCAACATCGGCGAAGGTGACGTGTGGCTGGTCCATACTCACGCGCTTGGCCGCGGCCTTGCCAAACCCCATCACCTGGTTGGCAGTGCCGCCGACTCCTGTGCGCCGCCTGGCTATCACCAGCCAGATGATGAGCACCGCCGGGAAGAGCAGGTACAGCAATATGGTGGGCCAACTGGAGCTGGTCTGGGGGTCCACGGTGAAGTCGACGTTGTTGTCCCGCAGGTAGGTGGAGATGCCGAAATCCTGGGTGTAGCCCACCGTAAAGGGCGTACCGCCCTTCAAGGTCCCCTGCACCACGAGGGCACCACGAGGTCCTTCGCCTTGATCACGACAGGGGAGTTCACCTGGTGGTCCTAGATCTTCTGCTGGAAATCGCCGAAGGTCAGGACCTGGAGGCCGCGGCGGCCTAGGCGGGCGGGGCGAGGGCGAGCGGCCACAGAACGACCGCAAGGAAGAGGATGGCGCACATGGCCGGCGCCAGCCGCTTGGGACGGGTCTTCATAGAATGCGCTGCTCGCAAGTAGGTCCTCGCTGTAGTGGCCATACGGCGCAGCCGGCAGTTCCCGGCCGGCGTCTCGTTGGCCCTATCCCCGGCGACGTCCGGCGCAACCTCCGGAGTGCTACCGTACTATCGGTGACAGACCGGGTGCGTGACTGGGGAGGCTGCATGGCCGGGCCGGCTGGTCTTATCGAGCAAGCGGCGAGCCGTCGCGACGTCCGCGAGCTTGTGCGGCTCGCCTGGGCGTTTCCAGCCGCCGCGCCGGCTGTCGATGAGGCTCTCGTCCAGGTGCTGGAAGGCTACGAGGGGCGGCCCCCTTCCGACGATCTCGCTGCCCTCCTTACTTTGCCCCACAAGGATCCGGAGTGGCGATCGGCCGCAAAAGCGGTGCATTGGCTCATAGATGCTGGACCCGATGTCGCCTCACTCGCGAGAGCCGCCGCCGCCCAAGCGCCCTACCCCGCGAGTATGCGTGCGGCTGTCGTCTTGGAAGCGACCGGAGACGTTCAGGGCGCATTCGGATTGCGCACGCAGTTTGGGGCCGCCGGACCGGTCGCCTGGGACCGGCAGGGGGCACCGCCGCGCCGGGAGCCCGTGGGCTTCGGAGGCTGGCTCGTGGTCATGATGCTTCCACTCTTCTTTGGGCCGCTGAGCCTTGTGGTCAGTTACCTGGCGTACCTGGCCAGTACTTCTATGGGCGCGAGTTGGCTGCCAGTGCTGATTTCGCCTCAGCTAAAGACGCTGCCGGCGCCTCTCGTGTGGGTAGTGCTCAGACACCTTTGCAACGTGGTGGCATTCACCGGGGGCGTCGGGCTCGCTTACCTCGCTATAAAGAAGACGCGACTCTTTGCCCGGCTGGTGATCTGGTACTTCCCTTTTGAGACGCTCGCCAACGTCCCCTATTACGTGGCGCTGGTCATGCACGGCCCTCTCCTGGCGAGGTCCATAACCGATGTGGTGGGTGCCGCGGCCATCGCGGTCATATGGGTGCTGTACTACCGGCGCTCGAGGCGGGTGCGGAACACGTTCGTGAACTGAGTTAGACTACTGGGAAGAAACCGCCGGCGCCCTGTGGTTCCGTCCCGGTTCTCGGTCAAGCCTCGTAACTGTGAGGATCAATTGGACATTCTGCTGCCTGACGGATCGAAGATGGCAGTCGCGGATGGCGCGACGGCTGCCGATGTCGCGGCTGCCATCGGGCCGCGGCTCGCCAAAGCGGCGATAGCCGCCAAAGTGGGAGACAAGGTCGTCGATCTGACGGCTCCGCTCACCGAGGGCGACCAGGTCAGCATCATCACCGCCACTTCGCCCGAGGCGCTGGACCTCATCCGCCACTCGGCGGCGCACGTCCTTGCTGAGGCTGCCACGCGGCTCTATCCGGGCACCAAGGTGGCTATCGGGCCGGCAATCAAGGACGGCTTCTACTACGACTTCGACTTCCCGCAGCCCGTGGGGGAGGACGACCTGCCGAAACTGGTCGCCGAGATGGAGAGACTCATCGCGGCGGACGAGAGCTTCGAGCGCCACGAAGTGAGCAAGGAAGAGGCGGAGGCTCTCTTCGTCGATGAGCCTTACAAGCTCGAACTCGTCCGGGACCTGCCGCCGGATGCCATCATCAGCACCTACCGGGTGGGCGGCTTCCTCGACCTGTGCCGAGGCCCGCACGTGGCCGACACGGCCAAGATCGGCGCGGTGGGCCTGCTCTCCGTGGCGGGCGCGTACTGGCGGGGCAAGAGCGACAACCCCATGCTCACCCGTATCTACGGCACGGCCTTCGCCACGAAGAAGGAACTGGAGGAGTATCTCGCCCGCCTGGAGATGGCGCGCCAGCGCGACCACCGCAAGCTGGGCAGGGAACTCGGCCTCTTCTCCTTCCACGAAGAAGGCCCCGGTTTCCCCTTCTTCCATCCCAAGGGCATGCGGGTCATCAACGCTCTGCTCGACTATTGGCGCCGGGAACATGTCCTGGCCGGCTACGAAGAAACAAAGACGCCCATCATGCTCGAGCGCACCCTGTGGGAACGCTCAGGCCACTGGGACAACTACAAGGACAACATGTACTTCACGGTCATCGACGATGTCGATTTCGCTGTGAAGCCCATGAACTGCCCGGGCGGCATCCTCATCTACCGCACCGACCAGCACTCGTACCGCGACCTGCCGCTGCGGTATGCCGAGCTGGGTCTGGTGCACCGACACGAGATGTCAGGGGTGCTCTCCGGTCTCTTCCGCGTGCGGATGTTCACCCAGGACGACGCGCACATCTACTGCCTGCCCGAGCAGGTGGAAGACGAGGTGCTGGGCGTCATCAGCCTCATCCGGAAGATGTACCGGACGTTCGGGTTCGACAAGGTGCACGTGGAGTTGTCCACCCGGCCGGACAAGTCCATCGGCAGCGACGAGATGTGGCAGACCGCCGAGAACGCCCTGGCCAAGGCCCTGGCGCGGGCGGAGCTGCCTTACGTGCTCAACCCCGGGGATGGCGCCTTCTACGGGCCGAAGATCGACTTCCACATCGAGGACATCATGGGCCGCACCTGGCAGTGCGCCACGTGCCAGCTCGACTTCGCCATGCCGGAGCGCCTGGATATCGACTATGTGGGCGAGGACAACCAGCGCCACCGCCCGGTGATGATCCATCGCACGGTACTGGGGAGCATCGAGCGCTTCCTGGCCATCCTCATCGAGCACTACGGCGGCGCCCTGCCCGCGTGGCTGGCGCCCATCCAGGCAAGCGTGGTGCCGGTGGCCGACCGCCACATTGAGTACGCGAACGAGGTCAAGAGCGCGCTCGCTCATGCTGGTCTGCGCTCCGAGGCCGACCTGCGGCCAGAATCGGTGGGCAAGAAGATCCGCGACGGCGAAGTGACCAAGGTGCCGTTCCAGTTGGTGGTGGGCGACCGCGAGGTGGAACAGGGGACGGTGACGGTGAGGACGCGCGGGAGCAAGGAAACGCAGACGCTGTCGCTGCGCGATGCGGAAGCCTTCCTGGCTCGGGCCTGCAGTCTGCCGGAGTAGCGGCCGAGCGCATGCATGTCCTTGAGCGCTTGCGGGGAATAGGTTATACTGCTGCCTCGAATAAAGAGGAAGCCACCCTTCCCACCTCGCGCCTAGTTGGGGCACGGAGGTCAACCATATGAGTAGCAGCCTGCGGTAACGCGGGGCTGAGCCATGGGAGAGCGGTGGAGGCACCGCTCTTTTTGTACGTGCAGGGTGGCGACGAACCGGTAGAACCGGGGAGGTGTAAGGCAACATAGCCGATATAGTTCGCATCAACGAGAAGATCCGTGCAGACGCGGTCCGCTTGATCGGGCCGGATGGCGAGCAGGTGGGCATCGTGAGCGTGCCAGAAGCGCTCCAGTATGCCGACAGGCTGAACCTCGATCTGGTCGAGGTGGCCCCGATGGCCAACCCGCCGGTCTGCAAGGTGATGGACTATGGCAAGTACAGGTACGAGCAAGAACAGAAGGCGAAGGAAGCGCGCAAGCGGCAGACCACCATCTCCATCAAGGAGATCAAGCTGCGGCCCAAGATCGACGACCACGACTTCGAAACGAAGAAGGGTCACGTCGAGCGTTTTCTGAAGCACGGAGACAAGGTCAAGCTGACGATCATGTTCCGCGGCAGAGAATTGGTCCACCCGCATCTCGGCGAGAGACTGCTTCGCAGGATGGCCGAGGATCTGGTAGATGTCGGCGAGGTAGAGTCGGAACCCAGTCTCGACGGCAGGAACATGGTCATGATGCTGGGACCGAAGCGAAACTGATAAGGGAACTGCAATGGCGAAGAACAAGACTCATAAAGGCACCAAGAAGCGGATCAAGATCACCGGCACCGGCAAACTCATGCGCGGCAGGACCATGGGCAGCCACTTGCTGACCAAGAAGTCGGCCAACAAGAAGCGCAAGTTGCGCAAAAGTGTGGTCGTCGAGATCCAGGACGCCAGCCGGCTGCGCGGCCTTCTGGGCGAGTAGAGGGAGACTGCAATGCCTCGCGTGAAGAGAAGCATCAACGCTCACAAGAAGCGCCGCAAGGTCCTCGAGGAAGCCAAGGGCTACTGGGGTCTTAAGAAGTCCTCTTACCGGAGGGCCAAGGAGCAGGGCATCAAGTCCGGCTCGTACGCCTACCGCGACCGGCGTGCGCGCAAGCGCGAGTTCCGCCGCCTGTGGATCACCCGTATCAACGCCGGCGCCCGGTTGAACGGCCTGAGCTACAACCAGCTCATCCACGGCCTTAAGTCCGCCCAGATCGATCTGGACCGCAAAGTCTTGGCCGACCTGGCGGTCCGCGAACCCGAAGTCTTTGCCCAGATGGCCGCTCGGGCCAAGCACGCGCTGGAAGCCGCCTAACAGCGGCTTCCCGGCCAAGCCGGGAGAGAAGCATGAGACCGGCGGGGGCCGGGAGGCGCGTCGACGCTGAGCGCCGAGGGCCACCATGATCAGAGAGATCGCCGGACACCATAATCACAGCGTCAAGCTGGCGCGAAAGCTCCAGCGCAAGAAGTTCCGCCACGAACGCGGGCTTCTGGTGGGCGAAGGGATGGACCTGCTCACGGCCGCAGCGGCCGGAGGAGCGGATGTCCGGGAGATTCTCGTCCGCAAAGAACTTCTAGAAGAGTTGCCGGCAGGCCTGCGCGAGCAGGCCGCCGCGTTTTCCGGGCCTGCCGCCAAGGCGCCCCTGGACGAGGACACCGTGTCCCCGGGCGTCGACATCGGTGTGTGCGACCAGGCCACCCTCGACCAGGCCAGTTCGCTGGGCGGCTCGGCCGACGTCATCTTCATCTGCATCCAGCCCCAGAGCCGCCTGGCCGACATCGATCTGGGCGCGAGGCTGGTCTTCTTCCTCGACGGGGTCGGGGATCCAGGGAACGTCGGAACCCTCACGCGGAGCGCCGTGGCCTTCGGATTGGGTGGCGTCATCTGCTCGCCGGGGACGGCCGACCCGTGGAGCCCTAAGGCTTTGCGCGCGGGCATGGGGGCGCAGTTCTCCCTGCCGGTGGTCACGGAGGTGGAGGCCGCCCACCTGCAGGCGCGCTTTGCGGCGCTGGCAGGCAAGGGCCAGGCGGTTCCGCGTGTGCTGATCGCCGACTCGAACGGCGGTACCGACGTCCGTGAGTTTGTAGGAAGACAAGCGGCCACCGCGGGCCATATCGCGGGCACTGTCCTCGTGCTCGGCAGCGAGCGCACCGGCCCCACCGCGGCGTGGGCTTGCGCCGATCGGGTCACCATCCCGCAGCGGCGCTTCGACTCACTCAACGTGGCCATGGCCGGTACCGTCCTCGCCTACGAGCTCAGCCGGGTGCTCCCGTGAGAGTCGTCGCCAGGGACGATCGCCAAGCAGAGAACCGATTTATGGCGCGCCGGCCGGCGCTCTAGACTGGGTACATCGCGCGGGCGCCGACCAGATCGTCCGCTTGGAAGGAGGAGCTATCAGCACTCAAGACCCGATCCTCGAGCAGGTCACCCGTCCCGACCTGCGGGCGATCTACACTGAAGGTATGGCGGCCACCGCTGCCGCGCCCGACCTCGCTTCCGTCGAAGAGGTGAGGGTGCGCTTCCTGGGCCGCAAGGCCGATCTCACCACGCTGCTGCGCAGCATCCCCGAGTTGCCGCTGGATCAGCGGCCGGAACTGGGCAAGTTCGGCAACCTCATCCGCAAGGCCCTGGAGACCGCGCTCGAGGAGCGCCGGGTCGTTGTGGAAGCCGAGGGGTTGCTTCATGGGCTGGACAAAGAGCGCGTGGATGTCACACTGCCGGGCTGGCCGTCGCAGCTGGGGCGCCTGCACCTGATCAACCAGACGCAGCGGGAGATCGAGGACATCTTCATCGGGATGGGCTACGAGATCGCCGAAGGCCCCGAGATCGAGACGGAGTACTACAACTTCGAAGCCCTCAACACGCCCGCCGACCATCCGGCCCGCTCGCTGCACGATACCTTCTTCGTCACCGACAGCATCCTTCTGCGCACCCACACCTCGCCGATGCAGGTGCGTACCATGGAGAAGCAGCAGCCGCCGGTGCATATCATCGTGCCGGGCAAGGCCTATCGCCGCGATTCCGACGCCACACACACGCCCATGTTCCACCAGTGCGAAGGCCTGGTAGTGGACGAGGGTGTCACGCTGGCCGACCTCAAGGGCACGCTTGAGACCTTCGTGCGGGCCATGTTCGGGGCCGACCGTAAGGTCCGTCTACGCCCGCACTTCTTCCCGTTCACCGAGCCGTCGGTGGAGGTGGACGTCTCCTGCATCATGTGTGACGGCGCCGGCTGCCGCCTCTGCAAGAAGAGCGGCTGGCTGGAGATCCTGGGGGCAGGCATGGTGGACCCGAACGTGTTCGGTTTCGTCGGCTACGACCCCGAAGTCTACACAGGCTTCGCATTCGGCATGGGCATCGAGCGGATCGCCATGCTCAAGCACGGAGTCAACGATCTCCGCCTGTTCTTCGAAAACGACCTGCGCTTCCTGCGCCAGTTCTAAGAGGGAGCCCAGATGAAAGCGCCTATATCCTGGCTCAAAGAGTACGTCACCATCGACTCGTCCGTGGACGAGCTCGCTTCCCGCCTGGCCCTCACCGGCACCGAAGTGGAGCGGGTGGCCGAGGCCGGCATCGGCGGCGGTGAAAACCTGAAGTACTTCGTAGTCGGTAAGACTCTGGAGTGCACGCGCCATCCCGACGCCGACCACCTCTCAGTGTGCGTCGTGGACGTCGGCGAGGCCGTACCGCGCACCATCGTATGTGGCGCCCCCAACGTGGCTGCGAACCAAACCGTGGCCGTCGTGCTGCCGGGCGGCGTGATGCCGGACGGCATGCGCATCAAGGAAGCGAAACTGCGGGGCGTGCCTTCCTCAGGGATGATCATGTCCGAGGCGGAGATCGGCCTGGTGGCGAAAAGCCCCGGTACGATGGTGCTGCCGGACGAATGGGTGGCGGGCACGCCGCTCATCGAATACTTCCCTGTCTCGGACGACGTCCTCGAAGTGGAA
>Ga0182021_10001291_pt1 | contig 28447 bp, 30 predicted proteins | sample 612E3MmetaG_FD_120493 | JGI IMG/M metagenome (GOLD analysis project Ga0182021, IMG submission 120493) | Permafrost microbial communities from Stordalen Mire, Sweden - 612E3M metaG (Illumina Assembly) | ecosystem: Environmental > Terrestrial > Soil > Wetlands > Permafrost | place: Sweden...
CTGGATAGCGAAGGTCTGAAGACTGTCGTCGAGGATGCCACCGATCTCACGGCTTCGGTGCCGGCGTGGCTGCAGGCCGACCACGACAACATGGTGGGGAAAGTCCTTCGCCTGCCCGAGCGCACCGATATCGACATCCCCGTCCAGGAGTCTCTCATCGTCGAGTTGTACTCCAAGTAGTCCCTAGGAGGGCCGATTGTTAGACTTCGCCACCCCGCATAGTGCGTATGAACCGGTCGGTGAGAACCGGGGCCGCTTCATCGTGGAGCCGCTGGCCCGCGGCTTTGGGTACACCTTCGGCAATGCCCTGCGTCGCGTGCTGCTGTCCTCTCTCGAGGGCGCTGCCATCTCCTCGGTCAAGATATCCGGCGTCGAGCACGAGTTCTCGACGGTCGCTCACGTCAAAGAAGACGTCACCGACATCATCCTCAACCTCAAGAAGATCGTCTTCGTGCTTCACGGCGAATCCGACGATCATGAGGTCCTGCTGGTCAAAGATGGTCCGGGCGCCGTCACCGCTGCCGATATCCAGCTTCCGGCCGCTGTCGAAGTGATGGATCCCGACGCCTACATCGCCACTCTCGAGGACGGCGGGCGCCTGGAGATGCAACTCACGGTGCGCCGCGGGCGCGGATACGCTTCCGCCGACAACAACAAGCCGGACCAGACTATCCTGGGACTCATCCCCATCGACTCCATCTTCTCGCCGGTCCGGCGGGTCGCCTACAGAGTCGAGCCGGCGCGTGTGGGCCAGCGCACGGACTTCGACAAGCTGACGCTCGAAGTGGAGACCAACGGGGCCCTCGACCCCAAGTCGGCCGTGATGAAGGCTGCCGGCCTGCTTCGCGAAGACCTTCTCATCTTCACGGGCGACGGCGACGAGGACGAAGACGGCTACGCCGCCCAGTCATCGCGCGCGGGCGATCAGCCGGTGGCCAAGGGCTCGGGCTTTGACGACACCCCCATCGAGGAGTTGGAGCTGGGCGTTCGCTCCTACAACTGCCTCAAGCGGGAAGGCATCGAGACTGTTGGCGATCTGGTCAACAAGTCCGAGCAGGAACTCATGTGCATTCCGAATTTCGGGCGCAAGAGCATAGAAGAGGTGCGCGAACGCCTCGAGAAGAACAATCTGAAGCTAAAGGGAGAATAGGGTGAGGCATCAGAGGAAAGGAAGAAGGTTCGGTATCCAGCCGAGCCACCGCCGGCAGATGCTGGCGAATCTTGCCTGCTCTGTGCTCGAGCATGGACGGATCAGAACCACTGAGGCCCGGGCAAAAGAAGTCAAGCCCATGGTCGAGAAGATGATCACGATGGGCAAAGCGGGTGACCTCAATTCACGCCGCGTGGCCATCAGCCAGCTCCGCAACAAGCAGATCTCGTACAAGCTGTTCAACGAGATAGCGCCGAAGTACGCAGACCGGCCGGGTGGATACACCCGCATCATCCACCTTGGACCGCGGCAGGGCGATGCGGCGGAGATGGTGTACCTGGAACTAGTCTAGGAGCGCGCGCCCCGCGGCCTGTGGCGCTTGGCGCCGGATCCGCGATGCAGCGCGACGTGGCGGCTATAGTGATGCCGGGGCTGAAAAGCCCCGGCATCACTTTTCTGCGAGATGACGCGGGCTCCGCGCCGCAGGGGGGCATGTGGACGGGAACCACCGCATGGAACTGCAATACGACGGGACAGGACTCCACGGCTGGGCCAAGCAGGACGGCGTCCAGACCGTGGAGGGCTGCCTGGAGAAGGCCTTCTGCACGGTGCTTGGTTTTGCGCCGGCGCTCGGGGTGGCGGGCCGCACCGATGCCGGCGTCCACGCCCGGCGGCAGGTGGTCAGTCTTCTGCTGCCCGACGGTCTCGATGTCTTCAAGCTGTGCGGCTCGCTTAACGCTCTGACGCCGCCGCAGATCGCGGTGCTGTGCGTACGGCGGGTTCCCGCCGCCTTCGACGCCCGCAGAGACGCCACCAGCCGCACGTACCGCTACTTCGTCTGCACCGACCCGGTGGTGTCACCTTTCTGGGCCGGCTACTGCTGGCGGGTGGACGGCCAAGACCTGGACCTCTCCGCCGTGGCCGCGGCGGCGGCACTAGTTGCTGGTCGCCACCACTTTACCGCCTTCACCCCCGCGGTCACCGAGCACGTCTTCTTCGACCGTACCGTCCTTCGGTGCCAGTGGATGCGCGGCGGCGGCGCGCCACTACCGGCTGCTGGGCTGGGCGGCGGGAGGCGCGCCACGGGTGTCCGAGGCGCCGGCGGCATGCTGTGTCTGGAGATCGAAGCCGATGCGTTCTTGCGCCACATGGTACGCACCCTGGTCGGCGGTATGGTGGAGGTCGGCCGCGGGCACCGAACCCTGGATGGTTTCGCGAGCCTTCTCGACGGCGCGGCGCGCGAAGCGGCGGGCACCACAGCTCCGCCTCACGGCCTGTTTCTCTGGGACATCAAATACGGTCGCGGGGGGTCGAAGCGGCCTCCCTACCAGGCCGCATAGCGACACTGTGCGCGCTGCTTGGGCTCGTCTCTCGCGCGTGCCCATTGCCCTTTAGCGGTGAGGCGTCGTTCTTCAGCAGTCTCCTATGGGAAAATCCCTCTTGAGGACGGCGGCGCAGCCGCCGCCGACCCAGTCGACGATCCAACGGCAGACAGCGAGGCCTGAATATGTGGACGGCGTATCCGCGGTACTACGGGCATGTGATCCGGCCCCCAAGCGAGGCCAATAGCCTCATCCTGCAGGTGATGTACGGCTGCTCCCACGGCAACTGCACATTCTGTGGCTCGTACGTGGACAAGCCCTTCCGCGTCCGCCCGTTCAGCGAGGTCATCGAGGATGTCCAGAACCTTCCCGAGGGCTACAAGCGCCACGTCGACCGGGTGTTCCTGGCCGACGGCGACGCCCTCGCCATACCCAAGCGCCGGATGCTCGAGCTGCTCGACTTGCTCAAAGCCGGGCTCCCCAGCCTGCAGCGCATCAGCGCCTACGCCAACGCGCACTCTCTGCTGCGTCTCGCTCAGGAAGACCTCGACGAGATCCACAAGAACGGCCTCGAACTGCTCTACCTGGGCCTCGAGTCCGGAGACGACCCGACGCTCGAGTTCATCAAGAAGGGCGTTACGGTCGCGCAGCAGATCGAGGGGTGCCGCAAGGCGAAGGCCGCCGGGTTCGCCATGTCGGTGACGGCCATCCTGGGCATCGGCGGGGACGAGCGCACGCACGAGCACGCCATCGGCACCGGGAAAGCCCTATCGGCTATCGACCCGGAGTACATCGGCATCCTGTCACTGATGTTGGAATCCGGCACCGAGATGACCGAGGCGGTGCGGAGCGGCCGTTTCAAGGTCCCCGCGCCGCTCGACCTGTTGCGCGAACTGCGCGAGATCATCGCCAACATCGACGTCACGCACGCCGTGTTCCGCAGCAACCATGCGTCGAACTATCTGCCGCTGCGCGGCACCCTCCCCGAGGACAAGGCGGCCTTGTTTGAAGGCCTCGACCGGGTGATCGACATGGGGAGCGGGGCGCGGCTCAAACCGGAGAGCTGGCGGGCGCTGTGAGCGACTCCGCAGAAAGCCGCGCGCAATACTTCGGCTTCGAGTACTCGCGCACACTCGAGATACCGGCAGCGCGCGACGAGACTCTGGCGCTATCCGCTGCGGCTGGTGATCGGCTCGGATTCCGGCCGGCGGGCGAAGGCGTGAAAGGCCCCCGGTTTCGGGAGCCTAGCCTCTGGTCTACCTGGGGGGTACAGGTGGATCTTTCGCTCGGTGGGAAGAGGGATCACACCGTGGTCACTATCGGTGGGTGTTCCATCGACAACCGGAAGAAGGCGCCCCTCGAGCACATCACCCGGTGTGTGGACGTCTTCGCCGGTGCGCTGCAGGATCTGGCCGGCGAAGGCCTACCAAGCGGCCGATCCATAGCCTGGCCGGACTCGCTCGACAAGGCGAGCCGCTTCATTGCCGTCGCGGTCGTGATCATAGTCTTGGTCTGGAACAGCCCCTTTTCACTCATCCTCCTCGTCCTGGGGTTCGCTGTGGCTCTCGCGCCGCTCGTGATCCGATCCGTGAGAAGGGGCAAGGTCGGTATCCTCAGAAAGAGGGAGATTCTGGCGCTGGTTGCCGACCTCGCGGTCATCGTCGCGTTCTGTGTGGGCTACCTCGCGCTCATCCACAAGCTTTAGCGATGTTCTCTTAGCCCGTCCGGAGGCCCGCGGCTGAGCCTAGGAGTCCGCTCCAGCGTGCCTGGATCGTCAGCGAGATGCCCCGAGCGGGCAAAGAAACGGGGCGGCGCCCGTGCCCCCCACGGTGCGCAGCCCCGACTCACGGAGGGCCCTTTCAGTGAGGCTGCCGGCCTAGATCTTCTCCACCTCGATAAGGCAGGAGTTCGGTGCTTGACCGGTCGACGTCGGGGTGATGAAGCGATGTGACGTCAGCATGTTGATGCAGCCCGCTTTGTCGGCGGAGTAGCCCGGCTCACCTATCGGCTGGTAGTCCGCGCAGGACTCGTAGGAGTGGGCGCACCCCGGCGGGACGCGCTCGGTCACCTGCGCGCACACGATGACTTCCGCCCGGTCGTTGTAAGCCCGGAGGATATCGCCATCCTTGATGCCGCGAGCTGCAGCGTCCTTGGAGTTGAGGCGCATGATCCAGTAGTAGTGGCCGTCTTCCTTGAGGATACGGTGGTCCTTGATGTCGTTGGTCCAGGAGCCTTTGCCGTCGGCCATGGTGTGGAAACTGAACCGGGCGTGCGGCGACAGCATCTGCAGCGGGTACTTGCCGTAGAGTTCCTTAGTGTGATGCCCTTCCCAGCTCGGGATGTACTGTGGGCCCATCGCCGGCCGCTCCGGGTCTTCTTCGTCGGTGGTGTAGAAGCGGGTGAGGCTGGAGGAGACGAACTCGATCTTACCGGAGGACGTCTGCAGCCCCTTGCGCTTGACCTGGTCCCAGACTGGCGAGCCGTCGGGGGTGTCCTTCACCCGGTCTTCGGCGAACCAGCGCAGGGCCGGCGTGTAAGGCCGCTCTTCGGGCACCGGCACCACGTAGTAGCCCTTCTCCTCGAACTCTTCCCAGGAGATGCGACGCGACAGGTCGCTGGCGTTGAACATCCGCTTGACCCAGTCGAGATCGGTATGGCCGCCCTCGGTGAAGATCTCACCCACGCCCAGGCGGGTGGCCAGGTCGGCGAAGATGTCGTAGTCGGAGCGGGACTGACCCAGGGGCTCGATGCACTTCTGCTCGAACACGATGGTGCGGTGGTTGCATTGGTCGAACTTGTTGGCGCCGTAGCCGGAGGCGTAGGCCCAGTCACCGATGTCGTAGCGCTCGAAGTTGGTGCAGGCCGGCAGGATGATGTCTGCGAAACGCGCCTCGCCCTCCATCCAGATGGACTGGTTGACCACGAACCCCACCTTGCCGTCCCGATACGCCTGGACGTAGCGGTTGGTGTTGGTCATGGTGCCGATGAACGAGCCGCCGTACCGGTAGTACATCTGCACGTGCGGGTAGCCCGACGCCGGATAGCGGTACTTGGTGAACTGCGACTCGATGGAGCCGCCGCAGAAACCCTTGGCCCGCCACTCCATGGTCTCGTGGCGCATGGCTTCGGGGATGCGCAAGCGCGAGACGATCTGGCCTTCCGGCGAGTGGTGCGGGTTGGAGAAGGTACCGCCGTCGGGCCACATGCGATGAGCTAGGCGGATGCCGGCCGCTGTGCCGGCGACATCGCCGGAGATGCCGCCCTCTGCGTAGCCCGGGAACCAGAAGGACCGGTCGAACGGCGCGCCCGATGTGGTGGACCAGATGTTGCTGCCCGGCTTGCCCAGGCCCTGCATGGCCGCAAGGGCGATCATCGTGCGGGTCCACTCGTTGCCGGTGGCGGCGCGGCACGCGCCGCCCCATCCACCCATGCCGCCGGCAGAGAGCATCGTCTTCTTGGTGCCCCATTCGCGCGCCAGCGCCCGGATCTCGCGCGCCGGGATGGTGGTCTCGATCTCGGCCCACTCGGGGGTCTTCGCCACGCCGTCGCTCTCGCCCAGAACGTAGGCTTTCCATTCGTCGAAGCCGTGGGTGCGATCGGCCACGTATTCCTTGTCGTAGAGGCCCTCAGTGAGCCACACGAAGGCGATGGCGAGGCCCATGGCCACGTCGGTGCCCAGGCGCGGGGCGAACCACTTGTCGCCGATGAAGCCGGCGGTGTGGTTCATGTACGGGTCGATGAAGACCATCTTCATGCCGGCCTGCTTCAGCCAGTCGCGCCGGATGGTGCTCTCGAAAGAGCCGTATACGCCGCCGGTGGTCTCCGGGTCTGCCGACCAGTAGACGATCATCTCGCTGTTCTTGAGTGCGTCCTCCAGCAGGTCGTACTGCTCGGGGATACCCAGGCGGTTGCTGAAGCCCCACATGTGGGCGCCGCCCCACTGCCAGCCTTCCCAGCTGTCAGGGTTGTGTTCGCCGTAGGTGTAGCCCACCAGGTTCATGAAGCGGTTGTAAGCGCTGAAGCGGTAGCCCACATTGCCCCACAGGTGATGCGAGCCCGTGGTCGTGAGCATGGCCGCCGGACCGTACTCGCGCTTGAGTCGGATGATCTCGTTCGCCACCATGTCTAGGGCGTCATCCCAGCTGATGGGCTCGTACCCGGATTCGCCGCGCTTGCTGGTGTTCCGCTTGCCGTCAGGATCGAAGTCCACGCGCTTGAGCGGCGTGAGGATACGGGATGGCGAGTAGATGGTGGACTTGTGAGCCACGGTGTACGGTGACAGCGTGGTCCGCTTGGGCGGGTTGTACTCGCGGCCGCGGGCCTTGATGGTGAAGGTCGGCCCGTCGGTCTCGTCCAGTTGCAGCGGGATGATGCGGAGGATCTTGCCGTCCTCCACATCCACGTGAACCGGGCCACCGGTGGTCAGGTTGGTATATCGGCGCGTGCCACCCATCGTCATCCCTCGTTCCCCGTCAAAGTGAGCGGCCGGGGTGTGTCAGCGGCCAGTCCATCGGGACGGCGCAGGCTTTCGGGTGAGAACGGTGCGCCGCTCTGAGGGGCTGGTCCTGCCTAGCTAGATAGCCGCTTCCCGGCGTTTCTAAACTACCGACCGACAGTTTACCATGCTGTAAACTACCGATCGATAGATAGTTTGTCAAGGTAACAGCAGTGGAATCCGCGCCGGACCCCCCCGATTCTTACCCATGCAGCGACTCCCGTGTTACCGTGGGTCGACCGGTTCCGTCATCGCCATCTTCGTGGGGACATATGTGAGCGACGAAGCGATCCGATTCACACCGCGCATGACCGCTACCGACCGGAAGCGGCAGATAGTCGAGGTGGCCCTTGACCTCATAGCCAAACACGGGCTGCAGGGGGTCACCATGTCGCGCATCGCGGCGGGTGCCGGCATCAGGCAGGCGTCACTCTACAGTCACTTCCAGAGCCGGCACGAGATCCTCCTCGCCGCGCTCGATGTCATCTACGAACGTATCTACGCCTCGCGGATGACCCGGTCGAACGAGAACACCCTGGCGCGCCTGCGGGAGATCTGCGATCACCATGTCGAGCTCTGGGCCGGTCAGGGCGAGCGGCACCACGCCCAGTTGCTGCTTGAGTTCGTGGCCGGAGCGCCGGGCGAGGGCTTGCGTGAGACCCTCGCGGCCAAACACCTGGAGACCCTTAGAGAGTTCATCCAGATCGTGGAGCGCGGCAAGAAAGAGGGCAGGATACCTGCCCATGTGGACTCTGAGCAGGTGGCCTGGTTCATCACCGGCTTCGCGTTCGCCGGCGACGTCTCGCAGACCATGGGCTTCGGCCACTTCCTCGACAAGGAGATATCGGGCCGCTGGCTGGATGTGATGTTCGCGAGCTTCGTGGCAGAACCCGATGAAGTGCTCCCCGGGGTGTCTGCGGCTGTTGCGGCCGAGGTCGAAAAAGCCGGATAGAATCCGGCTTTCCGCCTTGACACTTTCGGGCTGCCTCTCTATTATCTGCGGTCGCGTTTGAGAAAGCCCGTTTCGGAGCGACCATCACCCCAACGCGCGTTCGAATGGGACTGATGTCGTTGCGGAACGGGCTCAGAGGAGGCAGTGTGAAAACCTATTCGGCGAAACCAGGCGAAGTGGAGCGCAACTGGTGGGTCGTCGACGCGGACGGCAAGAACCTGGGCCGGCTGGCGTCGGAGATCGCCATCGTCCTGCGGGGCAAGAACAAGCCCCAGTACACTCCCCACACCGACACCGGGGACTTCGTCGTGGTGGTGAATGCGGAGAAGATCGCGGTCACCGGCAACAAGTTGACCCAGAAGACGTATTACCGTCATTCCGGCTATCCGGGTGGCCTCAAAGCAGAGTCGCTCGGCCACCTCATCGACCGCCGTCCGACCGAAGTGCTGCGCAAGGCCGTCAAAGGCATGCTGCCCAAGAACCGGCTCGCCGCGCAGCAGCTTACGAAACTGAAGATCTATGCTGGGCCCAAGCATCCCCACATCGCCCAGAAGCCGGAGGAGTTGCCATGGCAGCAGTAATCTACGCGGCTACCGGTAAACGGAAGACCGCGGTCGCTCGGGTCCGGCTCATGCCCGGCACCGGCAATATCACGGTCAACGGGAAGGACCTCAAGGAGTACTTCAACCGGCAGACCCTCACCCTTCTGGTGCGCTCGCCGCTCGTCGAGACCGGCACCGAAGCTCGCTACGACATCATCGCCCAGATCGTGGGCGGCGGCAAATCCGGTCAGGCCGGGGCCCTCAAGCACGGCGTGGCCCGCGCCCTGGTCGAAGCCGACCCGTCCTTGAAGACCGACGTCAAGCGCGCCGGGCACCTGTCCCGCGACGCCCGTATGGTGGAGCGCAAGAAAGCCGGCCTCAAGAAGGCCCGCAAGCGCCCGCAGTTCTCCAAGCGTTAGTACGCTCTTACGCAGGGTAAACAGGAGGCGAGGGAGAATTCTCCCTCGCCTCCTGTTTTTGTAAGGTCAACTTGTCCGCTCGAGCTCGTGAGGGGGCGCTGTGCCTGAGTTACGCGTCAACCTGGATACGATCAGCCGGAACACGGCGGCTGTCGCGTCCCTGCTGCGCGCTATCGGGGTCGACCTTGTAGGCGTCACCAAGGGCTGCGTGGGAGAGCCGAGGGTGGCCGCCGCGATGCTCGCCGGAGGCGCCGTGGCCCTGGCCGACACCCGTGACCTCAATCTGGCCCGTTTGCGCGCCGCGCTACCGGCGGCGGAACTGCACCGCATCCACCTCCCCTCGGTGACTGAGCCGTTCGACCCCGCGGACCTCTGCTATGTGAGTTCTGCCGCCGGCGCTGCGGCGGTGGCGGCGCTCGGCCCGGCCGGAGCGCCGGCCCCCGGTGCGGCTGCGCTGCGCCGCTTCTCTGGCGCCCCTCGCCGCGTGATGATCCAGGTGGAGACCGGCGACCAGCGCGAGGGGGTGCCGGTCGAACAACTGCTCGACCTGGCCGCCGTCATCGCGGCAGACCCGCGGCTGACGCTCGAGGGCGTGGGCACCAACTATGCCTGTTTCAAAGGCGAGCCTTACGGCATCGACGCTTCCGTGGAGGGCGTGGCCAGGGGCGCCCGCGCGCTGCGCGGCGCGGGCTACGAGATCCACCGGGTGTCCGGCGGGAACTCGAGCGTGCTCTGGCACCTCAGACCGGATGAGATGCTGCCGGCTGAGGTCACAGAACTGCGATGCGGGGAGGCCCTCCTCTTGGGCCACGACGCCCTCTTCTACGAGCCCCTGCCGGGCTGCCGGTGGGATGCCTGCATTCTCCGGGCCGAAGTGCTCGAGCGGTATACTAAGGCCGTTCCGGAGGGGCCGGCCGAGAGGCTCGTCCTCGGCATCGGACGGCAGGACCTGAGCAGTGGGGCGGTCACGTTCCTGGAGCCGGGTCTGTCGGAGGTCGGCCGTTCGGCCGACTATCTAGTGGTCGAGATCGCTGCCGGCTTCGAGGCGCCGGGCGTCGGCTCTATGATCGAGATGCTTCCCGCCTATGAAGCGTTGGTTGCGGCTTGGACTTCCCCGTTCATCAAGGTGGAGTTCCAGGACCGATGAGAACGGAGGTCTCTGTCTGATGTGTGGGATCATCGGGTACGTCGGCGATAGGGAATGCCGTGACATCCTTTTCCGGGGCCTGCGCAAGCTCGAATACCGGGGATATGACTCCGCCGGCATCTCGATAGTCCACGAGGGCAGCTTCAAGCTCCTCCACTCCGTCGGCAACCTTGACAACCTGGAAGCCGTGCTGCCCCAACTCGGCGATGGGGGCACCGTGGGCATCGCCCACACCCGCTGGGCTACGCACGGCCGCCCCTCCAATGCGAACGCCCACCCGCACACCGACTGCAGCGGCAAGGTCGCCATCGCGCTGAACGGCATCGTGGAGAACTACCTGAGTCTGCGGGCCGAACTGCAACGGGAGGGCCACACCTTCACCTCCGAGACCGACGCAGAAGTGGTGGCGCACCTCATCGAACGGGCTTACCAGGGCTCGCTGCGCGAGGCCGCAGTGGCCGCCTACCGCCAGATGGAAGGGCACTTCACCTACGTGGCCATCGCGGTCGACGAGCCGGACCTCATCGTGGGCATCCGCAAGGAGACCCCGCTGGTGATCGGGCTGGGTGAAGGCGAGAACTTCATGGCTTCCGCTATCCCGGCGTTCCTGGCCGAGACACGCACGGTCATCTTCCCCGACGACGCCGACGTGGTTGTCCTCACCCGGAAGGGTGTGGAGATCTTCGATTTGGACGGCACGCCCGTCGAGCGCGAGGTCCAGACGATCGACTGGGACGAGGAGGCCGCCGAGAAGGGCGGCTACGAGACCTTCATGCTCAAGGAGATCCACGAGCAGCCCACTTCCCTTGCCGATACCCTGGCCGAACGCGTGGGCCCCGACGGGCGCGTCGTGCTGGACGGGTTGGGTCTGGACCCGGAGGTCATCAAGGGCATCCGACAGGTGATCATCGTGGCCTGCGGCACGTCGTTCCATGCCGGTCTGGTGGGCAAATACGCGCTGGAGCGCTGGGCGCGCATGCCGGTGGAAGTGGAAGTGGCGTCGGAGTTCCGCTACCGCGACCCGGTGATAGGTCCCGATTGCCTTTGTATCGCTATCAGCCAGTCGGGGGAGACCGCGGATACCCTGGCCGCCATGCGCCTCGCCCGGCAGGCGGGTGCGCGCGTGCTGGCCGTCACAAACATCGTGGGGTCGCAGGCCACCCGGGAAGCCGACGGGGTGCTGTTCACCCGCGCGGGGCTGGAGGTCGGCGTAGCAGCCACCAAGACGTTCCTCACCCAGGTGCTGGCCATGCTGCTCCTGTCCCTCTACTTCGCCGACCAGCGCGGCCACATGGACGTCGCCACGGTGCGCGGGTTCACCGAGGGTATCCGGCATATCCCGGCCCTGCTCCGCGACTACCTGGAAGATGGCGCGGCTGCCAAGGTGGAAGAAGTGGCCAAGAAGTATGCCGCCAGCCGCTTCTTCCTGTGCCTGGGCCGCAACATGAGCCTGCCTGTCGCCCTGGAAGGTGCCCTCAAGCTCAAGGAGATCTCCTACATCCCCACCGACGCCTACGCGGCCGGCGAGATGAAGCACGGGCCCATCGCCCTGCTGGAGGAGGGCTCGCCGGTGCTGGTGGTGGCTACCGACAGCCGGGTGTACGACAAACTCATCTCCAACGTGCAGGAAGTGCGGGCCCGCGGGGCGCGCGTCATAGCTGTGGGCAGCGAGGGCAACGAGGCGCTGGCGGAGATGGCCGACGAGATCCTTCGAGTGCCGCGCACCGACGAGATGCTGGCCCCGCTGGTCTCCATCGTGCCGCTGCAGCTCTTCGCCTACTACGTCGCCAAACACAAGGGCGAGAAGGTGGACCAGCCGCGCAACCTGGCCAAGACCGTCACGGTCGAGTAGACGTGAGCGGGGGCGCGGAGCGGCCGCCTGGCGGCGACGCCGGCGCCCGGCGAGAGTCCGCGGGGCAGGTGCCGGCTGCGCAGCCGGCAGCCGGCCGAACGCTCATAGGCCTGGACCTCGTGGAGGTCGCCCGTTTTCAGCGGGCGCTGGAGCGGCATCCGGGTCTGGAGCAGCGGGTCTTCACTCCGGCAGAGATCGCCTACTGCCGCGCACGGGGGAAGCCGGTACTTCACCTGGCCGCCCGGTTCGCGGCAAAGGAAGCGATTGGTAAACTTCTGGGCACGGGTATCGTGTCCTGGCAGGAGATCGAGGTGTTAGCCGACCCGCCGCTCAGCGGCCCTGCCCAGGCGAAGCTGAGCGGGCGCGCCGCGGAGGCCGCCGCGGCCCTAGGAGTCACCGAACTCCAGGTGTCGCTCTCGCACGTCGATACCGTGGCTGGAGCGAGCCTGGCGGTCATCGCGCGTCCGTGGGGAGGTAGCGAGATGGATGGGATCCCTGACATCTTTCGTACTGGCGAGTCGGACGACCTCGCCGGTCTTGCGGCCGGCGCAGCGGGCGGCGTGCCCAGGGGGCTCGCGGGCGTCTCCGGGGAAGCTCGGATGGCGGGCGCGGGTACCCTCTTCGACCATCCGGCGGTGTTCACCCCCGCCCAGATGCGGGAGATGGACCGGGCCACGATCGGGGACATCGGCGTGCCGGGACCCGTGCTCATGGAGCGTGCCGCCTTGGGCGTCACCCACGTGGTGCGGACGCGGTTCCCCGGCCGGCATACCCTCGTGGTCTGCGGACGCGGCAACAACGGAGGCGACGGCCTGGCCGCCGCGCGACAACTGCATCTGGCCGGGCATCCCGTGGCCTGCATCGTGGCCGCGGCTTCGCCGGCCGACCTCTCACCCGACGCAGCGCTCAACTATTCCGCCGCTGAGAAAGCCGGGGTCAACCTGCGCAACGACGCTGTCCCTGATTACCTATGGGATGAGGCCGAACTCGTGCTCGACTGCCTGCTGGGGACCGGGGCCACGGGAGAGTTGAGGGGCCGGGTGGCCGAGTGGGCGGCGAAGATCAACGTCATCGGCGGGCTGGGTGTGCCCGTGATCGCCGTGGACGTGCCGTCAGGCGTGGACGCTTCCACGGGCACCATGGCGGCAGGCTGTGTGGCCGCCGACATCACGGTGACCTTCCACGCGGCAAAGACCGGGCTGGTGTGCCCGCCCGGCTCCGAAGCCGCCGGTGAGATCGTGGTGTGGGACATCGGCATCCCAGCCTCCCTCGAACCGGAGCCCGATCTGTGGGTGGTCACCGAGGAGGACGTCAACATCCCGGGCCGCCGGGTGGACGACCACAAGTACCGCGCCGGCTACGTGGCCGTCCTGGCCGGCTCCAAAGCCTACCCGGGCGCCGCCTGGCTGGCCTCGCAGGCCGCGTACCGCACGGGAGCGGGATACGTCCGGCTGCTCATGCCGGCCGGTGCGGCCGTCAGTATGCGGCCGCGCTTGGTGGAGACCGTACTCGAGGAGATCGGCGACGGTGACATCCTGGACGACGCCGGGCGGGTGCTGAGCATCGTCGAAGACGGGCGGCTGGGCGCCCTGGTGTGCGGTCCCGGCCTGGGCCGGGACCCGGCGACCTTAGCGGCGGTACGCCAGATCGTGCTCCAGAGCGCCGTGCCGTGCATCCTGGACGCCGACGGGCTGTTCGCCTTCTCCGGGCAGGCGGGGCTGCTCAGGGGGCGCTCAGGGCTGGTATTGACGCCCCACGTGGGCGAGCTGGCCGCATTGCTCGGGGAGCCTGCGGGGGATGTGGTGAGGGAGCATCTCGCCGCCGCCCGCCGCGCGGCGACGGTCACCGGGCAGGTGGTCCTGCTGAAAGGCTCATCCACGGTGATCGCTGCGCCGAGCGGCGAGGCCCGGGCCGTGGTGCAGGGCCCGCCGCAACTGGCCTCGGCCGGCACGGGCGACGTCCTGTCCGGCGTCGTCGGCGCGTTGCTGGCCAAGGGGGCCGAGCCGTTCGAAGCTGCATATGCCGCGGCCTGGCTGCATGCCGAGGCGGGCATGCTGGGCGCCCAGACCGACCCTCAGGGCGTGCTGGCCGGCGACCTGGTGGAACTTATTCCCGCGGTCATCGCCGACCGCATCTACGAGAGGAGACCGTCGTGGACGAGCTGAAAGTGCGCGAGATCATGACTGCCCCCGTCATCACGGCCAAGCCGGAGACGACGGTGCGCGAATTGGCAGATATACTTGCCAAGAACAAGATCAGCGGTGTGCCCGTGGTCGATGGTCAGGACCGGGTGCTGGGGATGGTCAGCGAGGCCGACGTCATCGTTCAAGACGCGGATTTGCACTTTCCGTACTACGTCCAGTTCCTCGAGATGGTCATCTACCTGCAAAGCGTCCACAAGTTCGAGGAGCGCTTCCGCAAGGCGTTCGGCTCCAAAGTGTCGGAGATCATGACTACCGAGGTGGTCACGGCCTCCCCGGAGGAGACCGTTCGCGAAGTGGCCACGCTGATGGCGGACCGCAACGTCAATCGTCTGCCGGTGACGGAGAACGGGCGGCTGGTGGGCATCGTCACGCGGGGCGACATCGTCCGGGCGATCGCCCAGCAAAGAACATAGAGCAGCGATAGGACCGGCGGAGGATATGTCCAAGAAAGCGACACGCAGAGCGGCGCGCGAGGCCTTTCCCAAGGCGAAGACCCCGCCCCCGGCCGTCAGGCCGGCCGGCGGCAAATACAGCAGCAAGGGCGCCAAGCAGAAGGCCAAGACCAAGACTGCCCAGGCCATCAAGCCGCCCACGTGGCGGCGGGCCGTGATAATGGGGTTCATCTTCGGGATCATGTACTTCTGCCTCGTCTTCTTCTGGCAGAAGGGTGGCGGGTTGAATTTCTGGGGAGCTCTCCTGTTCGCATTCGGAGGGTTCGTCGTGTTCAGTGTCATCATCTACTTCAGCGACAGATTCGTGTACAAGCGCAAACTGCGCAGGCTGCAGGGGGCCGGCAAGTAGTGAGTTCCGGCGCCCGTTCGGGGCGCTGAACCATCCTCGGACGCGCAACAAGGGGTGAGGGGAGACACCGTGCCGAGCAGCGAGACCATGCTTGCGGCAGTAGGCGTGGTCGTCCGCGAGCACGGTGAACAAGGCTGGCTGGTGGGCGGAAGTGTCCGCGACCGGGAGTTTGGCCGCTTTTCGCCCGACATCGACATCGTAGTGACCGGCGATGCTGAGGCTGTCGCGCGCAGGACTGCCCAGCTTCTCGACGTCCCCTGGTTCACGCTTTCTGAGGAGCATCGAGCGTACCGGGTGGTGGGCGAAGTCGCCCATGTGGACATCGCGGCGGTCCGCGGAGGGAGCATCCTTTCGGATCTCGCAGAGCGCGACTTCACTGTCAACGCGATGGCGATACCCGTCGGAGGCAGTGAATTGATTGACCCCTTTGGCGGCCTCGGCGACCTGCGCGCGAGAAGGCTGCGAGCGGTCTCAAGTCGCATCTTCGATGACGATCCACTCCGCTTGATGCGGGCGGCTCGTTTTGCCACGCAATTCGGTCTGGAACCGGATGGCGGCTCCCTACGCACGATCAGAGCGCACGCCGATCTGCTGTGGAGGGCCGCCCCCGAGCGGATCGCCAACGAGCTTTTCCTCACCCTCGCCGGCCGCCAGGCCCGTTCCGCGACAGTCTGCTGGGACGCGATGGGATTGTTGCCCCGGCTTTTCCCCGAAGTCGCCGCCCGCGGCGAGCCGAGCCCGGCGGCGTTGAGCCGGCTAGCGGAGCTGACCTTTGTCGGCGGCCGCGCTTCTCCCCTGTTCCCGGTGGCAGAGGAGTTGCTGCGCGAGCGGTTGCACGAGCCCGTGGACGGGGCGGTCGACCGCAGGACGGCCCTCCAGTTCGCCGGCCTGCTGTGGGGCCTCGACCCTGCGGAGGCCTGTCAGGTCGGCCGCAGGCTGAAGCTGTCGAACGCTCTTCTCTCGCTGCTCGAGACGAGCGCGAGGATGAGCCGCTGGAAGCACGCCGGACTTTCGTGCGCGCCGGGCTCCGGCTTCAAGATGGCTGATGGGACTCTCGCCGGCCCGCGCGACCCGGCGGATCGGGCGGCCGTACTCTTCCTCTGGGATGCATCACCGTGGGAACCCGAGGTGATAATCCTCGCCGCCTCAGCGGGCCCCATTGATCGGGATGATGCCGGGAGCCTAGAGCTGGACGAACTCCCGTTCGAGGACACGCTCGCGCCCGGCATCATGGTGGCCAGGCGCCTGATGGCTCTGTGGGCCACGCGGGAGGTCGAGGGGGTTCCGCACCTGCCTTTCGACGGTGACGACCTCATGAGGGAATTGAAGTTGGAGCCGGGTCCGCTGCTGGGCCAGGCGCTGCGTGGGGCCAAGCTGGCCTGGGAGGCCGGTGAGGTCGCGACCGCAGAAGAGGCGCTGAAGGCGGCGCGCGCGGCAGTGGGCCAGGCCTAGAGACCTGAAGGGCTCGGCCGCTTCGGGGCGCAGCCGTGGTATCATATCGCTCCCTTTTTGGGGAGGATCTCGCTCGAAATACGTGTCACTGGAGGCACTGTGAAGGAAGGCATTCATCCGAAGTACCAGGAGAGCAAGGTCATCTGCTCCTGCGGCTCGACGTTCATGACCCGCTCGACCATGCCTGAGATCAAGGTAGAGGTCTGCGCTGCCTGCCATCCGTTCTATACGGGCAAGCAGAAACTGGTCGACACCGCCGGCCGCGTGGAGAGGTTCAACCGGAAGTACCGGCGCCCCGAGAAGACGAAGTAACGTTCGTCGGCTGTGCCCGCCGAGCTCAAGGTATCTCTTCTTCAATGCACACCGGCCCCGGAGCGCGCAGTCGCCTCCGCGGGCCGGCTTTGCTATGCGCCGGTGAGCGCGGCCGAGCTCAAGGCGGAGATGAGCGACGACGAGGTGCGGAAGCTGGTGCGTGGCCTGGTCCGCTCGGGTCATCACAGTACCCTGGAGCACGCCACCTTCACGTTCGCCATCGACGGTATCTCGCGGGCCTGCTCGCACCAACTGGTGCGGCACCGAGTGGCCTCGTACAGCCAGCAGTCGCAGCGCTACGTGCGCTTCAAGTCGGACGGTGACTTCGTGCTGCCGCCGAGCATCGCGGCGAACCCCGAGGCTAAAGAAGTGTTCCTGGAGGCCATGGATGACGCCCGGAAGGCCTACGAGCGCCTGGTCGAGATCGGGCAGGCCGAGGGCCGGGGCAACGAGTCGGTGTTCGAGGATGCCCGCTTCGTGCTTCCCAACGCCGCCGAGACCAAGATCGTCGTGACCATGAACGCGCGCGAACTGCGCCACTTTTTCGCCCTGCGGTGTTGCCGCCGGGCCCAATGGGAGATCAACCGGTTGGCCTGGGCTATGCGCCGATGCGCTCTCGCCGCCGCTCCGCTGTTGTTCGAGGGGACGGGCCCGGGCTGCATGACGGGTGGATGCCCTGAAGGAAAGATGTCCTGCGGCCGACCATATACGGAAGAAGAGGTCCTCGGGATGGACCTGGTCGGTGCGACAGGAGATCTTGACTGACGTGACAACACCATCAGCAGCTAGCAAAGACGATCCTCAAGCCTGCGCTCCCCACGATCACGCATTCGGTGGGCAGGCGGTCATCGAGGGCGTGATGATGCGCGGGCGCCACTCCTGGGGAGTCGCCGTCAGGCGCTCCAATGGGGACATCGCCCGGGTGGCCTACTCGCTCCCGCCCGCCGGTTTCAAGAACAAGGTGCTTCGCTTACCGGTGATTCGTGGCATCGTGGCGCTCTACGAATCGATGGCGCTGGGCATCAAGGCCTTGGGGCTGTCGGCCAACATCAGCCTGGAAGGCCTGGAGGACGGCCCCACCTCGACGAGCGCTGCGCCCGCCGCTCAGCCCGCAACGGGGGAAACCGGCGTCGCCGGGAGTGACCAGCTGGTGCATCACCCCGCCAAGGTCGTGGAAGTGGACGAAGAGCCGCCCGCGTTCGGCTGGAAGCAGCTCACCGTCACTGTGACCGTCGCGGTCGTCATGGCGGTAGCGCTGTTCATCGTGGTGCCGCTGGTGGTGGCGAAGCAGTTCCAGCACACGCTGTCCAACCCCATCCTGTTCAACCTCGCGGAAGGCGTCATCCGCATCATCATCTTCATCCTGTATCTCGTCGCGATGAGCTTCATCCGCGATCTCCGCCGGGTGTTCGAGTATCACGGGGCCGAGCACAAGCTCATCCACGCCTACGAGGCCTGCGGCCGGCCGGACCCCGAGTATGCGCAGAAGTTCTCCACCCGGCATCCCCGCTGCGGTACGGGTTTCCTGCTCCTGGTGTTCGTGCTCGCCGTGTTCCTGTTCGCCTTGGTGGGCAAGCCGAGCGTCCCCTGGCTGGTGCTGTCCCGGATCGTCGGCATCCCCATCATCGTGGGGATCGGGTACGAGTTGGGTATCAAGTGGGCGGGCAGGTCCACACGCCTGTGGGCGCGCATCCTGCTCTGGCCCGGTATCCAACTACAGCGGCTGACGACGCGCGAGCCCACGTTCGAGCAACTCCAGGTGGCGGCAGCCGCGCTGGAGGAAGTGATAGCGATGGACCAGGCTGAGGTCGCCGCCCAGCAGGAAGAGCTGGCTCTCACATGATCGAACGCTTAGCCAAAGAGATAGAAGAGAAGTACGCGACGCTCACCGAGCAACTCTCGGACCCCGAGGTCTATAACAACCAGTCCCGCTACGCGGAGATCTCAAAGGTGCGTTCCGACCTGGAGGAGGCACACCTGCTCGCTGCCGACTACCTCCTGACCCGTGCCTCGCTCGAAGAGGCGGAGGGCATGCTGAGCGAAGGCGGCCTCGATGCCGAGATGAAAGAATTCTTGATGGAGGAGAAGAACACCGCCCGGGAGAAGCTGGACGGGCTGGAGCATGAGATCCGGTTCGCCGTCTTGGAGAAGGACCCGCGAGATGAAAAGAACGCCATAGTGGAGGTGCGGGCCGGCGCCGGGGGAGATGAAGCAGCCCTCTTCGCCGCCGAACTGCAGCGGATGATCATGCGCTACGCCGAGCGGCAGCGCCTCAAGACCACCGTCCTCTCCACCACCGAGGCCGGATTGGGCGGCGTTAAAGAGGTCATCTTCGAGGTCAAGGGCAAGGGCGCCTTCGGCGCGCTCAAGTACGAGTCGGGTGTGCACCGGGTGCAGCGCGTGCCGGTGACCGAGTCGACCGGCCGCATCCACACGTCTACCGCCACCGTGGCCGTGCTGCCGGAAGTGGCCGACGTGGAGATCCACATCGACCCGAGCGACGTCCGCGTGGACGTCTACCGCTCGACCGGCCCGGGCGGGCAGTCGGTGAACACCACCGACTCCGCCGTGCGGCTCACCCACGTCCCCTCGGGGCTGGTGGTCTCCTGCCAGGACGAGAAGTCCCAGTTGCAAAACAAGGAGCGAGCCTTCCAGATCCTGCGCGCCCGCCTGTACGACCAGGCTCAGGCCGAGCAGAACGCCTCCGTCGCCGCGCAGCGGCGCAGCCAGGTGGGCACCGGCGACCGGTCCCAGAAGGTCCGCACCTACAACTTCCCCCAAGGCCGGGTGACCGACCATCGCATCGGCCTTACTTCACACCGCCTGGAAGCCATCCTGCAGGGCGAACTCGACGAGTTCACCGAGGCGCTTCGCGCCCAGGACCGGGCGGAGCAACTCGCTGCAGCCCAGATCTGACGCAGGGCGCAAGGGGCGGCCCGTGGAAGCGTGGAGCATCGGTAGGTTGCTGGAGACGGCGACCGGCTACCTCAAGGACAAGGAGTCCGGATCGCCGCGGCTGGACGCCGAGCTGCTTCTGGCCCAGAGCCTCGGTCTCGAGCGCATCCAGCTCTACACGCAGTACGACCGCCCGCTCACGTCCGGGGAAGTCACCGCTTACCGCGCCCTGATCGCGCGCCGCGCCGCTCACGAGCCAGTGGCCTACATCCTGGGGCGGGCCTACTTCCGGCACCTCCACCTGGGGGTGAAGCCGGGAGTATTGATCCCGCGTCCGGAGACGGAGGAACTGGTGGAACTTGCCCTGGACGTGCTGCGGCGCCGGCCGGCGTGGCTCGACCTGCCTGACGAAGTCGCCGGCGGCGGCGGGCAGGCACCGGCAGACCCTGGAGCGGCCGCTGTCGGGGACCTGCCCACCATCGTCGATGTAGGGGTCGGCAGCGGGGCGATAGCTCTAAGCTTGGCTCAAGAGGCCAAGGTGCGGATGCTCGGCATCGACGCCAGCCGCGAAGCGCTGGCGGTGGCCGCTGCGAACGCGGCGGCGCTGGGGCTGCACGACCGGGTGCTTCTGCGGGAGGGCGACCTGCTGGCCGGCATTGCCGACGGGTCGCTCGAGCTGGTCGTCAGCAACCCGCCCTACGTCCGTTCCGGCGATATCCCTGGGCTGTCTCCCGACATCCGGCTGTTCGAACCGATGGCCGCCCTCGATGGAGGGCCGGACGGACTGGACGTCTACCGGCGGCTGGTGCCGGAGGCGGCTCGCGTGTTGCGGCCCGGAGGCACGTTACTGCTGGAGGTCGGGGAGGACCAGGCCGCGGCTGTGGGCGAACTGGCCCGGGCCGCGGGGTTCGCGCAGGTGGCCATGCACAAGGACATGTCACGCAAGGACCGCATGGTGGAGGCGGCGCTTCCCGGGGCTCCCACCATGACGGTGAGCGGCTTGGACGGCGCGGCGGCGCAGGCGCTGCGCCGCGCCCTCGGCGCCGGGGCCGCGATAGGCCTACCCACCGACACCGTGTACGGCATCGCCGCCAAGTGGGATTCGGCGGCAGGCGTGCGCCGGCTCTTCGCGGCGAAGCAGCGTCCGCCGGAGCAGCCGGTGCAGGTGCTGTTCCCCTCGACGGACGCCATCCGGGTGGCGTTGCCCGATCTCGACCCGGTGGCTGCACGGGTCCTCGAGGCCCTGCTCCCCGGGCCCTACACGTTCGTGGTGCAAACCGAGGTGCCGCGGCCGGATATGGTCGGCACGCCGGACTCTCTGGGAGTCCGCATGCCGGACCAGCCCGACGTGCTGGCCCTGCTGGCCGCCATCGTTGTGCCGGTGGCCGCCACGAGCGCCAACATCACCGGCCGGCCCGCGCCGGCGACGTTCGCCGACGCCGACCAACTCGTCCTCGCACATTGCTCGCTGGCCGTGGTACCAGAGGAGAGCTCTCCCGCGTCTGCCGGAGTGGCTTCCACGGTGGTGGATCTGCGGCCGCTGACCGGAGGGGGCGAGGCCCTGGTCCTCCGGGAGGGAGCGGTCCCCAAAGAGGAAGTATTGCGCCGTATACGCGCTTGCGCCTGACATTCCGAACACCTGCACCCGATGAGCCTCTGGTATGCTTGAGTACGCTTTTTCCCGAAGGAGGCTATTCCCATTGAGTGAGACGTACCGCGCCCCCAGTTACGCCGATCTGCCCCTGCAACAGGTCGATCCCCTGGTGCACCGGCTCATCGGTGAGGAGCTCGCTCGCCAGCAGCACAATATCGAGCTGATCGCTTCCGAGAACTTCACGCCGGTCCCCGTGCTCGAAGCGATGGGGAGCGTCCTCACGAACAAGTACGCCGAAGGATATCCCTGCAACCGCTACTACGGCGGCTGCGAGGTGGTGGACGAGATCGAGGCGCTCGCCATCCAGCGGGCCAAGGACCTGTTCGGGGCGGAACACGCCAACGTGCAGCCGCACTCCGGGTCCACCGCGAACCAGGCGATCTATTGGGCGGCGCTCGAACCGGGCGACCATGTGCTGGCAATGAGTCTGGCCCACGGCGGCCACCTCACTCACGGGCACGCCATCAACTTCTCCGGCCGGGGCTACACCTTCTTCCATTACGGGGTATCCAAAGAGACCGGCCTCATCGACATGGACCAGGTTCGCGCCAAGGCTCTCGAGCACAAGCCCAAGATCATCGTGCTGGGCGCCAGCGCCTATCCGCGCGTCATCGACTTCGCCAGCTTCCGGGCCATCGCCGACGAGGTCGGGGCCGCACTCATGGCCGATATCGCGCACATCGCCGGGCTGGTCGCGGCGGGCGTGCATCCTTCGCCGTTCCCGCATTGCGAGTGGGTCACCACCACGACGCACAAGACTCTGGCCGGCCCTCGAGGCGGCACGTGTTTCTGCCGCGAAGTGGACGCGTCCCGGCTGGACAAGGCCATCTTCCCCGGCCTGCAGGGCGGTCCGCTGGAGCACATCATCGCCGGCAAGGCGGTCTGCTTCCTGCTGGCGGGGTCCGAGGAGTTCAGGGCCAAGCAGCGCCTCACGGTGGAGAACGCGAAGATGCTGGCCGACACGCTGCTGGCGCGGGGCATGAAACTCGTCTCCGGCGGCACGGACAACCACCTCATGCTCCTCGATTTCAGCGGCACCGAGATGACCGGCAAGCGCGCTCAGGAGTTACTCGACCGGGTCGGCGTCACCGCCAACAAGAACGCGGTGCCTTACGACGAGCGGCCGCCGGCCATCACTTCGGGCGTCCGGCTGGGCACCCCCGCCATGACCACCCGCGGCTTCGGCCCCGGGGAGATGCGCGAAGTGGGCAACATCATCGTGGACGTCCTCACCGGCGACCAGACCGAGGCCACGTTCGACCGCCTGCTGGCGCGGAGCCGTGCTCTCACCGGCGCCTTCCCTCTCTACCGCGCCCTCGGCTGATGTCCGGCCCCGGTGACAAGGCAGACTGTTCCGTCCGCCCCGCCTGGGAGGATTACTTCATGGAGATCGCCCGGGTGGTCTCCACCCGCTCCAGCTGTCTGCGCCGCCAGGTGGGCGCCGTAGTGGTGAAGAATCGGCAGATACTGGCCACCGGCTACAACGGCGTGCCTCGGGGCCTTGCCCACTGCGATGAGCGCGGCTGCCTGCGCGACCGGATGGGTATCCCGTCCGGCGAGCGCCACGAGCTGTGCCGGGGCCTGCACGCCGAACAGAACGCCATCATCCAGGCGGCATACCACGGGGTAGCCATCGCCGGGTCCGACATCTACTCCACGCTGCAGCCCTGCGTCACCTGTGCGAAGACCCTCGTGAACGCCGGCATCGCGGCCGTATACTTCTGCGGCAGCTACCCCGATCCCCTCTCCATGGAGATTTTCGAGGAGGCCGGCACCACGCTCGTTCGCATGAGCTGAACGCCCGGCAACGCTCCCATACGCAGGCCGTATAGAAGCGCACTTCTATGAATAGAAATCTCATTCCGCGTTATCGAAATATCATTTTGACGAAGCCAGGCCCCGTGATATAGTGGCGAAGTCTTCGAACCGCCGTTGCCGTGAGCGATGATTCCAAGGGCTTCTGGGGAGAAGCGTGGACCTTGGGGTTCACACTCGTGGGGCTGGTGCTGGTCTTCACAGGGCTGGGGTATCTCCTCGACCACTGGGCCCGCACTGGTCCGTGGCTCATGATCGCCGGGGTGTTCGTAGGGGCCGGGTTGGGCTTCGCCTATCTGGTGTCCATCTTGTTCTCCCGCTCTTGGCGGGGACGGGATGGCGGCGCGGGGGGCAGAGAAGGCAGAGGACCAGAAACGAACGGAGCGGCCGGTGTGCCAGGAAGACACCGGGACCGGGAGGGGTTCTGGCGCTGACGCTGATATCTGTGGTTATTGGGCTTGCGCTTGCGGTCGCACATCACGTCTCGACCGTCCAAGTGCAGCGCCTTGGCGCCCGGCACGACTCTGCCATGGGCTTGGCGGTCGTACTCGGGGGCTATGCGGCCCTGTTCGCGGTCGTCATCGTCGTCCTCTTCGCCCTTGCGCTCTGGACGCCTCTCAACCTGCTGGCGATGCTGCTCACCTTCGTGGTGGCGTTCTCGGTGCTGCTGGCATGGTCCGTTTTCCGTCTCCTGTCAAAACAACGGAGCGCCCCGCCTTCCGCGGGGGCCTCCGGAGCCTAACCGAGGGATAAGCATGCTGCTGGAGGCTGGCACTCAGGGAAGCAAGATCGTGGAAGCGATGGCCGAGTTGAACAACAAGGCCGTCATCCACCTCCCGAAGGTCGGGCCCTTCGATTTCTCCATCACCAACACGGTGCTGTACATGTGGCTGTCGGCCGTCATCGTGTTCGTGCTCTTCTTCGTCGCCGCCAAGAAGATGAGGAAGTCCCCGGAAGGACTGCAGACCACCGCGGAGATCTTGCTGAACTTCGCCACCGGCCACCTCACAGGGCAGATCGGCGAGAAGGGCAAGAAGTACTACTACCTCATCCTCACGCTGTTCAGCTTCATCATCGTCACCAACCTCATCGGCTTGGTGCCGAAGCCGACGCAACTCCTGGGCACGACGCCCACGGCCAACATCAACGTCACCTTCGGTCTGGCCATCGTCGTGTTCGCTGTCACCCAGTACCAGGGCTTCAAACGCCACGGCTTCCGCAAATACGTGGGTTCCTGGCTGGCGCCGCCCGGAGTGCCCAAAGCGATGAAGCCGGCTCTGAACGGCATCTTCTTCATCGTCCACTTCATGGGTGAGTTCTTCAAGCCGCTCTCCCTGGCAGTCCGACTTTTCGGCAACATCGTCGCCGGCCACCTGATCATCCTCGTGATGCTGGGGCTCATCCTGCAGTACGGCGTGGCGCTCATCGTCCCGGCTGGGGCGTTCGTGATCATCATGTTGCTGTTCGAAGTATTCGTCGCCTTCATCCAGGCGTACATCTTCTCCATTTTGTCCGTCGTGTACATCGAATCGGCTATCTACGCCGGACACTAACCAAGGCATCCCGGATCAAGGAGGAATAATGGACGTACACGCAGCAGCACGACTCGCCGCCGGTATCGCGATGGGCTTCGCGACGATCGGCCCCGGCATCGGTATCGGTCTCCTGACCTCCGGCGCCACCCAGGCCATCGCTCGCCAGCCTGAAGCCAGTGGCGAGGTCCGGACGGTCTTCATCATCGGTCTGGCTCTGGCCGAAGCCTTGGCTCTGTACGCATTCGTCGTCGCCATCATCCTTATGTTCGTCGTGGCGTGAGGATTGCGCACAACCGCGAGGTAGAGGTATGACGCAACTAGAGCTGTTCAAGATCGACCCCGGACTGTTCGTCTGGGCGGTGGTCACGTTCCTGGTGCTCCTGGTGCTGCTCTACAAGTACGCCTTCGGCCCGCTGATGAAGCTGCAGAAGGCCCGGCAGGACCAGATCCATCAGTCCATCCTGGACGCGGAGAACCTCCGCGACGAGGCCAGCCAGCTGCTCACCGACTACAAGAAGCAGCTCGCCCAGGCCCGTGGTGAGGCGGACTCGATCGTGGAGAGAGCGCGTAAGGCCGGAGAGGCCAACAAGGCGGAGATCCTCGAGGAAGCCCGAGTGCAGGCCGAAGCGCAGCTTGCCAGGGCCCGTCAGCAGATAGAGCGCGATACGAACCAGGCGCTTCAGAAGATCCGGGAAGAAGCGGCCGATCTGGCCGTGACGGCGACGGCCAAGGTGGCTCGTTCCAGCCTGTCCGAAGCCGACCAACTGCGGCTCATCAAAGAAGCTATCAACGAGATCGACCTCAGCGCCATCAGCAAGAACTAGAAGAGCGAAAGCTAGAAGAAGCCTGTGAGCGAAAGCAAGATCGCACGAGTGTACGCGACGGCCCTGTACGAAGCCGCTACAGAGGCCGGACGCACGGAGCCGGTCCATAAGGACCTGGGCGAGTTCGTCCAGGCCGTCGACCGGTCCGAGGACCTGCGCCATCTACTGGTCACCGACGAGATCTCCGACCCCAAGAAGAAGGAGGTCCTCCTCGATCTGACAGAGGGCGGCGACGAGATGGTCCGCAACCTGCTCCGCCTCCTCGTAGACAAGAGCCGCGAGAGCGAGTTGGCCGCCATCTACCGGGCCTACGTGGCCTTGGTGGAGGAGGCGCAGGGCTTGGTGCACGTCGAGGTGGTCACCGCCGTGCCCATGCCGGCCGAAGTGGCCGAATCGCTTCGGGCAAGGATCGCTTCTGCGCTCGGCAAGACGATCGAGTTGAAGCTGAGTGTCGACAAGGAACTCCTCGGAGGGCTCAAGCTCCGGATAGGCGACAAGGTCGCCGATGCAAGTATCCGGCACCAGCTGGAGCGCCTCCGTGAATCGTTGATCAGCCCCGTGGCTAGTTTGGAGGGTTCAGTTGAAACTGCGTCCTGAGGAGATAACCAGCGTCCTTAAGTCCCGCATCCAGCGCTATGAGCCGGGTGTCGAGATCCAAGAGGTCGGTACTGTCGTGCAGGTCGGCGACGGCGTGGCCCGGATCCAGGGCCTGGAGAATGCGGTGGCCTCCGAGATGCTCGAGCTCCCCCATAACGTCATGGGACTGGTGCTCAACCTGGAGGAAGACAGCATCGGTGCCGTGCTGATGGGCGAAGACACGCTCATCAAGGAGGGCGACCAGGTCAAGCGGACCGGCAAGGTCATCCAGGTCCCCGTCGGCGAAGCGCTCATCGGCCGGGTGGTGAACCCGCTGGGCGTGCCGCTCGACGACAAGGGCCCGATAGAGACCACCGAGTTCCGTCCGGTCGAGTTCAAGGCTCCCGGCGTCATCCGCAGGCAGCCGGTCACCGAGCCGCTGCAGACGGGCATCAAGGCCATCGACTCCATGATCCCCATCGGCCGCGGCCAGCGCGAGCTCATCATCGGCGACCGCGGTACCGGCAAGACGGCCATCGCCCTGGACACCATCATCAACCAGAAGGGCCAGGACGTCGTCTGCATCTATGTGGCCATCGGCCAGAAGGCCTCCACGGTAGCCGGCCTGGTGCAGCGCCTCGAGCAGTACGGGGCCATGGACTACACCATCGTCATCATGGCCACGGCTTCCACGTCGGCCCCGATGCGCTACATCGCCCCGTATGCCGGCGCGGCCATGGGCGAGTACTTCACCTACTCCGGGCGCCACGCCCTGTGCATCTACGACGACCTCACCAAGCATGCCGACTCCTACCGGCAGATGTCGCTGCTGCTGCGCCGCCCGCCGGGCCGCGAGGCTTTCCCGGGCGACATCTTCTACCTGCACAGCCGCCTGCTGGAGCGGGCCTGCAAGCTCAGCGACAAGGAAGGCGGCGGCTCTCTCACCGCTCTGCCGGTCATCGAGACCCAGGCGGGCGACGTCTCCGCGTACATCCCGACGAACGTGATCTCCATCACCGACGGTCAGATGTTCCTGGAAAGCGACCTGTTCTACTCCGGCATCCGTCCGGCCATCAACGTGGGCATCTCGGTATCCCGCGTGGGTGGCAAAGCGCAGATCAAGGCCATGAAAAAAGTGGCCGGCACCCTGCGCCTAGACCTCTCCCAGTTCCGTGAACTCGAAGCGTTCGCCAAGTTCGGCTCGGAACTCGACCAGGACACCCAGAGATCCTTGGCTCGCGGCGAGCGCCTCGTGGCCTCACTCAACCAGGCGCAGTTCGTGCCCTGGCCGGTGCAGGACCAGGTGGTCATCCTCTTCGCCGCCACGCAGGGCTATTGCGACGACGTGCCGGTGCCCGACATCTCCCGCTTCGAGACCGAACTGCGGAACTTCGTGAACCAGCAGCATCCGGAGATCGGCCAGAGCATCGCCGCCACTAAAGACCTGACCGCCGACAACGAAGCAGCGCTCCGGGCGGCCATCGACGTCTTCCGGGACTCTTGGTTCGCCGACCGGGGCGAGTCGTAGGAGACCATGGCTTCTCAGCGAGACATACGCCGCCGGATCCTCTCCGTCCAGAACACGCGGAAGATCACCAAGGCCATGGAGATGGTGGCCGCGGCGCGCCTGCGGCGCGCCCAGCAGCGCATCGAAGCCACCCGGCCCTACGCGCTCAACATGCTCGAGTTCATCGGGCAGCTGGTGCGCTACATACCAGTGAGCGGCTCCGAGTACCCGCTGCTCAAGAAACACCCGGACATCAAGAAAGTGGCGGTCATCGCCCTCACGTCCGACCGGGGGCTCGCCGGTGCCTTCAACTCCAATATCATGCGCCGGGCCTTCGAGCTGGTGGATACCTACAAGGCCCAAGGCGTGGACAGCGACTTGGTGATAATCGGCCGCAGGGGCTTCACCACCGCCCGTTTCCAGAGCTATCGGGTGGACAAGGCTTACCTGGATGTCACCGAGCGCACGGCGTTCCTGGAAGCGCAGGCCATCACGGCCGGCGTCATCCGGCGCTACAACGCCGAAGCCATCGACCGAGTGCACCTGGTGTACAACCGGTTCAAGAGCGCGATGGAGCAGTTCGTCACCGAACAGATCGTTCTGCCCATACAGGAGGAGCTCACCAGCCTGTACACCCCGACCGACGCCGGCGAGCACATGGACTTCATCTTCGAGCCGTCGCCTGAAGTCGTGCTCGAGGAACTGCTGCCATCCTATATCGAGATCTCCATCTACCGGGCGATCCTCGAAGGGATGGCGAGTGAGCACGGGGCGAGGATGACCGCAATGCGTGCCGCCTCCGACGCGGCCACCGAGATGATCGACGACCTGACCTTGGCGATGAACCGGGCGCGGCAGTACTCCATCACCCAGGAGATCCTGGAAGTGGTGGCCGGCGCCGACGCCCTGTCCGGCTAATAGGAGGAACGAGTAAGCGATGAACAAAGGCAAGATCGTTGAGATCATCGGACCGGTGATCGATGTCGAGTTCCC
>Ga0182021_10001292_pt1 | contig 28445 bp, 26 predicted proteins | sample 612E3MmetaG_FD_120493 | JGI IMG/M metagenome (GOLD analysis project Ga0182021, IMG submission 120493) | Permafrost microbial communities from Stordalen Mire, Sweden - 612E3M metaG (Illumina Assembly) | ecosystem: Environmental > Terrestrial > Soil > Wetlands > Permafrost | place: Sweden...
CGCTCATCGGCATTATGTGGGTGATCGTTGTCAAGAGGCCTCGGTGGTGTCGAGGCTGGCGATGAGTGTGTCGTAGATGGATGTGCGTCGGGTCTGGCCTTTGGCGCAGGCGTCGGCGCGTTGGGCGAGCAGGGTGGGTCGGAACTCGAGGCCGGTGGTGAAGTACGTGCAGGTCTCGCAGATGTTCTCGAACTCGCAGTCCATGACGGTGGGCCGCACGCAGTAGCCGTTGCCGAGCAGCCGGTGGTGTTCGCGGTTCATGCGGGCCATGTTGGGGCCGAGGGCGTCGGCGGGCAGTTGGGCGGGGCTGGCGTAGAGGGCGTCGACTTTCTCGGCGACGGTGAAGTATTCCTCGGCGACGGTCCGGTTCGCGATCTTGGCGTAGACCAGGGTCATGTCGAGGGATTTGTGGCCGAGCATGGCGGCGATCGCCTCCAGGCTCATGCCCCGGTTGATCGCCTGCGTGGCCAGGGTGTGGCGTAGTTGGTGGGGGTGGATGTGGCCCAGGCCGGCAGCGGCGCCAGCCTTGTTGATGAACCGGGTGACGGTGTGCCGGTCGAGCGCTTTGCCGTTCTCGCGGGGCAGCAGCAGCGGGTGTCCGGCGGGGACGTGAGCGTCGCGGTAGGCGTCGACGAGCTCGACGACCCGGGGGTGCAGCGGTAGGTAGCGGTCTTCGTGGAGCTTGCCGATCGGCACGTGCAGCCAGTGGGTGTCGCCGATGAGCACGACCGCGTCGGCGGCCAGCGCGGTGTATTCGCCGACCCGCAGGCCGGTGCGGAGCAGGAACTCCACCGTGACGCCGACGAGGATCCGTGGGTCGGCCTGGGCGGCGCGGAGCAGCTTGGCGGCGGTCGGGTCGTCGAGGGCTCTGGGCAGGCCGTGGTCTTGGCGGGGCACGTCGCCGTGGAACATGGGGACCCTGGCGGGTGCGTCGTCCCAGCCCCACTCGTCGATGCGGAGGAAGAACATCCGCAACGTGCCGAGCCGGTGCGCCATCGTGGCTGGCATCGAGCGCGGCTTGTTCTGGCCGGGACGGACCGCGAGCCACGGCTTGTAGCCCTCGATCTGGGGCCGGCCGATATCGGCGACACGCTGGATGTCGGGGTGCTCGGCGACCAGGAACGTCGCCAACGACCGCAGCGCGATGTCAGCGTTCGTCACGCTGCGGGGCCGCAGCACGCAGCCGATCTGGGTCAGGTAGGCACGCATCGTGGCGACCAACTCGGGCCGGGCCGCGGCGAGGACGTCCCAGGTCGGCAGCAGCAGCGGGCCGCTCATCGCAGCCTCCTGAACCCGGGCACCAGCATCGGGCGAGCCGCCGCCGGCGTCGGCGGTGGGAGCGGGTGTTCGGCGAAGACCTGGGCGTCGATCACCTCGGCGGCCCTGCGGTACTGCGACGCCAGCCAGTCATCAGCCAGGTGCAAGTAGATCCGGGTCGACTCGATCGACGCGTGCCCGGCCTGGGCCTGGACGGCCTCCAACGCCATCCCCGCCTCCCGCAGCCGGGTCAGACACGTGTGCCGCAACTCGTGACACGTCGCATGAGCCAACCCGGCCCGCCGACGCGCGCCGTCGAGGACCTCGTCCACGCCGTCCGCGGTGAGCGGTAGGCCACGCCGGGGGCGCTTCAGCACCACGAAGAGCGCATCCGTGTCGGCGTCGGCGGGGCGTTCCTGCTCCAGATAGGCCGCCACATGCGTGAAGAACCAGCCCGCGATCGGGATCAGGCGTTGGTGGCCGCCCTTGCCGTTGGTGATGAACACCCGACGTTGCGCCACCTGCAGGTCACCCAAGCGCAGCCCCAACACCTCGCAGCGGCGCAGACCACCCAGCAGCATCGCCGCCACCATCGCCCGGTCCCGATGGGTCCGCAACGCTGCGGTCAACGCATCGACCTCAGCCGGGGTCAAGATCCGCGGCAACGTGCGCGGAGCCCGGACCAACGGCACACCCTGACGCGGCCGGGTCCGTTCCCGCCGAGTCGGCAGGCCCTTCGGTACCGGGTTCGCCGGCACATCGCCCCGCGCGGTCAGGTACCCATACAAGCCGCTGATCGTCGACAACCGGCGGTGGACCGTCCGCAACGACACCCCCGCCGTGTCCTCCCGGACCGGCACCATCCCGGCGGCCGGCAGCGATGCGGCGCCGGTGCGTTGGGCCGTGATGAACCCGAACACGTCCGCCGGCGTGACCGCGACCACCGGCTTCCCGACCACCGCGAAGAAAACCTTCAGGTCGTACCACGCCGCCAGCACCGAGTTCGGGCGCACCCTGGCCACCAAGAACTCCAGATAGGCATCCACCAGTGGGTCCCCGAACCGGCCCGGCGGCGCCCCCGTCACCCGATCAGCAGCAGGGAGCAAACACGGCAGCAGCGACATTACGGGCACCTCCACCCGATCCTGACACCACCCCAGCGGCGGTGCTGACGATCAGAAGATCACCCACATATCAAGCACGAGCGGACGTACGGCTAGGGAAGTAGCGTGGCCGTCCTCGGCACTAGCCTCTCCTCATGATGCGCCGCTTCGCCGCCGCCGCCGCCTGCCTCGCGCTGGCCGTCGTCGGCGGCTGCGGATCGAGCAGCTCGCCGGCCGGTGAGACCACTGGCGGCACTGCCACGACCCGTACGACCTCGGCGGCAGCCATCCCGTCGACCACGTCCCTGGCGGACGGTCAACTCCCGATCGACTGTTCGTACGTGTCCGACGCCGAGCGGCTGCAGGGGTTGGGTGTAGCGACCAGCGCGACGACCATCTCCACTCCCGTGTCGACGGCGCCGATGCCGACCACCGAGGCGCAGGCGCAGGAGGAGGACCGGGTGTGGCCGGGACTCGGCTGCCTGTACGCGAGCCCGGATGCCGAGCAGGAGGCGACGATCCTCGTCATGCCCGACACGAGCCCGTTCTTCACGACCCGGCAGACGACGACGTGCCTGCCCACGTACGGGAAGGGCGTCGCGGTCGACCTCGGCTCAATGAAGGGCTGGTACTGCCCCACTACCAACGAGACTCCCGGCGAGTGGGTGAGCTTCGTGCACCACGGCCGTCTGGTGATCGTGAACCGTACGTCGAAGCCGAACGGCGAGAGCCCGTACAAGAGCGTCCTGATCTCGTACGCCTCCTGGCTGGCTCAGCAGGTCTAGGTCTCGAGCGGGCCTTCGGAGAAGCGGAACCCCGCGGCCGCCCCATCGGACAGGGCCGCGTCGATCCGCCCGGTCATCTCGGCCGACATCGGCGGCAACGCGTCGAGCGGGAACCAGCGGGCCTCGGTGTTCTCGCCGTCCGCCGGGTACGGGTCACCGTCGACCCAGCGCATCCGGAACGTGAGATCGAGGTACTGCGACTGGTCACCGTTCGGATAGACCACCACGTCGGTCACACCCACCTCGGCGAGGCGCTCGGGCACGACCCGTACGCCGGCCTCCTCCGCCACCTCACGCATGCCAGCATCGGCCGGCTGCTCGCCCGGGTCGATGATCCCGGTGACGGGCGTCCAGGCGCCGTTGTCAGCGCGACGTACGAGCAGGAGCTGGTCGTCCCTGACGACGACGGCGGTCACGCCGGAGAGCCACAGCGGCGCCGTACCGATCTTGCCGCGCAGGGCGACCACGAAGTCCGGGATGGCCACCGGGTCAGCCGATCGGGGCCCAGCTCGGCCCCGTCTCTCCGAGGGTGTCGTCGAGCTTGGTGAAGAGGGGGCTCGGCTTGACCAGCGGGCGGCCCACGGGCAGCGGCGTCGACGCCCAGCGCGCCTGCTGCTTGGTGTAGTCGCCGGTGAGGACCGGGTACGACGGCCCGCCCTCCTCGTCGACCTCGACCAGGTCGGGCTGTGCGGCCCAGACGCCGGTGCCGCCCAGCGCCTCGTGGATCTTCTGCGAAGCGTGCGGAAGGAACGGTGTGAGCATCGTGTTGGCGTCGGAGACGACCTGGAGCGCGGTGTTCAGCACGGTGTCGCGGCGAGCCGTGTCGTCCTTGAGCTTCCACGGCTCCTGCTCGGACAGGTACTTGTTCGCGAGGCTCACGATCCGCATCGACTCACTGATCGCGGCCTTGAACCGGCATCGCTCGAGAAGGGTGCCGACTGTCGTGAACGCGCCCGCAGAGGCTGCGAGGAGCGTGGCATCGGAGTCCGTGAGCGTGCCTGGTGTGGGGATCGTCCCGACGTTCTTGTGCGCCATCGAGATCGAGCGGTTGACGAGGTTGCCCCACTCGTTGACGAGCTCCGTGTTCGTACGGCGCACGAACTCGTCCCACGTGAAGTCGGCGTCCTGACTCTCGGGCCCGGCGACGGAGATGAAGTATCGCAGGGCGTCCGGGCCGTACTCGGCGAGGAAGTCCCCCACGTACAGCACCGTGTTCCGCGAGGTCGAGAACTTCGACCCGGACATCGTGAGGTACTCGCTCGAGACGATCTCGGTCGGCAGCGCGAGCGTGCCGAACGCGCTCGGGGTGCCGCCGCGGGCGCCCTGCCCGTTCGCGCCGAGCAGCATGGCCGGCCAGATCACCGAGTGGAAGGTGATGTTGTCCTTGCCCATGAAGTAGTAGCTGGCCGCGTCGGGGTTCTGCCACCACTGCCGCCACGCCTCGGGGTCACCGCTGCGGCGGGCCCACTCGACCGAGGCCGACAGGTAGCCGACAACCGCGTCGAACCAGACGTAGATGCGCTTCATCGCCTGGTCGCTCCAACCCTCGACCGGGATCGGGATGCCCCAGTCGAGGTCACGGGTGACCGGTCGGGCCCGGAGCTCGGAGATGAGGTTGGCGCTGTACTTGAGGACGTTCGGCCGCCAGTCATGGCGCGTCTCGAGCCAGGATCCCAAGGCCTCGGACAGGGCGGGCAGGTCGAGGAACAGGTGTTCGGTCTCGATGAACTGCGGCGTCTCACCGTTGATCCGGGAGCGCGGGTTCTTGAGCTCGATCGGGTCGAGCTGACGGCCGCAGTTGTCGCACTGGTCGCCGCGCGCACCGTCGTAGCCGCAATGCGGGCACGTGCCCTCGATGTAGCGGTCAGGGAGCGTACGACCGGTGGACGGGGACATCGCGCCGAGCTGGGTCTTGGCGACGATGTAGCCGTTGGCGTGGAGCGCCCGGAACAGCTCCTGTACAACGGCTGCGTGGTTCTTCGTGGTCGTCCGGGTGTACAGGTCGTACGTCAGACCGAGGTTCTTGAGGTCGCCGGAGATGACCTGGTGGTACTTGTTGGCCGTCTGCTGCGGCGTCAGGCCCTCCTTGTCGGCCTGAACCTGGATCGCCGTGCCGTGCTCATCGGTGCCCGAGACCATGAGCACGTTCTTGCCCACCATCCGCTGGTAGCGGGAGAAGACGTCCGACGGGACGCCGAAGCCGGACACGTGTCCGATGTGGCGGGGACCGTTCGCATAGGGCCATGCGACGGCGGCGAGAACGTGCGAAGTCATGGGGGAAACCCTAGTGCGTCGCCTGGGGCACCCCTATTTCGTTCACCTCTCGTGTGGCGGGGAGGTCGAGGCAACGCGGGATCGGCATTCGTCCGGAGTTGTGGTCGGAATAGCGGGGGGCTTCGACCTCTCGCGGCGTTCGACGGGGCTTGCGGTCGCTCTCAGGGCATCCGGACCTCTCAGAACGACCCCACGTCCGGTCGGAATCCCGGGGTCGCCAGACACGGCCGCCACAGCGTCCACAACGCCGGTTCACCGTGTCGCATCGAGCTGCGATCAGATCCCCGACAGACGACGTACCGGGCGACTCCGCCCAGCTCGCAGCTGCCCAGCCACTCGGCCAGGGCTCCTGGGTGAAGGCACCGAACCAGGCGGCATGACCAGACGCCATCGGTTGACAGTTTCTACTATTCGTCGTTGAATACTCTACGTGGAATATTCCGGGACGAACAGGGGACTTCCAGCCGTGGGAGTGTCGATCCTGGCCCTGCTGGCGGAACGACCGATGCATCCGTACGAGATGTACCAGACACTCCGCGAGCGTCACGAGGACATCGTGGTGCCGGTGAGCGTCGGGTCGCTCTACCACGCGGTCTCACGGCTGGCCGAGCACGGACATGTACGGCCCGTCACGACCGAGCAGGTGGGGAACCGGCCCGAACGCACCACGTACGAGATCCTCGACACAGGGCTCGACATCATGCGCACCCGCCTGTACGAGCTCCTTTCCGTCCCCACCCAGCTGTCCCAGGCCGACCACACCGGGATCGGGGAGCTGCACAACCTGTCCACCAGTGCGGTGCTCAGCGCCCTCGATGCCCGGATCGCGGCCCTCGACGGACAGATCGCCGAGCACGAAACCCTTCTCACCGACGCCCAGATCCGGAATGTCGACGCCATCTACCTGTTGTACGGGTCATACGCAACGGCACAGCAGCACCACGAGCGTGAGTGGTTCGCCACGCTACGCGACCGCATCCAGACAGGAGATCTCACATGGCCGACGCCGACGTGACGACCCAGAACTCATACTCTGCCGCCGCATCGCCCGACCAGGTCGAGGTGCCCAAGAACGCGTGGCCCGCACTCTGGGCGCTCGTCCTCGGGTTCTTCATGATCCTCGTCGACTCGACGATCGTCTCCGTCGCCACCCCGGCGCTGATGCGCGCGTTCAACACCGGCATCGACCAGGTGGTGTGGGTGACCAGCGCCTATCTGCTCGCGTTCGCCGTCCCCATGCTCATCACGGGTCGCCTCGGCGACCGGATCGGGCCGAAGCGGGTCTACATGATCGGCCTGGTCATCTTCACCCTGTCCTCCGCGTGGTGTGGGCTGACCGGCACGCTCGGCCTCGGCATCGGCTGGCTCATCGTCGCGCGCGTCGTCCAGGGCCTCGGCGGCTCGATGATGTCACCGCAGACGATGACCGTCATCGCACGGATCTTCCCGCCGCAGAAGCGCGGCGGCGCCATGGCGCTGTGGGGCTCCACCGCCGGCGTCGCGGCGCTGGTCGGACCCATCCTCGGCGGCATCCTCATCGACTCCGCCGGGTGGGAGTGGATCTTCCTCATCAACGTACCGGTCGGGATCCTCACCGTGATCCTGGTCGCCCGGCTTGTGCCGAAGCTGGCGACCCACACCCACACGTTCGACTGGACAGGCGTCGTACTCAGCGCCGTCGGCCTGTTCTGCGTGGTCTTCGCGATCCAGGAAGGCGAGACGTACAGCTGGGGCACGATCACCGGCATCATCAGCGTGCCTGCGCTGATCGTGCTCGGAGCCGTACTGCTCGTCCTCTTCGTCTGGTGGCAGTGGCGACAGAAGAGCGAGCCGCTCGTGCCGCTCAGCCTGTTCTCGGACCGCAACTTCAGCGTCTCGTCGGTCGCCATCACCGCGGTCGGCTTCAGCATCACCGCGATGATCTTCCCGTTCATGATCTACGCGCAGGTGGTGCGCGGGCTCGATCCGACGCACGCCGCGCTCCTGATGGCCCCGCAGGCCGTCGCCAGCATCGTGATAGCACCGATCGCCGGCAGGCTCGTGGACCGGGTACATCCTCGCTACCTCGCGAGCATCGGCCTCCTCGGCCAGGCGGCCGCGATCTTCTGGCTCTCCCGCGTCATGACGACGAGCTCCGCGACGTGGCAGATCCTCCTGCCGGCCCTGTTCCTCGGCATCTTCAGCTCGTTCGTCTGGGGGACGCTGGCGACCGGCGCCAACCGCAACCTGCCGCCGCAGTCGGCCGGGTCGGGATCGGGCGTGTACAACACGGTGCGCCAGGTCGGCTCGGTCATCGGGTCCGCCGCGATCGCGGTCCTCATGGAGTCGCGGATCGCCGCGCACCTCCCAGGTGCGCAGGGTCCATCGCTGTCTTTCGGGACGAGCGTCGCGCTCCCGCCGTTCGTGAAAACGGGTCTCGCGGCGGCCCTCAGCGACGCCATGGTGCTGCCTGCCGCGGTCCTTCTCGTGGGTTTCGTGGCCACTCTGTTCTTCGAGAACCTGCGTCACTTGCGTTGAGGAACGCTTAACTGAAGCCTCGTGGGGCCTAGATCGGCCCAATACCCCTTGTAAGTCACGGATCCGCCGCGAAAACCTCCCCTGGGATGTCGGCTTTCCCAATCTCCAGATCTCCGCTACGTTGCTGTCATACCGCCTGTGGAGGCGGTGACTTGGGGAAGTCTTAACAGGAGTGGCCATGTTCTATGGCCGTAATCTGGCGCAGCCACGCGTCTCCATCGTCCTAGCGACGCTGAACGAAGCGCGCAACACAGCCGGTCGGGAGACACTTCCCGCCGTGACCGGCACCGTGACGAAGCCCAGCAGGGTGCGTCCATCCCGGACGAGGAGTCGGGCATTGTGATAGGCGTCGGCCCCGTCCAGCCGCAGCGGGTCCGTACCGTCGGCATCGGCTCTGTCGCACTCGCCGATCCAGACAGCGCCCGGCCACTCAGGCTCTCCCCAGGGAAGCATCGGACGCTCCAGCACGCCTTCACGACCCCTGAGCCACTAGGGGCTTCAGCCCCCGCTCACCACGTGCGGGGTCGCCGATGAGTTCCACGTTCCGGCCCGAACCCGAGACCCCGCCGGTCGACGAATCCCTCGTCCGTACGCTCGCCGGGATAGCCATTCTCATCTTCGGTGGCGTCGCCGCCATCATCGCGTGGCAGGCCCCGAGCGGCGGCATCGAGGGTTTGTGGGTGACGATGGCGCTGCAGCTCGTCCCAGGGGCTGTGATCGGGCTGTACTTCCATCTGCGCGGCGTCGCGCTCGCCCTGTCGACGATCTTCGGGAGCGCAACGGCACTCGTCCTCATCTCCCTTCCCATGGCCTGGTTCGGGTGGTGGCACGTGCGGCCCGTGGCCACCGTGCTGCTGCTGGTCACGTCCAGCTTCGGCGCTGTCATCGCGTCGGGAGACTTCCGCACGATCGACCGGGGGGCCGCACCGGAGATCGCACGCCGGATCCGGCACTGGACGTTCGGGCCCGGCGGTCTGGCGACGATCGGCTTCGCCCTCGCGCTTGCGTCCGCCAGGCATGGGCTTCCCCAGCAGTGGGGCGCCATCGTCGCAGCCGGTCCCGTCGCGTGGGTCGGCGTGCTGCTCATCGTCGGCAGCGTCGCCTGGGCGTTCGGCGGAGGCACTGCCGGGCCCGGGTGGGCCGTGGTGCTGCTCAGCTGCGTCGTACAGAGCGTGCAGGCGATGAGCTACGGGCTGCCGACGGTGCAGGTCGCCGCGCGCCACGTGGGGATCGCCGAGTCCATCGTCACGTACGGCAAGGTCTTTCCGGAGAACGACATCTACCAGGCGTGGTCCGGCCTGTTCGCCTCGGCCGCTTTCGTCAAGGTCGCATCCGGCTGGAACGACCTCCTGCTGTACGCGACCGTGTGGGGCGCGGTCTCCGCGGCGGTCATGGTTCTCGCCGTCCGAGCGGTGGCCGGCCAGTTCCACGGCGAGAAGCGTGCCTGGTCGGCGGCACTCGTCTTCGGGCTCGCCTCGTCGCTCAACACGACGTTCTTCGCTCCACAGATGTTCGGCTTCATCGGGGCGTTCGTCATCATCGTGCTGATGCTGCGCATGGGTGACCCACGCTATGGGAGGCACGTGATCCGTGACGCCGTGGTCGTGGTCTCGACAGCGGTCGCGGTGACCCACCAGCTGAGTCCGTACCTCGCATTCCTCGCGGTCGCGGCGCTGACGATCACACGCATGATCACCCGCTGGACGACGGGGCTTCTGCTCATCATCCCCGCCGTGCTGTTCGCCTATCTCAACCGTGACGTGCTCGGGTCCTTCATCTCGTCGCGTGATCTCGGCCAGTTCCTCGAGAACCTCCGGCCCCCGATCCACTCCACGTCCACCGCGCTGGAACCGGCGCTCATCAACCGCATCACGTTCGACGTGCCGGCCGTCACTCTCGCGCTGATCGGGGTGTTGGCGCTGGTCGTGCTCTGGAAGCACCGGACGCGGCAGATCGTCGCCCTCGTCGTCGCCGCGGCCAGTCCGGTCGCGCTGTTCTTCGGGTCGAGCTACGGCAACGAAGGCATCTTCCGCGTCGCCCTCTTCGCGCTGCCGTGGCTCTCGATCCTCGTCGTCTACCTGCTGCCCGAGCCGGGCAGGCGGTTCTGGACGCACAGGATCCACCCGATCCGGCTGGTGGGCGTCCTTGTCCTGACCCTGGTCCAGGTCATCGGCTGCACCGGCATGGACTACTCGCGGGTCATCCGAGCACACGACGTGGCGGTGATCACGTGGATCGAGAACACGGTGCCTCAGGACAGCTACGTCTTCATGCTCGGGACCGACCTGGCCGAACCACTCTTCGTCACCGGTCGGCTGCTCCCGTACATCTCGCGCGAAACCCTGCTCAAGAGCACGCCGCCGGCGTATCCGACGACGACCGGCACGGCGTACGACCCCAAGGCGGACCTGGCGCTGCTCACAGATGCGTGGGCCTCTCAGCCGAACGCGAAGCACGTGTACGCGCTGGCCACGGACTCGATGCGGATCTTCGACGAGCGGTACGGGCAGCAGCTCGCCTCGGACCAGATGCGACTCGAGGCACAGCTGCGCGCGAAGACCGTCAGCTGGCAGGTCGTGTACGACCAACCCGGGGCCAGGGTGTACGAGTTCCTCGGAGTGGCTCCGTGAGCCTTCCCGCCTCGTGATCCTCGCCCACGCGAACCCGCGGCACCTCCATCGCCTGGTCGCCCGCGCTCCAGCGGATGCCCGTCTTCCTCCATGTGGCCGGGCCGGCATGCGCAGTCACCACGCAGGTCAGCGGCGGGTCACGGCCGACCGCGTCGTCGAAGGCTAGACAACCTGGCGGATCAGGGCCTCCGCGGCATCGACGATCTGGTGGGTCTCACGCTCCCAGTGCGGCTCCTGGCTGCGGTACGGACCCGTCGCGAGCGAGATGATCACGGCCGCGGCGCGCAGCCGCAGCTCGGTGGGATCGACCCGCTCGTCGAAGACCGGCACCCACGTACGAAGCAGGTGGTGGACGCGCTCCGCCTGACGGGTGTTCATCCGCTGCACCGTGGACAGGTGCGCGACGAGGCACGCCAGGTCATCAGCGCGCCGGCCGGGGCCCACGGTGTCGATGTCGAGGATTCCCGACACGTGGCCGTTGCGGACGTGGATCTGTCCCTCGTGGAAGTCTCCGTGGGTGGGTTCCTCCCCCTCGGGACACCCCTCGAGACCTTGCGTGATCTGCTCGGCCATCCAGTCCAGCCGAGGCTGGAGCGGCGGGAGGGCTTGCGAGACCATCCGGGAATAGTGCCTGACGGCCTCGGCCCAGGGCGGGCGGCGCTCCAGAGCGGCGACCGAGGCCGGCATCGCGTCGAGCACCCGGATCAGCCGCTCGGCGGTGGTGGGCGGCTCGTCGTCGAAGATCGCCCTCGCCAGCGGCCTCCCGGGCAGCTCGTCGAGGATCAGCAGGTGATCGGAGGTCGCCGCAAGGATCACGGGCGCCGGGACGCCCGCCTCGAGGAGCAGCTCATGGCGCGACTTCACGGACTCGAAGAGACGCTCGCGCAGCACCTTGACGTACAGCACCCTCGGCGGTGAGGTCACCGTGCACTTCAGCACCGCTCGACGCCGCGGCCGGTAGCCGATCATGTCGAGCCGGATCTGGTCGACGCCGACCGGCGTGGGAAAGACCCTGTACTCGTTGAGGACCGCCGCCATCTCGGTGGGGTACGCGGCACGCTCGAGGCCGGGCAGGTCCGGATCCTTCGGGTAGATCCAGACAGCAACTTCCCGGTCGCCGTCGGCGAAGATGGCCGCGCGCTCGTCCGTACGAGCCAGGCCTCCGGCGCGCGCCGACACGCCGAGCAGCTCCTTGCGGACGCCGTGCGGCCACTCGACGGACGCGACGTACGTGGCCGTGGTCGAGCGCTGCGGGTTCGCGTCGATGTGGTCGAGCGCCCAGGACTGGAGCACCCCGCCCGCATGCTGCACGGCGGTGCGCAGGAGATTCCCCACCTCGTCTCCGGTCAGGAGCTTCGAACCGTCCGGATCGCGCACAACACCTCCTCAGCACGCCTTTGTCACACGCCGGGCTCTGGTCGCGCCGAGCCTATCGGTCGCCTGCGGCGTCGACAGCACTCCCCTGCCTTGTCGCCGCGCCGTCGGCCTCCGCCACGGCTTCAACCGCGTCATCCTCGGCGGGACGGATGTTGATGCGTGCCGCCCGTCGGCCGTCCAGCTCTGTCACCGTCATGTCAAACGTCGACTCGGACCGCCCCGTGACCTGAGGCACGACGACCCGTACGGTGTCCCCGACCTCAGGCAGCGCACCATGCTGCGCGACCCAGTAGCCGGCCACCGTGTCGTACGGCCCCTCCGGGAGCTCGTACCCGGTCCGGTCCCCGAACTCCTCGAGTGTGATCAGCCCGTCGACCTCGACGGCCCCTGACATCCGCACGATGGAGACGTGGGCGACGTCGTACTCGTCCTGGATCTCGCCGACAAGCTCCTCGACCAGGTCCTCCAGCGTCACGATGCCGGCCGTACCGCCGTACTCGTCCCTCACGATCGCCAGCTGCGAGTTCGTACGGCGCATCTCGGTGAGCGCGTGGAGGATCTTGACGGTCTCGGGCAGGGAGATGACGGGACGCACGAGGCGCGACACCGGCGCGTTCCGCGTCGACGAGGTGAGATCCATGAGGTCGCGGACGTGGAGGAAGCCGAGCACTTCGTCGACGGTCTGGCCGGTGACCGGGTATCGGCTGTGCGGCGCGCCCTGTACCTCGCGGAGTGCTGCGTGCGCCGGCATCGAGCCCGCCAGGAAGTCGACCTCGGTGCGCGGCACCATCACCTCGCGCAGCGACCGCTCACCCGCATCGAACAGCTGGTCGACGATGTTGCGCTCCTCGATGCCGAGCGACTGCGAGCCGATGACGAGGGCCCGGATCTCCGCTTCGGTGACCTGCTCGCGCCCTGCGTTCGGGTCGCCTCCGAACAACCGCACGATGGCGTTGGTCGAGACACCCAGGAACCAGATCAGGGGACGTACGGCCTTGGCGATCGTGTCGACCAGGGGCGCGAGCGCCATCGCGAACGCTTCGGCGCGCTGCATAGCCAGGCGTTTGGCGGCGAGCTCGCCGAGGACGATCGCGAAGTACGAGATCGCAATGGTGACAGCGACCAGTGCCAACGGTCTCGCGATGCTCTCCGGTACGCCCCATCGGACGAACACCGGCGCGAGGAAGTCCGCCAGCGTCGCGCCGCCGAACGCCGCCGAGAGGAACCCCGACAGCGTCACGCCGATCTGTACGGCGGACAGGAACCGGTTCGGCGAGGCCGCGAGTTCTGCGACCTTCGCACCTCGCTTGCCCCGCGCCGCGAGCTGCTTGAGCTGCGACTCCCGAAGGCTGACCAGCGACATCTCCGCGGCGGCGAACACTCCCCCGATGAGGATGAAGACGAGGATCAGCAGCATGTCCTGCAGAACAGGGCTCATGCCGCACCACCACCCGTACTGTCTGGGTCAGTCACGGGTCCGAGTCTATCGGCGACTCTCGACATCAAGGCTGCGTTCCCGTCCCCACGATGCCCGGCGAAGCTGCCCTCGCGTCGCATGGACCTGGCACCACAGGGGCGCCCAGGTACAGACTTGGCCGAGAGCACCTCCATGTTCGTCACCGGAAGGACGCGATGACAACGCTGTACCTCAGCGACCTCGACGGGACGCTGCTCGGTCCAGACGAGCGGTTGTCATCGACAACATGTGACGTCGTGACCCGCTTCGTTCGCCGCGGCGGACTCTTCTCCTTCGCCACGGCCAGATCGCTCATCACGGCACAGAAGGTGACCGCGGGTTTGCCGCTCGACCTGCCGGCAATCGTCTACAACGGGGTGTTCATTGTGCGGGCCGAGCCGCGGGAGGTCCTGTACGCACGTGGGTTCTCCGAGGCCGATGCCCATTACCTCCGTACAATGCTCACTCGATTAGAAGTCCGACCCATCGTGTTTTCCCTCATCGGTGGCGTCGAGAAGTTCTCGTACGATCCGGCACATGCCAGCGATGGGATGAAGTCGTTCGTGGCGGGTCGCCGCGACGACATCCGACGTAGGCCTGTGGATGATCTTGACGCGCTGTACGAGGGAGATGCCTTCTATGTGAGCTGCATCGGAGACGGCACGGAACTGGAGCCCGTACGTGACCTCTTCGCCGGAGACGATCGGTTCTCGTGCATCTACCAGCGGGACATCTACTCCGGTGCGCCGTGGTTCGAACTGATGCCCGCCGGAGCATCGAAGGCCACGGCGGCCTTACGGCTGAAGGAGCTCCTCGGATGCGACCGTCTCGTCTCGTTCGGCGACGGAGCGAACGACCAGGCCCTGTTCGCCGTATCCGACGAGTGCTACGCGGTCGAGAACGCCGTCCCTGAGCTGAGAGCCGTCGCCACAGGGGTGATCGGCAGCAACGCCGACGACGGAGTGGCCCGATGGCTTGAGGCACGACTCGACCAAACGCGGGTGAACCAGCGTTGAACGTCTGAAGTTGCGCTCACAAGGCCGCGCTCACAGGGGCCCCGGGGCTGAACGTCCGAAGTCACGCTTATGAGGGATTCCCTGGGCCTCAACAGCGCAACTTCGGACGTTGGACGACGCTCGCGCGACGCGAGCCACCTCATAGCCGTAAGTTCGGACGCTCACATCGCCTCACGGCGCACGAGCCTGGTCTGCGGGTCTCCTCCCGGCTGAGGTGACCTCGTCGGCATGGCCAGCACGCCATGTGCCGGGCACGCTGCTGTGCCAGTCTGTACGTCGTGCCTTTGAACATCTCCGTGATCGGGACCAACTATCTGGGTGCGGCTCATGCGGCGGGTATGGCCGAGTTCGGGCATCGGGTGATCGGCGTCGACATCGATGCTCGACGCGTGGACGTCCTGAACTCCGGACGTTCCACGATCTTCGAGCGGGACCTCGAGCCGATGCTCGCCCGGCACACCTCGACGGGCCGGCTCCGGTTCACCACCGACTACCGCGAGGTCGCCGACTGGGCCGACGTCCACTTCGTCGCGGTAGGGACACCGGCGAACCCCGACGGGTCGGCGGACCTCTCCCAGGTGTTCGCCGTCGCCGAGACGCTGGGCCCTCTGCTGACCAGGCCGACGGTGATCGCAGGCAAGTCGACGGTCCCCGTCGGGACGGCGATGATGCTCGAGGCACGGCTACGCGAACTCGCGCCGGTGGGCGACGGCGTCGAGGTGATGTGGAACCCCGAGTTTCTCCGTGAGGGGTACGCCGTCACCGACACGTTGCGTCCGGACCGGATCGTGCTGGGTACGCACTCTGCGGAAGCGCTCCGCACGATGCGGTACGTGTACGCGCTGCCGATCTCGGAGAACGTGCCGATCGTCGAGTGCGACATCGCGACCGCGGAGCTCATCAAGACCGCCGCGAACGCGTACCTCGCCATGAAGATCTCGTTCATCAATGCCATGGCGCAGATGTGCGAGGCGGCCGGCGGCGACGTCGTACTGCTCGCCGATGCGCTCGGCTACGACTCCCGCATCGGCCGCGAGTTCCTCAACGCCGGCCTCGGCTTCGGAGGCGGTTGCCTACCCAAGGACATCGCGGCCCTCGCGCACCGTGCTGGCGAGCTGGGTGTACCTCAGCTCACCGAGCTCATCGAGGCCGTCGAGCACATCAACTCGACGCAGCGTGACGAGATGACGAGGCTGACGATCTCGGCCCTCGGCGGCAACGCCGCCGGCAAGCGGGTGGCCGTGCTGGGTGCGACGTTCAAGCCCGGTACGGACGACACCCGCAACTCGCCGTCGCTCACGGTCGCGGCCGCCCTGGCGAAGGCGGGCGCCGAGGTTCGCGTGTACGACCCGCAGGCGCACATCCACCAACCCGGCGTCACACAGCACCCGAGCGTGCTCGACGCGCTCGCGGACGCGGACATCGTGCTGCACCTCACGGAGTGGCCCGAGTTCCGCCAGCTCGACCCGATGGCCCTCGACGGCGTCGTACGGTCGAAGGTGCTCATAGACGGCCGCCTCAAGCTGCACCGACCCACGTGGCAGCGCGCGGGATGGAAGGTCATCCAGCTGGGGCGCGCCTCGACCTGGTGACGCCGCGCCGCGCCCGACGCGGACGACGGGGCTGGTGCGTACAGCTCGTACGGCTCAGGACAGGGCAGCCTTGAGGTTCTCGTCGATCGCCGCGAGGAACTCCTCGGTGGTGAGCCATGCCTGGTCGGGGCCGACCAGGAGCGCGAGGTCCTTGGTCATCTTCCCCGACTCGACGGTCTCGATGCAGATCCGCTCGAGCGTCTCGGCGAAGGCCGTGACGTCGGGTGTGTTGTCGAGGGCGCCGCGGTGCTTGAGGCCGCCGGTCCAGGCGTAGATCGAGGCGATCGGATTCGTCGAGGTCGGCTTGCCCTGCTGGTGCATCCGGTAGTGACGGGTCACTGTGCCGTGCGCGGCCTCGGCCTCGACGGTCTTGCCGTCCGGCGTCATGAGGACGCTGGTCATGAGGCCGAGCGAGCCGAAACCCTGCGCGACGGTGTCCGACTGGACGTCGCCGTCGTAGTTCTTGCAGGCCCACACGTAGCCGCCCGGCCACTTCATCGCCGAGGCGACCATGTCGTCGATGAGACGGTGCTCGTACGTGAGGCCGCGGGCCTCGAACTCGGTCTGGAAGTCCTTCTCGTACACAGCCTGGAAGATGTCCTTGAACGCACCGTCGTACGCCTTGAGGATCGTGTTCTTCGTCGACAGGTAGACCGGGTAGTTGCGCAGCAGGCCGTAGTTGAGCGAGGCGTAGGCGAAGTCCTCGATGGACTTGTTGAAGTTGTACATGCCCATTGCGACACCGCCGTCGGGTCCGAACTTGGCGACCTCGAACTCCATGGGCGCGGAGCCGTCCTCAGGCGTGTACGTGATCGTGACGACGCCGGCGCCGGGCACCTTGAAGTTCTGCGCCTTGTACTGGTCACCGTGAGCGTGACGGCCGATGACGATCGGCTTCGTCCACCCGGGCACGAGGCGAGGGATGTTGGAGATGATGATCGGCTCGCGGAAGATCACGCCGCCGAGGATGTTGCGGACGGTGCCGTTGGGCGACTTCCACATCTCCTTCAGGCCGAACTCCTCGACGCGGGCCTCGTCGGGCGTGATCGTCGCGCATTTCACGCCGACGCCATGCTTCTTGATGGCGTTCGCCGAGTCGATGGTCACCTGGTCGTTCGTGGCGTCGCGGTTCTCGATGCCCAGGTCGTAGTACTCAAGGTCGATGTCGAGGTACGGGTAGATCAGGCGGTCCTTGATGAAATGCCAGATGATCCGCGTCATCTCGTCGCCGTCGAGCTCGACGACCGTACCGTGCACTTTGATCTTGCCCATGGGATCTCCCTCGAGACTCGCGGCCCAACAATCTTGACGTCAAGGTATCTCAAATCTCTGACGCCTGCACCTCGATCGGCGAAGACCGCCGCGGTGCGTTGGTTGCCTATCGTCCCCTACTTCGTGACCGTTCGGAATCGCAGGCGCTGTCCCGGTCGCAACTGAGCGAGTCGATCGCACGAGGCATCGGTGAGCACGCCGACGACCGGATAGCCGCCGGTGGTCGGATGGTCCGGCCCGAAGATGACGGGTCGACCGTCCGGCGGCAGCTGGATGGAACCTCGCACCACGCCCTCGCTAGGGATTTCAGAGTTTTTGGCGCGGCTCCACTGGTGTCCCGCCAGCCGGATGCCGACGCGGTTCGAGTCCGGGGCGACGGTCCAGTCGCCGTCGAGGTTGGGGATCACGAGCCAGTCGGTACGGGGCCCGGGCAGGGCATCGAGTGTGACGAGGCCATCGGCTGGCGGCGTGAGCGGGGCGACATCGGCGCGTGGGGGCGGAGCCGCCTCGCCGAGCGGGATAACGTCGCCGGCGGCGAGCGGGCGTGGTCCGATGCCCGACAGCGTGTCCGTGGCACGTGATCCGAGGACGGGCGGTACGTCGAGGCCGCCCGCGACCGACACGTACGCCCGGATCCCCCGCGTGCAGTGCCCGAGCCTGAGCTGTTCGCCGGGCAGGAGATAGAAGGGTTCGCCGTAGCCGACGGGGCGTCCGTCGACGGTGGCCTGGACGAGCCCTCCCGTGATCACGGCACGGGTCGCGGCAGTTGCTCGTACGGTCAGGCCTCCGAGCAGCACCTCGAGCGCGGCAGCCCCGACCGCGTTGCCGACCAGTCGACGCCCGAGCTCGTACGCGCCGGTGTCGAACGCCCCCGACCTGCCCACACCCATCGCCGCGTAACCGGGCCGACCGGCATCCTGCACGAGCGTCAACGGCCCCGGCGCCACGACGACCAGCTCAGCCATGGCTCAGCTCACGAACCGTACGGTCATGCCCGGCTGAAGCAGGGCCGGAGGATCCGCGTCGACGTCGAAGAGGACCGCGTCCGTGTGGCCGATGAGCTGCCAGCCGCCCGGCGAGGAGCGCGGGTAGATGCCGGAGTAGCGGCCGGCGAGGCCGACGGCTCCCGCGGGGACACTCGGGCGTGGCTCCGCTCGGCGCGGGACCTCAAGACGCGGGTCCCCGCCGACGAGGTAGGCGAAGCCCGGGGCGAACCCTCCGAAGCCAACCCGCCACGGCGTCGCCGTGTGGGCGGACACAACCTCGGCCACGGTCAGTCCCGTGTGGGCGGCGACGGCCGCCAGATCGGGGCCGTCGTACGTGACGTGGATGTCGACGGTACGAGGGGTGGAGACGCGTGACGCCGCTGCCGAGCCCACCCCGGGGAGCGCACGGCGCACGGCCTCCAGATCGCCGGGCGCACCCACGGTCACGAGCAGCGTGTGCTCACCAGGGACGACGTCCTCGACGCCGGCCAGCATCCGTACAGGCTCAGCCAGCGCCAGGACCTCGTCGGTGTCGGCCAGCTCGACGAGTACGGCGCGCTCTCCGCTGGGCAGCAGCCTCATGCGAACGGACCGAGCCCGACTCCGGCGTCGACCAGCGCCGCACGCACCCGCCGAGCCAGCGCGACCGCTCCAGGCGTGTCCGAGTGGAGGCAGATCGAGTCGGCGACAACCGGTACGAGGGTGCCGTCCACGGCCAGTACGGTTCCAGCGGTCACCATCCCGACCACCCGCTCGGCGACCGCGTCCGCGTCGTCGACGATCGCGCCGGACTCGCCGCGCGGTACGAGCGAGCCGTCCGCTCGGTAGGCGCGGTCGGCGAAGACCTCGGCAGCCGTCGCCAGCCCCAGCTCCGCAGCAGCTTTGAGCAGCTCCGACCCGGCCGGCCCCAGGACCGCCAGCGGCGCCACTTCGACGACACCGAGAACGAATGCCCTCGCCAGCGTGGAATCGCGCGACACGTCGTGGTACAGCGCACCGTGCGGCTTCACGTACGCCAGCCTCGTGCCAGCCGCGCGGCAGCACGCATCGAGCGCGCCCAGCTGGTACACGGTCGCCGCGACCAGCTCCTCAGCCGACAGCTCCAGGTGGCGCCGCCCGAAGCCGACGAGATCGGGGTACGAGGGGTGGGCCCCAACGGTCACGCCCCGGGAGGCTGCAGCCCGGCAGGTCCGCAGCATCGTCGCCGGATCGCCCGCGTGGAACCCGCACGCTACGTTGGCGCTGGTGACGACGTCGAGCAGCGCCTCGTCGTCGCCCATGCTCCACGACCCGTACGACTCCCCCAGGTCGGCGTTGAGGTCGACAGTCACGAGACCCCGTCCACGATCACGTCGGCGCGAGACTCCGGGTGCTGCGCCGCGACGTACGCGGCCTCCTGCGGCATCCAGTTCGTCGACCAGCACTCCCACCGGGCGCCACCTTCGCGCTCCTGGGCGCGTGCGATCCGTACGTCCTCGTCCACGCTCACCCAGACCCGTACGTCCCAAGGCACCTCGACGGCCTCGTCGGTCACGTGGATCCCCTCGACGATCACGGGCGCGCGGGTCACAGCGATCTGCTCGCCGGGCTCCTGGCTCGTCCAGTGCCAGCGGCGGTAGGTCGCCACCCCGTCGGTACGCACCGGCCCATACACCTCAAGGATGAAGCGTTCGTGCTCCCACAAGGGACGACCCGGCCGCGACATGTCGTCGCCGTGGACGACATCACCGCCGAGCGCGTGCGCCAGCCGGTCCGCGAACGTGGTCTTCCCCGCGCAGCTCAGCCCGTCGATACCGACAAACGCCGGCCGGCCGGCCGGTACGCGCTCGTCCAGCAGTCGACGGATCGTCTCGATCGGATCGGGGCTCATGCGGCCATTATCGACGCCGCGCCGAACGACGCCCTCCGGCGATCAGAACGCGCGCACCGGATCGCCCCACGTCGCCAGCACGAGCGGACGGACCAGCGACGCCAGGTACAGCGAGCCGGTCACGACCAGGTCGCGCTCCGGACGGGCCTGCAGCAACGACAGGCCCTCGGCGGGAGTGCGTACAGCCTCGGCGCTGATCCCCAGCGCACGCGCCTGCTCGACGACGACCTCGGCGGCGAACGAGCGCTTCACCTTGTCGCCGTCGCCGAGGGCGTACTCGGGGACGATCAGGTGGCTGACCAGCGGAGCCAGGAGGGACAGCGTCGCGGCCAGCTTCGTATCCGGAGCCTGCAGCAACGTCACCATCGCGGCGATCGAGGTCACCTGGTCGTCGCGCAGCGCCTCCACCAGCGCGGCGACCTTCTGGGGGTTGTGAGCACCGTCGAGAACGAGACGGCGACCGGTCGCCGCGAACCGCTCGTACCGAGCCGGCGGTGTCTCGGTGACCCTGACGTCGGCCATCGCGAAGCCGTCTCGCCTGGCCAGCACCTCGACGGTCGCGCTCGCCAGAGCGAGATTGCGCTCCTGATAGTGCGCGCCGGGGTCATGAGCCGCGACGATCACGTGTCCGCCCACCTCGCGCGCCCGGTCGCGCACCACGTCCAGCACGACCTCGTCCTGGTCGACCACGACGACCGTGTTGCCCTCGCCGACGATGCCCGCCTTGTGCGTGGCGATGGCGTCGACCGAGTTGCCCAGCAGCTCGGTGTGGTCGAGGCCGACCGCCGACACGACACAGACCTTGTCGGGTGACTGGAGCGCGTTCGTGGCGTCGCGCGTACCGCCGATGCCGACCTCGACGATCGCGTACTCGACGTTCTCCTGCGCGAACACCCACAACGCGAGGCCGACACCGAGCTCGAAGTACGTGAGCTCCCGGTCCAGCGAGGCGGCCAGTGGGAGGAAGTCGTTGACGTACGCGACGAAGCGGGCCTCAGGGACGGGGACGCCGGCGACCTGTACGCGTTCGTTCACGGCCACGACGTGAGGCGAGACCGTCAGACCTGTACGGAAGCCGGCCGCCTCGAGCAGGCCTCGGATGAGGTACGCGGTCGAGGTCTTCCCCGACGTACCGGCCACGTGGATGATCCGATAGCTGCGCTCCGGGTTCCCGAGATGGTCCAGAAGAGCGCGCAGCGTGTCCACGGAGCTGTGGCCTCGGGTGCGCCGGCCGGAGAAGTGCAGCAGGGCGTCCAGGGCCGAGTCGAGGTCGGAGACCATGCGCGCCCCTCTCACCAGTGCCCTCGGGAGCGCCGACCCCCTCGGCGCGGCGCTACCCTACCCCGGTGACCGCGTCCGAGCCCCACTGGGTGATCACGCTCCGCTGCGCGGATCGTCCTGGCATCGTCCACGCCGTGAGCGGGGCGATCGTTGCCGCTGGCGGCAACATCACCGAGTCGATGCAGTTCTACTCCTCCGACACCGAGACGTTCTTCATGCGCATCCAGGTGGCGCTCGCGGTGCGGGTCGACCTGGAAGCCGAGCTCGAGTCCGTACGTGACCTGCTCGATGCCCAGATCGAGGTCGACGAGGTCGGGCGACCCCTGCGCACGCTCGTACTCGTCTCGAAGGCAGGACACGTCCTCAACGACCTGCTCTTCCGCCACCGCAGCGGCACCTTGGGAGTCGACATCCCGCTGATCCTCGGCAACCACGACGAGCTCGGCCCGCTCGCCGCGTTCTACGGCATCCCGTTCGAGCACCATGAGGTGACGCCCGGGACGAAGCACCTGCTCGAACAGCGGATCCGGGAGGCCTGCGAGCAGTACGACATCGAGCTGGTCGTCCTCGCCCGGTACATGCAGATCCTGTCGCCGGAGCTCTGCGCCTACCTCGCTGGTCGCGCCATCAACATCCACCACTCGTTCCTGCCCGGGTTCAAGGGCGCCAACCCGTACCGGCAGGCGCATGCCCGCGGCGTGAAGCTCATCGGTGCGACGGCACATTTCGTCACGACCGAGCTCGACGAGGGCCCGATCATCGAGCAGAACGTCACGCGCGTGAGCCACTCCCGTTCCGTATCCGAACTTGTCGAACTGGGACAAGACATCGAGTCAGGCACCCTCGTCAGCGCCGTGAAGCTTTTCGCCCAGCATCGGGTACTGCTCGACGGCAGCCGCACGATCATCTTCGACTGAGGGGCACGAGCCACCCGGGGTCGCACGCCCAAGGGAATCTCGTCAGGCCACGCCGGTGGGGCGGTGGAGCGCAGACATGTCCTCGTCCGCCCACGAGACGAGGTTCCAGCCGTCGCGGTCACCCTCGATCACGACGTAGTCGGTGTTGTCGAGTCTCCAGTGGCGCGCATCACCGGCCGTGGTGTTCGCGCACACGAACGGGATCCAGACGCGGAGCGCCGCGCCATGGCTGACGAGCGCGGCGACCTCGACGCCCGTGTCCGCGATCTCGTCGATCGCAGCCTCGAAGCGCTCCTGGAACTCGGGCCAGTTCTCGCCCTCGGGGAGCTTGCTCTCGGGCGCGGTGTGCCACGTGTCGAGGACCGACACGTACGGGACCCAGTCCTCGCTCATGTCGTGCTCGCCGGCGAAGATCTCCCGGAGCCCGGGGTGCTCCGTCACGACCAGACCCTTCGACGCTGCGAGCGGCTCAGCCGTCTGGCGCGCGCGGGTCAGGTCGGAGCTGTAGATGGCCGTGATGGGTTCGGCGGCGAGCCGATCGACGAGGGTGGCTGCCTGCTGGAGCCCCGCCTCGGTCAGCGGCGCACCGGGATGGCCGGTGTCGAGGAGGTGGTCGAGGTTGGACTGGGTCTGCCCGTGGCGAATGAGGATGAGCCGCACGCTCCGACCTTACGACAGTCCCACAGGCCCCCCGGTGTCGCCCCACATCGACCCCGCACCGCCCGTACGCACGCCGGTCGGTTTCACAAGGGATGTGGTCATTTCGTCACATCCCGTGGCAAATCTGCCTAGGGATGTGACAAGTTCCCTATTTCCCTTGTGAAACCGACACGAGCAGCACCGAGCCTCCCCAGCGGGTACAGGTCAGCCCGTACATCTCCCTGAAAGGTGCTTGCCACTCCTGTTCCGGTGCTCGGCTGCTAACGTGAGGAAGTCCCTGCGAGAGGAGTTCACCCACCGTGTCCAAGAGCCCCGTGAAGGTCGCCGTCACCGGCGCCGCCGGCCAGATCTGCTACAGCCTGTTGTTCCGCATCGCGAGCGGAGCGCTGCTGGGCCCCGACCAGCCCGTCGAGCTGCGACTGCTCGAAATCACCCCGGCCCTCAAGGCCCTAGAAGGCGTTGTCATGGAACTCGACGACTGTGCCTTCCCCCTGCTCAGCAAGGTCGAGATCGGCGATGACGCCAACACGGTGCTCGACGGCGTCAACGTCGCGCTGCTCGTCGGCGCCCGTCCCCGTACGGCCGGCATGGAGCGGGGCGATCTCCTCAGCGCCAACGGCGCGATCTTCACCGCCCAGGGCAAGGCGCTCAACTCCCATGCGGCCGATGACATCCACGTGCTGGTGACCGGCAACCCGGCGAACACCAACGCGCTGATCGCCATGAGCAACGCGCCCGACATCCCCAAGGAGCGCTTCAACGCGCTGACCCGCCTCGACCACAACCGCGCGACCGCTCAGCTGGCCGCCAAGCTCGGCGTATCGGTGACGGCGATCAAGAACATCGCGATCTGGGGCAATCACAGCGCGACCCAGTACCCGGACATCTTCCACGCGAGCGTCAACGGCCAGAACGCTGCCGCGGCCGTGAACGATCAGGCCTGGATCGAGAACGACTTCATCCCGACCGTCGCCAAGCGCGGCGCTGCCATCATCGCGGCCCGCGGCTCGTCGTCGGCCGCCTCGGCCGCCAACGCGACCGTCGAGCACATGCACGACTGGCTGCTCGGCACCCCCGCGGACAGCTGGGTCTCGCAGGCCGTCCCGTCCGACGGCTCGTACGGAGTCCCCGAGGGCATCATCTCGTCGTTCCCGGTGCGCACGAAGGACGGTGCGTACGAGATCGTCCAGGGTCTGGAGATCGACGACTTCTCGCGTTCCAAGATCGACGCCTCCGTCGCCGAGCTCCTCGACGAGAAGAACGCGGTTACCGAGCTCGGGCTCATCTGATCCGATTCACCCGCGTTGGCCCGGCCCCGTGCCGGGCCATCGCTGTGTCAGGGAACGGTGACCACCCGCGCGGCCGGCACCCAGAACGCGAGCACCGTGATGCCGACTCCCATCACCAGCATGGCGATGACGTCGAGCCACCGCGCGCGTACGACCAGTAGCCCGGCCTTGTCTCCGAGCCACCACCGCAGACCGGCGCCGACGAGAAGCCCGAACCCCATGATCGCGCTACCCCGGCGCCAGTGGCCTGTCGGCAGCATTGCGTACATCGCACCGACGCCGAAGATCGCCACCGTCACGAACCACGCCCACTGACGGCGCACCATACCGAGCACCCCTCGGTGCTCGGTCAGCGGTGAGCGTGCTCTGTGGTCGACCACGTCAGTGCGCGAAATGCCTTGTGCCGGTGAAGTACAACGCGATCCCCGCCGCCGCGCAGGCTGCGATCGTCTCGTCGTCGTGGATCGAGCCCCCGGGCTCGACGATGGCCTTCACACCCGCAGCGATGAGGATGCCGGCCCCGTCCGCGAACGGGAAGTAAGCGTCGGAGGCCGCCACCGCGCCAGCCGCACGGTCACCCGCGCGTTCAACGGCCAGCTTGCACGAGTCGACCCTGTTGACCTGCCCCATGCCGACGCCGACGGACGCACCGCCGGAGGCGAGCAGGATGGCGTTCGACTTCACCGCACGGCAGGCGCGCCAGGCGAAGGCGAGGTCGGCGAGGGTCTCCGCGTCGACCGCCTCGCCGGCGATGAGCTGCCACGAGGTGGGGTCGTCGCCGGGAGCGTCGACCCGGTCGGGCTGCTGCAGCAGCAGGCCACCGCTCACGGGACGCAGCTCCACAGCCCCAGCCGTGTACGGCTCGGCGACGAGCAGCCGCAGGTTCTTCTTCTTGCCGAGGATCTTGAGCGCCGCATCGTCGTAGCCCGGTGCGATGACGACCTCCGTGAACACCGGCGCCACCTGCTTGGCCATCTCGACCGTCACCGTGCGGTTCGTGGCGATCACGCCGCCGTAGGCCGACACCGGGTCGCACGCGTGCGCCTTGCGGTGGGCCTCGGCGATGTCGGCGCCGACCGCGATGCCGCACGGGTTGGCGTGCTTGATGATCGCGACAGCCGGCTCGTCGAAGTCGTACGCAGCCCGGTACGCGGCGTCTCCGTCGGTGTAGTTGTTGTACGACATCTCCTTGCCGTGGACCTGTGTCGCCTGCGCGAGACCGTGCGCGCCGGCGCCCGTGTACAGCGCGGCGGCCTGGTGCGAGTTCTCGCCGTAGCGGAGCACGCCTTCCTTGCGCCACGAAGCACCCACCCAGGACGGGAAGTTGTCGCCGCCGGAGGTGTCGACCAGCACGCTGCTCATCCAGCTGGCCACGGCGATGTCGTACGTGGCGGTGTGCTGGAACGCGATCGCGGCGAGGCCCTGTCGCTGCGCCAGCGTGTACCCGCCGGCGTCGAGTGCCTCGTACAACCCGTCGTACTGGTCGGGGGACGTCACGATCGCCACGGACGGGTGGTTCTTCGCCGCCGCACGCACCATTGACGGCCCGCCGATGTCGATCTGCTCGACGCACTCGTCGGGGGTCGCGCCGCTCGCGACGGTAGAAGCGAACGGGTACAGGTTGCTCACCACGAGGTCGAACGGCTCGATGCCGAGCTCCGCCAGCTGGGCGACGTGCGAGGGGAGGCGACGGTCGGCGAGGATGCCCGCGTGGACCTTCGGGTGGAGCGTCTTCACCCGGCCGTCGAGGCACTCGGGGAAGCCCGTGAGGTCGGCCACCTCGGTGACCTCACAGCCCGCGTCACGCAACTGCGCCGCGGTGTTGCCGGTGGAGACGACCTGCACGCCGTGGGCCGCGAAGGCCGCACCGAGATCGGCGAGACCGCTCTTGTCGTAGACGGAGACCAGCGCGCGGCGGATCGGGATGAGGTCGGTCATAGTGTCCTCTCGGTGGCGAAGCGGGCGATGGCGTCGACGAGCATGCGGCGCTCCTTCGACTTGATGCGTTCATGAAGCGTGTCCTCGGTGTCCCCAGGCTCGACCGCGACAGGCTCCTGGGCGATGATCCGGCCCGTGTCGATGCCGGCATCGACCACGAAGACCGTACAACCCGTGACCTTCACCCCGTACGCGAGCGTGTCACGCACCGCATGAGCGCCTGGGAATGACGGCAGCAGCGCCGGGTGGGTGTTGATGAACCGGTCGCCGAAACGGGCGAGGAACGCCTCGCCAACGAGCTTCATGAAACCGGCGGATACGACGAGATCGGGGCTGTACGAGTCGACGAGGTCGGCCAGTGCCGCGTCCCAGGCGCCTCGGTCGTCGCCCTTGCGCAGCGGGTGCACGAACATCGGTACGTGTGCGGCCCGCGCCCGCTCGAGCCCGTACGCGCCGGCCTTGTCCGAGCCGACGGCCACGACCTCGGCGTCCAGCGTTCCGGCTGCAACGGCGTCGAGGACGGACTGGAGAAGCGTGCCCGAACCGGACAGCAGGACGACCACGCGGAGGGGTCGAGGCTTCGGCACGGCCCCTACCCTACCGGCGCGGTCTCCTCGTCCGAGCCGGCGCCCGCCACCACGTGGGTGTCGTCGTTGCCGGTGTCGGGGTCATCGTCCGCCGCGATCCAGTCCTGCCCGCGGCGTCGTGACACCAGCCCGATGACGAGCCCGCCGGCCATCCCGGAGATGCCGAGCAGTGAGCAGGCCATGACGAACAGCTCGAAGGGCCGCGGGCCCATCCCGACGAGGCGTCCTACGCCGAGATCGCCGCGCGACACCACAGCCGCGACCGTCACGGCCGCACCGGCGACGACGCCGGCCAGACCGCCGATGAGCGAGGTCTCGTCGAAGCGCGCGCGACGGCGTGGGGCGACGGCCGTCCATGCCGCCAAGACCCCTGCGACCACCCCGACGAGCAACCACGCGACCATGACCCACCGGCCGCTGGGTTCGACGGGTACGGCGCCGAAGACAGGTACCGCGGGGAGCAGGCCCAGCTGCGTCACGGTCGGCGAGATGACCGAGCCGTCGCCCAAGCTGATGCCGGCGCCGATCACCCAGGAGACGGCCCAGAGCACGAGGTTCGGGAGGTACGCGAGCTCGCCGAGCACGAGGACGAATCCGCCCACCGGATCGGCACCCAGGGAGGTCGAGAGCTCGGCGATCCGCCCCCGTCCCTGATACAGGGCGGTCATCAGCGCCATGCTCCCACCGAGCACGACGGTCGCCACCCCCGCTGCGGCCGCCATCGGCACCCGCTTGGCCCAGAGGGGCCAGGTCCGCATCGCGTCCCACCCGACGACCCTGGACATGCTGACCAGGCTCGACACCCCCGCGAGGATCGCGGCACCGAGGAGCGCCTTCGCCACCTGCGCCGGCGTGGAGAACAGGAACGCGACGCTGCCGACAGTCAGCACGTACGTCCCGGTGAACGACAGCACGAGCCGTGGGAGGAGCCGTTGACGGATCTCCAGCGGCAGGTCGTCCGACTCGTGCGCGAGGACGGCCTGTCGCGCGGCGACGCCGGCCAGACCCGACGCGATGAGGATCAGGAGGGCTGTCAGCCCCAACGGCATGAGCGTGATCGTCGTCGCACCGATCACCGCGCCTGCCCCGTGTCCGAGCAGCCAGAGCTCCGTCGCCAGCTTGAGCCCGCTCGTGATCGCCCGCGGCGGTCCCGTGAGCGAGGCCACCACGACGGGCGCCGCGACGATGATCCACCCTGCCGCTGCAGCCCCGACCGCGGCCAGCACGACGGCCAATGGCCATGGCAGGGCGGGCGCGCGTACCTCGGCGAGGTCACGGTGGGTACCAATGCCACGCACCTCAAGACCGCGCTTCCTGCCGCGCGAAGACGTCTGACGAGACCTGGCCATCGCATCATCCTCGCGTCGACTCGAGGCTCCTGGCAGATGGACACGCTGTGGCCCGGTAAAGTTACGGGGTCAGAGGACGACGAGGGCGAACGCCGACGGGGGAGGTGTCATGGCCGACGAGGATGGCACGCGCGCTAGGCGCGCCGCTGAGATCGCCGACGATGGCGCTGGGATCGCCGAGGGTGCCGGTCCGTCGAGGCCGAAGCGCGTCATGACCCCTGACTGGGAGGACTGGGACGCATCCTCCGGTGCCACCCCCGAGACAGAGGAAGCCGCCCCCGCACGGGGA
>Ga0182021_10001293_pt1 | contig 28442 bp, 23 predicted proteins | sample 612E3MmetaG_FD_120493 | JGI IMG/M metagenome (GOLD analysis project Ga0182021, IMG submission 120493) | Permafrost microbial communities from Stordalen Mire, Sweden - 612E3M metaG (Illumina Assembly) | ecosystem: Environmental > Terrestrial > Soil > Wetlands > Permafrost | place: Sweden...
GCAGGCCGATGACGATGGGGATCAGCAAAAGCAGGGCCCCGAGCATATAGGTGAAAAGGGAATCGCACCACCAAAAGACGACACCCGCCGCCAGCGGACCGACCGCGCGCGCGAGCGAACCGATCGAGCGGAAGACACCCAAGACCCGGCCCTGCTGATCGCGGGGGCTGTAGAGCGAGATGAGCGCCGAGAACGCCACATTGGCAAAGCCCGACCCGATCGACACCAGCCCGAGCGAGGCATAGACCGGCAGAGTGCGGCCGGCCAGGGCGAGCCCCGCGAGGCCCGCCGCGATCGCTGCCATGCCGCCAACGGCCCCGGATTTTTCCCCGAACCGCGGCATCAAGCGGCGCACGAGCACGCCCTGGGTCAGGATCGACATGACGCCGGCGAATACGAAAATGTAGGTCAGCTGATGCTCCGTGTAGAGCAGACGCTGCGTGACGAGGAAGCTGACCGTCATCTCGTAGCCGGCGAACACGAGCATGAGCAGGAAGAAAACGAGGTTGGCCCGGCGGACGGAGGCGTCGCGAATGGAGAGCAGGACGCGGAACGGATGGAGCGTGCGCTCGGCGCCGGGCTCGCTGCGGTGTTCCGGCAGCAGGGTTTCGCGGAAACGCAGGCTGATCCAGACCAGGTTGAGCAGCGAAAACGCCATCGCGACGAGGGCCACCGCAGAAAAGGGATTGAGGCCGAGGCGTGCCCAGCGCGGGCCGGGCTCGACCGCCCCGATGATGCCGCCGATGGCGGGGCCGGTGATGAACCCGAGCCCGAACGCCACCCCGATCAGGCCCATGCCCTTGGCGCGATTTTCGCGCGTGGTGACGTCGGCTACCGCCGCGGTCGCCACGGACAAATTGCCGCTCATCGCCCCGCCGATCAGGCGTGAGACGATGAACAGCCAGAACGACCCACTGAACGCCCAAAGCAGGTAGCTGAAGGCATTGCCGGCCACGGTCATCAGCAGCACGGGACGCCGGCCGGCGCGATCGGAGTGGGCGCCCCAGACCGGCGCGAAGAGAAATTGCAGCAGGGAATACGCCGAGCCCAGCACCCCGCCGACCAGGGCGGCCACCAGCAACGGATTGTGGGCGGAAGGCGGCGCCAGCGATTCAACGCGCCCCAGCAGCCAGCCGAGCACCCCCGCATGCCCCTCCTTGTCCAGATAGTACGTCAGCAGGCGCGGAATGAGCGGGAACGAAATGGAGAAACCGATCAGATCGATGTACAGCGTCAGGAAGATGACGCCGAGCGAAAGCGGTTTCGGTGGAGAAGGCTGCGGCTGGGCGGAGGCGGTGGCGGCGGTCACGAGAAAGGGGAAACGCTACTGGTGGGAGGGCCGGGTGCAATCGAAGTTTCGTGGCCGCCCCGGAAACGGAGCCGGGCGCAGCCCGGATCGGTCACGGCTACAATGGAGGCTTCGACCATGATTCGACTGGGAGCCGCGGCGCCCCCGCCGCAGATTCCCAAGGAAACGCGACGAAAGCGTCGCGTCCCCATTGAATCAGCGGGCTAGGCGTGCGGTTCCCGCCATTCGAGGTGGAAACGATGGAGCGATCGGTGCACGACCGGCGCCAGCAGCACGCCCACGGTGGTCAGGAAGGCGACGCCGCTGAACAGCGCATAAAAGCCGGCGAATAGTTTGCCGCCCGCGGTTTGGGGCGACGCCAGCGGTCCCATGCCCGAAAGGATCATGGACGCATTGGTGAACGCATCGATCCAGGGCAGACTCTCGAACGCGTGATATCCCCACATCCCGATTCCGAGAGAAACGCCGGCCATGCCAAGGGCGGCGAGAGCGTGGCGGAAAAGACGCTTGGAATATTCGCGCCGCGGCAGGAGTGCGTCCGTGCGATGCTCAAACATGCACGCGGTTATGCCGGCTCCGCCGGTGCTGGGCAAGCGGAGAGGCGGAGGAGGCTGAGGCTCCAACCGGGCGTGGGCCTCAGACCCATTCAGAGCACTTCGTTGCCCGAGGGCAGTTGGTTTCCTGGCACGACCTTTTGCACCAAGGCCAGGAGCGTCGGCGCGTCGAATGGCTTGGGGAGGAAACTCACGGAGACGGGCCCGCCGGCTACGGCCTGCGCCGGCGGTTCGGGGTATCCGCTCATGAGAATCACCGGAAGATCGTTCCGGATCGCGCCGATCTTCCGCAGGGCTTTGGCCCCGTCCAGATCCGGCAATACCACGTCGAGCATCACCAGACGAATCTCGTCGAGGTGCCGCCGCAGCAATTCCAGTCCCCGGGTTCCGCTGGTGGCCTCGATCACCTGGAGGCCGAAAACTTCGAGCACCTTCCGGGCGACAGATCGCACGGTGTCTTCGTCATCGATGATCAGGACGGTGCCTCGGCCGCGCCAGGGAGTCAGGGAATCCGCGTCGATCGACTCGCGCGATTGGCCGGCGGGGAGGTAGAAGGCGAAGGTCGAACCCGCACCCGGCCGGTTGGCCACGTGGAGGGCACCCCGGTGCCCGCGCACGACGCCGAGCGCGGCGGCCAGACCCATTCCGCGCGGCGCGACCCTGGTAGGAACGAACGGCTCGAATATCCGCGCCAGGGTCTCGGTGTCCAACTCACCACCGTCGGCGTCAATTTGGAGGGACACGAATCGTTCGGCCGGAAACTCGGGCGCCAAGGCAAAGGCGGCGAAGGTGTCAGGCTGCTTTTCGATGGCACCCGTGGTCAGCGTGATTCGACCGGGCTGGCCGCCGATGGCTTTGGCCGCGGCTTGAATGAGGTCCACGACCACCCGCCGGATCTGGACCGCATCCGCCACCAGGGGAGGCAGATCTTCCGCGAGCGCCAGAACGACCGACGCCTGCGCGCCAAGCGACGGCTGCAGCAGGGCCGTCACATCGCGCACGAGTCCGTTGAGATCGATCGTTTCGCTCGTGAAACGCCCCTTGCCGGAGTAGGCCAGCAGTTGCTGACACAGGCTGACGGCCCCTTGTGCGGCCGTTTCAATCTGGTCCAATCGTTCTCCGGCGGGCACGCCCTCCCGCAGATCGAGGCGCGCGAGGCTGGTGTGACCCAGGATCCCGGTGAGCAGGTTGTTGAAATCATGGGCGGCGCCTCCGGCGAGCCGGCCGAGGCCTTCCAGTCGCTGGGCGTCGAGCAACCGGCGTTCCGCGCGCAGGCGGCCCGCCTCGGCCTCCTTCTGAGCGGTGAGGTCGACGATCAGGCCTTCGAGGAAGGCCGGCGCACCGCGTTGGTCGCGCACCGCGTGGGCGCGCGACCAGAGCCACCGCGTGGTCTCGTCGCGGGCGGAGAGACGGAAAACGCACTCGCCGTATTCTGGCTCCGCGGCCAGGCGCGCCAACCAGGATTTGAACCCGGCGCGATCCTCGGGATGCATCCGGGCGGCAAACGCCACGGCGCCGGAGGTGAATTCCTCGGCATCATAACCGGTTAGCTCCCGGGTTTGTCCGGCCAGTTGGACGGGCGTCAGGTGGTCGTCGAGCCGGCAGCGGAAAACGATCCCGGGAAGATGGCTGAGCAGCGCGTCACGCTCACGCGCGCTTTCCTGCAACTCCGCCGTCCGTTTCTGCACCAAGTCCTCTAGTTGCGCCGTTCGGCGCGCGATCTGGGCCCGCCAGAGGGCGGACAGCGCCAAAGTGATCAGGCCCGCGCCCAAGCCGGCGCCCAGGAGCAGGAGCGAAGTCATCACGGTCATCGACAGGATCATCGATCGCCACGCTAGGTGGTCGTGGAAAATCGGCAAACGGATTAAGGATGATCCGCCCTGCGACCTCTCCGCAGGGGTCCGACTCAGAATGCATAGGGCAGCGGGAAGCGCGCGGTCAGCGCGAGGACGCGCTGCTTTGTCTCGGCGATGACCGCATCCTGCTGCTCGGTGCCGAGGGCGCGCAGGACGGCGTCGATGCAGGCGGCGATCTCTTCCATCTCCGCCTCGATCATCCCGCGCGTGGTCACCGCCGGGGTGCCCAGGCGCAGGCCCGAGGCCTGAAACGGCGAACGCGTCTCGAACGGCACGGTGTTCTTGTTGCAGGTGATGTTGGCGAGATCGAGCGCTTCCTGCGCCTTTTTGGCGGTGAGTTCGGGCAGGGTGGGGCGCAGATCGACGAGGAACAGGTGGTTGTCGGTGCCCCCGGACACGAGCGTGTAGCCGCGCGCGGTCATCGCCGCGGCGAGCGCTTGCGCGTTGCGGATGATCCCGGCGGCATAGTCCTTGAACTCCGGTTTGAGGCATTCGCCGAAACACACGGCTTTGGCCGCGATGATGTGCATGAGCGGGCCGCCCTGGCCGCCCGGGAAGACCGCGGAGTCGATGGCCTTGGCGTGGACCGCCCGGCAGAGGATGAGGCCACCGCGTGGGCCGCGCAGCGTCTTGTGCGTGGTCGTCGTGACAAAATCGGCGTGCGGCACCGGCGACGGGTGGAGGTCGGCCGCAACCAGCCCGGCGATGTGAGCGATGTCGGCGAACAGGTACGCGCCGCAGCCGCGGGCGATCTCCCCCATGCGGGCGAAGTCGATGATGCGCGAATAGGCGCTGGCGCCGACCGTGATCATCTTCGGACGCTCGCGCTGCGCCACCTCGGCGAGCTGGTCGTAGTCGATCCGCTGGTTGTCCTGGCGCACGCCGTAGGCCACCACTTGGTAGAGCTTGCCGGAGAAGTTGGCAGGGTTGCCGTGGGTGAGGTGGCCGCCGTGGCTGAGGTTCATCGCCAGGATCTTGTCGCCCGGCTGCAGCACCGACGTGTACACTGCGAAGTTGGCCTGGGACCCGGAATGCGGCTGGACGTTGGCATGTTCGGCGCCGAAGAGGCGTTTCGCCCGCTCGATCGCCAGCACCTCGACCTTGTCGACCTCTTCGCAGCCGCCGTACCAGCGTTTGCCGGGATAACCTTCGGCGTACTTGTTGGTCATCACGCAACCGGTGGCCTCCAGCACGGCCGGATAGGTGAAGTTCTCCGAGGCGATCAGTTCGATGTGGCTTTGCTGGCGGGCGAGCTCGCCGGCAATGGCCGCATACACCTCGGGATCGAGCTGGCGGAGCGGAGTGGCGTTGAGGGTCATGATTGAAAAAAGGAGGGAGCGCGGATGGGCGGCAGGCCGGTCAGGGTGCCGGCACGAGTGTCTTGAGCAGGTTGACGACGCTGGGCACCGCCTCGACGAGGTTGTCCCGGCACGTTTCGTAGACGCTAAGCGGGCCGCCGTAGGGATCGTCGACCTCGGGGTCGACGGGCGGCGGCATGAACTGGCGGAAAAGGTAGAGGTGTTGCGGCACGCGGGTGAACTGCAGCTGGATCATCGCCCGGTGGGATTCTGTCATGCACAGGACGACCAGCGCGCCGTCGAGGAGGGCCTGGGTCACCGGCTGGCTGGCGTGCCGCGACAGATCGATGCCGACCTTTTTCATCGCGGTCACGGCATGGTCGGAGGCCCGGTCGCCACGGCGGGCCGCGATGCCGGCGGAGACTACGGACAGCGATCGAAGTGGTTCATTTTGGCCGCCGAGAAAATGCTGGACCAAGCCGGCCGCCATGGGGCTGCGGCAGATGTTCGCCGTGCAGACGATCAAGATGTGGCCGGGGCCGGGCATGCGGGAAAAGGCTGAATAAGCAGGCGGTCCCGGAGCTTGTCGAGGGCAGAAAACCCGGCCGCCGTCACGGATTCAACTACGCGGGAGTTTGCCGAGCGCAAGCAGGGCGCGATGAATCTCGACCGCGCGCTGTAGGACGAGATCGAGCGGCGGCGCCGCGGCGGCAGTCGCGGACGGAGCGGCGTGCGGCGCCGGAGCAGGAGTCGAGACCGGAGCGGAGGGGGAGGGTGTCGCCGGAGGCACGGCCGGCGTTGTTGGGAGCGCCGGTGGCGCGCCGGATGACTCCGCTGAACCACTCGAAACCGGCGGCGCCGGGGTCTCCGCCGCGTCATTGTCCGGATTCCGTCCGTGTTCGCGAGCGAGTTCGGCCTCGTCGAAGCGCCGCTTGGTGCTCTTTTCGCTGATGAGCGACTCGATGGAGGTGCCGGACTCCAGCGCGTCGAAGGCGCGGCGGTCGTCCTCGGCCTTGACCGCGAGGGCGATGTCTGGCGTGAGCCCAGGCACGGCTAGGCCGACGATGATGAGTGCCGGGGCGCGTTGGCGCAGGGCGGCCAGCAGCGCGGCCGGTGGGGCCGGACCCGTCAGCACAAAAAGTGGCGCTATCCGTGGGCGGACCGCCAAGGCCGCCGCGAAACCGGGCGGCGGGTCGCCCACCGGATACCGCAGATCGACGATCAAAGCCGGCGCCTCCCAGGCCGCCGGCAGCGTCGCCGCGTCCTCGGGCAGGCGATGCAACCGCACGTAGCTCAGCTTCTGCCCGAGATCCAACGGCACGGCCGCTGGGAGGTGGGTAGGCACAAGCGGAAGACCACAGAGAAAAACCAGCCAGAGCCTCGCTGCGAAATGGAGCCGACGGTTCATACTCGATTCAACTGCCGGGCGCCAATATCACGGCGGAAGTACTTGGAGGCAAAATCAAGCTGGTCGCACGCGGCATAGGCGCGGTCGGCGGCGGCGCGCAGCGTCGGCGCGCTTGCGCAAACGCCCAGGACGCGGCCGCCCGCCGAAATGATCTGTTTTTGGGCGTTGAGCGCGGTGCCGGCATGTACGAACCAGGTGTCCGGCGGAAGCGTGGTTGGCAGGTTGATGACTTCACCCTTCGGGTAACTCCCGGGGTAGCCGCGCGCCGCCACGACCACGCAGATGGCCGGGTCGGGGTTGATCCGCACTGGGACGTCCGGCAGCGTGCCTTGGGTGGCGGCCCACATCAAGGCGAGCGGATCGGTCGCCAGGCGGGGCAGGATGACCTGCGTCTCAGGGTCGCCAAAACGGGTGTTGTATTCCAGCACCTGCGGGCCGTCGGCGGTCAGCATCAGGCCGATGAAGAGCGTGCCGCGAAAGTCGATGTCCTCGGCGGCGATGGCTTCGACTGAGGGGCGGCAGATCTCGCGGTCAATCCGGTCGAGGAGCGTGGGCGTGACCACGTCGGCTGGGGAATACGCTCCCATGCCGCCCGTGTTGGGGCCGGTGTCGCCGTCGCCGGCGCGTTTGTGGTCCTGCACCACCGGGAGGATGACGTAATCGCGGCCGGAGACGACGAGGTGAAGGGAGGTTTCCTCGCCGAAGAGGCAGTCTTCGATCAACACCCGGCTGCCGCTCGTGCCGAAGATGCCGCCCTCGATCATGCTGTGCACCGCGCCCTCCGCCTCGGCCTGGGTCTGCGCCACGATCACGCCCTTGCCGGCGGCCAAGCCGTCGGCCTTGACGACGATGGGCGTGAGGCGCGTCCGCAGATAGGCGACGGCGGGAGCCACCTCCGAAAACGCCGCGGCCGGCGCGGTGGGGATGTGGTATTTCAGCAGGAGTTCTTTGGAGAAGATCTTCGATGCTTCCAGGCGCGCGCCGTCGCGGGTCGGGCCGTAGGAGGGAATGCCGGCGGCGTCGAGGGCGTCGACGAGTCCGGCCGCGAGCGGCACCTCGGGACCGACGATGACGAACTCTACGTGTTCCTGCCGGGCCAGCGCGACGAGGCTGGGCACATCCCCGGCGGAGGCCGTGAAGCAGGGCGCCTCCTGGGCGATGCCACCGTTGCCGGGCGCGGCGATAACCCGTGGGCGGGCCGGGGAGGCGAGGCAGGCTTTGACGAGGGCGTGTTCGCGGCCGCCGGAGCCGACGACCAGAACGGATGCGGGAAGGGAGGAAGCCACGGGTGGCGACGAAGGTCGAAAGACGCCGGGCGAAGGTCGAATCAAAAATCCAGCCTGCGCCGACCGCGGCGGACCGCCGGGCAGGCTTCCGAGTGTTTTTCCGCGAGCACGCGGAGGCAGCGGAAGAAGGTGTGGGGCGGTATCGCCCGACCCCGCCTCCGCGCTTTTTGCCTCACGCTGCGGCAAAAAGGCCGCGCAACGGCGGGGACGATCTCAAAATCCGCTGCAACTGAAGGAGACGCCCTGCTGAAAGGGACAGACGGTAAGGATTCCCCACAGTCAGCATCTGCCTAGTTCGGCCTTTTCTCATGGCGCTGGAGGAGCTTGGGCCAGGAGGCGACCAGCTCATCCACGAGCTTTCCAAAAGCCCTCCGTTCGGTCTTCCGGCGGGCCTCATCCGCGGTGTCGCGGCTACCCCAGGAGGTGGACATCGTCGCTTCGCGCTCCGTGACCTCGTAAGCCGAGTAGACGTAACCGGTGCGGGTGTCCAGGAGGAGTGCGGAGACCGTCGTGACCGCGGTGATCTTTCGAGTCGGTGACAAACCCAGCGTGATGACCGTCAGCGGCTTGGCGGCATCGGTGTCAAAAAAGGCGGTGTCGAAGGTGTAGAGAAAAACCAAGTCGGCCTGCAGGCGGGCAGCCGCGGCACGAACCTCGCGATCTCCTTCCAGTCGCGCCGGCAGGAGCATCCGATTCAACGTCACCAGTCCGGAAACCTGCGGCAGCGCAGCGATGCGGTCGAACTGGGCCTGCTCTTCGACCTCTCTGACCGTGATCACGGAATAGCGCCCGGTGCCATATTGCCCGCCATTCTGGCGAAGGTATTCATTGCTGTAGGCCGGCGCCTGGACTCTGACGGCAGCAATGCTGGCCGGAAACGGATTGGTCGGCTTCGCGGCGAAACCTTCCTGGACGCTCGGCGGGGCAAACGCCTGTAGATCCGCTTTGGCGCCGGGCGGAATATACGTGGCACAGCCGGCCAGGGACAGCGCCAGGGCGGCGAGGATGGGCAGCGGGAGGGTGGGTTTCATCTTTTAACCTCCGGACTTTGCCTGTTCTTCTTCGAGGGTCCGGATCGCTTCGCGGAGGCGGATCATCGTTTGACGCACTTGAGCCTCTTGTTGCTGCAGTTCAAGAAGCTTTTCCTCCGCGACCTTGAGCTCGGACCGCAAGGTCTTGAGACGCTGTTGAGTCTGGTCGGTCGCGATGCGAACCGGCGCTTCCATCGCGCGGTCGGTGGTCAGCGCTGACGGCGCAGTCATCGGACCGGTTTTGCCACCGGCGAAGGCGTAGGCGCCAAGCGAAGCGGCGATCAAGAAAACGGGGATTTTGTTCATAGGAGATCTTCGTGCGGGTCTGCCTGGGTTGGTGCTGCTGCGTGGCGGCCTATCATTTTCGGCATCTTGTTGGAAGGTGGAATCGTGGGCGCGACTGAATCGGACGCGGGCGCGGGATTGGGCCGCGGGGGCGTGAAGCGATGGCGAGTCGAAGCGGAATCGCCGGCAAGCAGGCTCCTGCAGGTGAAGGCTCCGGCCAGCGACTTTGCACGCGCGGGCGACTCGCGCGCGCAAGCACGCTGCCTACAGCCGAGAACAAATCGCGAGCATCCGCCATCGCCGAGGTTTTGGCGGGACAAGGGCAGGCTTGCTACACCTACAGCACCTGGAGGGTCTTGCGGTAGAAAGCGACGACCTCGTCGGGATCGTCGGTAAACAGGACGTAGTCAGCGATCCAGGTAGGGGCGCGGCCGGTGCGGATCATCTCGCGTAACTGCTTGCGGAGGTCGCTCCAATAGCCGGCCCCGTAGAACGTATACGGCACCCGCGGACGGATGCCGAGCTTGAGGTTGCACATTTCGATGCCGATCTCCTCGAGCGTACCGACGCCACCGACATTGAAGATGCAAAAGTCGGCCACTTCGAACCACTTTTGCCGGTTGTGGCGGGAGGTGTCCTGGAAGGTGTTAAAGAAATCGACGCCGAGCTTCGGCGTTTCCGCCTCGAGTTCGAGGAAACACGCGCCGGTCAGGGCCTGGCTGCGGCGGGCCTGGTCGATGGCGACGCGCATGACGCCACCGCCGCCGCCGGTGAGAATCCCGACCTTGGGACCGATGAACTCCGTCAGTTTGCCGATCAGGCCGGTGATGCTGTCGGTCTGGGCGGATCCGATATCAATGGCGGAACCGTAGAAAGCGAGGATGGTGGATTCCTGAAAGAGCTTGCCCATTTCCTCGCGAATAAAGAACCCATGGTCCTTCTTGTAGGTGTGGAAGTAGAGGTCCTTCATCGCCTCGGTGTACCAGTACACGTCGAGGTTGATGTTGTAGTAGGTGTCGAGCCGCGCGTGGGCGTTGCCGGAGAGGAAGAAGCCGTGGGTGCGCGACGGCTGCCGGAAAATGAGGCGCTTGAGTTTGAGAGTCGGGACGCGCGAGAGGAGTTCGATGTGTTCGGGGAGGTTGGGGAAGTAGTCGAGCACGAGCGTGTCGGCGTTGTCTGGCGCGTGGTCGAGCGCTTGGATCAAGGTGCGAAAACCGCCCGGCAGCCGGTCCTCGGCGGACTGGCCCTTGAGCGCGGCGAATTCGGCTGAACTCAGGAAGACGGAATAGTTTTCCATCAACGCGCTCTGCCCCTTGACGGTGATCCGCGTGCGCGGGCGGGGTTCGCCCGCGGTGTCGCGGGGCGGGTTCTTGTCCATGCCGGCGAAGAGTTCGCGCGCGACGGAGAAGAACCGGCGGCGTTTTCTTTCGAGCGCCTTGACCTCGGGGTCGGCGGCGGTGGGCGCCCGGAACACCTCGACCGAGACGACGGGGTTGACCACCGGCTGGTCCCCGCTGTTGTAGATCTCGAGCATGATGTTCGTGCCGAAAGTCTTGATCGGATCGAGCAGGATGGCGCCGCAGTGGAGCCCGAAGTTGCCTTCGCCGCGGTTGAGCACGACGTAGTGCTCCTTCAGGTACATCGAACAGCTGGTAAGCACGCCGGACCGGGGGGCGACCGACAAGATGTCGACGTCCTGGCGCACCTGGACCTTGTCGAGATACCCGCGGCCGGCTTCGCCGGTGACGAGGCGCTCAAAATCCGGGCGCTGGAGCCGGGGGCTCAGGGTATAGCGGACCTTGTGGGGCGTCAGAAAGACGCGGCCCAGGCGGTCGATGGAGATCGTGCTCGGCAGCTTCAGGCGGTTCTCCTTCACCGCCTCCCAAATCTCGTTGGTCGACAGCTTCGCCGACTCGGGGGCGTAAAACAACCGGCCGACGGCGGTGCCGGGGCGGAGCAGTTTCTTCCAGTAGGCCACGCTCGGGAAGCTCGGATCGAAAAGGAATGCGTCGGTTTCGAACACGAGACGGTTGTGGTCGAGCGTCGGCGTCCCGGTGTTGATCATCTCGATGCCGATGCGCGGGAGCGTGCTGCGCTCGGTGAAATGGATCTCGGTCCGGTGAGCCAGGATGAATTCGAGTTCGGCTGGGTGGCGTGGCCAGAAGGCGAGGAGAAGGGACAAGGTGTTGGCATCCTTGTTCTTGAGGGAGAGAATCTGGCCGTCACTGGAGCACCAAAAAGACTCGGGTTGCATTGGAGTTCTGCGGTATGCGATAGGTTGAAGGGGAGGAATCTGCACCAAAAAAGCGGAGAACGAAAGGCCGGAATTGGTGCGTCGACCGGTGGCGCAACGACGCGCTAAGGGATTGCTTTTCCGAGAGGTGGCTGTCATCTCCATCCGCTTTCGATGGCACCAACCGCCCGCGGCGGTTTCCCATTCCTGCAATCCACCATCCCATATGAACCGACTCTATCTCATCCCGGCGTGCCTGCTTAACCTCGGCTTGCTCGCCGCTATTTCCGCCCAGGAGGTCAAAGTCAATCTTCCGGCTGAGCAGGGTGCCGCGACCGCATCGACCCCGGCCGTGAGCGTCGCGACCTCCGCCCCGGCGGCGCCGGCCCCGACCTTCACGGAAGCGCAATTGCTCGAGGAATTCGGCTGGTTCGTGGGCAAGCGCCTCGGCTTGGCCGAGCTCGGATTCACCACCGAACAGGCCAACGTCGTGGTGCGGGGGTTTCTCACTGCCGCCTCCGGCAAGGAGGCTCCCTATGATCTCGACAAGGCCGGCCCCCAGATGGACGCGATGATGCAGAAGAAGCAGGAGGTATTCCTGACCAAGGTTCGCGGCCAGAACTTGGGCGAGGCCAAGGTGTTTTTCGAGAAGCTGAAGGAGAACAAGAACGTCGTCTCGTTGGAGAGCGGCCTGCGTTACGAGATCGTGCAGCCCGGCCAGGGCGCCTACCCGAAGCCCACGGACACGGTCAAGGTGCACTACACGGGACGCCTCCTCAACGGCACGGTCTTCGACAGCTCGGTCGATCGCGGCCAACCGGCGGACATCCAGCTCAACAACGTCATCCCGGGCTGGACGGAGGGTCTGCAGAAGATCAACGAGGGCGGCAAGATCCGCCTGTATATTCCGCCTTCATTGGCCTACGGCGACAGCGGGCAGGGCGCCATTCCGCCCAGTTCCACGCTGATCTTTGACGTGGAATTGCTGAGCATCCAGGCCGCAGCGGCCGCCCCGGCGAAGAAATGACCCGCTGCGGGCCATCATCCCTTGCGAGCCCCGCCGTGCAGGCGGGGCTTTTTGTTGGTGCGCATCCCAGGGTGGGGCGGAATCACCTAAAAAGGCGAACGTGGCACTTGGATCGCGTCACCCGGAAGCAGACGCGGATCCTGTTCGGGCCGGCGGACGGCGAGGGCGGCGTTGATGTCGTAGGCCGTTCGTTCGCGCACCAAAGTCACCTGCGCTTCCCTGGCGTACAGCGTGAAGCCGCCGGCCGACTGGACCGCTTTGGTTAACGTGAGATCCGGCGTCCACACAATGCGTCCGGGATGAACCACCTCGCCTCCCACGTAGACATAACGCTCGGTGACAGTGACCGAGACATCGATGGTTCTGTAAAAATCGTGGGTAATGTAGGTCTGCCGGATTCGCTGGGACAGTTCAGCCGAGGTCAGGCCCGAGGCAGCGACGTTGCCGATGTAGGGGAGGTTGATGAGCCCCTGGTCGTCGATCTGGGCGTTGTGGTTGGTCGGGTCGGGGATGCCCTGCAGGGCAACCGTCAGGCTGTCGCCGGGACGCAGCAGGGCGGCGGAGGCGGTTTCAGGGATGCGGGGGTTGATCGTGTCGCCGACCGAGTTGCAGCCGGCCACCCAGCTGGCGGTGACAGCCGCCGCCAGAACGAAACATGCCAGCCGCTGCGCAGTGGTCATTGTCCCACGAAGTTTCGTGAAGACACAGCGAAGCGCAAGCCCAGGCGTCGCCGGAGATTCGCAGGGTGGACGCGCCCGTGCCCGCCGCACCAGTTCAGTTGGTCCCGGAGGAGGGACTCCCGTTGCCCTGCTTTTTGGACTCGGCGGGTTTGGCTGCGCTGGTATCCGCGGCCTTGTGGTCCGCATCCTCGGTGCTGGCCTTCTTGAACTCCCGGATGGACTGCCCGAGACCCTTGGCCAGCTCCGGCAGACGTTTGCCGCCGAACAGCAGCAACAGGATCAGGAGGATGAGGACCAACTCGGTGCCACCGAGGTTGAAAAACGCCAGCGGAGGAACAACGCAGGACATGATGGTCCAAAGTATCCCGCCCAACAGGGGTGTAAAGAGGGAAAGCGGCCGAAGTCAGGCGGGCGGGGGGGGCGGCTGGAGTTCAGCCGGCCGGATCGCCTTCTTGAGGAGGTTCTGCGGGTTATCCGGCTGTTCAGCGTCGAAGAAACCGGTCAGTTGGCGGATACGGGTAGGATGGCGCATCTTGCGCAGCGCCTTGGCCTCGATCTGGCGGATGCGCTCACGCGTAACCTTGAACTGCTTGCCGACCTCCTCGAGCGTCCGGCTGTATCCATCGACCAGGCCGAACCGCAGGGAGAGCACGCGCCGCTCGCGCTCGGTGAGCGAGTCCAGGACGTCGACGATTTTTTCGCGCAGGAGCGAGAACGCGGTCATGTCGTACGGGTTCTCGGCGCTTTTGTCCTCGATGAAATCCCCGAAGCTGGTGTCGTCGCCGTCGCCGACGGGCGACTGGAGCGAGATAGGCTGCTGCGCCATCTTCATGATCTGCTGGACGCGTTCGACGGGCATCTGCATCTCCTCGGCGACCTCCTCCGGGGTGGGTTCGTGGCCGTATTCCTGGAGCAGTTGCTTCTGGACCTGCATGACTTTGTTGAGCGTCTCGATCATGTGCACCGGAATGCGAATGGTGCGGGCCTGGTCGGCAATGGACCGGGTGATGGCCTGGCGGATCCACCACGTGGCGTAAGTGGAGAACTTGTAGCCGCGGCGGTACTCAAACTTTTCGACCGCCTTCATCAACCCCATGTTGCCCTCCTGGATCAGGTCGAGGAATGAAAGGCCGCGGTTGGTGTATTTCTTGGCGATCGAGATGACGAGGCGCAGGTTGGCCTCGACCATCTCGGTTTTCGCACGGTGGGCCTCCCGCACGTGGGTGCGGGTCTTGGCGACCAGCGCGAGCAGGTCGTGGGGCGCAATGCGCAGCTCCTGTTCGAGGAACTGCAGACGCTGGTGCATCACGCGGGTGTCGATGCTGGCGTCCTTTTTGGTTTTGGGGTGTTTGGCGCGCTCGAGCGCATCAAAGGTCCGCTGGACCTCGGCCAGCACCGGGCTGAGGCCCTCGAGGTAATCCTCGTACACCTTCAGCTTGAAATAGTACTTCGGGAAATTTGCCCGCAAGGTGTGTTCGCGCTTCCGGAATCGGGCGAGCGTCCGTTTGCGGTCGGGCTCGCTGCGCGCCTTGAGATACTCCTTCCACACTTCGTCCGTCGCCGCCTCGGCCCGTTGCGTGTTTTCGACCAGACGGGGCAGGGCCTTGAAGTAGGCCTCGCGGCTGTCGATTTTCTTGTCGATGACGATCCGGTCGAAGCGTTCCTCGCGATTGAGGAGTTTTTGGCCCAGCGCGATGATGTGGCGGTTGACGATGCCAGCCTGGAACAACGCCTCCTGGGCATGCAGTTCGGCGTTTTCGATGCGCTTGGAAATCTCGACCTCCTGTTCCCGGGTGAGCAGCGGTACCTGGCCCATCTGTTTGAGGTACATCCGCACCGGGTCGTCGAGGATGTCATGTTGGGAGGAACGCGACTCCTCTTCCTCTGCCTCCTCCTGCCGTTGCTTGTAGCTATCCACCTCGTCGGGATCGAGGATGTCGATCTCGAGGTTCTGGAGGATGGAGATGACGTTCTCAATGTCCTCCGGGTTGTCGACGCTCTCTGGCAGCGCATCGTTGATGTCGTCGAAGGTCAGGTAACCCTGCTCCTTGGACAGGCGGATCAGGTAGCGGATCTTCTCATTGATGCCGGCGGCGCCGGTGGGCAGGTCGGGGCCGATCGGCGCGACGGCAGCCGCGCCGGCCGGCGCGGTCGGGGAGGCCACGGCGGCGGGCGCACCGGTGGCCACGGGGGGCGTAGGCGCCGGAATGTCCTCGGCGGGCGGAAGGGCGGGCGTTTCCGTGGGAGCTTTGTGATTGGCAGGCTTGGCTTTGCGCGGCATGGAAAACGGGGAAAATCAAACAATAACCGCCAGCGCAGGCGGCTGGCGGAGCAGTCGTTGGATCTCGGTGCGGCTTTTGAGCAGCGGTACTAAGTCAGCGTCAAGATCCTTCTGTTTCGCTGCGATTTCAAGTTCTATCTGCCGCAGACGCGGCTCCAGGGCGCGGGAGGCGAGGCGCCGCAAGCCTTCATTGGCGATCTTGCGGGGGTCTTCGATGGCCGGGGCGTCGAACAGCAGAGTGGCGACGAGCGCGCGCTCCTCCGGGTTTTCCAGGAGTTCGTCGAGGTGGTCGCGCCCCGGCCACGCGTCGTGTTCAAACTCGGCGAGGAAACGCTGCAGGAGGGCGCCGGCCGGCTGGGTCGCATCGATCCAGCCACGGGGAAGCAGCTCCTGCGCCAGCGGCTTGCCACACTGCTCGAAATGCAGGCACAAAAGCAGGAGGTCGTGCTCCGGGGCGCGGGTGGTCGCCGCATTCGGGGCGGGCGCGGCGGCAACAGACGCGGCGGCGGCGGGCGCACCCGTCCGGACCTGGCGCCGGAGAAAGGCGGCAAAGTCGCGCTGCATCGCCGTGGCGGACAGCCGCAGATGTCCGGCGCTTTCAGCGAGGAATTCCATACGCGCGACCTCGAACTCGCTGTTGACTACCAGGTCGAAAACCGCCTGCGCCGCCCGCGACTTCTGTTCCGGCGAGGCGGTCCCGGGATCGGGCAAGAGACTCTGGCAGGCGAACGCCATGGCCGAAAGCGCGCGCCCGCGGATCTCGTGGTAGGCCGGCAGTCCCTGGTCGCGGAAGAGCGAGTCGGGGTCCGCACCCGGCTGGAGCACCAGGAACCGCACCTCCAGACCGGTGCGCAGCGCGAGGGGAAGAAAGCGTAGCGCGGCCTTCTGCCCGGCGCTGTCGCCATCAAGGAAGCACTCCACCTGGGGCTGGTGGCGGCGCAACAGGACCAGCTGGGTCTCGGTGATGGCCGTGCCTTGGGGCGCGATGGCCGTCTTGAGGCCGACCTGCCAGCAGCGGAGCGCATCGAGCTGCCCCTCCACCAGCACGAACGGACGGCCTTCACCGACGTGGGGCCGGGCGCGGTCCAAGTTGAAGAGCAGGTGACCCTTGGTGAAAATGGGAGTTTCGGGCGAGTTGACGTACTTGGCCTCGCGGGCGGGGTCGTCTTCGGGCGTGAGCGCGGTCTGGCGCGCGGTGAACGCCACGACCCGACCCTGGTTGTCGCGGATCGGGATCATCAGCCGACCGCGGAAGCGCGCGCGGAGGGAACCGAGCAGGAGAGGGCCGCTGTCACGCGAGGCGAAGAACAGGCCGCACTGGCGCAGCGCTTCCTCCGAGAAGCGCTTCTTCATGAGCAGGGCCGCCAGCTCGCCGCCGGCGGGGTCGGCCGCGCCGATCTTGAACTCCTCGGCCAGCTCGAGCGGGAAGCGGCGCTGGTCGGTCCAATAGGCGCGCAGGAAGTCACCCGTGGCGCTTCGACCCTGGAACGCCTGGTGAAAATGATCCGCGGCCAGCTCGTGAAGATCGAACAGCTCCTGGCGCAGCGAGCGCTCCTCTCGGGTGGGTCCCGCGCCCTCCTCGTATTCGATCGGGACGCCGAAGCGCTTGGCCAGGGTCTCGACCGCCTCGGTGAAGTTCAGGCCCTCGGTCTCGCGCACGAAGGTGATGGCGTCGCCCGCCTTGCCGCAGCCGAAGCACTTGTAGAAGCCGTTGTCGGGATTGACGTAAAAGGAGGGCGTCTTCTCCTGATGGAACGGGCAGAGCCCGCGGAAGCGCGAACCGACCTTGCGCATGGTGACCACCCGCGAGGTGACCTCGAGGAGGTTCACGCGGGCCTTGAGATCGCGCAGGCAGGACGGTTTGATAACGGGCATGGGGACGGCGGTCTCTCGCGGTGGCGGGGCAAGCTCAGGAACGAAGGGCCAGCGTGCCGGAACGCGCCGGAGGGGCGCCAGCATACTGCCTCCCTATAATAACGGGTGCAAAACGAAAGACCATGCCGGGGTGGGCGGCAAAAGTGAAGAAAGCACTTTCAACCAGGAGACAGGTGTGTCAAGTTTCCCGCCTTGCGCGCGGAACCCTGCGCGGAGATGAACGACATAGAGAACATGCATTCAGGAAGACGTTTCGGGACGGGAATCGCCTGGCGCGCGCTTGGGGCCGCCATGACGCTGGGGCTGGCGGGCGGGGTGCGCGTCGGCGCGGTGGAAACCGCACCGCCGCCGAAGGTCGTGCCGCAGCCAGTGCTGGAAAGCCAGCTCGGCGGGTTTGACGGGAAGGACTATGCGGCGGCGGTGGACGCCCTGTTCAACCAATTTGAGCAGCTCAGCGGCCGGCGTCTCATCCCGGGGCCGAAAGGCAAGGTCGGGTTGAAGGTCTACAGCGACTCGGGGCCCGGCCTGGCCACCCCGATCCCGCTGGTGAAGGCGGTGATCGCGGCGCTGGAACGCCGCGGCTTCAAATCCGAAAAGATCTTTCTGGTGGGTCTCAGCCAGCTCCGCCTGCGGTTCACCGGCTACCTGCCGTCGCTGGCCACCGGCGAGGACACCTTCAAAGGACACCCAATTTTCATCCTCGAGTCGGGCAAGTTCTACGATTCGACCTGGTTTTACGACAGTCCGCTGCCGACGCGGTTTGACCCCATCCTGAACGAGCGGGCGGCCGAGGAGGCGGCGGGCGGCAAGGTCCTGACCACGAAGGAAGAGGACCGCAAGAGCTTCCTCGACACGCCGCTCTTCCTGGACTCGGATTTTTGGATCAACCTGCCCGTCTACAGCGACCATCCGGTCCTCGGGATCAACGGTGCCCTCGTCAACGCGACGCTCTGGAACGCCTCCAACACGCTGCGGTTCCTTCGCAGCCCGGCCAACGCTCCGGCCGCGGTCGCCGAGATGGCGGCGATCCCCGAACTGCGGGCGACCTGGGTCTTCTCCATCGTGAGCCTGGAGCGCTACCAATTCATCGGCGGGCCCTACTTCAATTCGCTCTACACGCTCTCGGAACCGCGGCTGTGGCTGAGCGCGGATCCGGTGATGCTCGATGCGCTGATGTTGGAGCGGATCGACCGCGGCCGGTTGCAGGCCGGTTTCAAGGAAATCGATTCGGACGGGCTGCGGATGCTCGAATTCGCCGAGCAACTCGGCGTTGGCTCCAGCCGGATCAATGGCGTGCAATGGGTGCGCGTGCCGGTGGCGCCACCCGCCAAGTGATCCCCGGACCGGCCCGCCGCGTCCGGCGCCGGGGTCGGCGCAGGAATTTCCGCAAGATTCCACTTGAACCGCCCGGCCCCTTCCGGGCAATTTAGTCGCGATGTCCTCCCTCGATTACCTGCCCTTCCTCTATCAGATCGTTCTGGCGGCGGGCGTCGGCGCGGTCGTGGTGGGCGCGAGCCACTTTTTCGGCCAGCGGGCGAAGAAGAACCGGATCAAAGACACGGCCTACGAATGCGGCCTGGCGAGCCCGGGTCTCGTGCATGCGCGTTTCTCGGTCAAGTTCTACCTGACGGCGCTGCTCTTCATCCTCTTCGACATCGAGGTGATCTTCCTCCTGCCCTGGACGTTCGTTTATCGGGAGTTCCTGGCCAACCATCTTCCGATCCTGGTGCCGATGCTCTGCTTCCTCGGCCTGCTCGTGCTGGGCCTGGTTTACGAGGTGAAGAAAGGGGCGCTCGAGTGGGACCAGTGACCGCCCGCGGCGCCCGGCCGGCGCCGTGACCGAGGGTTGCCCATGCGGATCGAGAAATTCATCACCCGCCACCGGATCATCGACCTCCTCAGCACGGACCTGAAGGGGGCGCTGACCGAGTTGCTGGACGGGTCGGTCGAGCGCTTTTCCGACCTCAATCGCGACACGTTGCTGAAGGGCCTGCTGCAGCGCGAGAACACGATGACGACCTACCTGGGGCTGGGCGTGGCGTTGCCGCACGTGCGGGTGAAGATGAGGCGCCGTTACGTGCTCGCGATCGGCCGCAGCCAGGGGGGCATCCGCTACGACGGACTGAAGGAGAACGAGCGGATCCACCTCATCATCATGCTCATTGCCGACGAGACGGCGCGCGACTACCTGCAGGTGCTGGCCGCGCTGGCGCGCCTGGTCAAGGAGCCGGAATTCGTCAACAGCCTCATCGAGGCCCCGGAGCTCGACGTCTTCTACGAGCGGCTGGTCACCGGTCTGGGCGGCATCGCGGCGCGACCGGCCCAGCTCCAGCAGAACCGCATCAACCGGCTGATGTTCCGGGAGGCGGAGCGGGTGGCGCGGGGCTGCGGCTGCGCGGCCATCATGGTGTTCGGGGACGCCTTCGTCGGCGGCATCGAGGCCGGCCGCTGGTTCGGCGCGACGAAGACGATCCTGGTGACGCGCAACCCGGGCGACGCCGCCGAGGAGCGGAAGGGCTTCGCGGAGATTCTGCAGGTGCGCTCGTTCTCGAACCAGCGCCTGGCGCAGCTGCGCAGCGCCGTGCTGGTGGCGCTGACCCGCGGGCTGATCGGGTTCAACGACCGGCTATGCTGCGTCGGCGGCATGGCGGGCAGCAACCAGTTTGACACGGTGGTGGTGGTCGACGTCGAACGCGAATTCAAGACGCTGCTGACGGGGCAGGCCGATCTGCTGCCGGCCGACGTCAAGCCCGAGGTGCTGGAACGCGTGCTGGCCGTGGCCACGGACCTGGCGGTGGAGGGGCGCGAGGGCCGGCCGGTGGGCGGGCTCTTCGTGGTGGGCGACACCGCGCGGGTGGAGAAACTGATCAAGCCGCTCGTGCTTAATCCATTTTTTGGATACAAGGAGGAGGACCGCAACATCCTCAGCCCGTTCATGGACGAGACGATCAAGGAATTCTCCTCGATCGACGGCGCGTTCATCATCCGGGGCGACGGCGTGGTGGAGTCGGCGGGCAGCCTGATCCAGGCGGCCGATTACGACCACGCGCTGCCGAGCGGCCTCGGTTCGCGCCATGCCGCGGCGGCCGCGATCTCGGTCGCCACGGACTGCATCTCGATCGTCATTTCGTCGAGCACGGCGCAGGTGACGCTGTTCCGGCGCGGCGTGATGCTCCCGCTGACAGAAAAACGCGTCAGCGTCAGCTGAATCGGATCCGGACGGTCGGACCGGGACGACCCCAAGCAAATGGGCCGACCCAATGGTAGGGCGGGTTGTCCTCAACCCGCCGGCCAACTGAATGCTGAGGAGCGGCGCGTTGCGGAAAACGCGCCCGACCTCAAGCGCATGAGTCCGCCATGAAGCGCGGCACCGGGGCGCGCTCAGGCGCCGGCCGGCACCGCGCCCTCGGCCTGCAGCTCTTTCAACAGGCCCGTCAGGTAGGGGATGAGCTGCTTCTTGCGGCTGACGATGCCGGGGAGGTCAAAGATCTCGTCCTGCTCCACATGCGGATAGGAGATCCGGGCGATGACCTCGGGATGGCCGCGGACCAGCAGCAGCGAGTTCTGGGTGTTGATGTCGGTGACGAGCAGGCCGGCAAACAGGAGCCGCTCGGCCGCGCGGAGTTGCTCAAGCGCGAGGGACAGCGGTTTCGCGTGCAGCCAGAAGTTGCCGAAACCGAGCTCCTCCACCTGCGCCACGGCAAAGCGCACGCCCTCCTCGTCGTAGACCTTGTAGTCGGAACGCACCACCTTCTCCGGCGCGCTCGCGAGGATGACGGAGCCGGAACTGAAAATGGCTTCCGCCAATCCCCGCGGATCGACGCCGGCGATCGGCGCCAGCCAACCCAGGGTCGCGCCGTCCTTTTCGGTCGAGGTCGGACTGTTGAGATTGAGGGTGTCGGAGATGATCCCGGCCATCATGATGCCGGCGAGATCGGCGGTCGGGCGGAAACCCTCGCGGCGGAAAAGATCGGCGACGATGGTGCAGGTGGATCCGACGGGTTCGTTGATGAACAGGATCGGCTGGACGGTGGTGAGCGCGCCGAGCCGGTGGTGGTCAATGATCTCCGTGATCGTGACTTCGTCGGCGCCCGGCACTGCCTGCGTCATTTCGTTGTGATCGACCAGCACGAGGCGGGTGCGGACAGGCTTGAGAATGTCCGTCTTGGTCAGGATGCCTTCGAGCCGGCCGTCATCCGCCAGGACCAGGAAGGCCGCCGCGGGTGAGGTGGCGACTTTCTTGCGGACATCCGAAATGCGGGTGTCGACATCCAGCGAGGGGAATTTGCGATCAATGAGGTGCTCGATCGTCGTGGCGGTGCGGATCACCCACGCCGTGGTGGCCGAATCGTACGGACTGACGATCAGGCTCACGCCGCGCGCCCGGGCCTGTTCGGCGACCTCGTCATCCACCGGCAGCCCGCCCGTGACGACGAGCAGGCGCACACCGATTTGGATCGACCGCTGCTGGATGTCCCAGCGGTCTCCGACGATGATGATGGATTGGCGGGCCGGGATGTTCTCCTGGTCGGAAAACTTGCCAAAGGAGCGGATGTCCATCGCGCCGATGCGGACAAACAGATCTTCGATCAGGGTTTCGTCAACCAGGTGGAGCACCTTGGCTTTCAACGCACGGGCGATGTCAGCCAGGCGCGTCCTGACCTGGCGCATGCGCTTGGGATCCCTCACGTTGGGCGTGAAAAAGCCGCCGAGGTGGAATACCGACACCGTGCCGACTACGCGCCGGTCCGGCGCGAGCACAGGCAGGACGCGGATGTCGTGCCCCTCGATAAGTTCCAGCGCCTCGGCACAGGTGGCCTCCTGCGGGATGGAGATGACATCCGAAACCATCAGGTCGCACACGCGAGGGGTGACGTCGCTGAGATACAGCGGGAGGGGCTGATGGAATCGTTCCAGGATGGCATCGATGCGGGCGTTCGAATTGCCGCACCGCGCCGCCACATGACCGCTCGCGCCGCGCGCCTCCTTGAACGCGGCATAGGCGATGGCCGAGCAGATGGAATCAGCATCGGGGTTCCGGTGGCCGACGACATAGGTGACGCCGGCCGCGGGAAGATTCGGGGAGGCGCTCATGGAGACGAGGGGTCAAGATGACCACGCTCGGGCGCGACGCAAAGAATTCTTTTTCCGTCGCCCGCGGGAGATCGGGGCCGCGGCCGGTTTACGGCGGCGCCACCGGCATCGTCCCGTCTTCGCTGGCGATGGCGGAATTCCGGCCGTAGATCCGCTGGGTGCCGTCCGCGGACGTCGGGATCGACTCACGAATGTCGCTGGTGGCGTGGCCGCGGGTGTTGACGAGGCGGTGGTCGAGGGACTGGTAGAATTGCACGTTGCCCCCGAGGAAGACGATGTGGCCGCCATCCTGGCGGTACACGCCATGATCGCGGTCCCAGGAACCCGAGCTGGTCAGGCCGCGCGTGAACGCCACGGGGGTGGTCGCCGGATCGCTCATCTTCAGGCCGCCGACAAACTCGAAGCTCGGCGTCTTCTGCTGCAGGGCCGCGATCACCTGCTGGCGGGTGGCGTCGTCCGGGTCGATGATGGTGGCCGGCGCCGACCCGTCGAACAGCGGATCGTTCTTCGAGAAGAGGAAGCTGGCGTCGTTGAGCGTCCCGGCGCGCCCGAGCAGCCCGATCCAGCGGAAATAGTTGCTGGTTGCCTGCACGTTTTGCTGCGCGGCCGCCGCCAGAGGGTCGGGCAGCCGGTCGTTGTTATCCGCCGCGAAGATCATGGCCGCCTTGCCGATCTCGCGGAGGTTGTTGGCGTCGACCGTGCGCTGGGCCGTTTCGCGAATCTTGCCGACGGTCGGGATGACAATGGCCGCCAGGATGCCGATGATGGCGATGACGGTCAGGAGTTCGATCAGGGTGAAGCCGCGCATGCCGCGGCGGGCAGTGGTGGTATGCATAGGAGGAGGGGAGGCGGCACAGTGGTGGAAATTTCTAATCAAACACAAGGCCGATTTCTCCTCCAAGGCTCGACAAGCCGGCGCGGGATTCTACGCTGGTGAGGCGTATGAAAATCTACCTGGATGGCAAGTTCGTCGAGGCGGCCGAGGCCAAGGTGTCGGTGTTTGACCACGGCCTGCTGTATGGCGACGGGGTTTTCGAAGGCATCCGCCTGTATCAGGGCAATGTGTTTCGCCTGGAAGAGCATCTGGAGCGGCTGTGGTATTCGGCCAAGGCCATCATGCTGGAGATCCCGATGTCCCGGCGCGACATGGCGGAGGCCGTGTGTGAAACCTGCCGCCAGAACGGTCTGCGCGATGGCTACATCCGGCTGGTCATCACGCGCGGCGTGGGCGACCTCGGCTTGTCGCCGTGGCTGTGCCCGACCCCGTCGATCATCATCATCGCGGACAAGATCAGCCTTTATCCGCCCGAGTACTACACGACGGGCCTCAGCCTCGTGACGGTGCCGACGCGCCGGATGAGTCCGGCGGCGCTGCCCCCGACGGTCAAGTCGCTCAACTACCTCAACAACATCCTGGCCAAGCTGGAGGCGCGGCAGGCCGGCGCGCTGGAGGCCATCATGCTCAACGACCAGGGGTTCGTGGCCGAATGCACGGGCGACAACGTATTCATGGTGCACAAGGGCCGCCTCTTTACCCCGGCCGAACAGCAGGGGGCCCTCAAGGGCATCACCCGCGACACGATTTTCGACATCGCCCGCGGTCTGGGCGTGCCGCTGGTGGAGCACGACCTGACCCGCTATGACCTTTGGAATGCCGACGAGTGTTTTCTGACCGGCACGGGAGCCGAGGTGATTCCGGTGGTGAGGCTCGACGGCCGCGTGATCGGAACCGGCGCGCCCGGCGAGGTCACTGGTCGCATTTTGGCGGTATTCCGGCAGCGTGTGCTCACGGAAGGCACGCGGATCTGACAGGCACCCGGCCCGCCGACCTCGGACGCCGCAAACGGCCAGTTTTCTGTTCTTTGCGCTCATCCTTGCCAGCCGGCGTGCCGATGGCATGATTGGTGCAGATAGTCCGGGGAACGGCGTTTGCGTGTCACACCGTCGTGATGCGCTCGCCCTTTCCCGACGCGGTGCTATATTGACGTCATGGCCAATCCTCTGAAGTGCGACCTTTGCGGCAAACCCGCGACCGTCCATCTGACGCAGATTATGAACAACAAGGTTCACAAGGTGGATCTTTGCGAAGAATGCGCGCAGACCAAAGGAGTCACCGATCCAAGCGGATTCTCGCTCGCGGATTTGCTGTTGAAGGCGTCGCTCAACCCGGAACCATCGGGCGACGTGGTGCGGTGCGAGCAGTGTGGCTTTACCCAGGCGGACTTCAAGAAGCAGGGCCGTTTCGGCTGCCCGGCCTGCTATGAAGCGTTCAAGGAACTCATCGCGCCGATGTTGGGCAACATGCACAAGGGCACCGCCCATATCGGCAAGGTGCCGCGACGCGCCGTCGCCCGCAAGTCGCTCTATGATCGGCTGACCCATCTCCAAGACGAACTCGACCAGGCCATCAAGACCGAGCGCTACGAAGATGCTGCCCGCTTCCGCGACGAGATCCACCAGGTCAAGCAGGCTTTCGACCCCAAACAGGAGGGAGTGGCATGAAGATCACGCCTCTGTTTGAGACTCCTTCCGAGCTGACCGATCCGGCGTCCGGCAAATGCGCGATCGTCCTGACGACGCGGGTCCGATTGGCGCGCAACCTCGCCGGGCAGCCTTTTCCTGGCTGGGCCAAAGAGGCGCAGCGGAGTGCCATGCTGGCAGGCACCCTGGTCACGGTGGCCGCCCTGCCGCAGATGAAAAAAGGCCTGAGTTTGAACCTCGAAGAACTCACGGACCTCGAGAAGCAGATTCTGGTCGAACGCCACTTGATCAGCCGTGAACTGAGTTCCTCCAAAGGCGGGGCCGGCGTAGCCATCACCCGCGACCAATCCGCCGCCATCATGATCAACGAGGAGGACCACCTCCGCATTCAGGTGATGCGCGCGGGTTTCCAACTTAAAAAGGTCTGGAATGCCATCAACACGCTGGATACCGACCTTGAGGAGACGCTCGACTACGCCTTTTCCCCGACGCTCGGATACCTGACCGCCTGCCCGACCAACTTGGGCACGGGCATGCGAGCCTCAGCCATGATGCACCTCCCGGCCTTGGTTATCTCCAGCCAGATGGAGAAGGTCGTGCGCGCCGTGAACCAGCTGGGCATGGCAGTGCGCGGGCTCTTCGGCGAGGGTTCGGACGCCAGCGGGAGCATCTTCCAGATTTCCAACCAGACCACGCTCGGCGAATCCGAAGAGGAGATCATCAAGCGCTTGTCGAGTGTGCTGAACACCATCATCGAGCACGAGCTCAACGCCCGCGCGAAGCTCTTGGAGACGGACGCGAGCAAGCTGTTTGACAAGATCGGCCGCGCTTTTGGCATTCTGCAGCACGGCCAGTTGCTGGCCTCGACCGAGGTGATGAACCTGCTCTCGCTCGTCCGCCTCGGGGTCGACCTGGGCGCGTTTCCCGAAACCCGGCGCCCGGTGATCGACCGCCTTTTCATCGAGGCGCAACCCGGGCACATCCAGTATTCGGCCCGGGGCTCCTTCGACTCGGCGCAGCGCGATCTCCTCCGCGCGCAGTTTTTGCGCAACGAGTTCGCTGGCTTCGGGGCGCCGGATTTCAGCGGTGTGGGGAAAAACTGACCGTTTGCCTTATCGCCTCCCATGGAACCCATGAACAATTTCACGCCGCGTGCCCAACAGGTGTTGGCGCTGGCGCGCAAGGAAGCTGATCGCTTCCATCACAACTACGTCGGCACGGAGCACATTCTGCTCGGTCTGATCAAGCTCGGGCAGGGCGTTGCGGTCAGCGTACTCCAAAAAATGGGCCTCGACCTCGAGACCGTCCGCTCGGCAGTGGAGAAGCAAGTGGGCACCGGCACCGAAACCAAGACGAGCGGCAGCATTCCCTACACACCCCGGGTCAAAAAGGTGCTGGCGCTGGCGGGCAAGGAGGCCAAGGCGCTCAACCACAGCTACGTCGGCACCGAACACATCCTGCTCGGCCTGCTGCGGGAGGGCGAGGGCGTGGCGGCCCGCGTCCTGAAATCGCTGGAGATCGACATCGAGCGGACCCGTCAGGAAATCCTCCGCGAGCTCGATCCGCAATTTTCCGCCGAAGGCGGCGGCGGCGAGGAAGCCTCGGCCCCTTCGCCCCGCGGCGGTGGACCCGAGGAAAAAAAGGAGGTCAAGACTCCGGCACTCAAGGCATTCGGTCGCGACCTCACGGAGCTGGCGCGTAAAGGCGAACTCGACCCGGTGGTGGGCCGCAAGACGGAGATCCGGCGCGTCGTGCAGATCCTCTGCCGCCGCACCAAGAACAATCCCGTCCTGATCGGCGAGGCCGGGGTCGGCAAGACCGCCATCGTGGAAGGTCTGGCCCAGGAGATCGCCAGCGGCGCTGTGCCCGAGATTCTGGCGGAAAAGCGTGTGATCACCCTGGACCTGGCGCTCATGGTCGCGGGGACCAAGTACCGCGGCCAGTTCGAAGAGCGAATCAAGGCGGTGATGGATGAGATCCGCCGCTCGAAGACGGTGATTCTCTTCATCGACGAGCTCCATACGATCGTCGGCGCCGGGGCGGCCGAGGGGGCGATGGATGCCTCCAATATTTTCAAGCCTGCGCTCTCGCGCGGCGAGTTGCAGTGCATCGGCGCCACGACCCTCAACGAGTACCGCAAGTACATCGAGAAGGACAGCGCACTCGACCGGCGCTTCCAATCGGTGAAAATCGAGGCCCCGTCCGTCTCCGACACCATCCTGATCCTCAAGGGTATTCGCGGGAAGTATGAGGATCATCACCGCGCGGTCTTCACCGATGCGGGCCTCGAGGCGGCGGCCAAACTCTCCGACCGCTACATCACCGGACGTTTTCTGCCCGACAAGGCGATCGATGTAATGGATGAGGCCGGCTCCCGCGCGCGCATCGCGGCGCTGAGCCGCCCGCCGGACGTCGAGGCCCTGAACAAGGAGATCGAAACGGTCTGCGCCCAGAAGGAAGAGGCGATCTCGCGCCAGCATTTCGAGGAGGCGGCCCGCTTCCGCGACAACGAGAAACAGCTGCGCGCGCGGCTGGAGCAGATCACCGAGGAGTGGAAGAAGCAGCGCGAGGAGAAACGGGTGACGATCGACGAGGACCTGATGATGCAGGTCGTCGCCGAATGGACGGGGATTCCGCTCAGTCGCTTGGAAAAGAAAGAGAGCGAGAAGCTGCTCGCGCTCGAGGGCGAATTGCAGAAGGTCGTCGTGGGACAGGAAGTCGCCACGGTCACGATCGCGCGGGCGCTTCGCCGCTCGCGCGCGGACCTGAAAGATCCGCGCCGGCCAATCGGCTCCTTCCTGTTCGTCGGACCGACCGGAGTCGGCAAGACGGAGCTGGCCAAGCAACTCGCGGCCCAGATGTTCGCCAGCCAGGATGCGATCATCCAGCTCGACATGTCCGAGTACATGGAGAAGTTCTCCGTTTCGCGCCTGATCGGCTCGCCTCCGGGTTATGTGGGCTACGAAGAGGGCGGCCAACTCACCGAGCAGGTGCGCCGCCGGCCCTACGCCGTGATCCTTTTCGACGAGGTGGAAAAAGCCCATCCGGATGTGGTCCAGCTGCTGCTCCAGATTCTGGAGGACGGCCGGCTGACCGATTCGCTCGGCCGCACGGTCGATTTCCGCAACACGATCATCATCATGACCTCCAACGTCGGGGCCCAGCAGCTCCAGCGGCAGAGCACCATGGGATTCGCCGCGGGTGGCAAAAGCGAGTTTGGCGATCTCGAAAAGATGCGCGAGAAGGTGCTGGAGGAGGCCAAGAAGATCTTCAAGCCGGAGTTCCTCAACCGCATCTCGGACATCATTTTTTTCCGGCCCTTGAGCAAAGATGACCTGCTGAAGATCGTCGACCTCGAAGTCGCCAAGGTGGCGAAGCGGATCGTGGACAAGAAGATCACGCTCGAGGTGACCCCGGAGGCGAAATTGCTCCTGATCGAGAAGGGATATGACGAGAAATACGGTGCGCGCCCCTTGCGTCGTGCCGTGGAGCAATTGTTGGAGGACCCCCTGGCCGAGGCGCTCCTGCGCGGCGCGATCAAGGATGGCGACCCGGTGATGGTCGTGCGCGAAGGGGACAAGCTCGAGTTCCGGCAGCAGGCCGCCGCTTCGGGGGCGACTGGCGTGTCGCCCTGACCAGCACGCTTCGTGGAGACGCGATGCCCTCATCCCGTTTTCCGATGCGCGCGCGCGACGAGGGCGTCGCGTCTCCAAGACCTGGCCGGCGTTTTCCTGACGCGGCAAC
>Ga0182021_10001294_pt1 | contig 28435 bp, 33 predicted proteins | sample 612E3MmetaG_FD_120493 | JGI IMG/M metagenome (GOLD analysis project Ga0182021, IMG submission 120493) | Permafrost microbial communities from Stordalen Mire, Sweden - 612E3M metaG (Illumina Assembly) | ecosystem: Environmental > Terrestrial > Soil > Wetlands > Permafrost | place: Sweden...
CCGATCACCTGCGAAGAAAGCCCCCCGCGCAAGGAGAGCGGGATCATCCTCGCGCCCGCGCTGAAGGCACAGATCCCGCGTAGCGAAGAACGCCAGATCGAATTGCCCATGACGCCGGAGGCGGCGAATGGCTGATTTGGACCGGATCCGGTGCGACGCCGAGATTGCCGACATTGAAGCGCTGCTGCGTGTTGGTCACCTCGATATTCAAGGGCTCGTGCTGGCGCTCTCTGATTGGTCACAGGAGAGGCGTCTGATCCAGGACGAAATCGACCTCCGGGAGCAGACGGCGTGACGCCCCTGGAATTCCTGAACCAGCTCTGGCAGTACAAGCCGGAAGAGCAGCACATCCTGATCTGGACGTATCCCGATAAGCGGTCGCGCTGGTTTACCGGCGTTCCGGAGGCGGCGGAATATGTCGCCGGCATCAACGGCGCCAGGGACGTCTATGTCGGTCTCGGACTCTCCGGCAAAGATTACGGTCCCACGCGCCGGTGCGTATCCGATGAGATCACCGGCATTTCGGGCCTCGCCTCGGATCTCGACCTGGCGTCGGAGGTGCACAGCAAAAAGGCGCTGCCCAGAACCGTCGAACAGGCGCTCTCGATTGTGCCGTCGGCGCTGCCCCCCACCATCGTCATCCTCACCGGCAACGGCGTGCACTGCTGGTGGCTGCTCAAGGAGCCGTACATGTTCGAGAACGAGGAGGACCGCAGGAACGCGGCCCGCCTCGTCGCGCGATGGCACACCATGCTCCAGTTGACCGCCGCCAACTGCGGGTGGTCCTACGAACGGCTGTCCGATCTGGCGCGTGTGCTCCGGATTCCCGGTACCCAAAACGTCAAAGAGCCGGCGAACCCGAAGGCCGTGGCGGTTTACTCGTTCGATAAGGATCGCCGCTATAACCTGTCGGATTTCGAAGAATTTCTGGACGCGGCAGGCATCCCTGATGCGGAAGCGGAGGAAAAGGCTGCGCGCGAGTGGAGGGACAAGTTCGCGGACAACCCGCTCGTGATCGACCTAAACGTGCGCATCCCGCAGGAAATTATCGATGGGTGGATGCACCTGGACCCACGATTCCGGAACACGTGGGAGCGTCGCCGCCACGATTTGAAGGACCAGAGCAATTCCGGGTACGACATGGCGCTGGCCTGCTTTGGCGTCGATGCCGGTCTCCCCGAGCAGCGCATCGTGGACCTAATGATCCACCACCGTGCGCACCACAGCCAAAAGCAGAACACCCGGGTGGATTACTTCCGGAGGACAATTGCGAAGGCGAAGGCGACCGGCCTGGCCGCGCCACCGGGCGCGCCCGTTGCGCCCCAGGGGGATGCTCCGGCGGACGATACCATTCCGCCAGGGGCGGCCCCCACGCTAGCCAACGCCATCCTGTGCTGCAAAATCTCGCGGTGCCTCGGGGTGACGGTTCTGCGCCTGGTGAAGTTCGAAGGTAAAGACCCTACTTATCACATGCACCTGGAGCAGGGCGTCATCGAATTCACCAACGTGGACAGGCTCATCACTTACGCGTCCGTGCGCAGCGCCATTGCCGCGAAGGTTGGCCAGATCATCCCCGGTATCAAGCCCAAGGAATGGGCGCAGATTGCCCAAATGATGCTCGACGCCTGCTTTGTCGAGGAATGCACGGAGGAGGAGGACTTCCTGGGCGCCGCGTGGAGTCATTTGTTCGATTACCTCCAGGAGACGGACTTCATTCCCGCCATCGAGGGACAGCGGGTGCAGGACCAGCGCAAGCCAATGATCGCTGATAGTCGGATCACCGTTTGCAGTTCCGATTTCGCGGCGTATCTGAACAAGACGAAGGCGATGAACCTATCGACGAAAGCCGCCGCATCGATGCTGGGCGCGGTGGGCGCGAGGAGGACCGAGAAATTCAGGCGCATGAGGGTGAATCGCCAGTCGCGGTGGGCGCTCCCCCTCCCGGACTTCGACCCGGCAGAGATCAGGCCGACCGCTGGAGGCCAAGCGAACTAAAGTGTTGCATCCGGATCAAATACAGGAAGTCGCGGAGGCGGGGGCCGAAGAGACGCGGGAATTCCGCATCTTCGGCCCACCGGGCACTGGCAAAACCACCCACTTGACCCGCCAGATCGGGCGCGCGGCCGACAGCTACGGCGCGAACTCGATTCTGGTCACATCCTTCTCCCGCGCAGCCGCCGCGGAACTGGCCGGCCGTAATCTTCCCATCCCGCGCGACCGGGTGGGTACGCTGCACTCCCACTGCTGGCACGCTCTGGGCGGCCCCGAGATCGCCGAGGCGAACGTGGACGACTGGAACCGGGACAATCCTTCGCTCGGGATCACGCCCTCGCAGAAGCACGGGAAACTCGACGGAGAAGCGGCCGGCGAAGACTCGGAGATGAAAAAGGGTGGCGACGAGCAGCTTGAAAGGTTGAACCGGTACCGCGGACTGATGCTGCCGCGCGAGACCTGGCGCGGCACGCTCCTCGAGTTCGAAACGAAATGGACGGAGTACAAGCGGGAAAACGGGCTGCTCGACTTCACCGACCTGATTGAGACGTGCCTCCGCGACGTTGCGGTGGCGCCCCATGCTCCATCCGTCATCTTCGCCGACGAGGCGCAGGATCTCAACCGGATGCAGTTGTCCTTGGTCCGCAAGTGGGGCGAGCGCGCCAATTACTTCATCGTGGCCGGCGACGACGACCAGACCATCTATTCCTTTACAGGCGCGACGCCCGAGGCGTTCCTCGATCCCGACATCCCGGATAACCACAAGATCACCCTCAAACAGTCGTACCGGGTGCCGCGCGCGGTTCACCGGCTTGCGGAAGAGATGATCCGGCGCGTCGCCAGGCGCCAGCAGAAGGAATACCTGCCCAGGCCGGAGGACGGCGCGCTCGACCGGTTCTCGCGCGACGGCTACAAGCGCACGGAGATCGCCATCGTTCCCGACGCGATGAAGCAAGTCGAGCAGGGCAAGACCGTGATGTTCCTGGCGTCCTGCTCCTACATGCTCCGGCCCTTGATCCAAGTACTCCGAAAGCAGGGCGTCCCGTTTCACAATCCGTACCGGAAGTCCAACGGCTTCTGGAACCCGCTACGGACCGCCAAGCCCGGTTCGACGGCCAACCGCATCGTGTCGCTGCTCGTGGGCCATCCGGACTTCGGAGAAGGTCACCGCCAGTGGACCATGGGCGACGTGGCGCGGTGGGCGGAATGGCTCCAGGCCAAGGGCGTGCTGCGCCACGGCGTCAAAGCGAAGCTGAATGCCTTCGACATTTCGCAACCGGCAACCATCGAACGCATGGACGGCCTCTTCGAGCCGGGGTCCCTCGATTCGCTCATGGCTGCGTGGGATGCCGGTTACCGCGAGCTGCTGGGCTGGTGGCGCGCCCGCGTGACCGCGGACGTGGGACCGCGCGTCCAGTTTCCGGCCGACATCGCCGCCAGGCGGGGCCCACACGCGCTGCTGGCGCCCCCACAGGTGGTGGTCGGCACGATCCACTCGGTCAAGGGCGGCGAAGCGGATTGTGTCTACCTGTTCCCGGATCTCTCCCAGGCGGGCGACGCCCAATACCGGCGCGGCGGCGTCTGGCGCGATGCGACGATCCGGTTGTTTTACGTCGGGGCCACGCGGGCGCGCGAGCGCCTCTATATCTGCCAGGCCGAGAGCGCCATGCGGATATCCATCTGATTGGCGGGGGACATTGCTAATGACGCCGACCGAAGGTAACCTCCTGGGGGCATTAACAGGAGGCCCTCAATTGAAGCAGCGCGTACAGCACCCGGAGGTGCATGAGCGGAAGGATCGCGGAACGTATTACTGGTTTTTCCGCTACCGCAGGGATGAAATGCAGCCGGATGGGTCGATCAAGACCACCCGGCCTTTCCGCACCATCGGGCCCAGTCGGGGCAAGGATGCGATCGGCCACAAGGACGCCCGCATCAAGCGCGACGAGTTTCTCGCGGAGCGCAACGCGGCGGCCACGAAGCTCGAGGCCGCGGTCGCGGCCCAGGAGCAGAAACCCCCGGAGCCGGGCCAGATCATCATTGGCCGCCTCGCGGAGTTGTGGCGGAGGGATTACGTCGATAATCCCAAGGTCAAACTGGCGAAGCCCACGCGCGACAAGTACAACCAGCGGCTCAAAACCCACATCCTGCCCCGGTGGAAGGATGCGCGACTGGCGGATTTGGACGACAGCAAGGCGGTCATCGACTGGCTCCAGCACGAATGCACGTCCTGGTACATGATGATGGACCTGCGAAACATTATGAGCGGGATCATCACCCGAGCGCAGGAGTGGGGCATCATCCCCCGCTCGTTCGCGAACCCGATGCAGTGGGTCAAGGTCGGCAGGAAGTGGAGCGTCAGGCCCGACCGCATCCTCAACGATCAGGAGACGGCGACACTGTTCGCGCGCCTTGAAGACCCGCAGTTACTCATCTGCGAGACGTGCATTTCGACCGGCACGCGCATCAGCGAGGCGGTCGGCCTGCAGCTCAAGCACGTGGACCTAACCGCCGGCACCATCAGGATCGCGCAACGCCACTGCCGCGGCGACGTGGACGAGCCGAAAACGAAGAACAGCAAGCGCACGCTGGCCTTGGGCTCCCTGGCGAAGCGGTTCGAAGAGTGGATCGCCAGGCGCGGCGCGGTTAAGCCCGACGATTGGATCTTTCCCCAGGAAGACGACAACTCGAAGCCCATGTGGGACTCGGGCGTCCGGAAGGCGCTGAAGCTGGCCGCGCGCGCAGTGAAGCCCGAGGGCGCCGACAAGGACGATCCGGGCCTCGACTTCCTCGGCTTCGGCCTGCACTCCTTCCGACGCGCCAACATCACGATGCGCCAGGAGGTCGGCGGCAGCGCCATCGAGGCCAGTAAGATCGCCGGCCATGCGACGGTCAGCATGACGGGCGACTATACGGTGGTCCAGCTAAAGCGCCAGGATGAGCTGACGCGCCTCATTCAGCAGCGGCTCGATAAGGCAAAGGCCAAGGTCATCGAAATCAGGAAAAAGGGCGCGGCGGCGTAGAATAATGGTACGGCCTCGGGAACCACAATGGCAATGATCGAATTCGAAGGCCACAGCGAGGAGAACCAGACGGCTCCTAGCAGCCCGTGGTAATAGTAAGTCCCCGCGGAAAAGGACGATTTCGAAGCCGATTCGGGGTACCCAAACCCTCAACCGGGCCTCAGGAATGCGTTGTAGCGCTTCTGTGCGCGTCTCCGTTCCGGCGGTATTGCGCCACGCCGAAAAGAGCTACTTCTACCACGGGCTGCTAGAGGCCAGCATTTCTCTAAGGCCTTAGTTTCCCACAACTCTTCAGATAGAGGCGCGTGCAACCCCTAGCGTAATTCGCCCGCCTACTTCGTGTCGTCAACGCCAAACAGGTACGTTATTCCGCTTGCAGTGCGGAATGCATATTCCCCCGGGGGAAGGGGCGTCGCCGGGACAATCTTTACTGAGTTGGTGCCGTACTTGCTGAAGTTAACATCAAGTCCGTTTGAGTTGGGCGCTGAGGATTTGAGTCCCCCCGCCAGCCCGCCTACCTTTTGCACAAGCAGTCGCCGGGTTCCCTTCTGTTGTTGAAGGGGGGACAGGAGGATGACAGCGGCCGGGTTTTCTCCCGGGCCAAGACGGACAACGAACTCCGTCGTTGTCGACCGAGTTGAGGATGCGGGTCCTTGGTAGACGAACGCCATGGTTCCGCCACCAAAGCCCAGAGCTTTGACCTTTGTGTCCACTTGCGGGCGCTGGCTCTCGAGGGGCACGAGTTTGCCACCAGAGAGGAGGTAGACTGCGCCACTCCACTCCGGTTCGGGAGGCGTGGGTGGCAGGGTCGTAGAGTCGGCGGTGACGGTCTTGGGTGACTTGTCCGGATTAGGATTAGCGTTTTGAGCGCTGGCAATGAAGGTGAGGCCCATGCAGATCGCTGCGAGAGCGAACACGTTTTTCATATCGACTCCTCTGACCTCCGCGTGCGCATTCCGATGATGTCGATCAGATCGGAGCGAAGCGACGCAGGACTCTCTCAGTTTGAAACACTGATCGACATCCGTCAAGAGTTTTCCTTGCCTTCTTTGTCTTGAGGGCCAGGGGATGCCCGCCAGGGCGCTGCGGCACCATGACCCACGACTACAAGCGCAACGGCACGACCACCCTGTTCGCCGCGCTGAACGTGCTGGATGGAACGGTCATCGGGGAATGCATGCCTCGCCATCGGCATCAGGAGTCTCTGCGCTTTCTGCGCCGGCTCGACCGCGAGATCCCCGCCGGCTTGGATCTGCACCTGATCATTGATAACTACAGCACGTACAAGCACGAGAAGGTCAAGACCTGGCTCGCGCACCCCTGGTGTTCTCAGTGCCGATGGCTTGGCGTGTGGCAGACCGTTGCTGAGCCGTAGTTTGATCTACAGCCCGAGTGGAGCACGGCGCCCTTGGGCTTCGCAATCTTCAGAAATCGCAGGTGCGCGGTCTTCCTGCTCCAGATCCTGCGGCACCATCTCCGTGCGCGTGCACTGCCGATACCGCCATGCCAGTCTGGGCCGATGTTACATCAGCACGCCGGCATCGTTGATCATGAGCATCGCGGGGCACGTCTCGCGCGCCATGCTTTCGCGGTACTCCCACGTGCGGACGGAAGCCAAGTGCCGCGCCCTCGACGAAATCGCCACCCGCCAGCAGGCGGCCGACGAAAAGCGCAAAGAGGAAGGCGAGCGCCAACAGCAGGTTGCGCCAGAGTCCGCGTCGGTCGTGGTTCAGTAAGGACCAAGGCTTCGGCACACGTGAACCGAAAATCACCCGCCATCGGCGGCTAGGGGCGTGCCAGCCATGTGAAGGTGCGGCTGCCTTCCGCGAACCAGAGCCAGGTAGACTACCAGGCTGGGGGTGGTGGCACAAGCGTGGGCGCTTAGTGGGCGACGGGCGGCGTTGTTCTACAACGGCTTGCCTGGGGCGGCCTGCTGCATGGCCCGCCATTGGTCCGGAGCCATGCCCGATTCGAGCATCGCCTCGACGCTCGCGATGAACTCCGCGGTGGTTCCTTGCGGCAGACCGATGGCGGTCAAGGCCGCGGCCATGCGATCAATCGAATCGGCGAAGCTGTGGTCCTCCTTGTCCTCGTGGCCGCCTAGCCAGAACATCATCCGCGCGGCGCCCAGCAGATCGTCGGCGGCCTCGGCTAGTTCGGCCAGCTCCTCGCGAGTCACGTCGTCTATGGTCTTGTCCATTGCGCTCGCTCCCTCCATATGAAGTATCGCCCGGCGGGCACAGCGGCGGCGAACCTGGCCACTCCGAATACGATCCCCCGCTCGACAACCGGCACACACTGGTCACGGAGCTCGCCGAGTCGGGTGCGGGCGACGAAGTGATCATGGGTTCTGCCGGCCACGTCTCGCGCGCCATGCTCTCGCGCTATTCCCACGTGCGGATGCAGGCGAAGCGGTGCGCCTAGACGAAGTCGCAGCACGGCAGCGGGCGGCCGACGAGAAGCGGAAGGCGGAAGCCGAGCGCCAGAAGCAGGAGGCGGCGAACCCCCAATCGATTGTCCTTCAATAAGCTCATCCCGACAGAAACCAGGCCTGCACGCTAGATACATTGCCTGATGCCACTGCTCAACGGAGAATTGATCGCCGTACAGCACTCGATCCGAAGGCGCACAGTCCCTGATGTAGGCCGGTTTGTTCGTTATCATTAGAAAGGCGTTCGTCTGGACGCCGAGACCATGGCTGATAGATCATTTAACATCGACACCTCCGCATCGAACTCTTTTGATCCCGCATTTCTGATCTCCACCTCGCCCGGCGTTCCGACCGTCGATGCGATCCGTTCCAAGATTCAAGCCTGGATCGGGTCTAGCTGGTTCCGCGAACTCGTCAGGATGTTCGATGAGGATATCGAATTGGATGGTGGCCTCGACCTGACACTGGAGCGACTGGAGGCATTCTCTGAAAGATGGGATTTCAGACGCGTCGCCAGAGAGCGCGGAGCGCCGCCCGATGACATGCTGCGCCGAGGCTACGGCTCAGCGCGTTGGCTCAGCGCCGCGACCGGGTTGCCAGAATCTGCTGAAGCCCGCGTTTTTGCAGATGCCAGCCATTTGGGCCTGGTGCAGGCACGCCGTCCAACGCTCTCAAAGTACGACTACGTCGTCGCCTTGGGTGGTGCCCGCCTATCCTGTAAGTTTCGACCGCTCCTGGCCGCTGAGTTGATTCGCGCTGGACTCAGCGTCGACCATGTCGTACTGCTGGGTGCAGCAAGGCCAGTTGCCGAAAGCGAACGCGAAGCTACGGATACATACGCTCCGGGTGCCTCGGATGAGTTCGATTTGATTGTGGCCGGCGCGCAAGAAGCCTTCGGTTTCGATGCATCAGCCTATAACGAGAAACGCTTCGACGATCCCTCCTCCGCCAATCTCTCTTGGGTCGTTCGACACCTCAGCACGAGTTTTGAAGGTAAGTCACTTACGGTCACAGCAATCTCTGCCCCTTCTTCTGATCCTCTCCGCCGCAGAGCCAACTCCGCAGACACGATCATCTTCTTTCTTCAATACGAAAGGGTTCCCGCGGACACAACATTGCTCTTGATTACAAGCCAGATTTATGTTCCTTATGTTCAGTTGGAGGCACTCCGAACAGTGGCACTACCGTTCAGGATGTCGGTTGAGACGGTCGGTTTCCCAATTGAATGGATGCCTCCATTACAGGGGCTGAATAACGCAAATCATTATCTGCAAGAGGTGAGGTCGACGATACAGGCAGCTCGACGCTTCTGTCAGGCGTATCCGGCAGGGACCCTGCAAAGGGAACCATAGGAGGTTCCATGGAGATGTTTTGGGGCCGAACAGCCACGTTTTGGGGCGCAATCGAAGCGCTCGGTGTTTGCGCTAACACCGTATTCGTTGTAGCTACGCTCTTGTTCATCTACCGCCAGGTCCGGACAGCAGCGAAGTCCTTCCAACTTGATGTGATTTGTAGAATGCAGGCTCTCGTCGATGATTTTCGCGACGACCGCATCGCCCTCTTTGCGAACGTTCCATTGGAGCTTGTTGCCTCCCGCGAGCAGTTTCCTCAACAAGCACCCGGTCGTCGACTGAGCGCGGAGTACGCGGGAGTATGGAACCCGACTTCAGAACAAGCGTTGGCGCTGACTTCCATCGCTGATGACGTAAGAGATCGGGCTATCCGTGTGATTGCGCGGATGAATGACCTTTGGCAACTCGTGGAGGACGGGATCATCGACCGGCGCACATTCCTCGGGAAGTATCACGTCATGGTCATCCAATGCTGTCATTTGGTGGAGGCGGTTCGGAGGGCGGAGGAAGCACGGCGGGGCGGCAATTATGGACAACGGTTGCTGCGGATGCGGCAGGCGGCTATTATGTTCAACGATGCATCACCTAAGCATCGGGCTGTCACCATCAAGGTTTCCCGCCTCCATCCGACGCGCTACGTGCTTGGCGGTGACAAGCGCGAACACTCCGTGCCGTCCATACCTGAAGAGCGAGTCATCTATCAGAGTCCCCGTCCCACTTTTGCCCGCCGCCTCAGATGGGCGTTGCGCCGGTGGTTCTCGTGATGCTCGAACCATCGTTTGTCGCTGAACTCGCTGGTCGCGCGAGGTTTACTCGCCCCCTTATCGATCTTGTGTGTTTGGGTGGGCACTCCCACGTCTCGGCGACTGGGGGCGCTCGACCTTGAGGAGCGGTAGCACGGTCGCGCTCTCACTGAGTTCCCGAGTCCTACACCTGTGACGAGGTTATTATGAGCATCGCCGGCCACGTCTCGCGGGCCATGCTCTCGCGCTACTCCCACGTGCGGATGGAAGCCAAACGGCGAGCACTCGACGAAATCGCAGCACGCCAGCGCGCGGCGGACGAAAAGCGCCAGAAGGAAGCGGAGCATCCACCGCGCAGCAGTGACCCAATAACCTAAGCTTCACAAAAAAGCGCGCCCCCCGGGGGCTCCTTCTTTTGTCATATAATCATCCGTATGTCCGATATCTGGAAACCCTGTAATCGGGTTCTCTACACTCTGCTCGCGCTCGTCGTTAGTGCGAACATGCTGCCGACTGCGAGTGCGCAGTTTATCCAGCAAGGGAGCAAACTGGTCGGTACTGTCGCGATTGGGAATGCAGTTCAGGGGCGTTCGGTGGCGCTGTCGGCTGACGGCAACACGGCCCTCGTGGGTGGAGCCGCTGACAACAACAACGCAGGAGCGGTTTGGGTGTACACGCGCTCGGGAAGCGTATGGACCCAGCAGGGCAGCAAACTGGTGGGTACTGGCGCGATTGGGAATGCAGGGCAGGGCATTTCGGTGGCGCTGTCGGCTGACGGCAACACGGCTCTCGTGGGTGGACCTTTCGACAACAACCAGGCCGGAGCGGTGTGGGTATTCACGCGCTCGGGAAGCGTGTGGACCCAGCAGGGCAGCAAACTGGTCGGTACTGGCGCGACCGGGACTGCCGACCAGGGCTATTCGGTGGGGCTGTCGGCTGATGGCAACACGGCCCTCGTGGGTGCAGTCCTTGACAACAACAATGCCGGGGCGGTGTGGGTATTCACGCGCTCGGGAAGCGTGTGGACCCAGCAGGGCAGCAAACTGGTCGGTACTGGCGCGATTGGGAATGCACAGCAGGGCATTTCGGTGGCGCTGTCGGCTGACGGCAACACGGCTCTCGTGGGTGGACACATCGACAACAATGGTGCCGGAGCGGTGTGGGTATTTACGCGCTCGGGAAGCGGTTGGACCCAGCAGGGCAGCAAACTGGTCGGCACTGGCGCGATTGGGATTGCACAGCAGGGTTTTTCGGTGAGGCTGTCGGCTGACGGCAACACGGCCCTCGTGGGTGGATTTTGTGATAACGGTAGCAACTGCAGCAGTAACCCCGCTGTCGGCGCGGCGTGGGTATTCACGCGCTCGGGAAGCGTGTGGACCCAGCAAGGCAGCAAACTGGTCGGTACTGGCGCGATTGGGCCTTCTTCACGACAGGGCTATTCGGTTGGGCTGTCTGCTGACGGCAACACAGCCCTCGTGGCTGGAGTCAACGACAACAGCAACGCAGGAGCGGTGTGGGTGTACACGCGCTCGGGTAGCGTGTGGGCCCAGCAGGGCAGCAAACTGGTTGGTACCGGCGCGATTGGGAATGCAAAACAGGGCATTTCGGTGGGGCTGTCGGCTGACGGCAACACGGCCCTCGTGGGTGGAACCTCTGACAACAACGGTGCCGGAGCCGCGTGGGTGTTTGTGAACGGCCCGCCGGCGCCCGTGAAGCCGACTATCACTGGTATCGTGAACGACGCCAGCTTCACAGCGGGAGGACCAATCTCAACCGGTTCTTGGGTCGCCATCTTCGGGACTGGCCTCGCGCCCGCGGGAGACTCGCGGAAGTGGAACGAGGCAACGGAAATTGTAAATGGTAAGTTACCGGTCAACCTGGACGGTACGTCGGTGACGGTGAACGGCAAACCGGCGGCGGTGGAATACATTCAACCTTCGCAGGTGAATATCCAGCCGCCCGACGATACTGCCCTCGGACCGGTACAGGTCATTGTCAACACGGCGGCCGGCGCCACCGACGCATTCATGGTCAACTACGCGACATTCGCGCCGGGCCTGTTTCCGGCAGCCGCACCCTACATCGTGGCGCAGCACGCCGACAACAGCTATGTGACCACCGCGGCACCCGCCAAGCCCGGCGAGGTGATCATTCTGTGGGGCACTGGATTTGGTCCCGCGAATCCAGCCGTCCCGGCCGGGCAGGTGTTTTCGGGCGCCAATCGGCTCGCGAATAATGTGACGGTTATGATCGGCGGACAGCCCGCAGCCGTGGATTTTGCGGGAGTCGTCGGTGCCGGACTGGTCCAGATCAACGTGCATGTTCCGTCCAGCATCGGCAATGGAGACGCAGGCGTAGTGGCCAGCGTCGGCGGCGTATCGACGCAGACCAGCGCGAACATGATCCCGATCCACAACTAATTCAGCTTATTCAGATTCCGACTGATCGAACCGGGTCCTGATATGCCCCCTCAACGCTTGGTAATGACAAGTGCTGAGCTTGGATGGCCGGTGAGATGTCAACATGATCCGAACAGGGGCTTTAGAGTTCCCCCCAGAGTCCCCCCAAATTCCGCCAAAATTCGGTTTTCGCGCGTGTAAGTCTTGTGTTTGCAACGTGATGCCGCCACAACCCGTAGTGCTGTTAACCGAAGGGTTGTAGGTTCGAGTCCTACCTTAGAAGCCAGAACAAGTCCTTTAGTTTCAATGCACACCCTACAAAACACGCCAGTTGCCGCGCCAGGCCCGAGCCAGGGCCGTTTTGTAAATTTACCCATCCTTACCCGAATTTACCCATCCGTAGACGGCGGGGTCCCCCCAGAATCCCCCCAGTGCGGCGCAAATGGAAAGCGAGGCGGGGGCCCAGGAACGAGGAACGGCGTCCCGCCGCTCCTGCCCGCCGGTGGCGACGATCACCACGCCGTGGCTGATGGGCTTATGGCTCCCGGCGAAGCTCGTGGAGAAGCGCGGGCATCCCCACCTCGCGGCGGTCTTCTGTGCGACGCCGGAATTGGCGCTGACGCTGGTGGTGAATCTGTGGATGCCACCGAAGGTGTGAAGATCTCAGTGCACGGGTCTCCGCGTCGGTCACTCTGCCTTGCGCTTCCGCAGGTGGTGGCTCAGTCCCGCTACAAGTTCTTCGGGCGGAATGCTAAACGCCTCACACACTCGCAGCATCGTGAATACCGTTATCGGGCGTCCGGCCTCGATCATCTGCCAGTGGCGCACACTGAAGCCAAAGGAGATCATGTCCTCCTGGGTCAGCTTATGTTCCATCCTGTACGACCGAATTCGGTGGCCCAAGGCGCGGAAGTACCGGCAATAACGGTCTGGGATCTCTCTGCTGGCACCCACTCTTTCAAGGCTGGTAGTTTACGAGCAAGAACACCACGAACAAAAGTGCGTATTGGGGAGGGGAAGGGGGGTTGCAAAGCGGACCACAAGAGCCTATACTCGGTTTGCCCGGATGAACCATTGAGCTTCGCAATGCTTGGCGAAAAGCCTGGCGATCTCAGCGATGTTCATTACGGAGGAGGTGAGTGTGTCTCGAATGAACGTAGTAGGTAAAGTGTGCGCTTTGCTCACTGTAGGAATTGCCGCCACCAGCGTAGCACCTCAGGCAAAGGCCGAGCTGCGCAATCCATATGTTGTAGAGATCAACATCCCCCAGTATTTCGGAGACAGCCAGATCGTGGACGGACACTATGGCCTAGAAAACTACTCAGCTACCTACGTAAACGGTTATTTGCACATTTATTTCACTACTACTCATGACCATTGCTGCTATGCCGGGTATCCGCCTACCTTCCTCGTTACAAGCAAAGACCCACGTTTGGGATATGTGGGTAACGATATCCAACACCAAGGGACTCTTAGCCCTAACGTGAATTTTTTCGACCCCGAAAACGCTCCGACTGATTGGTACAGCGTAGACATTCAATATTCCAGTACTGGCTATGCTGCGGTTGTAAGAACAAGAGGCGGTAGCGTGTGGCATGAAAAAACCACAACCATAACAGGAATGACTAGCGCAACTTGGATTGCATTGTTTAACAATTATCCAGTCTCTGGCTGTGGCACTGGCAGCGCCGATTGTGTCTACTCAATGGCATTCGCTCCAATGCCTCTACAAGGGACGAACACGATTCAAACCTGGACTCAGAAGTTTCCGTCAACCAGCCCACCGGCTCGATATAACCACGCGATGGCGTTCGATTCAGTGCGAGGTCAAGTCGTCCTATTCGGTGGAACCGATGAGACGCAAATCTCCGGCAAGTTCGGGGACACGTGGGTATGGGATGGAACCAATTGGACGCAGAAGTTCCCTTCGACCAGCCCACCAGCCAGAGAGAACCACGCGATGGCGTTCGATCCAGTGCGGGGCGTTGTCGTGCTTTTTGGCGGTGTCGGCACGTCTGGTTCAACCATGAACGATACCTGGGTCTGGGATGGTCTCACTTGGACCCAAAAATTTCCTGTTACCTCACCTCCCGCCCTCACACAGCACGCGATGGCTTATGACGTAATGGGGCAAGTGGTCTTGTTTGGCGGGGATCAATCGGCTCCCCTTTCTAACCAGACGTGGGTATGGAATGGAACCACCTGGGCGCAGAAATCCTCCCCTCTTAACTTAGCTGCAAGAGCGGGAGCCATGCTCGCTTACCCTGGCAAGAACCCTGATGCCGTACTCTTTGGCGGCACAGGCGCGCCGTCGGGTGGAGTAAACCCATTTTTCAGTGACACTTGGATATGGAGCGGAATGATTTGGAGTCAACCCCTTCCACTCCCCTCCACCACTCCCCCAGGAAGGGCGTTTGGCGCTATGGCCGGCAGGGTCGGCGGTGAGGTTGTCCTGTTTGGGGGGTACTTCATGACCTTTGTCCCCACAATCTCAGTCCACACCCTGGGCGACACGTGGGTATGGGATGGAAGCAATTGGAACCAACAATCGCCAACGAACTCCCCTTCTGCTAGAACAGCGCACGCTATGGCGTACGATGTTGCCCGAGCTCAATTTGTAATCTTCGGCGGAACAGGCCCGGGTGGAAGGCTCGCCGACACGTGGGTCTGGGGCTCGGGCTCGACTGGGTCAACCGGCACGCTTTCCGTGACCACCACCCTGCCGGCCGCCTCATTCACCATCACCGGACCGGCCAACTACAGCGGCAGCGGCACGTCGTTCTCCCAGGCGAACGCACCCGCAGGGACGTACACCGTCACCTATGGCGCAGTGAACTGCTACTCGACGCCGCCATCGGAGACCAAGACCCTCACTGCCGGAGGCGTAGTGGCTTTCTCCGGCGGTACCTACCAGGGGCGCGCGACGATCACTCTCAGCGTCGCACCGGCTGGGGCGACAAGTGCGACGTTCTCTATTAACCCGCCAGTTCCCGGCATGCCAAGCAATGGCCCATACCCTCGGACCCAGAGCAACGTTTGGCCCCAGTCGTACACGGTGGCCTTCAATTCAGTCGCGGGCTTCACTCCACCTGCAACGCAGACGCTGTCTCCCAATTCGTCGTGCCAGGTTAACTTCGCCGGCACGTATGTACCAGTCGTGTCGCCCGGAATGGCGACTCTGACCGTCACCGTCAGTTCCAACACGAACTCACTTGGAAAGTTCACAATTGCCGATAGCCAAGGCAGGGTGATCGCTTCGTCGGTATCGTCGTTCGGGCCATCACCGCAGGCTGCGGGAAAGTACACGATCAAGTATGTTCCGCTGGCGGGCTTCTATACGCCGCCGGACCGAACGGTGGTGCTCAACCCCGGTGACTCGGTGAGCATTCCGGGCAAGTACCGACGCCTCCTTTTCGTCTCGTTTACAGGCTGGGGTAATGCGCCATTTATTGGGCTTGGGCCACTGCAAGTCTCAGGATGTGTAGCGCTCCCCCTCGTCTGCGACGTGGGCTTCGGCGTAGCATACCCAGACAATCTACTCTCTTGCTCGGGGCGTGGTATGACGAACATCACCCTCGAAGCAAGAGGACAGGCCGCTCCTTTTCCTAGCTTATCGACTTCTGTCCTTGCCCCAGGCTTAGCGAGCCGCGCCTTCACTTTCTACGACAATTTTAACGAGCTGAGTCCATGTACTGCGCCTGCGGGCCAACCTGACCATCTGACAGCAGAACTGTGGGTCCGGAGCTTCAATCCGACACCGGATGATATGATTGTCGTGATCGGGCATAGCTATGGTGGAAATCGGGCCCGGCTTTTTGCCGATCAACTCCGCACTAACCAAGTGCGACCGAACGCAAGATTTGCCACCGATGCGTTGTTCACGGTTGATCCAGTGGATTGGACCACCTGTAACCCGGCGAAAATTTACTTGAACCCCCTCCATCTCGGAGACCCCGGCTGTTTCCAAGCAGGCTCCCCGCACGAACTGCCACAAAGCGTCGGGCTCTATAGAGCCTTCACTGAGACCAATTCACAATCACCTATTTGGGGGTACCCAATCATGGTCGGTGGCATCATTCAGTACCAGTTCCTCACGAACTTCACAGATGTCGGCCACGATGGCATTGATGACGATCCCCGCGTTCATCAGTTTATCCTCGATGCTTTGAGCGGTTTAGTCCGTGGCCCGAAAGCGCTGACTGCGGGTATCGCCGGGACACCATCCAGGGACAGTTCCGGTCTGAGGTATCCCATCCAAGTGACGGCGACAGCATTCGGAACCGCTACGGGGTTCGGAACGGCCACGGGAGTAAGAATCACATCGGCGTCTTTGAATGGTGTTCCCGCGACGAGCGTGTTGCCGTCGCCTGTCCTCGGGGACATTCCTGCGGGTAGTTCGTCGAGCCCGGTCACCCTGCTGTTCCCGGCTTCTGCCGCGGCAAAGGGATCGGCTGTTCTTCTCACGGTTACATTCGAGAACTCCGACGGGGCGCCATACACGAATACCATCCGGCAAGTAGCTCCTTGAGGGTAGCGATGTTCTAGGAGGTCTGTTTTAGATGAGCAGGAACGATGCTGTTGGGACTTTGGGGCGTCTGCTTGTCGCCCTTGGGTTATTTTCGGCGACGGCGTTCGCTGACATCGTTTTCACGGTGAACTTGGACTCAACTTCTCTGGTCGGCACGCCAGGGACGGCTGTGACGTTCACGGGGACGATCTTGAATGCAAGCGGCGTCGAGCTTTTCCTCAACGGAGCGGGTGGCTATCTGTCCTCGCCCGAGTTGACCCTCGACCTGACCCCCTTTTTCACATTGACGCCCTTGTCGCTTCTCGACGGTGACTCCTATAGCGGGGACATCTTCTCGGTTGCGATCAGCGGCGTAGCCCTCCCCGGGGACTATTCTGGGACGTTCAACATCCAAGGAGGGGTGGATTCGGCGACATTCGATCCTGTGGGATCAGCGGATTTCCAGGTCGAGGTTGCAGATGTTGCAGCAGTTCCAGAACCGTCCTCTGTCACCCTCCTCGGGTTTGCATGCTTGGTCTTGGCTGTCCCTCTCTATCGGCTGCGAGACCGCAGGCCTCGGTCGTACAGGGCGGTGCCCGGCCGCGTGGGATAGTTAGACTTCGCCGCATCCGCTGTGATTAGGGTCGGCGGTGCTGCCGTCGAATAGACGGTATGCGCGGTTGTCTGATCGGCATCTTCGTCACGGCGCTTTTGGTATCGGCAACGGCATCGTCAGGGAACTCTCGCGCGTACGGCGACCAGGCGAAATCGCCTGCCCCACAAGCTACACCCGGTGCTCGTTACGCACGATCCTGCGGGCTCCGCTGTGCCGTCTGTCACGCCGAAGCCAGAAGCCTCCACGGCTCGCCGGGACGCCGGCGAAAGCGTGGGAGACCATGACCGCCATGGCCGAGGCAACTCTACCCGACCTCATCGCAACGGGATTTGTGAAGGCGCCACTGGAGTTGGAGCGCACGTACAAGGGTGTTCGGCTTACCGCGTCGGTTCAGCCTGATGGAACCGTCCTCTGCGGTGGCGAGACCTGCGAAACTCTCTCAGCGGCGGGGGGCGTTGCCCGGAAGTCGGTGCTGGCCACACCTCCAAGCGACCCGCCACCAGAAACCAACGGCTGGACCTTCTGGCAGTTCCGGGACCCCAAGACCGGCAACCTGCGGGACATGGATGGCCTGCGCCAGGAGTTTTTGGCCCAGAAGAAGTGACGTATTTCCCTGGCGCCGACACGCCTGCAAGCCCTACTTCTTCAGCGTCACCGTAATCGCTGGCGATTCCTGCGGGCTATCCGTTTGCTTCGTCAACTCGCCTACTGGTAGTGCCGTAGATGTGGACAGGACGTAGACCCGGAACCGCATGCCCGTCGGTGTGTCACTCTGGCCGAAGTGCACGCTCCTGGTCCAATCGGCCGAAGCGATCTGAGCTTGGACCCACCGCCGTCCGGACTGATCGACAGGCTCCACGATCAGGTAGTTGTTCAGCTTCGGTTCCCAGCCTTTTCCGGTGATGTCCTGCACGGGTCCGACCGTCGCGCCGTCTGCGGGACTCGTGATCCGCACCGCAGAGCCGGAGAGTTGCGCGTACAGCACCCACCCCACCAGAACCACCGCCGCCGCCACGGCGACCGACGCTTTCAGTGCCCACGCCCGCTTCGCGCCGACCTTCCGGGCGTCGGATGATGGAGCCGGTTGAGTGGCGGCCGACTCCGACGCAGATCGAGCCGTGAACTCAGGAACGAAACCCCCTATGGGGATCGCGATCACCCAGCGGTCGCGCCTCCCCTCGTCGGCGTAGTATTCGATCAGCCTTTTCCGCAGGTCCCCGGCCGCCTGGCTCACGATCCGGTCGGTCCCAGGATCGAAGGTCGGCCCTTTGCCGTACAGCGCCTGCGCTATCAGGATCTCCTTCAGATCCCCTTCCAGCCCCGCCAGCGCCTTTTCCACGATGTAGTTGAGAAGATTCTTGGCCTTTGGCGCGTTGATGAATCGTTTGCTCGCCAGGATTCGCCGCACCTGACCCCGAAGCTCCAAATGCTCATTCTGGTCGATAGCCATAACAGCGCCTCTGTTTTCATTATCTGACAGGATTGCTCCGAAGAACACACCCGTATCCCGCCGTCTCCCGACTGTAAGACTCTTGTACCCGCACCAGATCGGGGTCCAGAATCGGCGATATGGCGCGACCTTCGCTGTCGAGACCTGGTGATCACAGGGGGCTGGAGAATATGGGCGCGATCAATCCGCCGAACGCGTATGAGTTTGTAATCCTCTACGGCCCGAGGCTCAGAGAACTCCAAAACGACTCCAAGTCGATGTCGGCAGCCGCATTCAAGCGCAAACATGGAGTTTCCCCCCAGGATTACCGGAAGCGAATCACGCGGTTCAGGGAGCTGATCAAAGCACAGGACCCGATCAATGGCCTGCGCGTGGATGAGATCGTGCAACTGATGCACTTCTTCGTCGCGGTGTGGCGGAGAGAGCATTTGTGAACTGGTTCCGTGAGTCCTGCGACGCACCGATGAACGATCCGGCGGCGAAGGCCGAGACGCCGGTCGGGATCGAGTGCGGCCACTGCGGGGAACGGATCGTGGTCGGCGAACCCCAAACACCAGTAGTACGTCAGCCGCGGCGCGGTGTATTACCATGCTCTTGGGACGTGGGCGTCCCGTTCAGCGAACAATGCGCCAACCGCCAACGTCGGCCACAACGGTACCTTGACGCTCTCGTCCAGGTCTTTGGCCGCTTTCTGCATGGCCTGCGCACTCGGATGCGAGCAATGAGCTTGGCAACTATCGACTACGACGGAGTGCTTGCCTCGGCACCGAAGCAAGAGGGAATTAGCCTCCGCGAATTTCTGACCGAGGAACTGCCGTACGTCTGGCTCGATGCCTACATAGCAATGCTGCCACACCAGCACAACGTCCACCGCGTTAACGTGGAAGGGTTCGAGTACCTCTGGGATCTCAGCACGGAAATGGTGAATGAAGGCCGCGTGAGGCCGTCCGAAGCTGTCGATGACCGCCTCATCGCGGCGCATGGAGTATCGAGATGCAACCCGGAGCCGCGAAATGCCTCCCGGCTGAGACGCCGCACTCTGGGACCCGTTGAGGTCGTGGACAAGTCGCAGCGCCTGCCTTACGACAGGGGACACGCAATTGGGCATGTTCTGGGCGGCGTCCTTGACCTAAACATCATTCCCCAGAGCCGAGCCGTGAACAGGGGCGGCAGTTGGCGTCGCATGGAGCGGTACTGCCAGGAGCATCCCAGCACGTACTTCTTCTGCCGCCCCCTGTATGCGGGCCTTTCGTCCCACCCTGCGGAGATTGAGTTCGGCGTCCTGAGAGCTGACGGGACGCTGTGGTTGAATACCTTTAAGAACTACGGACGCATCGAGGAGCTTGAGGAATTCGAGCGCCTCTACCGGGAGAAGATCGCGGCACTTGAAACGAGAGGCGCGGACACCGGGGCGCTGTAATTGGCGTTCAAGTGTTTTAGATTCAGCGCCTAAAACGCCGCCCGCTTGCGGCCCGGTTGGCTGGCGGGCCGGGTCCAGAAACGGCGCCGTTAGCCCATAGCCACCCTCCGGTGCCCTCGGCAGGAACGCGAAGTGTGGAGCACACAACGTCACGGGAGACGAAAAATGAGATAAACGGCTCCAATGCATCTGGTTGGATGTATAATCGATGCTGGCCTGGATGGCAAAACGGAAATTCTGGGCGTTCTGAGGCAAACCAGTCGTAGCGTGACACGGTCGCTCTGAAGCACGATCCATGACCAGTGTGGTGGGAAGAACCGCATCGGCGGTGCCCTCGCCCTGGCGTCTTGATTCACTGCCAATTTCGAAAAGGAGAATTATTCGATGATTCTGAGAGGTCTGAACTCGGGGCGCCGCACCGCGCGGCTTGCCTTAACTCTTATGGTCTTTTCCGCTGTGTCGTTTGTCGCTCGCGCGCAAACCCCGCAAGCATTCTTTGAGCGTTCGACCGTGACTGGTTCCGGCAACACGGTCAGCGCAACCAATGTCCCGGTGGTTATCTCTCCGGGGCTCACCGTATACATCAATGTCACCATGCAATTCAACGTGGACCACAATGGCAACTTGACGCTCTCATCCGGGTACCCACAGGTCGTCGCGGCGCCGAATCTGTTGTCGTCCTCCTTCATGGCAGGTACGTACGTAGGGCCGAGCACGGCTGCCAACGGCAAGGCGACTGTAACGGTCAGCGGTCCAGGTGTTACCGATGGCGGGGCAACCACGTGGTCCCTAAGCGCGGCACCGACATCTGACCCTTGTACCTATCCAGGTACCGCAACTTGGTACGTCGGGCCAGTGGCGAACAGTCCCGTTGCGGCACGGCTGAAGAGCGCTGGCATCACTTCGACAGCTTGGAGTTATGGTGTGAGCAGCAGCCCTGGTTGCGGTGGGGATTCTAATCACTGGACAGGTCCTGCTGGCGCCGCATTGATCGGGGTTAGCCAGAGTGGGAATGGGATCACACTCGCGACCTTCTCCTCCTGGAATTACAGCGCGTTGACCGACAACAGCACTCCTACGGGTCAGATAACCTACACGCTTAAGCCATAGGCAGGATTATTGAATCGGAAGCCGGTCCTCCAACTTGACCGACGTAATCCGATTTCCATTCAGGGGAGAACCTAATGAACAGCCATAGGAAGCGCGCTCTCGGGTGTCTAATCGGATTGACCGTCGGTTTCATCCCAGTCTCATGCTGGGCTCAGAGCTACACGATCAGCACAATAGCTGGCGGCGGTAACACTTACTTTTACCCCGGAACCGGGGACGGGGGGCAGGCGACCAGCGCAGGCCTCGGGAACCCCTGCAACGATGTGGCGTTGGATGGCGGCGGAAACCTCTACATCGTGGCCGGCACATTGATTCGCAAAGTCTCTCCAAGCGGCACTATCTCGACGGTCGCCGGCGGGGGCTCCAGCGTCGGGGAAGGTGTCCAGGCCACCGACGCCGAATTGTCGCCCGTTGCTATCGCCGTGGACACCTCAAGCAACCTCTACATTGCAGATTCTGTCTTCGGCTTGTTTCGCGTTCGAAAGGTGGACACCAAGGGCATCATCACCACCGTGGCTGGAGGCGCCCAGTGCTGCGCTTTGGGAGACGGAGGGCCAGCCACCGCAGCCTACCTGGCCATTCCGTATGGCTTGGCGGTGGATACTACTGGAAATCTCTACATCGCTCAGGCAAACGGCGGCAGTAGCAACTTGGTGCGGAAGGTGTCGGCAAACGGCGTCATCAGTACGGTAGCCGGAGGCGGGACCGCTTCGGGCGACGGGGTATCCGCAATCAGCGCCAGCCTGGCCCGCCCGCTCGGCGCGGCCGTGGACGCGGCTGGAAACCTCTTCATCACTGAAGCGAACGGGAATCGGGTCCGAAAGGTATCGAAAAGCGGTATCATCACGACCATCGCCGCAATCGACAGCCCCTGGCACGTCGCCGTGGACGCCTCCGGCAACCTTTACGTGACCCAGTCCTCCGATGCACTGGTGCGGTTGATCACGCCGGATGGCGCGGTCGCGACCATCGCGGGCACCGGCGCACATGGCTTCTCGGGCGATGGTGGACCGGCCATGAGCGCCATGCTCGACCTCCCTGCCGGAATCGCCCTCGGCAGTAAGGGCGCCGTCTACGTTGCGGATGCCACCTCCGGCATCGCGCGTGTCAGGCTGCTGACCCCGGGGACGCCTCTGGCTTCACTGCCCTCGATCACATCCGGCGGCGTGGTCAGTGCCGGCGCTTTCGGGGCGTTCACCGCCATCGCACCCGGCTCCTGGATCGAGATCTACGGCGCCAACCTCGCGGCCAGCTCGCGCCTTTGGGGCGGAGCCGATTTCAATGGAGTGAACGCGCCTACTTGGCTGGACGGGACCAGAGTGACCATCGGCGGCCAGTCCGCCTTCGTCTCCTACATCAGCCCGGCCCAGGTCAACGTCCAAGTGCCATCGAATGTCGGTACGGGACCGCAGCCGATAATCGTCAGTACGGCTGCCGGCGCCAGCACTCCGTACACGATCACGGTGAATCCGCAGCAGCCGGGATTGCTGGCGCCGACTTCATTCATCATCGCCGGCAAGCAATACATCGCGGCGTTCTTTCAGGACGGCGCCTTCGCCCTCCCACCCGGAGCCATTGCCGGTGTAGCCTCGCGCCGCGCGCATTTCGGGGACGTCCTCACGTTGTGGGGCATCGGTTTCGGATCGGTGACACCCAACACGCCGGCTGGCCAACTCGTGCCGCAATTGAACACCCTGGCCGCGCCATTTCATATCCTGTTCGGGCAGACCGAGGCGACGCTCCAATACGACGGGCTCGCGCCAAACGCAGTCGGGTTGTATCAGTTCAACGTAGTGGTGCCGAACGTTGCGGCCAGCGACACAGTACCCCTGACCTTCACGCTCGGGGGCGTGCCAGGGACGCAGACTCTGTACATCGCCGTTCAGTAAGGAGGAACCGCGGAATACAGAGCGTGAGCGGTAAGTCCGATCACAAGGAAAGCAACGCATCCGTAGACGCCCACTGTCGCCAGTATGTGGACGGCCTTCGCTTGTGTAATGTCCATGATCTTGTCGCCCGCGGGAGTCGGTTTCTTGGGGCAGGATCGCTCTTCCGTCCTGCCCTCTTCCTTTTTGTCGAAGGGTGGAATCCCCATAATCACGGTCATCACCGTAATCATCATCACCACAGCGGCAGTCCGCTCCAGTTTGGCCGCTGAAGGCGCACACAGGCTCCAGAATCGTTCCGCACGAGCCCCGTAGGCACCGCATCGGGCGACGGCCCTATTCGCCGGTTCCGCCCTCTCTCATCTTCGCCGCCGCCGCCCTTATCGCCGCCACGCATTCATCACTGGAGTAATCAAGATCCTTAATTGACAGGAAACATTTCAATCGCCACAATCCAAACAAGCAGATCGCACAATGCCCAACACAACGCCTTTGGCTGGCCCACTTCCTTACTGACCGACTTTTGTCAAGACCCACCCTCGGTTATCGAATTTTTGGAAAATCGTTGCTATTTGTACGTTCGTAACCATGCCTTTGTTAAGGCCTTGGTTTGCCGTCAGAGCGGCAACTCCCGATCCTGTAAACGTGACGTTTAAGTTCTCTAACGCATTGTACTGTGCCACAAAGATGACCTCCGCAGTCGTAGCGTTAATCTGGCGGGTGTCCATGACGGAAAGGGATTGAAGTTGTGCCCTTTCACTGAAAGCCTCATTCCGTCCCGACCAATCATTATGCCATGTGAACGTTCGTATGTAAGTGGTCATCTGCCTGACTGCCTCGTCTTTGGTTGGTGATGACACACCACACCCACTCAGCACACTCAGCATACCAAATAGCACCAGCATACCAATGATCCCGATTATCCTGTACTGTTTCCCAATCATAGTGTTCATGCAGGCCTCTCTCTCTTTCGTTGTTTTAGTTCATCCGCTGACTGACTAACTACGGGTCATATGAGCTTCTACATCTTAGACCAGGCAAGCCTCTTTATCTCGCTTCCGTCAGGTGCCACGTCGTAAACGTCCCGTGAACGATAAACGAAACAACCACCGGCTTAGTGCACCCGCCACGAGACCGATGGATTGCAGGGGCTTCTTTTCGATGTCGAACTGGGGTGAGTTTTTGTGTGGGCATGTTGGCCTTTCGCAACCATTCACGGTAGCGCATTCCACGGGTCAGGAGCGGGCGTTGCGGTGGGTGTTGACCTCGCCGTGTAGCCAGGAACAACACTATTTGTCTTGGTGATTAGCTATGACCCATTTTTCGGCTTGTTCGACGACCTTACCGGCAGCGATTGTCCAATAGGTACTGTTCGAGTTACTTAGTTTGGCTACTGGTTTCCACGATCCGGCATCCTTGACGCTGAATGTCGCAGAGACAGTTTTCCATTTCTCGCCTTTCCGTTCAAGAACCACGATAAGAAAGTCTGCTTCGGACTCGTTGGCGGCTAGGACAAAGCTGCGGAGTCTAGATTTGACCTGCATATCCTTCACCGATTCTTCCAGCGACACATCCGGGACCTGCTGACCATTTACCTCGGAGGACATGGCCTTGATGAATACCTTACCGATAGTTTTATCGGCAGCATGAAGTGTCTCCAAACAGAGGACAGTTAGAACCGCAAATGCACTAACAAACAAGAGTTTACGCATGTGTAATGTTCTCCATTCTGTGTCAATCCAGACGTTGTCGTCACTTCGGGTGGCAGCTAGTGTATCCAGGATTTCCATTTTTGCTTCCTGGCCACTTTGGATTGTACACCCAACCGGCTTCGTTTGAGCCCTTTTCTAAAGCAGAATGTTCGTTTTGCCATCCTGGCCCGCCTCGGATTATGCGTCCAACCGCCAGCCTCCCGTGACACGCCGGTCACGGCAGCAAACCAGCGATGCCCAACCATCGCGGTCGGCTGGGGACTGGCTGCCCTTCGAGGAGCGCCATGCCCTGATCGAGGCCGGCGACGAGGACGGCCTGGCGGCGCGCGTGATGCTCACGCCGACCTTCCGCCAGTTCACGCCGGATCCGGGAGGTACTCCTGTGGGTTCAGGCCAAGGCGCTCCAGGCGTTTCCACGCGTCGTCCTCCTCGCGGTCGCGCTCCCCGGTATTGGGCAGCGAGGTCCATCGCACTTTGAAGCCGCACCGCGCCCGGACGTACTGTGGAATAGAGAGGCCCGTCACCGTCTCGCCGAACAGGGTCGTGCCTTCGCCCTCTCTGGTCTGCTCCCGTAGTGCGGCGAGTTCAGCCTCGGTGACCGTGATCGTTACGGACATGCGATCCAAGGCCATCACGCGCCGGCTGCGGGCCACCTGCAGGCGCCCCGGCATTTCGCGACCGCGCGCGATCCATGGATCGAGGCCGATTACCGTTCTCACGTAGGCCGGCATGGTGAGGCCTGCTGCGCTTGCGCGCGCCTCCAGCTCGAGGAACTCCGCTCCGTTGAGCGCGGCAGTGATCGCCTTCCGATTGAGCGCCACGCCCATCATTCTGCCACACGCGCCGGGACGGGCGCGCCCGATCGCCACCATGATCTGCATATAGGGGGCCGGCAAAAATCTTGTCGCTTCACTGTAGTATGGTGAAGTCCAAAGAAATCCAGAAGGCGGTTACGACCGCGCGCGCACGCGAAGCACGTGAAGTGCCAAACGCAGGTCGGACGTGAAAGTCTGGAGTCCACGTGATCACAGTTAGCCTCAGAACTGGAGTCCACGCGGAGTCCAAAAAACCAAGGCTGGACTCCTGGCGTCCATCTGGAGTCCAAATCGGAAGGCCGTATCTCTATGAAACCACAAGAAACCTGTCTGTAAGTTGTTGATAAAACTGCCCTGAAAAGGCTGGCGTCGGCGGTTCAATTCCGTCCCTGGCCACCACATTTTCAACAGCCTATAAACACCCAAAATCGAGTTTTGGTCACAATTGGCCACAATTCATTCGGCTCGCAGGGGTGCCCCTCAACCCGTAGTCTCGCCACAAACACTCTTTACGAAATAAACGAAAGAAACGAAATAAGGGGCGCTCACGGGCGCCCTTCTCTTTCTAAAGTGGCCCCACCCGTGTTAGCGAAGAGGGGTTAACGGCGATACGATGGCGGAATGGACATTACCGCACCTCAGGTCTGGATCGGGTGGATTATCGCAGGGCTTGCAGCTTACCTGGGCGTTTATCTCGCAGAGAAGGCCAAGAGGCGCGCGGCGCATGAGGACAGCGACCAAATTCGAGCTGAACTTGCTCGGAACACGCAAGCCGTTAAGGAAATCGAAGCGAAGGTCAACAGCGACCTTTGGGACCGGCAATGGAGGCTGAACCAAAAGCGGGACGTGTATGCACGTTTGATCGAGGGTTTGAGTGAACTCCAATTCACGCTTGGCGCGCACTCGGCAATCACCCAAAAAAAGGACCCCGACGATGCCGCCCTGGTCTCTGAACTTTACGACCGTACCAAGGCCTTGATGCTGGAATTGGAGCGCAGTAGGGCGGTTGCTCGGATCTTTCTGTGTTCTGAAGCGGTGAAAGCTATTGATGAGTTCGAGCAGGTGGTGAAAGGATGCAAGCCAGCCGATTCTATTCAGTTCTTCAGTCAGGCTACAGAACAACTGATTGCGGCCGCAAAGCAGGAACTTCGGCTTTGAAGGCCCTGCCCCGTCAAACGATCCTTACCGGGGTGGCCGGGCACGGGTAGCAGCATGGCATCGTTGCGGCGGTTGTGAGGTGACAGAATTGAGGGGAATATGTCGCGAACAATTGAAGACTTGCTAGAGCCATCTATCACTCATCAACTGGGTCGGCTCTTGATCGCGTGCCAATTGATGGAGGAGGCGATAAGGACCAGTTTCCCAAAAGTGATCGGTCTGTCTGATACGTTCGGGATTACGGATTCGCTGACTCGCGACTGGCGTGCGGGCCAGAGAGCCCGAGAAGCTATCAGGATCATAAATGCAATCACTGCCCATTTTCGTCTGCCCCCGGCAGAGCCAGTTTGGAGACTCATTTGGGTCTTCGGAGTGAGAACACCTAAGGATGACGCCTTGGCGGCGCGGGAGGTGGTTGCCGCAGAATGCGCGATCTGGCAGCGAGCTAAGCTCCTGATGGAGTACCGCAATCAGTTGTTTCACGGAAGGCTTACAGTCAACGAGGGAGAGGTGACAATTCAAACCAAGGGTTCCCCGGTGCCATTTACAGCGGAGGAATTCGAGGGAAGGACAAACGAGGTTATGGAGGTAGTTTTTCTCCTTACCTTCATCACGCTGACCTTTGTCAACGCTGTCCGATGGTTATCTGATGCCAAATCTGTCCAAAGCCGATCAGAAAGCTAAGGTGTCCGCGAACGAGGCCCGACGCCGCAAAGAACTGGCACTCGCTGAAATCCGCGAGATGGAAGCGGCGGAAAAAGCCGGCCGCATGATCGCGGTTGACCAGGTGAACGCGGCATGGGCGGACATCCGCGCCAAGATCAAAGGCGCCGTTCTGCGTATCCCGGTGAACTGTGCGGCGAAGGTGGCGGCAATCACCGACCCGTTGGGAAGTGCGCGCGGTTCTCGGGTCTGAATGTGAAGCGATCTTGAAGGAACTCTCCGATGAAATACGGGCCTAATTTACACCCTCGGCGCTTAAGGCGCTCATACTCCGGTTCGCGGCTGGGTTCCTTCCACCCGTGCGCGTTCCGCTCTCCCAATGGGCCGATGAGCACGCCCGGCTATCGTCCGAAGCGTCCGCACAGGTGGGCGGCTGGCATTCCTTCCCCTACCAGCGGGAACCGGCCGATGCGCTCTCGCCGCATTCGCCCTATGAATCCGTGGTGCTCATGTGGGCTTCCCAGATGGGCAAGTCGCAACTACTCCTGAACCAGATTTCCTACAAGACCCTGTTCCTCCAGCAAGCTCACGTGCTCCGCCATCCCCCACTTGGCGTTGTAGAGGCAGTCTTCCACGGAGTGGCCGACACCGCTGAAGCCCTCAAGGTCGGGGGAGTAGAAGGAAAAGAAGTCGGGTTCTTCGGTGGCCTCGATCACCAGCGAGTAACGCAGATCAATCATCTTGCTTGCCTCCAGGCTGGATTCCAGCCGCCTTCAGAATGGCGTGGCAGGTACCAGGTTTAGGCCGCGCTCGACTTCAGTTCCTCACGAATAATGCGTCGCAACGCATCTTCGAACCTTGGCGCCTTTCCATCGAGGTATTCCCGGAGAGCGGCATTGATGAGGGTCTGATAGCCGGTCGCCCCCCCGGATTCTTCAGCCATTCGAAAGAAGCGATCCACAATATCCTGGTCAAGTCGAATCGTGATCCGGGTCTTACCTTCGGGCTCCGGTTCCGGCGGAAGAACTCTGCCCCGCTTACCCTTGCTGAAATCGTATCGATCTTTCATCGTTCTGCCTCGTACTGCTCGCGCTCGTGGGCTTCGGCAGGGCGCGCCGAAATGATCCGAATGTTCTCGCCACGCCATGTGTAGACAAC
>Ga0182021_10001295_pt1 | contig 28431 bp, 22 predicted proteins | sample 612E3MmetaG_FD_120493 | JGI IMG/M metagenome (GOLD analysis project Ga0182021, IMG submission 120493) | Permafrost microbial communities from Stordalen Mire, Sweden - 612E3M metaG (Illumina Assembly) | ecosystem: Environmental > Terrestrial > Soil > Wetlands > Permafrost | place: Sweden...
ACATTATCAGTTCTTAGCCATTCAAGTTCGTAACCGCTGTCTATAGTTATGGTAAATGTGATACTGTCTCCGCTAGCTACTGTTTGGTTGCCTTTTGGAGTAATAGTCCCACCATTATTACTACTTGCCGTTACTCGGTACGTTTTATTACTGCTCTTATCAGCAGCATACAAAAAACCTACCGAACTTAATAGAACAACCAAAATTATTGAAATTGCAATTACAGCTTTTTTTATCATTTAAAAACACTCCTTAATAAAAAATTAACCTTTTTAATTCTTTCGGACAGTAAGATTTTTATTTTCTTATTCAGTATAACCACTCAGCATAACAATAGTAACGGTGAGGTTTGTAGTATTTCAGAGGTATAATGGTTAGCTTTAACCTGGTAATTTCACCAGTTTTTGTTTTAATGCAGGATAGGCGTTTTTGGTTCTTTTTGAAATGCTGATTTAGAAAGATTATTTGAATATTTACAAATTACTGATATTAATGAAATCAGTCAGAACCATTTAAGAGAATATTTAAATCATATAAGACAAACTCAATATTACCATCCTTATGTTTACTATTCTCATTGAAATAGGAATCAAGATAAGAAAATATCTGAAAAATAATATTTCGTTTAATTATTTCTTTAATTTGAATTAGAAAGATTAGCCTTTAAATATTCTATTATCATTTCAATTTTCACTGATTCACCAGCAAATTTTTTCCTTATACACGTACCTTCACAAAGTTTAAAATCAATAGTACTGAATGAATTAAATTCCAGGTATTTATTAATAATTTTTAATGCACCACAAAAATTTCCAACCGAAACTCTTCTCATAATTCCCCTAATATCAAGATTACAGTCAGACATACATTCAGGATCTTCACAATATAGACATTCTGAAGCCAAAATTACTATTTCTTTTTCAGATTCATTAAATCCATTATATAATTTCTCTGTAGTGACTGGCTTTTCTAAAACATTGACATAATTCTTTATACTCTTATCATATATAAATTCTTTAAGGTTATTTTTTTTCAGGACAGCATTTGCAGCACTAATACCCGATACTGTAACAGCCGGAGTTCCAGTACCCATTACGGTAGACTCACCGCAAAAAAATAAATTATCCCACTCACTTTTGGTATGCAGGCGGTTTAACATATGCTGACCTATTGATTGTTTCGGCCCGGCAACACAGCCCCAATTTTTATTTGTATATTTTTCAATAGTTGTTGGTGTTGAAATTTCTGCATGAATGATTGCATCTTTAAATTTAGGAAATTTCTTTTCCAATACTTTGATCAGCCTATTATATTCTTCTTCTTTTTGTAATTCATATTCCCGGGATTTATATTCTTTATCACCAGGCTCGGGCCATTTTTTAAATGAAGGTCCTATAGCTATAACAACATTGGTGCCGAACGGACATAAAGTTTTATCATCTAAGCTTGGAATATATACTGTGACTTCAGTTTCGTCTATTGCATCAGGATTACCTACCAGCATTTCAACTGGTGAAGTATCTTCTGGAATAACACTGCCACCTACACAAGCATAAAAAACCATACTTGAATAAGTAGGTATAATTTTTTTAGCCCAATTTCTTTTTTCTTCCATAGAATCCTTTTGATCAATAATCTTTGCATATAAATTCCATACTGTTCCTGAATAAATTATATTTTCTCCTATTACTTCCTCTCCATTTTCCAATAAAACACCTTTGGCTTTGCCATTATCGATCAATATTTTAGTTACAGTATGCTCCAGTATCATTTCACCGCCATTTTCTTCAATGGCTTTTTCTAATTTACCTGGCAGATAAAGAGTTGAGCCTGCAGGATAAAAACTACCACCTTCATGGTTGTTTATGAACATGATAGCTGACAGTATTGCAGGTGTTTCCTTTACTGTGGTATAACAATAAGTTGAAGTAAGCTTGTCAAAGAATTTAAATATTTCAGGATCGTCAAAATATTGTGATAAAAGTTGGTAAGTACTTTTATTCATATAACTTAGGAATCTGATATATGAAATAGGATGCTTTAAAAGTTGCTTAAGTGCAGATTTTTTGTCTGTTTCGTCAGGGGATGCAAATACTGGAGATTCGATCATTACATTTCTGTATAGCTTTTTTAAATCAGAATAGAATTTTTTGATATTTTTTGTCTGTGATGGAAATACTTCTGACAGTTCATTTATGAATTTATCAACATCGGGCCAGAATTTAATTTTTTTTCCTTTAAAATTTACACTATATAATAATTCATGTTTTATTACATTAAATGGCTCGGCCAGGCAGTTAAAAACAAATCTATGAGGATTAAAACCATCCTCACCAAAACCATAAAGCATGGAAGAACCTTGATCGAAGATTATGCTTTCTCTTTTAAATATTCCACAAGAACCTCCAGGCTTAAAATTGCTATCAATAAGTGCTACTTTAAGTCCACTTTTTGCAAGAAGACTCGCAGCTGTTAAACCTGAAATTCCTGCTCCAATAACTATAGTGTTATAATTCAAAAGATTTTATTTCCAGACTAGTAATAAAATATTTTAGTATTTAAAAATGTATTACAAAAAAATAATTACAATTGAAAATTAACACTTATTCATTTAACTTTAACATAACTTCATTTCTCGCAAGGAATCTTGGAATCCATGGAGGGCTATAACCTGCTATAACGAATTCTTTGTCAGTACTTATATTTTCTTTTAAAAGATATTCCTTAAGCAAAGCAATATTTTTACTAATATTTTCCTGTTTAAAAAAACCGGAAAAACGAATGGCAGCTATTTTTTTTGCATTTATTTTTTTAAAATTAATGCTTTTTTCATTGGGCAAAGGCAATGTTTCAAGAGTATATTTAGCAGGCATAACAAAAGAAACTGTATATGTTCCTTCCCCATATACTTTTACAGGTGTCGTCATCGGTATTTTTTCCGATCTCGAAGTTTTAACCGGAGTTGTCATATCAATTTTTTGTCGACCTGTATTATTACCAAAAATATAACTTGCAAGTATCTCAAAACCATTTTCAATGGCAGATTTGTAATTTTCTGCAATAACTTCAACTTCAGCCTGTATATATTCTGAATATTGCCTTATTTCAATATTTTTATATTTTTTTAAAACTGTATATTTTGGAGTTTCTATTGCCATTTAAATCTAATATTAGATTTTCTTTAAAATAATTGTTATATAATCAATTTTAATTGTTAGCTTTTAGTATTTCAAGTTTATTTTAAAATAAACCTTTGGCATTTCATAATTGGTAAATTCTTTATAATCACCGATAAAATAAATATTCTATCCTAGCCCTATTATATCTCTGTAGTAATATGCATGGAATATTGACTATTAACGCGTAAATTATCATTATTATTCCTATACACCACAAATTCCAGATAAAAAATATTGGAACAGGCAGTATAATTAACCAGTGTGTGAACTCTGCTCTTTTTGTTTCATATAAAAATATTTTTAAATATTCAAAATGACTATTTTTTAAACTTTTTTTTGGAAACCCTTTATTAAATAAACTACCCCCATCAGGAATAATACCCTTCCATCTTTTTATATTAAAAATTCTTTGATATATTTTACCTTTTAACTCCCAGTTTCTTACCCTAAACCATCTAATATCTTTCATAAAAAAAGATAAAGGTATTTTAAAACACATATAGGAAATCCCTACATGTATAATAAGCCATACGAAAATATTCAAAAATATTATCCAGAAATTGGTTATATTAATTACTGGGATTTTAAGTACCTCCATTTGTGTTTCAAATCTTTATCTTCCTGCCTTTCCAATTAACCTGCTTTTTAAATAAAATTAAGATTAAAGAATAGAAAAAAATTATAATAAAAAATAATAAAGCTACTGGATAAAAAATAGAAGTAAAAATGCTGAAATTTCCAATTCTATAAGACATCCAAAAAATCTGCAGTATATAAAATATATAAAACGTTACACCACATATTATTAAAATAAAATTTTGCAAAACTAAACCCCTTATAAATAAATCTATGGAAAAAGCCGAACCAATAATCCAGCAAATAATCATAATAAGCATGGAAAAAGAAGTAGATTTTGCACCTTTTCCGAAACCTTTAGCCCAGCCATTTATTAAATCCTTTAAGCCATTTGGATACATTCTAAAATTAATAGTACCTTTGCCTCCTAAATTAAAAATAGGAACTCCTGCTTTTAAAAACGACTTTCCTATCTCAATATCTTCTATAACTTTACTTTTTATACCCTTATGGCCATCAATTTTAAAATAATCATCTTTTTTACAAATCATACAGGGACCAAAAACACCAATGGGTTTTATTTTTGTTTGAAGTGGGGTAAAAGTTCCCATTCCAGCCATTAAAATAATATTGAAAAACATTGATAAATTTTCATAAAATTTTTTAATTTTGTGATAAGGTTGAATAGAAATTACTCCAGAATTATAAATAGGACAGTTTATTATATGATTAAGACCGTTATCTACTAATATTGTATCTGCGTCTAAAAATAATAAATAATCTCCTAAAGCAGCTTTAGCTCCATTAAAGCAAGCCCAGGATTTACCAGTCCAACCTGAAGGCAAATCATTCAAACTGATTATTTTTGTATTATATTTCTTTATAATTTCCAGAGTTGCATCAGTTGAATTATCATCAACTATAATTATTTCCTTTATATTGGCAGGTAAATTTTGAAGTGAATTAAGCAAATTTGGTAAATTTTTTGCTTCATTTCTTGCAGGTATTATTATAGAAAAAGTAAAAACATTATTGTTTTTTGTAATACAAATATTTTTACAAAATGGAATTTTCCAGAGCATCCAAAAACCAAACAACCAGAACAATATATGAATTATTAGGTTTATATAGCTCATTTAAATATAGTTAAAAATATATAAATAGTTTTCAAATAATATAAACAATATTTTTTTGAAACCAGAAATTTCTTTAAATATGAGGCTATAAATTATTTGTTTAAATTTGATATCATTTATCTTGATTCATTTGAACTTTTTTATTTTTTTATAAAAATTAATAACAAAGCCCTTGATTATCCTCCATTATACTACTACCCCCCTCCTAATTAATAACTCAAAATTATTATTATGAACGAATATATAGATTATTTCTTAAATTACTTACAAACTGAAAAAGATGCTGCAAAATCCACAATTTATAAATATAGAGCTGTTTTTAAGTTGAAATATATAGTGAGTAGCACAGTGGAGTAAAATTTATTAATATTATTTTTTTAATTAAAAGTTCTATGCTAACTTAGGAAATTTCTGAACAAAAACAATACTAATTAACTCTAAAAAATGTTATAATTTAAGCACAAAAATTAATATTTTTGCAGGTTTTAATCTTCGGGTGAGCCCTTTTTGTAGTATAGAATTTGTGGAGTTAGTCTATAAGCCGAGTTCTGTACCAAGTACTGCTAAAAATGACAATAATGTCGGTATTTTTACAGCTTTTTAAAAATTGAAAAGTATTTACAGCGCATCCCGTATAGATAGCTGTATCCTTTTTCGCGGGATGTCCACTTCAAGGACTTTTACCATAACCTCCTGGTGAAGCGCCAGCTTGTCTGCAGGGTTTTTTATAAATTCCTTCGATATTTGCGAAATATGCACCAGCCCGTCATGTTTTACACCGATATCCACAAATGCGCCAAAATTAGTAATATTTGTTACAATACCTGGCAGAACCATCCCCTGTTTTAAATCCTCCATTGTTTTTACATCCTTTTTAAATTCAAAGACAGTAATACTTTTTCTCGGATCCCTGCCTGGTTTGGCTAATTCACCAATTATATCCTTTAGAGTTGGAATCCCTGTTTTTTCATCTGTGTAGTCGGCAATATCTATCTGTGCCCTTAACTTTTCATCAGTAATAAGCGCTGCGATATTGCATCCGAGATGTTGTGCCATTTTTTCAACTATATAATAACTTTCCGGGTGCACCGCGCTGTTATCCAGCGGGTTTAACCCTTCCTGTATTCTTAAAAACCCCGCGCATTGTATAAAAGCCTTTTCCCCCATCCGAGAAACTTTTAAAAGCTCATGCCTTGATTTGAATGGGCCGTTTTCTTTCCTGAAATTAACTATATTTAAAGCAAGGACGGGCCCAAGCCCGGACACATACGTCAGTAAATGTTTGCTTGCCGTGTTTAAATTGACTCCAACCATGTTCACACAACTCTGTACCACCCTATCAAGATTCTCCTTTAATTTATTCTGGTCAACATCATGCTGGTACTGCCCTACACCTAAATTTTTTGGCTCTATTTTAACCAGTTCTGCAAGTGGATCCATCAGCCGTCTTCCGATTGACACAGAGCCTTTTACAGTGACATCATAATCAGGAAACTCTTCCCGGGCAGCAGCAGATGCTGAATAAATGGATGCGCCGTTTTCGCTGACGACAAATACCTTTACAGGTTTTCCGAAATCTATGTTTTCCACAAATTCCTTTGTTTCCCTGCTTGCCGTACCGTTTCCGATAGCGATTGCATCGATTTCATATTTAGCGACAAAAATGGCAAGTTTTTGCCCTGCTTCTTCTACCTTGTTTTGCAGCTGGTGTGGATAAATAGTATCATTTAAGAGTAAATCGCCTTGCCTGTTTAAAACGACAAGTTTACATCCTGTCCTGTATCCGGGGTCAAGCGCAAGCACATTTTTTTGCCCAAGAAAAGGCGCAAGCAAAAGCTGCCTTAGATTGAGCCCAAACACTTTTATAGCTTCATCATCTGCCGATTCTTTGGAGCTTTTTGCAAATTCTGTTTCAATTGATGGAGCCAACAGCCTTTTAAAACAATCCCTGATTGCTGTCTTTACCTGTTCAGATGATTTATTGGCCGGGCCGCTTTTTTTCTTAGAACCCTCATTTATAAAGATCTTTTTCAGCGCAGTGATTGCATTTTCTTCGCTTACCGTTATGGTTACTTTAAGGAACTCTTCAGACTCCCCTCTTCTTATGGCAAGAAGCCTGTGGGAAGGACATTTTGCAAGCTCCTCCCCAAATTCAAAATAATCCCTGTACTTGGCTCCCGGCTCTTCGAGCCCTTCATAGATTTTTGATTTTATAATTGCCTCGTTTTTAAATACCTCTCTTATGCTGTCCCTTGCCCGTTTGTCTTCGCTTATCCATTCAGCAATTATATCCCTTGCTCCCTGAAGTGCCTCGATAATATTTTCAACCTTATCATTTAAGAACCTTAGGGCCTCATTTTCACAATCACGTCCGCCGTCCTGCTCAAATATAAGCTTTGCCAGTTCCTCAAGCCCTTTTTCCCGTGCGGCATCTGCCCTGGTTCTTCTTTTTGGTTTATATGGAAGATACAGATCCTCAAGTTCGATTAAGGTATTTGCATTTTCCAGGCGGGTTTTAAGCTCATCAGTCAGTTTGCCCTGTTTTTCAATTTCATTTAATATTGCCAGCCTGCGGTTATCTATTTCCTGAAGTTTTGTCAGCCTGTCTCTTATGGATTCGACCTGCACCTCATCCAGTTCACCAGTGGCTTCTTTTCGATACCTGGATATAAAAGGTATGGTTGCCCCTTCTGCTAAAAGTTTTGCAGTATTTTCCACCTGCCAGGACTTTACTGATAACTCTATCGAGACTGTCTTTATGTGATTGTTGTTAAATTCGGATATTAATACGGCCAACTTTTATGACTCTCTTTCTAAAAAGTTTAAATAAGGGAAAGCATAATGGTTTGAAGCCAAAAAAAATAGATATGTTTTTTATTATTTTTAAAGAGGTAAATTATTTAAAAACCATATATACTTAAGGGTATATACTTAAAGATAATTTATCTTTAAGTAAAAAATAAATACTGTTATAGAGGAATGGACACTGTTATGCAAAAAGCGCAGGAATTTTTCAGTGCAGGAAATTTTAAGGAATTATGGCTTAAAATATACAGTTGGTTTGAAGCTACATTAAAAACATTTTTTGGAAAAGTCCCGTATCCGCCTATCAGGGATTTGTTTATGAATCCGTGGTTCTGGATCATCATAGTATTTATAATAATCCTGTTTCTTGCATTCAGGAGAAGGTGACAGGTTTGGCTGCTGTTATTTTTTTTAAGCTTTAACTGGAATTCTTTTTTGAGGCGTTCCTGGCTATAACAAATATCAAAACAAAAAAAATAGCCGCTGCCGCGCTCAGCATAAGGTATTTACCCGGATTATTCTTGAGGTCTTCAGAAATCAGGTATGGCCGTGAGTTGGTCTTTTTTAAATAATCCAAAAAATTATCGTCAAGCAGTTTTTCGTCTTTATCATTAATGTTGGACAACCGCTTTAAAATTTTTTCTTCAATATCCCCTTCCCCGGGCCTTATTACTGCTTTTTTGGCAATTTTTAAATATTTGTCCAGAGTGTCCATTATCTTTTTTTCTCTTTCTCATATTTCATTTTATCTTTGATTATTTTTCTTGCCCTGTGTATGTTTGTCTTTACGGTGCCAATCGGTTTTTTTATAAGAATTGAGATTTCCCTGTAGGAATAATCCTGCAGATCCCTTAATATCAAAGGAACTCTGTAGCTTTCCTCAAGATTAACAATAATGCTCAAGACTTCCTTTACCGTCTCTCTTGAAAAAAAATCTCTCTCGATATTGTGATTCAAATCCGTGAAAACTACTTCATAGCCTTCTTCTAGGGTTTCAAGGCTTATTTTTCTGTTTATTGTTTTGGACTTAATCCTTAGTTTATCAATACAGGTGTTTATGGTCAGTTTTCGAAGCCATGTTTTAAAGCTTGAAAGACCCCTGAAATTTTTTATCGAAAGAAAGACTTTTACAAATACTTCCTGGCTGACATCTTCCGCATCGTGGGAATCCCTTAAAATAAAAAATGCATTTGTGTAAACATATTTTGAGTAAAGCCTGACAAGTTTCTCAAATGCAGCTTTGTCGCCTTGCTGTGACTTTGCTACAAGAATTTTGTCATCGATTTCATCCTTTGGTTTTTGATCTTTTATGCCAGCAGATATACCACTGTCTTTATCCTGGCCGGAGTCTTTGGTGCCCGTAGCATCAGGGATTGCCCCGCCAGGGCCTCCGGCGTATGGTTCTTCCGCGTCCTGGTCATCGGCTGCCAGGTTTTCCGTGTCCGGATGTTCGGACGCCAGGTATATATTATCCGTGTCCTTAACGCTTTGTTTATCAGTATCCGGGATTTCAGCCGCCAGGTCTATTGTGTCCTGGTCATCGGCTGCCGGGTCTTCAATATTCAAATGTTTTGTAGCGTTTTTTGAAGCAATCGTCTTTTCCATATCGCCAAGATTGTTTGAATAATCCGATATTTCTTCATCCAGGTGGTTTAGGATATTTTCTTTGTTTTTCAAAATTTTCTCCCTATCCTGATGTTTCAGCAGATTGGCTATTGGATGTTTCTGTCTGTTTTTCATCAGTGGAAGTTGTTGGGCTTACTCCGGTTTTTCCTGACTTCAGGTTTAAAGCATCTTCCTGCATTTTGATTATTGCTTCTTCAGCAGTAATGTTGCCATTTAAAACATTTTCAGTATTAATCATTATCGCATCCCTAATAAACCTTAAGATATCATCCGGTGGTTTTCCCCTGCATATTACAGCCTGGTCAAACTGGCTAATAGAATTCTGGTCATTTTTTACTGATGGGAGCTGTACGATGGATTTCAAAACAGAAACAGTCTGTGTGCCGCTGTTCCATTTTTCTTGTATGCCGGCTGACATAAAATAAGAAATCAGCTTGTTTGCAGCATTAAGCGGCTCTCCATAGCAGTTAATATTTAACATAAACCCATATCCGTCAATCATGGGGGTCGGGTTCTTATAACCTTCCCAAACTACAGGTATCTTTGCAACCCCAAAGTTTAATCCTGCATCTGTGTATTCGTTTACCGCCCAACTTCCATTTATTATCATATGGGCCTTGCCTGTTAAAAATGCATTATTTATGTCTTCGTATTCATAATCATATGGCAGGAGCTTGTCTTCTTTATATATTTTTTCCAGGAATTTCAATGTTTGGAGCATTGCTTCAGAATCCAGTGAAATGGCTCCAGTGTCATAATCATAGATCCAGTCCTGGTAGCCGCCGACAAACGGTATTATCCAGTCAGCTTCCTTTGCGTTTAGCAAAAACCCGAATGTTTTTTCTTTGGGATTATTGACTTCCTTGCAATAAGCCAGCAAGTCACTAAAAGTTGCCGGAACCTTTTGCACCAGGTCCTTATTATAAAAGAGCATCAAATAATCATATGCCCTGAAAGGAATTACAAATCTTTTGTCCTCATTGCGGGACATTTCCAAAAGCCCGCTTAAAATATCAGAATAGTATTTTTCGTCTGTCAAAGGCTTTAATACACTAGCGGCAGCAAGTTTGTAAGAAGCCTCAATCCGCGCAATCAGGATTTCAGGGCCCGCTCCGGCAAGGCTGGCTGCTTTAAACTGGTCCATCAGCTCTTCTTCACTTCTTAAGTGCCTGGATTTTACTTTTATGCCCTGGTTTTCCTTACCAAATTGTTCAAGATCGTTCATGAGCTCTATCTGCTCTTTGGGATTTAAATCATCCCATACATTAATCTCTAAAATCCCGGAAGGACTGCTTTCCTCTACCTGCTGAGGTAAAGAGGTTTCTGCAGCTGTATCAGTTTGAACAACATCTGCTTCTTTATTCTTAAATATACCGCATGACGTCAAAAACATGATAGCAGTCAGCAGCATTGAAATAATCAATAAAAAAAACGCTTTTTTTAAATTATATTTTAGTTTCAACCGTTTTCCCTTTTATTAAACAAAAACTTATTTTTTTGTAAGTTTTATTCTACTTAAATTCTTTAAACTTTTAAAGTATCACGAAAAGAAGCCTCAAATTTAAAATGGGTAAATTGGGGTGTATATTCATCAAACAAAATTCTTAAAACGAAATCTTCGTCCTGGCCCGCAAGCAGTTTGTCTTTTTCAAGGTAACACTCTTTTAAAAAAACAACCCTGTTTAAATAATTATAGAAAACCCCTATAAGTTTTAAATCTTCGATATCGCTGCTGCCGATATTGGATACATTTCCATTTATTATCATCATATCATTAATATAATAAAAATTCTTCCTTGCAGCGACAGGAAACCCTTCAAAACTTTTATTGTAGTTCTTGTAATTTACCCCTACCTTAATCTTTGATATATCTATATATTTTGACTTTTTATCATAAATAAAGCTGAATGGAAAACTTTTACCCGGCAATATATAATCTGCAATGGTTTTTACTTTTTGTGAGTCCAGTAGTTCTCCTTTTGAATTATAAAAATCGAAAGTTATTTCCACATTCGTCTTATATAATAATGAAGAGTTTTTTACTTCCCCCAGGATTAACAGGTCATCATAAATATCCATATAAGCACCGCAATTTTTTATTTCGGTGTCGAAGGATTTTGTAGTGTCGATTTTTATTGCCGTGTAATCAAATAATGAGGCGCTTAGGGTGCCGTCATCCGGATTGCTGTTTAGGCTCGAGGCGCTTTCTTCGCTGATAATTGTTTTGTTTGAGGAACTGTCTATGCTGTCAGTTTGCTGCTGATTTTGTGCCGAGGCTTCACTTTCTGCCGGCAGATTTTTTAAAACAGACCCTTCGGGGCCCTTGCAGGAAATAAGGGAGCATAAAATTATTAATATACATATAGCTGCGGCAGGCGTTTTCATTTTAACACTCAGCAATCATCGTCTTTTTTTAATTCATACTTTTCGCGGATTATTTTATTATGCCCATCCACTGTGACAATTATAGGTTTATAATCCCCATATTCTTTTTCGTCCATCACGGCAAATGCCATTATAATGACTGTGTCGCCTATTAAGATTTTTCTTGCCGCCGCGCCGTTTAAGATTATGTCTCCGCTTCCGTATTCTCCTTCAATTACATACGTTTCAAGCCGCTCGCCGCTGTCAAGGCATACAACCATGACTTTTTCAAAAGGTTTTAAGTTTGCATGCTCCATTAACTCTCTGTCTATAGTTATGCTTCCTTGGTAATGGAGCTGCGCATCTGTGACAGTAGCCCTGTGGATCTTACATTTTAACACACTTATTAACATTTCTGCCTGCTTTCCTTAAAAAGAATTAGTTTGGGCAATAAAAAACATTTGCCGTTTTAAATCAGCAAGTTATTTAAAACAGAAGGGTATATTATGCCAAATATTTAAAATTTAAAACTGTTTACAAATTTTTTTATGTTATTTTGCCATTATGTTACTCGGCCAATATCAAAAACCATATTATCAATGAGCCTTGTGCCGCCAATCCGGATTGCGCAGGCGATAAGAAGATTGCTGCCGGACCTTTTAAAATCATGTTTGTCTATGCTGCTGATGTTTTCAAGAGTTTCTGAATCCCGGAAATCAAAATAGTCAACCTTTGAAACATATGGATTTCCAGATAATTTTTCGCACATAGTATTGTGTATATCCTCCAAGTTTGTAAAGCCGCCCTTAATTAAATTCGCCGCCTGGTTAAGGCATTCGACCAAGATAGCAGCATTTTTTCTTTCGCTTTTAGATAAATATTTGTTTCGTGAGCTCATCGCAACACCGTCATCCTCCCTTATAATGGGGCAGCCGACAATCTGGAGCGGAAAATTCAAATCTTCCACCATTTTTTTTATTATCAAATATTGCTGATAATCCTTTAAACCAAAATATGCCCTGTGCGGAAGCGCAATATTAAACAATTTTGCCACAACGGTACAAACCCCTTCAAAATGTCCCGGCCGAAAGCTGCCGCACATAACAAAATCAAGTTCCTTTACTTTTACAGAAGCCTTAAAGTTTTCTGCATACATTTCTCCAACTGAAGGAACAAAAACATAATCCGAGCCTGCGGTTTCAGCCAATATTTTATCCCTGTTTAAATCTTTTGGGTATTTTTCATAGTCTTCGCCTTTGCCAAACTGTGTGGGATTAACAAAAATGCTTAAAATCACTTTTGTGCAGTCTTTTTTTGCTTTCTCTATAAGGCTGATGTGGCCTTTGTGAAGATATCCCATAGTCGGAACAAAACCGATTGTTTCGTTTTGTTTTCTCAAAGACAGTGAAATGTCCTGCATTTGTTTTGCTGATTGTATTATTTCCACAACTTTTTACCTTTATTTACCTTTATTTAAAACTACCTGTACGGCCTGCTTTTAGGAAAATATCTTTAGAAACTCTTTTAGGGTCTCTTTTTTGATCCATCCGTTGCCAAAAGCAATTTTTGCTGTTTCTGCGCCCATCACTTTGTATATATTCTCTTCCCCCGGTTTCATAAACAGTTTAAATTCATTAATGTGTCCTTTTACTGTTCCGGTGTCCCCTCTTGCAATGGGTCCTGTCAGGGCTTTTTGCGGACCTAAGTTTTTTATGTTTGCGACAGTTCCTTCTATCAGGCCGGCAAGTCCGTTAAGTGAGTCTTCCGGTTTAATGCCTATACTTTCATGAATTTTAACGGCATAGTTTATCAGGCTTACCAGATAATTGGACGCAACGCACGCCGCAGCATGATACATAGATTTTTTATTGTCATCAACTTCAATTATTTTTCCTCCAAGTGAAGCAATGAAAAAATTAATATATTCTTTGGTTGTTTTGTCCTTATTTTCCGGATATGTCACGCCGTAAATGGTGCCGGGTAATGTAGATATCGAATTTTCAATGGAGGCAAAGGATTTTATTGGGTGTATTGAAGCAGTATACCCGCCTGCTTTTGCTACTGCCGCAAAGACTTTTAGTGATTTTGCCCCGCTGAAATGAATAAATATCTTGCCTTTTACTATACCAGGATCCGAGTTAACAATTTCTGCTGCAACTTTTTCTATTGCGTCGTCTGGAGTAGATATCAATATACAATCTGCAAATTTTGCGCAATCAGCATTATTATTAAAAAAATCAACGCTGCCGGCTTTTTCACCAAGGATTTTTACAGCTCTTTTTAGGGATTTCTCGCTTCCGGGAGATATTGCCGTAAGTTTCAGCCCGGTCGTGTTAGCGTTTAAGATTGCCGCCGCAAAAGTTGTCCCTACCCTGCCTGCTCCAATTATACAGATTTTCTTGGTATTTATTTTATTCATCGCCCTGGTTTTCTTAAGAAATTCGGATTGGCATGAGCAAATAAAGAACATCTTCGTTTTTTAGAGATTTTATCATTACAGGTTTTAAAGGTTCTACAATATTGAATGTAATTTTATCATCCTCTATAACGCTTAGACCTTCTTTTAAAAAATCCGGGTCAAAGGCTATCTGTATATTCTCTTCTCCATAGCTTACCGGGAAATCCTCACTTGAGCTGCCGACTTCCCTTATATTCATTGACACAACAATGCGTCCGCTTTCAAAATCAAGCTTTATAGGAATATTGTCCTGGGAAATGGAAGAAATCCTGTTTACCACATCGTGCATTGTGTTTTTATCTATAACTATGCTATGGACAAAACTCTGTGGGATGAGTTTTTCATAGTCCGGGAATTTGCCGGAAAGAAGCCTTGAGATGATAAGGGTTTTAAACTCTTTATCTGAATCAAGAACAAAACTTATCTGGTTTTCTTCAATATTAATATCTATGTCTCCATCGCTGAAATCACTTTTGGTTATATTGTCAAGCACTTTTGATGGAACAATTACCTTCATTGGGTCCCCATCAAAATCTACACTGCTAGATGCCAGAGCAAGCCTGTAGCTGTCCGTTGCCACAAGTTTCATAAAGTTTTTTGAAAGGTCTATCAGTATTCCTGTAAGCGCTGCTCTGCTCTCGTCTGTGGAGCTGGATTTCTGGACCTTTGAGATGAGATATTTAAAATTTTTTAATTTTATTTTTAATGGGCTTTGTTTCTTGATTTCAGGAAACTGGGGGTATTCTTCCAAAGAAAAGGTGTTAAGTTTGAATGTGGCGTTCTGGCAGTGTACCTTAAGTTCGTTTGTCTCGGTTAACAACTCAAGCTCGACTTTGGATTCCGGAAAGCTTCTTAAAACGTTTACAAGTATTTTGGATGGCACAATGGCCCTGCCGCTTTCAAGCACGTTGACTTTTATGCTGCTTTTAATGCTTGTTTCGAGGTCGGTTCCGTAAATATTTAACAAAGAGCCTTCTGCTTCGAGCAAGACTCCCGAGAGAATAAAATTGGATATTTTTGGTGACATCGTCCTGCTTATAAAAAGCAGCTTATTAAGTATATCTTCTTTTGTTGTTTGAATTTTCATACGTCACCTTTCTCAATGAAGATAGTAAAAATAACACGGTTTGTTTAAATAAATCTGGCTTTATCAGTTTATTAATATTAACTGATAAAACTTAAGTTTATTAAAATATCAAGCACACTATACTATTATATAAGTATTTTAATTTAAATATATAGTAGTATTAGTAGCCAGTGTTGAAACTGTTTATAAATTTAAAAACAAAGCTGTAGTAATAACAAACACAATTTAAAGGCTGTCAGGAAAACAGTTAAAACCTGTTGATAAAAGGCACACTTATTGACAAGCCTTTTTAAAAGACAAAAAGTCTGACAGTTTTAGAAAGTTATCAGTTCGTTTGTCAATAGCCTTAGACAGAGTTATCACCACACAGGCTATTTCGGCATGTATTTAACATAAACCAAAAAAAACACTATCAAGTCTCTAAAAAACACCAGAAAAACAGCAACAAAATTACAATAAAGACTTTATCCGCAGAGTTATCTCTTTAACATGCTTATATACATCACTTTCTTTGGATATAAGCTCAGAAATTTTTGTGACCGCATAAATAACTGTCGCATGGTCCCTGTTACCGAGATACTTCCCTATTACAGGAAGGGAATCACTCGTGAGATCCCTACATAGATACATTGCTATGTGCCGAGCCCTGGCAATATACTGGCTGCGTTTATTGCCAATTAAAACATTTATGGGAATAGAGAAATATTTTGAAACTTCTTTAATAATGGACTGGCTTGTTATCTTATACTCTCTGTCTTCAGGCATCATGTCCTTTAAAATATTTTTAGCCATATCGAGGTCCGGGGGTGGGCCGGTAAGAGACGAAAATGCTATAATCCTTGTTACTGCGCCTTCAAGCTCCCTGATGTTGGAAGTTATTCGTTCTGCAATAAGAGTAACTATCTCGTCCGGTATTATTATCTTTTCACGTTCACCATATTTTTTTAGGATTGCAATACGGGTTTCAAGGTCGGGCGGCTTTATATCTGTGACAAGCCCCCAGTCAAATCTTGAGCGCAGCCTTTCTTCAAGCGACGAGAGGTCTTTTGGCGGCCTGTCGCTTGAAAGGACTATTTGTTTGTTTGTGCCATGCAAAGCGTTAAAAGTATGGAAAAACTCTTCCTGGCTGGCCTCTTTTTCTTCCAGGAACTGTATATCATCAACCAGCAATAGGTCATTATTTCTGTAACTTTCCTTGAATGTGTTCAAGGTTTTATACCTGACCGCATTGATAAAATCATTGAGGAATGTTTCAGATGAAACATATTTGATTACCATTCCGCTGTGTTGATTTAAAACATATTGCCCAATGGCATGTAAAAGATGGGTTTTCCCCAGCCCTACACCACCATAAATAAATAAAGGATTGTACGCTTTGCCGGGTTTTTCGCTTACTGCAAGAGCTGCCGAATATGCAAAACGGTTGCCGCTTCCCTCAACAAAAGAATCAAAAGTATATTTATAATTAAAATTCATTGACGAAGCTGGCACGTGTTTGTTGTTGGGCCGGCCACTCTCCCTGTCCGGTAAATCTCCGGATTTGTTTGCAGCGGGCGCCTCTACTATTATTTTTAATTTTGCTGAGGGATCAATTGCTTTTTGTATGGATTCTGAAAGTATCGCAAGATACCTGGTTTCAATCCATTCTTTGGTAAAATTGCTGTGCACTGACACAGTAAAAGTATTTTTTTTAAAAGACACAGGCTTAATGGGCCCAAACCATGTTTTAAATGTTGGGGCGTTAATACTGCCTTTGGCAGTTTCAAGAACATTTTTCCATAAAGCAGTCAGGTCATCCATTGCATTATATTAGAAATTATTTGAATAATATTCAAGATATTTTTTACCCATTGCAGTCAATTTTCGCTTTCCCGCCCCTGTAATTACAAGAAGTCCTGCACCTTCAAGCACTATTAATTCTCTAAACGATGTGGCAAGGCTTAAATTGAGTTCTTTGGAAATTTTGGAAGGTCCCGTTTCTTCAAGTTCAAGGACAATTGACAATATCTTTGTCTGCCTTATTGAAAGTTTAAGGTTTTCGAAATTATCATGAGGCTGTTTATCCGGAAAGGCTTCATTTTTCAGTGTGTTTTCAGGTTTTTGCGCCTCAGAATTATCAGGCAATGCATTTATATTGCCGACCGGGGGCGCAGAGGCTGTGGCGGGGCCAGTGGCCAAATAACTGTCTTCGTGAATGTTTTTAAAACTTCCAGGCGGCGACTCAAGCCTCAATGAAACGACCGTGCCGGACCTGATATTATCTTCCACGTCAATGCTTCCGCCGGAAAAAACAATAACCTCTTTAACTATAGGCAATCCTGAACCCACGCCCCTGATATATTTTTTCATGCTCTGGGAAGCCGATGTAAATCCGGGGAAAAAAACTTTATCCTTGTCAGTAATTCCCGGCCCCTGGTCAGAGATAAGAATATGGTTGCCATTTGCCATGATTGTTATGATAATTTCTTTAAATTTTGCATGAATAAGATTCTCAATAACTTCTTTCAATATGGTATATGGAATTTTCCCGCCAAGTTCGTGGGAAAATCCATAAATCTTTTGCGGAAGTTCGTCAATAAAACCCTGTATGGAATTGTAGGAGTAATCTATAATTCTCGGTATGCTTCTCATATTGTCATAGATGGCAATCCTGCTTACTATTGGCAGCAGAATACTGTTTTCGATAGAAACATCACTATTTAGTTCAATTGGAGGTAAATTTTCCATAAAGAATAAATAAATGTAAAAAACAGCCGGAAAATGTTTTTAATTTATTATTATGCCTAAAAAATATTACAATATGTAATTTTTGTTACTAAAAAAATGCGGGTGCAACCCTATTGGAATTATAGTGTAAAATCAATCAATTATCAATTTCAATATTTTCAAAGCTTTTCAAAACACAAAGTTTTTAACAAGAAAAAATATTGTTTTTTAATCAATAAAATATAATGGCAAATAACTGTACCGCACTTGCTACAACGGTATTTTTTAAGTTATCAACAAAATTTTCCACAATTGTCAATAACTGTGTAAAACATATAAAACGGTATATTAAAATAATTGAAAACTTACAAGAAAGTTTTCAAAGTTATTTGAAAAGGAACATATGTTTGTAGTAATATTATGATAAAAGTATAATAAAATAGTGAAATAATAATAATTAATAAAGTTATAAAAAGTTTTGATATAAGCGTTTAAGAACCATAAATGTTATAATATTAATTAAAAGTTTCAATAAAAACGGATAAAAAAAGTAAAAGGCAGCAAACTAAACAAAAAGATAAAAGTTCTCCCCAAACTCAAATGCCGTAAAAGAAAAAGATGCCGGGAAGTGTGTGAAAAAAAAGATCGTTTAAAAAAAATCTGAAATTTAAAAGGATTTAAAAATATAGCATATTTTAAATTAAGTATTATCTGATTTAGAAAAAGATGATACTATAACATTTATTGCTGTTAATATTGAAATACATAATAAACAAGATTTTATAAATAAAAAATATAGATATTCCAGGTGTCAAAAAGTCTTGGGATATATAAATTTTAAACGCTTGATATCAAAAAAAAGAAAATGTATAATGACAGTTTTACTCAGAAATTAAAATTATCAGATAAATTGAAAGGTATAATATGAAGCAAACATTTCAACCCAATCAAAGGAAAAGGAAAAAAACGCATGGGTTTAGGGAAAGAATGAGCACAAAAGGCGGAAGAAAAGTTATTGCTGCAAGAAGAAAAAAAGGAAGGAAAATATTGACAGCATAAAACAAAATGATTTTAATTATTATTGTTGTTGATTACTGCAATCAGGGAACCAATTATATTTAAGGAAACAATTTAAGGAAAAGAATAATTAAAATAAATACCCTTAAGAAAAAAATAGATTTTGATTATATTTTTAAAAAAGGAAAATATTCGAATTGTAGTTATTACAAGCTGATAGCTTGTCCAAATGATGAAAGTGACAAAATTGTCAGATTTGGTTTTATAGTTAATAAAAAATTTGGGAAAGCCGTAAAAAGAAACAGGATAAAAAGACAGCTTAAAGAAATATTCAGAAGCATCGAAAAAGACTCTATCAAAAACATGGATTTTGTTATATTAGTGAATAATACCATAGGAGATTTAGAATTTTCAGAGATAAAAACAGCTGTTATGAATAATATGAAAAGGTATATTTATTAAAGTAAAATTTGTATTTTGGCTGGATAAAAGTCTTCAGTCAATTTTTAATTTTCGGGCAGTAAAGAAAAATGAAAAGAATAGTGTTATGGTTGTTGAGGACATATAAGAAGTTCTTATCCCCCATTCTTCCCAAAAGTTGCAGATTTTATCCTACATGTTCTGAATATGCAATGGACGCTATTAATAAATATGGAATATTAAAAGGTAGTATTAAATCAATATATAGAATATTAAGATGTAACCCTTTTAACAAAGGCGGTTATGACCCTGTCAGATAAAGATAAATTGGAGGTTTATTTATTTTGCAAGCGCTATTAAGTTTATTAAGGCCAATACAAAGCGGGATAGAATATGTGATCATATATTTATATCATCATATTGTATCCAATTACGGAATTGTAATAATCTTACTTACAATAATCGTAAGGCTGGTGCTTACTCCCCTGACTATCAGCCAGACCAAGTCCATGGCAAGGATGCAGAAATTCCAGCCGGAACTTCAGGAACTGCAAAAAAAGTTCAAGGACGATAAGGCAAAACTGCAGCAGGAAACCATGGCTTTTTACAAAAAAAACAATGTAAACCCACTTGCAGGATGCCTTCCATTAATTTTACAATTACCTGTATTTTTCGCATTATTTCAGGCACTTAGGACACCATCTCAAATAGTTACCAATGTGTTAGGCGTTCCTTATATACCGGTGTATTTATTTGGAAATATAAAAAATATAATCGCTAATATTCCAAATATAAAATTTAATTTCCTTTGGTTAAATCTTAATGAGCGTGACCCTTATTTCATCTTGGCAATACTTATGGTGGCTACGATGTTTTTATCCACGAAGATGACTACCACAGACCCAAAACAAAAAATGATTACTTATGCAATGCCTATTGTGTTCGGTTTCATATCGTGGAACATGCCTTCAGGAATCCTAATATACTGGGTTACAACCAATATATGGTCAATCGGGCAGCAATATATTGTTAACAGACTGGTAAAAAAAGAATTTAAAAAAGCGGAGGAAAAACAAAAGCTGGCAGAGATGCAGAGAAAAATTGAAATAAGCGCTTCTATGAGCCCTGAAGATTTAAGCAAGAAAAAAAAGAGGAATAAAAGGAAATAACCTGGCAAGTTTTAGGAGGTATTTTTGGCAAAAAGCGATAGTATAAAGGATGCTGTCAATAACTTTGTGAACTTTCTTGAAGAAGAACATAAAGAAGAACAAAAAGCAGAACAAATAAACATAAATACTTTAAAGGCTAGAGTTCAAAAAGAAGAAAATGTTCAAGCGGGTAATTTCAGCCAGGAAAAATCAATGGAAATTCACGGAAACGGTTTTGAAAGATTGGCCGAGATAGTAAGAAAAGCCATTGAAATAATTACATTGGATAAAGAAATAAGAGTAGAACCGAATAAAGAGAAATACAGGATCGCGGTTTATGGTAAAGACCTGGCCATAGCCATTGGAAAAAATGGAATGGGTATGGATGCGCTTGAGTATTTGGTAAATCTCATAAGTAAAAGAAAAAGACTGGTTGATAAAAATATAATTCTGGATATTAAAGACTATCGCAAAAAGAATGATGAGAAGATCAAACATATTGCAATTGATATGGCAAAAAAAGCATTAAAAGAAAGAAAAACGATAGCCTTAAGACCAATGCCTTCACACGAACGAAAAATTGTCCATAATGTTTTATCCAAGGTAAAAAACATAAGAACAAAAAGCAGGGATGATGAGCCAAACCGCAGAATAGTCATATATCCTATAATCAAAGAATAAACCCCTTAAATCAATAATCTATAAAAACCTTTAATTATATTTCAGTACTTTCATCCCGTATTATCAGTAAAAATATTCATAATTTTAATAAATCGTTGCTAATTAAAGACAATTAAGGCATAAAAAGTATAAAAAATGATTAAATGCTTTTTAACATATTGTCAGTGAAAATTTTAATAAAAAGTATACTTTACTGCTTTAATTATTTTATTCAGGCAGAAAAAGCTGCAAAATATTATTAATCCACACTCCCCTGCCCTTCTTATAAGTAAAAAGATTATATTCTAAAAAAAAATTTTTATGATACTTTTTTATTTCATCTGCAATAAATAATTATTTGCAGGTCCAATAAAAAGGAATCAAGAATTTGTATCAGTGTAGATAATCTTTACTTATACTTGTAATTACGGTAGTCTATAAAACACATTTTTTATACGCTATCCCCGAATTTTTTAAAATGCCGTATAATTCAATTGAAATTATTTATTGTTTTAAAAGAATATAAACGCTGATTTTAATTAAAAACAATAATATTTTGTATTGGCAGAATAACAAACAATTTATTTACTGAAATCTAAAATAGTTTTATAAAAAAAGTCGAATATAAAAAAAATAAAATAATTATGAACATGATAAATAACGATACAATATGCGCAATAGGTACAAGAACAGGAGAATCTGCAATAGGGATTGTAAGATTAAGCGGAAATGATGCCATTAAAATCAGTGAAAAAATATTTATATCTAATAACGGTAAACCTATTAAAGAAATGGCCTCCTATACAATGGCTTATGGGTATGTAATTGATGAAAGAAAAGAGATTGTTGACCAGGTAATAATATCAGTTATGAAAAGCCCAAAATCTTATACCAGGGAAGACATTGTAGAAATAAATTGCCACGGGGGGATTATTGCCACAAAAAAAGTCATGAATTTGTGTATCAGCAACGGCGCAAGATTATCTGATCCCGGTGAGTTTACAAGGAGGGCTTTTATTAATGGAAGGATTGATTTAACACAAGCAGAAGCGGTTATTGAAATAATCCGGGCAAAAACAGAACAATCCTTAAAAATTGCCGCAAACAACATAAAGGGAAATATCAAAAATAAGCTGGAGAATCAAAGAAAAGAGTTGCTTGAAATACTTATAGAGCTTGAAGCCTCTATAGACTTTATTGAAGAAGACCTTGAAATTGCACCCTACGAAGATCTTGAAAAGAGAGTTCAAATAGTTTACAAGGAAATAAAGGAATTGGTTAATGATGAAAAGAAAGGAGAATTGGTAAAGAACGGTATTAAAGTCGCAATAGTTGGTAAACCTAATGTGGGTAAATCAAGCCTTTTAAATGCAATTTCTAAAAAAGAGAAAGCCATAGTCACACATATTCCAGGAACAACACGGGATGCAATCGAAGAAATAATATATCTTGAAGGAATACCTGTAATATTTATTGATACCGCAGGAATAAGAAAAGCCAAAAATCTAATCGAAAAAATTGGAGTTAAAAACAGTCTCAGGTTTATTGAAGAAGCGGAAATACCGGTGATTGTTATAGATGCAAGCGCTCCGCTGGATAAATATGATGAGGAAATATTAATTAAAGTCAATTTAAATAAGGCAATTATATGTTTTAACAAAATCGATATTGCAAATGTAATAAATAAGAATGATTTTAAAAAGAAATTTGGCGAAAACATTATTGTCGAGATTTCTGCAAAAAAGGGAATTGGAATAAAAGAGCTTGAAGGCAAAATTATAAAAAAAATGGGCAGTGAAAATGATTTCGATATACAAGATAAAATAATAATAAATATAAGGCATAAAAGGATACTGGTAGAAGTCATTAGCTGCTTAAAGAATAGTATTAAAGCGATGAAGAATAAAATGTCTGAAGAGTTTCCATCGGCTGATTTAAAACTGGCATATAATTTAATTGGTGAAATTACAGGTGAAAGCGCAACTGATGAAATAATTAATGGAATATTTGAAAAATTTTGTATTGGAAAATAAAATTGCCAAAAATAAACATGATGGGGAAAAATGGCAACAGGAATGTTTCACGTGAAACATTACAATATGGGAAAAACAAAAAATAAAAACATACAAGAAATATATCAGACTGATGTTATGGTGATAGGATCCGGGCATGCAGGATGTGAAGCTGCCCTTGCTTCAGCAAGAGCGGGAGCGAGGACGATTCTGGTAACTATAAACATTGATAATATTGCACTAATGCCATGTAACAGCGCCATAGGCGGACAAGGCAGGGGGCAGCTTGTAAGGGAAATAGATGCTTTAAATGGTGAAATGGGTAAAAATGCAGATAAAACTTTTATAAGCAGCAGGATATTAAATACTTCAAAAGGACCCGCATTAAGAGCCATAAGAGCAGTAATAGATAAAAAAAGTTATCAGCTTGAAATGAAAAAAACTCTTGAAAACCAGGAAAATCTTTCTATCAGGCAGGGGATAATAGTAGGCCTGCAGGCAGTTAAGGGTTTCTATAAGGTATACACAAATGACGATCTTTGCTATGAAAGCAAAGCTGTAATAATTGCAACTGGCACTTTTATGAATGGTAAAATTTTTTGGGGAAAATATGAGAAACAAGCAGGAAGACAGGGAGAAGTAAATTCAACTCATATGGCCATCAGTTTAAAAGAGCTTGGTTTTTCGTTTGGCAGGCTAAGGACTGAAACTCCTCCAAGGGTGGATAAAAAAACCATAAATTTTGAATTTTTAAAGATTCAACAGTATGATGCTTATCCGCAGATGTTTTCCTTCGACAATAGATATGATGGCAGAGAGCAGCAATGCAGCCATATAGCTTATATCGATAAAAAGTGCATAGAATATATACAGGAAAACATCAGCAAATCACCAATTTTTGAAAGAGACCTATCTTCAAACAGCCCAAGGTACTGCCCTTCGATTGAAGATAAAATAAAAAGGTTTACTGATAAAGACAGGCATCTTGTTTTCATACAGCCTGAGGGGATAGACACAAATGAGATGTATTTACACGGGCTCTATACAACTTTTGCAGAGGATATTCAGATAGAGGTGATTCACCGAATAAAAGGCATGGAAAATGCAGAGCTTGCCAGGCCTGGCTATGGGGTTGAATATGACTATTTGCTGCCATTCCAGCTTAATAATAATTTAGAGAGTAAAACACATAAAAACCTATTCTTTGCGGGCCAGATTAACGGGTCCACAGGGTATGAGGAGGCAGCAGCGCAAGGCGTTATTGCAGGCTATAATGCTGCCCTGTCATCATTAAAACAAAAGCAAATAATTATAACTCGTGAAGATGCATACATGGGAATACTGGTAGACGACATAATTACGAAAGGCATTACAGAACCATACAGGATGCTTACATCCAGAAATGAGAATAGGCTTTTACACAGGCACGATAATGCAGATTTTAGAATGTTAAAGTATTTAAAAATTCTTGGATTTTTTGAAAAGGCAGCGCGGATAGAAACTAAATATGAAAAAATTAATTCAGCCTTTTTAAATATTAAAAAAAACAGTACCAAATACAGCGGTGAGATTATTGAAGACATACGGCAGGACAGGCTAAACACAGAGTCCCTCCAAAAAATTAAATCTTACTTTAATCTTGATGATACAGAGATCGAGAGCCTTGTTATTGAGCTGAAATATGAAGTCTATCTGGAGAGGGAAAGACAACGGGTTGGAAATCTTGCCTTTGTAGAAGATATGATTATACCTGATGATATAAAATATAATAAAGTAAAGAATCTCTCAAATGAAGCTCTGGAAAAATTAAGCAAAATCAGGCCGAAGTTTTTGGGCCAGGCGTTAAGGCTGGAAGGTGTAAGGCCTCTTGATGTACTTTCGTTGCTTTCATACATTAAAAATGTTTCACGTGAAACATTAAAGTCAATAAACAAGCGATCTAATGAAAATTGATGCATTCGATGTAATAGTAATTGGCGCCGGCCACGCTGGTTGTGAGGCTTCATTGGCATGCGCAAGACTTGGTTTTAAAACACTTGTACTGACCATTAATCTTGACAAAGTGGCTCTTATGCCATGCAATCCTGCAATCGGCGGTGTCGGTAAAACTCAACTTGTTTTAGAACTTGACGCAATGGGCGGGCAAATGGGCAAAACGGCAAATGAAGCAGCAATACAGGTAAGAATGCTTAACCGAAGTAAAGGGCCGGCAGTAAGGGCGCTTCGGGCGCAGATAGACAAAAAAGGCTATGAATCAGCCATGAAAAGAACTCTCGAAAACACTGAAAACCTGACATTGCGGCAGGGGACAGTAGACAGGATTTTGGTGGACAATGGGAGGATACAGGGAGTTTCAATAGAAAGTGGAGTAACTTTTTATTCTGAATCTGTCATTGTGGCTGCAGGGACCTTTTTAAGGGGCAGGATAATTCTTGGAAGCTCAGAGTATCATGCCGGCAGAATGGGGGAATATCCTTCTATGTTTTTAACCGATAGTATATTAAAAGCCGGGCTTGTAATGGATCGATTTCAAACAGCAACACCCCCAAGAATTGATAAAAGGACAATTGATTTTTCCAAAATGGCTGTTCAGCCAGGGGAGGATATACCGGCAAGCTTTTCTTTTTGGAATAGTGATAAAATCTTTCCAAATATTCCAAGTTATCTGACATATACAAATGATAAAACGCATGAGTTAATTAGAAATAATATCAGCCTTTCTCCAATAAAATCCGGAATGGTAACAACGCACGGCCCTAGGCACTGCCCCTCAATTGACAGGAAAGTAATAAATTATGAAAATAAGAGCAGGCATCCTGTCTTTATTGAACCGGAAGGAAAATACTCAAACGAGTCATATTTACAGGGCCTGACAACAAGTATGCCGGCTTTTTTTCAGCAACTTATAGTCAATACAGTCGTTGGCCTTGAAAATGCAAGGATAATGCGTCCGGGGTATGCTGTTGAATACGATTATTTATTGCCAAATCAGCTAAAACATTCTTTGGAGTGCAAGACTGTGGCCAACCTTTTTTTCGCCGGCCAGGTCAACGGAACCTCAGGTTATGAAGAGGCCGCCGCCCAAGGCTTTATTGCAGGCGTCAATACTGCTTTAAAATTATCAGGCAAAGAACCTCTTATCCTTAAAAGAAGTAACAGCTACATAGGAGTCTTAATAGATGATCTTATAAACAAAGAATTGTCTGAACCTTACCGGATGTATACTTCAAGATCGGAATACAGGCTTTCACTCAGACCGGAAAATGCTGACTTACGATTATCTTTCTTTGGATATTCGGCAGGACTTTTAAAAGAAGAACAGTATTCAAAAGTACTGGACAAAAACCTGCAAATAGAAAATCTGCTTCACGATCTAAGTAAGAAAGTAATAAATGCCAATGATGAGACCAATAAATATTTAGCGAAACTGGGTTCTTCCCGGGTTGAAAATTCAACAACTATTTATAAATTACTTCAAAGGCCGGAAATTAAATTTTCCGCACTTGTAAAAACTTTTCCGGATATCCTTGGCATCAGCATATCTGACAGTAAGGTATTGGAGCAGGTAGAGACATATATTAAATATAAGGGATACATTGACAGAGAATTAATTGGCATAAAAAAACTTGAGAATGTAGAAAACATTGCAATAGATATAAATTTTGATTATTTTAAAATTAACGGCATTACTTTTGAGGCACGGGAAAAGCTGTCCAGAATCAAGCCCGAAACGCTTGGGCAGGCTTCAAGGATTGCAGGCATTTCACCTGCGGACATTTCAATTTTAATGGTTGCCATAAAACAGGGATGATGGAACAATCAATTATAAATAATTATATTCTAAGCCTCGGTATCAGTCCTAATGAAGGCGATATTGAAAAAATGCATGATTACCTGGATATACTTATTGAATACAATAAAAATATTAATCTTGTTGGAACAAAAAACCATGACGAAATATTAATAAGGCATTTTTTTGACTGCCTTTCCATTTTTAATTTGCTGAATTGTTCCGGCAGCAAAATAATAAAAACAAATAGAATTCTTGATATCGGAACCGGCGCAGGGTTACCTGGAATATTACTTGCAATATTTTTAAAAAAATCGGAAATCTATCTTCTTGATTCAAAAAACAAGGCAATAACTTTTTTAGAAAAAGTTAAAAATACCCTTAAACTTGACAACATATATGTTCTTTCCGGGCGGGCCGAAGATCTTGCCCACGACACCAGATACAGGGAAAAGTTTGATATGGTAGTCTCAAGAGCTCTCGCAAAAACATCAATCCTGGCAGAACTTGCAGTACCGTTTATCAAGATCGGGGGGAGGGCAGTCTTGTATAAAAGTAAAAATCTTGCAGAAGAGCTGCAATTTTCCGGTAAAGCAATCAGCGCCATGGGCTCAGAAATAGAGAATATACTTGAAGTAAAAATCCCTTGCCTTGATGAATACAGGGCACTGTTGATACTTAAAAAAGTATCTCCTACTATGTATAAATATCCAAGAAAATATGGTAAAATTCTATCAGGAAACTTACGTGATTAGATGCTGGTGAATAATTGGCAAAAGGGCCAAATGCAAGTATTGTTAAGTCTTGCAGAAGCAAATAATTTTTAAATAATTAAATTATTCTGCAATGGCTAATTAGTAAAAACGATATAATATTTATACTATTGCATAAATATGCATATATATAAGCTTAAATATTTTATAATGGGCATATTTAAAAAATTTAGAAAACCAAAATCGCTGGAAAGTATAAACAATCTGTCAAATCTAGAGGGAGAAGAGGCTATTTTGTCTCAACAGGATGATTTAGAAACTGATTTAAGCCATAAAAGTGATAAACACCCTGCTCAAAAACCTGCCTCCGGGGATAATAGTATACCGGCCAATAGTGATTTTAAAAACTATGATGACAGGCAATCCGGGGAAAATCCCTACCTTGGAAGGGTAATAGCAATAGCAAACCAAAAAGGCGGAGTGGGGAAAAGCACCACTGCGGTGAATCTTTCAAGCTATCTCGGGGATAACGGCTATAAGACTCTGATTGTGGACTTTGATCCGCAGAGCAATTCAACAAGCGGTATTGGCCTTGAAAAAGACAACATACGATTAAGCATATATGATGTGCTTATTAATAACCTTGATCCCGCAAAAGCCATCCTGGAGACTCCTTACAAAAATCTTTATATCCTGCCTTCATCCATTCAGCTCGCTGGCGCTGAAGTTGAGCT
>Ga0182021_10001296_pt1 | contig 28424 bp, 28 predicted proteins | sample 612E3MmetaG_FD_120493 | JGI IMG/M metagenome (GOLD analysis project Ga0182021, IMG submission 120493) | Permafrost microbial communities from Stordalen Mire, Sweden - 612E3M metaG (Illumina Assembly) | ecosystem: Environmental > Terrestrial > Soil > Wetlands > Permafrost | place: Sweden...
CCCAGCAAACATGCACAACGGAGCAGTAACCTTTAGAATGCAAACCGGCCCCTCCCTAGCAGTTGACCACGACTGGGGCATGCTAGCCGTAAAACCAGGCGACCACATAGTCATGACCGTTTGGGTAAAAACCACAGGAACCCCCGACCCAGTAATCGGCAGATCCGGCGCCACAGTAGGCATCGACATGTACACAGGCAACTACAACGGCGCATGGGCACGCATAGGACCATGCAACTCACCAGGATTCATAGCCATCAAAGGAAACATAGGAGCATACGGATACCCAAGCGACAGCGCCACATGGATGGTCCCATGGGGCAGCAACTGGACCCTAAAAACCTTCGACTTCACCATGCCCAACGTATGGACAGGAGACGGTGGCATGCCAACCAACAACGTACCCGCAGGAACACAAGTCCCAGTACAATACATATGCCCCTGGCTACAGATCTCCGCCAACTACGGCAGCACCCAAGGAACCTACACAACATGGTTCAGCGACTTCCAACTACACATCAACCCATAAAAATAACCCTAAAATCTTAATTTCTTTGGGCGGAAGTGTGGGCGGCGAATTTTCTTGATTTTTTCTATGGAATAAGTTGAAATACTCTCTTTGGATAGCAGGATTCTTAATCATCAAAGTTTTGAAAAAAGTGCGTTGCTTGTGCTTGCAAGAATGTAATGTTAGAATTCATTAAACGGGGTTTCTGGCTTAGAGGATTCGTTCAAGATTTTTATAGAACAAAAAAGATTGCCCTTGCAAAGAGTATTTAGAGCCTCATATCCATTCAATTGCTAACTTCTAATGGATGTACAAATTAGACTTGACCAAATAGGAATTTAGTTATGTGAATGCACTCTAAATTTTTCAATAAACCTATTAATATCTCCATATACGAAATCTAGATTCTCAATAATTTTCTTTTCATCCCAATTCCACCAAGCAATTTTTAGCAACTCGTTTATTTGTTCTTGATTAAATCTATAATTAATAATCTTAGCTGGAGTTCCGGCGACAATGGAATAAGGTTCCACATCATGAGTCACCACTGAACCAGAACCTATTATTGCGCCGTCACCTACATTGATACCTGGATTAATTATTGCACGTGCGCCAATCCAAACATCGTTTCCAATATTGATATTTCCGTCGTTTTCTCTACGCGGATGTTGATATTCAGGTTTCCAAGAGTTCTTTTTTAACGAAAGTAGTGGAAATGTTGATACACCAAAATTCCTATATTCTTTTCTAAAAATATGACCTTCCACAGGAATTAAGATTACTTCTGCACCAATTGAGCAATAATCGCCTATAGTGACCGCACTATATTTCCAAGTTGATAGGACGATAGGTGTTCCGTTAGTGTGGCTTCCTATTGTAACTCTGCCCTTTGGAAGACTGCCCACATGAATTAAATTTTGTAAAATAAATTTAAGACTTACCATAACCAGCACAATCGAGATATTTGGTACTTCTCTATGGGGTTTGTTATCTGATGACATACCATTTATGGGTTTCAGCTTTTTAAGTCTCGAGCCGTTTCTACTTGCGATAGTGCGCTTCTGTTTAGGCTTTATTTTCTTTTCTGAAAGGCTCTAATAGTAATAATCTTTCTCATCGTATCGATTCTTATGGCCATTTGGGCAAATATAAGAAATTCCGTTAAGATCCAAAGTTTTAAGAATCTGTTTATCGCACCGTATTAATGACCAAAACTCAATCTCGCACGTTTTACATCTTAAATATAGAATTGGTAATTCTTTATTTGAAATTCTTTTATCACTCTCGTCAATACTTTTATTTGATTTGAAATATTTCACTGGTTTTGCGGGTACACCAACGGCAAGACAATCTGGGGGAATATCGTTAGCGACAACAGCACCTGCCCCAACGACACTTTTTTCGCCTATTGTCACACCAGGAAGAATAAGAACTTTGAGACCTATGCGTGCGCCTTTCTTAATTATAACTGGACTCATCCCTTCGTATTTATAACCATGCATTATGAAGGAATGTGAAAGGATTTGAATGTAACCAGAAAGAAGAACACCTTCCTCAATACTAATCATGTTGCGTAGATTAATATCTAACCATATACCACTACCGAATAGGTGCACGTCGCCAATTCGGATTCCAGCTTTCCGATACATTGCAATTCGCAAACTCTGCGATGGGGCCCACATGCCAAAAAAACGGAGTAGCTCACGAGTTCGTGGATTCTTCAATGTTGGGTATAACAGTATTTTTTCTGCTTCAGTCATGGTAATGCTATTTCCGCCGTATTCGGTTTTAAGTTTTTGCATTTAGGTTGTTCGAATGAATAGTAGTTACTTTGTTTTATGTTTGAGCTATATTTTCTTGATCCAAGGTTCATTTCAGGTTTATTTTTATAAAATCGTAAGATAAATCTTTGTACAATAGTTCCTTAGATTTAGGTCGGTTCAACAAGTAAAACGGCGCATCGAACAATTATTCAAAGGATTACAAATTGTTCATGCGACTCTGCAAATTGCCCAAAATTGCCAAATAGTTGTCTACATACTTTTTTGGGCCAAAGTTTTGGTTAAATATTTCTTTAATCTTTGAAGAGGGATATCTTTTTTTGCTGAAATTTTGCAATATTTCTCCGAGTTCCTTGAAATCATTAAAAATTAGTCTTTTGTCAATTTTTCCTACTATTTCTGGGAGTCCTCCCATATTTGAAGCTATTACTGGAGTTCCAACAGAGATAGCCTCTAAAGCGACTAATGGTGCATTTTCTGGCCAAATGGAAGGTATTATAACTGCCAAAGCGTTTGCATATAACGAATATAATTTCTTATTGTCGACTGAGCCTAAAAACAAAACGTAATCCTGAAGCGAATGTTTTGCTACAAAATCTTGCACGTAATTCTCAAGGCTTCCTTTTCCCACAATGATAAGTTTCGAATTTAAGCAATTTTTCAGATCTTCAAACAAGTTCAAGAGATTCATGATACCTTTGTCTTTCTCCAGTCTTCCAACAAAAAGAAAATAGTTTGAGTAACCGATCGGGGAGATATTCTCAGGAGGAAGTGGAACAAAATTAGGTAAAGTGATAGTATTTACATCAATTTCTTGTGTTAACCTTCTTCGAACGTAATCGCTCGGGACAATCATAAGATCTATGTTTTCAATAGCTGTCTTTAAGCTCGTAAAGGACCTCCATAACTGCGGAGGTCTTTTTGATCTTAGCGCACATGAGAAACAGCCTTTATCAAAACATGTTTTTTCTTTTTTCAAGAGATTGCTGGTTGGACAGATTAGCCAGTAATCATGAGCCGTATACAAAGAAAGATAGTTATCCCTTTTTTCCAAAATGTTGTATCCTAGCAAGGATATATTGTGATGGTGAACAATATTTGGGTGAATTTCTTTTACGAGCTCAGAAAATCTTTTTTGAACTTGGAAAGATCTACCAAAAGTGTAAACCATTAGCGGATCTAATGTTTTAATCGGTGAATCAATGGAATGTACATGTACACCGTCATTATAAGCCTCCGGATCTGTGGGAATTTTTCCCCCCCTCTTGAGTCGATAAGCGTCCACGCTGTGCATTACATGGACTTCATTTCCTCGCTTAGCAAGTTCTTGAGACAGATATTTTACGTGGACGCAAGCTCCTCCAATGTGATAAGGAGGATAGAAACTTGAAGTCATTAGAAATGTAAACGTTTCCATTCTAACATTCTCTTGGTTTTTGCATGCGTTCTCAAAATTGGTTCATGTTGATTTATATCAAGCTTGCTAACGCAAAAGTGTGAGGTATATTTTCTCTATTTGATCTGTTATTTTGTTCCAATCATAATGAGTATTAATACGGTCTATTGCTCTCTTTTGGATTTTTTCAACTTCGTCTGGATTTTCAAGCAAAAATTGGAGTTTTTGTTTCAGATCCTCAGAATCTCCATGCTTAAATGAAAAGCCAGCATCTCCAATAGTTTCCAGATTTTCCGGTATGTCACTAACAAGCACACATTTTCCTAGCGCCATGGCTGTGAGCAAAGCAGGTGATGTACCTTCAAGATCAGAAGGAGTGACATAAAGATATGCACCTTTGCTCAAATTTTGATAATCATTTCCATATACGTAACCTAGAAACCTGGTATTTTCATTTGCGTTTTTTCTAAGAAAAGACTCGTATTCTTTTCCATACGGGTCTCCTCCGATAATGACCAATTCAAAATCTGTTTTGATTTTTTTAAAAGCTTCTATCAAGTAATGAACGCCTTTTTCTCGTACTAACCTCCCAACAAAAAGAACATATTTTCTATTCCTAAGACCTTTTTTGTTGAGAATCGTTTCATCAGGATCTGACAGATCAATATTGGCCCCATAAGGAACATATGATGGGGGTTTGTCAAAATTAGTACGATACCATTTTTGTACCGATTTTGAATCAACAATGGTTGCGTTAGGCAAATATAATGCAAAGCCAGCTGTTAAACGCAAAATTTTTCGTATTATTACTGGATAACTCGATCTATTCCAAACTAATCCATCCAGAGTAAGAACGGTTTTTGATGAGGTGATTCTGGGCAATAACGTAAAAGGCCAAGCGTCAGAACCATAAAAATGAGTTATGTCGACATTTCTGTGCAATACATCCAATGTAGAAACAGATAAACGAAAAGGAAAATCTAAGAACTTACTTTTTAGACACGGAACAAAAACTAGCTGGACACCTTTGTACGATTTTGTTTGTGGTTTCAAACCCCGGTAACCACAATATACGACTACTTCATGTCCTTTTTTTGCGAGTCTTGTAGCAACTTCTTCCACACATGTTTCAAACCCACCATAACGTGCTGGAATTCCCATAGTTCCTACAAAAGCGATTCTCATTAAAACCAGCATCAAAATTTGTATTAAGAGTTTAAACCGTCAGAAAAACCATACTATTTTTTATCAACGAAGTTTATGCAAGTCTTTAAACGGTTTTTCCCTTATCGTATACTTCGAATTTTAGCAGCTATTTTTTCTTGGATTCAACCAATGAAACTTCTATAAATAGTGAGTTATTTCCAACATGAGTTTATGTATTCTTTGAGGGCATCTTCCCAATGCCTCGTTGTATCCATTCCAAGTAGTTCAAGCTTGTAATTTCTAGACATTTCCGATCTTGCACGTGCTGCAGGCAAAGGAAAATATGCAGAACTGACAGGTTCAACGCTTACGTCCGATCGTCCTAAGATATCCACAATTTTCTTGGCGACATCAAATCTCGAAGCATATCCTTTGTTAGTGCAGTGATAAAGACCATAGTAGCCTGTCTCAATGAGATTGCTTAAGCATTTAGAAAAGTCAACAGTATAAGTTGGGCTCCCTATTTTGTCATTGACAGCCTTTAGCGCTGTTGTTTCATTCATTTTCTTTATGATCTTGCTTATGAATTTCTTGTCCTTTTTAGGACCGCCGCCAACCATCCAGCCTGCGCGGACTATGTAATACCTGTTTAACAGGCTTTGAACTATCTTTTCGCCTTCAAGTTTGCTTTGACCGTAAATATTAATTGGGTTTGGATTGTCAAACTCTGTGTAGGGTTCATGTTTATCCCCATAGAAAACGCCTAAGGTACTAATATAAACCATCTCAATACTCGACTTTTGACAAACTAGACTTACATTCTGAGTTCCTATAGTATTAGTGAGGAAAGAGTGGTCGGGTTCAAGTTCACATTTATCTACATCTGTTTCAGCTGCTAGATGCATAACCATATCCGGTTTAACTTTCTCGACTAATTTTTCTATTTGCTTGTAATTTCTGACGTCTAGGTATTCAATTCCATTGTCATCTGTTGCCAAATCAGTCGCGAAAACTTTGTGCTTTTTATGTGTTAATGCTGGGCAAAGAGCACTACCGAGCATTCCTGCTGCTCCTGTTACAAGTATCTTCATGGGGTAATTTGTCTCCTCGTTTTAGTTACCTTACTTTCCATATGGTAGTATAAGAATGTTTTTTTGTGCTAAGCGAGTCTTACGTCTCTCGCAAGTAAATTATGGTGTGAAAAAGATGGAATAAACTTCTCTATCGGTTTCGAAAACGGATTTTATTGCGTCATATTTAAGATTAATCGTACATACCTGTCGTTGTACTGAGTTGTGCTTAACGTCGAATTGTACGTTGACAATTCTACAAATAGATTATAGTAATATCCTGTTCTGTTTGAATTCCAAGCAGAATAAAGGTTTGTAGAATATTCAATTCCGTTAATGGCTATACTTGATAGCTGAGACATACTGTCGTTAAATGTTATCTGATCAACTTGGAACGTTAAAGGCGCCTCATATGTTGCTCCATCGGTTACAAACGTTTTGTAATCATATAATGCGGGCAATGGACTGACGGTCTTAAGCGTTGAATTGGGGGGACTTGCACTCTCGTTTCCCATCTTAACAACACATGTGTAATACTCTGATGAGCCCATGTGGTTGCCTACGCCTAAATAAAGCGAGTAAGTTTGGCCAGCTATAATGTTGAAGGGAATCCCATCAAAAGTGTGATTAGATCCAAGGATATAGAGATCAGAAAAGTGTTGACTAGCCGGCATTTTAATAAATAGAGCTATTGTCGGTGAGGCAAGCAGCAAAATTCCAATTAGACCGATGCTAATTATGGTTGCTCGTTTTTGTTTAAACTCCATTTTCAACTATCTCAGGTTTTAAATTTAACAATTTCTTGGTATACGCACGTTTAAGCCGGCGCCAAGTAAGCAATAAAGCTATAACAAGAAGAGCGATGGCAACGGTTGAAAATAGCATGGTTGATAAGAAACTGTTTTTAGATTCAGCAATGCTGGAGTTTAATAATGTTAACGAGTCCCCGTTGACTTGATCGGCTATCAAACGAGCGTTGTCAGCGTAGGATGTAACATTAGTCAAAAGTCCGCTGTTATAGGCATTGTCAGCCTCTGCTAAGAGCGCCGCAGCGCTATTAAGTTTTGATAGCAAGGTGGTAACATTCCCACCAGCTTCTTCTGCGCGTAAAACATTTGCGAAAGCTTGGTTAATAGAAGAATTTGCAAATTGAATACTGACAGTCTCATCGCTTGCTCTGACGATGCTTAGAAACGGAGTAGATATTGCTAACACAACAAGCAAAAATAAGATAATCGATAAGATTAGTTTTTTCAAAAAGGCTCCTCAAAATAACATTTCTAAATGGCGTTTAAATGCCCCATATAATATTGGCGACTCGATAACCTACGACACATAAGAACAATATACCAGAGACAAGACCAGCTCGCTCAAGTCTTTTTTTGCTTAGCAAAGGTTTGGTTTTAACGAAATAAAATGTTGAAAGCTCAGCGGTTAAAAGAAGCATAATAGTACCTAATGCGAATTGCAAAATAACATCTGTAAAATCAAAGGGTGGAAATGGCATTTGTCAGTCTTCCTTTCTTGGCATAATTTGGAATTGAATCAGAGTTCGATTTGGAGGCATCAGAATTTCGCTCTGTATGGTAATGGGGTTACCAGTTACTTTAGCAAGTGCACATGCTATAGCGCTTGTTAACAAACAACCAACTTGTCTGTGTGTACGCAGTTGACTATTTGTGTTTTGGCAAATATGCTGGAATATGCTGTCTATTATCCCAATTGTCACGATAGTTTCATCAATTTGAATACTTACTGAATGGGCAAAGGCCAACTCATCTACTAAAATCTTGGGGAAGACTGTCTGAAACTTTTCAAGGTTCATTCTTGCGAATGTAACACCAATTTGCTGTTCGAAAACCTTGCACAGAGCCTGACCTGGCGGGCTAATATACATTCCTTTTTTGCCTAGCTGGGTATTGCGGCTGTTCCTTTCCAGTAAGTTCACAGTCAAATCTAAAGCGGGGACAAAGACTATAGGGCCTGTTCTGTTATTTGTTGGCATATAAATGCCTTTTCCATTCAGGTTATTGTCGATAAGTATCTTCTCGATGTTTCTTGAGTTTGCCAAAAGAAGACGCTTAGTTGATGGAAGTACGTAGAGAAGAACAGCACCCCAGAAAACAAGCGCCAAGCCAAAGATAGCAAGATACGATGACGCGTAATATGTAGAAGCCACTAAAGCTAGCGCACCAAGCGCAATGGCACCAATCAATGCAGGTTTAGCTAAGTCATTTGGCAATTGCTATTCTCCGAACTATTAGAAAACTAATCGCCTATTCAGAGTCTCCAAGGGTCAATTAATAATCGGCAATTTATGATTTTTATGTAAAAAAGAAATGTTTGAACATAATTTGTTTTGTTTGCTAAAAAGTTAATCAGGGGTATAATTAACGAATCCCCTCCTGATGGAAGTGGAAATGAACAAAGAGATCGATTACTTAGCTTTAAACTCTAAACAGCATCACCAATTGAAGAGCTTTTTGGATCTAACATCTATTAAGGTTTTCGCCTGCAACATTCAGGAAATAGAATTGAACAACAGTATGCAAAACAAGCGATATATAAAGTTCTAAGCTGTCCGAAACTTTTAATCCATCTACCTTGATAAACCTTTAAATTTCAATTATTAAATTCCCCGCCTAATGGGAAGCAGATATGAATGAGAAATGCTAACTACGTCAAATTTTAATTACTGCCACCCAATAAAACAACTACTCTGCACGAATTTCTCCTAAATTTCAATGCCTGCTAATCACCATTAATCTTGAAAAGCAAAAAACAGAGGCACATTTCCTTTTTTTATAAATGTGTTGACATTTTTCCTCTCTTGCTTTTCCCATTAAGCTTATCTGTGTTAACAAATTCCAGATATGTTGAATTACTTCTAAATCATTGAAACAATATATTCGTCATCTTCGAGCCCTTTTTGTCCCATGTTTTTTCGTAAGAAAACAATCACCAAGCAGATCACTATGATTACAGCCACAGATAGAAAGACCCACAATGGTAACACAAAGGTTGGATCCTTTGAAATGAAAGAAATTGCTAATTCATATGCAGGAGTACTTGTTGAATACCAAATGTAGTATTTGTTTGAGTCTTGTGTGTATCCTTGATTTGCGGCCGGTTGGTTGTTTATGTAAACCGCAGGTGTTGTACCATAAGGTATCGCTGTTTTTGGAATAGTAACGTTTTCAAAACCGTTAATTATGCTTTGGGCTGTAACAGCTATCGATACTGTGGTTATAGTGTTGGATTGGTCCGTTGAGACAGTGGCGCTTGATATAGTTGCGCTAGTTATATCCCCTTTAAGCAGTATGTTAACGTTTGATCCATTACTTGTTGAGGCAGCTATGATTATCGAATTTGGGATTGGAGTTGGAGAGGGATTAGACGTGGGATTGGAACTTGCAGTGGTTTTTGGAGAGGCACTCGGTTGAGATGGATTTGATGAAGACGCTGGAGTTGGCGAGGAAGTAGCCTCAACAAAAGTCGCCGTAATGGTTCCCGCGCCATTAATAGTAGCTTGTGTTGAAGCTGATGATGCATCTAAAAACGTTATTGACCCGGTTGCAATCCAAGAAGAAAAATCATAGCCGCTACCGTCGGTTGCGGAAATTGAGACTACCGAACCAGCAGTGTAGTTTTGGCTTCCTGATGGAGAAGTCGATGAGCCCGATCCACCTCCGCTTGTAACATAAGTGACTTGATAAGTTATTTGAGTAAAAGTTACAGTGACAGCCATATTCCCAGTGACAGTAACCGACCGAGTAGAATCAGAACCAGTTCCATCGCCACTCCAACCATTAAACGTGTAACCTTTACTCGGAATCTCAGTTAACACTACATTATCTCCATAATGATACGGCGCAGAAGGATTAGCAGTCACAGTTCCACCACCAGAAGGAAGCACTGTAACGGAAACAGAATAAGCACTTTGAGTAAAAGTTGCAGTAATAGCCATGTTCTTAGTAACAACAACATTTGCAGGATTGGCTAGATTCGTCAGGTCACCACTCCAACCGCTAAATACATAACCAGTACCAGAAGTAGCAGTCAATTGAACACTATCACCATAGTGGTAAGACGCTTGATTAGGACTCGTTGTAACAGAACAACCAGTTCCAACCAGACTAAAAGTTAACACATACTTGTTCTGAGTGAAAGTCGCAGTAACTTGCGCATTATCAGTAATGGTAACGGAACCTGGATTAGCTGAACCAGTTAATGCCCCACTCCAGCCAGAGAACGTCCAACCAACGGCAGCAACGGGAGTCAACTGAACTGAAGAACCGTAAGTGTAAGTCGCTTGATTAGGCGTTTGAGTAACAGAACAACCAGTTCCAACCAAAGAAATAGTTAACGAATACTGGTTTTGAATGAAAGTCGCAGTAATAGTATCTGCACCAACAATGTGAGCATTAGTTGAAGCAGAAGTTGCAGAATCAAACGTTGTTCCGCCCGTAGCACTCCAAGTTAAGAAAGTGTAGCCAGGAGCAGTTGTAACACTAATCGGAACCACCTCATTCAAAGTATAACTCTGAGTATCAGTCGGCGAAGTCGATGAAGTTCCACCACCACTCGTAGCAAAAGCCACCGAATACGTGCTCTGAGCAAAAGTCGCAGTAACCGCCAAATCACTCGTGCCCACAACAACATAGTAACCGCTAGCATCATGCTGAACATTCGCAGACCAACTGCCAAAAGCCCAACCAGCACCAGCAGTAGCAGTCACGTAAACCTTATCATTATAATGATAAGAGCCAGAACCAGTAGCCGAGCAACCAGCAGCAGAAGCCCCAGAAGGAGCAACAGCCACAGTAACAGTATACGAATTCTGAATAAAAGTCGCAGTAATGGTACCGGGACCATTGATTGTAGCCATTGTAGAGGGGGAGGTTGCGTTAGCAAGAATTATTGAACCGGTGTATGTCCATTGTGAAAAACTATACCCGGGACCAGCTGAAGCACTTACCGGATACTGACCAGGCGGACCAGTTTGCGTGCCACTCGGAGTTATTGTCGATGCAGGGCCGCCGCCACTTGTGCCAAAAATAACTGTATAATTAATAACTTGTGCATGTACAACGCCTGTTTGTGCAGGCTGCATATAGCTAAAGAAAGCTAACATTACGCATACGAAAACAAACAAAACGAAGCATAAAGATAGTCTTTTAAGGTGTCTCATAAGGGTTCTAGCCTAATTTTTTCTAAGAGATGCAATAAATAGCATGATTAATATCTTTTGTGAAAGATTGAGGTAAAAACAGGCCGTATTTTTTACGATGAAACTTAGCTGTATCGGTTTTGAATGTATGTAATATGGTCATTTATTGGTCAAATTTGATGACTATACAAAGATGTCTCGATTTTCATGGTTTTAAAGAAGAAAGAGTTTTGGTTATTTACAGTAATTGCCAGCTTGCTCAATACAAGCTTTGATTTCCCGAATTATCAATGATGAATAATTCTGAAGGTTTGATTTCTAGTTCCAATGTAATTATCATTATTGTTGGAGACTACATATACGATAGGATCATCATTTCTGCCTTGAATTCCCAAATATCATAATATTGACCTCTATACAGAGATTTTTAGTGGCGGAGCAGAAACCTTAAAGGCAGCGCACATGCTTGATTTGCATCAATCAGCCAATAATCAAGTAAAGAAACTGAAACAAAATGGTTAGAATCAAGCAGCCAATGTAGGAAGAATAATGAAATGAGTTTTAAGTCTGATCTGTTGGCATTAATTTTCGGTGGATCTATGATACTATTGATTTTTGGCGACCAAAATCTTGCTCATGATTCATCGGTGATTGTAGGAAACCTTGACGCGGTTTTTGGGCTTCGGCTTTGGCCAATAATGGATATTATTTATCCTTTGGTGACAGTTCTAGTTTTTCTTCTGTATGGCTATGTTAAAAGCGGTGGATTCAGATTTAGATTGCCGACTTTTTTGTTGTTTGTTTCGTTCCTTGCAGTGCTTTTTCTTGTTATTGCAGATGACGTGACGCAAGTTCTTTATTTGGATATACATTTTTCCAGATCTTATTGGATTGCAACTTCTGCGATTTATGAGATCTATGGCAGTTTTGCTTTCTTTCTTTATGGAGAGTTGCATGAAAGAAAACCAGTTAATCCTTAAGCTATTTTCAAGTCAAGTTTAGCTTTTTGGTCTGAGTTTTTTGTTTTGCTGATTTGTGTGTTGAGCGGCTATGTTTTTGTCTTGTTTAAGGGTGTAGGGGTTGGAAAGTTTGTTGTTGCTTGAATTGTGTCTTCGTAAAATTCCGTGGTTGTGCCTGTGCTGTGACTGTTTGCAATGTATTGGCCTGCCCAAACTCCCGTTGATTGATAGTCAATAGTGGAGTTAAAACCGTAGGCGGATGCCACAATTGCTAAATCGCCCTGACTATTTTGAACCCAAAGGGTAGCGTTTCCATCTCTTCCAGTGCTTCCTGAGTCAAAGTATAAGACGAAATGAATCCATTGTCCATCAACAACTGGAATAGTACTTACAACATAATTCCAAGTTCTAAAAGGTTCCACTGGATACGTGATCCCCCAATAGGTGCCGTTAGAAAGGTTTACCGAAGCAATTGCTGCACTCGCATAGCACGCTTGCGGACCGCATTCAAATCCGCCAACTTGAACTGAGCTGTTCCATCCACCTGTTAAGTTTGAGCTTTCAAAATTAATTGATTTAATCCATTCACTAAAGTAGAGCGCTCGGTAAGATGATGGAAAAATCGTATAGGCGTCGTAGAAGTTTGGTGTATTATTATGGGAAGTAAGTACACTATAAAGACAATTTGGCGGAGAGCTATAACCTGAATTTACTACCGTAAGTGAACCGCCATTAGCAGAGTTTGCTATATCGCTCCAAGCTGATAAATCGCTTGAATTATCAAAACCATCATAGAATACTGGTGTTGGTGTAGGTGTAGGTAAAGGGGTTGGCGATGGAGTTGATGTTGGAGCGGGGGTCGGGCTTGGTGTAGGAGTGGGCGATGGTGTGGGCCTAGGTGTTGGTGATGGAGTTGGAGTTGGTGAGGGAGTTGGAGTTGGTGAGGGAGTTGGAGTTGCAGTCGGGGTTGGGGTTGGGTCTGGCGTTGCCGATGGAACGATTGTAGGTGTCGATGTTGGATCAGCGGTGAAAATTGGGGTCGGCGTGGGTGAAGGCGTCGGGTTAGCTGTTACTATTGGCCTCGGTGTTAGAACCGGTGTTTGTGTTGGAATTGGGGTTGAACTAGGAATTATTGTAGGCGCAGAAGTTTGAATGGTTGGAGACGGAGTGGGTGACATATTTATGCTCGGATAGCTTGCAGTCGCAGAATGTGAAAAAAAAGCGCTAACGATTGTGGGAGACAAAACTAATGCGATTGAAACAAAAATAAATATGCAAATATATTTTGTTTTTTTATTGCTAATATGCAGCGCTCGCATAGAGGTGTTCTCCATTATTGTGTTGTCTTGTCTTTTCAATAGGTTGCTTCAAGCATTATGCGCTTGAAAATTTCTGCTCCGTGCTTTATTCCTAGTTTCTTTTCGCCTAATCTTTGCCGATATTCAATGTCTATTTCTTTGATGGTAAAGCCTTTTCGCTCAACATGGTGGTTAAGTTCTACTTCAATGTCAAAACCTTTTGATTTAACTTGCCAATCTCTCAGAATCTCTGACCGTACTATTCGCAAACCTGTTAGCGGATCTTTTAGTGGGACTCCGTTTAGCAAATTATGAGTAAAAGCTATGAGACGGTTACCAAAATAGAAGGCATCACGCATAGCTTTCTTGTCAATATGACCATTAAATCGGTTGCCGCAAACCATCCCCACATCGGGGTTTTCGTCTAGAATTCGGATCATTTCAGGCAAATACACAGCGGGATAAGTAAAATCAGCATCTGTTATAACTACGTAATCAACCGTTGGATCTAAATACTCAAGGGCTTTGGCGAAAGCATCGCCCTTGCCTAAACCATCTTGAAAGGCTATAGTAGCCCCATTGTCCTTGGCAACTTCAACAGTTCTGTCAGTGCTTCTACCATCAACCACTAGTACATGTGAGTTAGTAAGATTATCGTTAATCTCATTAATTGTTAGACCTATTCCTTCTTCTTCATTCAAAGCAGCTATGATTACCTGCGTTGAAGGGTACTTTTCCACTTTCTTCAATTTACAACACCTTTCGTCCCAAGCGGTTATTTCTTTACTTATTAATTGTTATAAGCGATATTGAAAAAATCGACATATATCTCAATGCTCCAAATGATTGATTGTATCTGATTTTCTCCAGCGAAATTCCTTAGAATTTTGTGTTCCATACTATAGAAGCAAGGGCTATTTGGATTTTTCTGTTTTCATTCTCTATTTTACTTCTCTTAGAATTATGTTTTAAAACCCCATTTTATTGATTTAAAACGTCAGCTAAATACTTTTTTTGTGGATTCATGCTTGTGTAACGTCAATATTTTGTTGTTTACGCTTCTTAAGTTTTGAGTCCATTTGATTGCTTTAACGGTGCATCAAAATTAAGAAGAAAGAGGGGTTAATTTGTTGGTTGTTATTGTAAGGCACCTACCGTTGGGAAGTTGCCCTTGGAAAAGCTCGCCGACAATATGGAATTACGCGAAAGGAGAGAGTCAAATACGAGAATATTTCGCGGAGATAAGAACGGTCTGCCCTGTCTTCGTGACTGTTAATTCTTAAATGATTGATTTATTTGACAATTAGTACCGCGCATTTTGCTTGGTGAGCAACTCTTTCACTTGTACTGCCGAGTAAGAATTCGTTAAATTTGCTTTCTCCCTTGTGTCCTATGATTATCAGGTTAAATTGGCCATTTGCAGCAGTTTCAACTATCTGAGATGACGGGTCCCCTTCTGTTAGTTCCGAATTGATCTTGAGATTTGGTTTGAGTTTGGTTGCTCTATCGGTGGCTCGGGATAAAATTGCCTCATGCATTTTTCTCAGCTCTTTCATGAAAGAAGCTAAGTCTGAAGAGTAGCCTGTTTGTCCTTGAGGATACCCAGATACTACAGGCTGAAGCATGTCAGGTTGATTTCCGAATTCTGGAAGTGGCTGAAAAACGTTAAGTATCTGAATGGATGCGGAAAACTTTTCGGCGATTTCAAGAGCGTAGTCTAAAGCTTTCTGTGATTTTTCAGAACCATCTATGCCTACAAGAATTTTTGTTATCAATGTGATTCCCTACATTTACAGTAATATTGGAGTTGGAATTCATAGACTTTTCTAAGTCTAAGTGCGATATTTTTCATTAAAATGGTTTGCTTCAAAAGATAACAGAAAATTGTTTATTTATCTTCATCTACTCAGCTTAGCACAAATATTTTCACGGTAAAGCTCATGATACAGATTCGAAATTGGGAAAAACTAATCGAAAATGGAGAAACTCCGCGCATTCGGGAGTCTCGGGCGGTAGCTCTTCAGTGCCTTGAACGAGGTATTAATGCTGCTGAGCCTAAGCAGTTAGTAAAAGCCAAAGTTAAAGTTGAAAACAATCAGCTTCAGGTTGAAGGTTACTCGTTTGACTTGGGGAAGTTCAATCATGTTTATGTTGTGGGCGGCGGGAAAGCGGGCGGTAAAATGGCGCAGTCCATCGAAGAGATACTGGGCGTACATGTTACTGCGGGGGCTGTGAACATTCCTTATGGTACTAGAGAAGAAACTCATGTTATAGAACTTTATGAGGCTAGCCACCCAGTTCCAGATGAAGCTGGAGTAAAGGGCACTGCCCGTATTGTGGCGTTAGCTGAGCAAGCTGACGAAAATGATTTAGTGATTTGTTTAATTTCAGGCGGTGGATCAAGCCTTATGCCTCTTCCTCGAGAGGGTATATCTCTCAAGGATAAACAAGCATTAACAAATGCGCTTCTAAAATGCGGCGCCACAATAACCGAAATCAACGCTGTTCGAAAACATCTTTCAGCCTTTAAAGGCGGTTGGTTGGCAAAGAAAGCGTATCCTGCCACGGTGCTAAATCTTGTTCTCTCAGATGTCATGGGCGATCCCCTTGATTCCATCGCTTCTGGTCCAACTGTTCCTGACAGTTCAACTTTTAATGATGCCAGAAAAGTTCTTGAAAAATATGGTTTGTGGGGGAAGGCGCCAGTTTCTATTCGCCAAATCGTTTTGGAAGGTGCAAGAGGTCTTCTTCAGGAAACACCCAAAGCAGGTGATCTTGTTTTTGAAAAAGTTCACAATGTGTTGATTGGTAATAATCGAACTGCCAGCCAGGCTGCTTTTGATTGCTTACGTTCCAGAGGAGTTAACACGTTGCTATTTGCTAAAATGCTTGAGGGAGAAGCAAGGGAAGTTGGGAAAGCATTAGCAAATCTTTCTAGTGAAGTCTGCAACGCGCCTTTTTCTAAATCTCTGGGTGCTGTTGCGGGGGGAGAGACAACGGTAACTGTCACTGGAGAAGGGCTGGGCGGTAGAAATCAAGAGCTGGCGTTGTCCGCTGCTTTAAATCTTGTAGAATCTGGGGAATGCGTAATTGCGTCTTTGAGCACGGACGGTGTGGACGGACCTACAGATGCTGCGGGGGCAATTGTGGATAACTCAACGGTGAAGCGGGCTAGGGAGTTAGGTTTGGATCCAGAAAAATATCTCCAGAATAATGATTCTTACAGTTTTTTCTTTCAACTTGGTGACCTCATCTTCACCGGTGCATCAGGAACTAATGTTAACGATATATCCGTGGTTGTGGCGTTGAAGGATAAATTAAATCAAAACGTCAATTAAGGTCTTAGAAAAGTCAAATCTCTAAAAACCATGTTCGTATTAAAAATGAACGTTTTTTATTGTTCATTAGGTTATTTTTTTTCATTTTACTCATTATGTGGGTTTTTTTGGAGGCATCGTATTTATCAATATATTGGTTATGGATCGAATGATTTTTTAGAATGAAATCATAACTTGGGAAGAAGAACTATGAATAAAGATGATTCAGCATTATCGTTGGATGCCCGAGTGTATCTGCACGACATAGAGAAAGCAGATATTTTGGTGGGGATTCCGTCTTTCAATAATGTGCTTACAGCAAGTTATGTTATATCTCAAGTAACTAAGGGTTTAGACACTTATTTCCCCAATTTGAGGTCGGTAATTTTTGTTTCAGATGGAGCTTCAAAGGATGAAACGTTAACTTCTGTTAAGCAGATTAATTTGCCCTCTGAAGTGAAGTTGATTCCTGCCATTTACATGGGAATATCAGGTAAGGGAAGGGCTGTTAGGGCCATTTTTGAGGCAGCCAGCTACTTGAAAGTAAGAAGCGTAGCGTTGGTTGATTCAGATTTGCGTAGCATAACTCCAGAGTGGATGCGGCTTTTAATTTCGCCGACTTTGGCAGGAACAGGTTTTGTCGCCCCATGCTATAGTCGCCGCAAATATGATGGAACCATAACTAATTTCTTATGTTATCCCGTGACAACAAGTCTTTTTGGAAAAGAAATCCGGCAACCCATAGGTGGAGACTTCGGATTGTCTATTGAACTGGTGGAAGAGCTTTTGGATTCAAATATGTGGGAGCTGCCTGATGTTTGCCGGTTTGGCATCGACATCTTTGAAACCTACACTGCGCTTGCCAAGGGATACAAGGTAAAGCAGGCTCTTTTAGGAGTAAAAAATCATGATGCCAAAGACCCCTCTAGTCAACTTGCATCTATGTTCAGGCAAGTCATAAACATCATGTTTACCTCAATTGAACGCTACGAACCCATGTGGAAAACAATAAGCGGCGTCAACCAGACAGAATCCTTTGGCGAAATAACAGGAAACGGCACCCCCGAACAGATACAAGTCTCCCTACCCGCCACAATTGAAGCCTTCAAAAACAACTACGGCACATACCTCGACGTCTACAACTCATTTTTGGAACCTGAGATCTTAAGTAAATTTGAAGAACTTAAACAAATAGAAACAACCTACATCAATTTCCCCTCAGAAATCTGGGCAAAAACAGTCTATTCATTTATCGCAGAATTCCACAAAAACCCCGCATATGGCAGAGAAAAATTGATCGATGCATTAAGAGTGCTTTGGATAGGAAGAATAGCGGCTTACCTGAAAGAAACCTGGACAGAATCAGAAGAAGAATCAGAAGAACGAGTAGTTGAAGAAGCAAAAACCTTCACAAAATATAAACCCTACCTAATCGACAAATACAAAAATTAGTTTGTTGCAAGCTAGCCTTTGCGTTATTTGCGAAAAATGGCACAATTTTTTTCCTTTGTGTTTTGGGTTGCTTTTTTGAATCGGGGCTTAGATTAGTCGTAGGTTGATACATTTTTTGACATAATTTGACATAAATTGACACAAATTGACATAATTTGACATTTTTAGACATTATTAGACAATTTTAGACAATGAAAACGATTGGTGTATCCATAGCGTTTGTTGGGTAAGATAGCGTTTCGGGGACAAACTTTAGAAGGATATTGTGAGAAGACAGTTTTTCCCGCAATTTTTTCTGAGGTTGTTTTGGGTTGCTTTTTTGAATCAAAGCTTGAATCGTTTGCAGGTTTTGTGGTAAAATGTCGATAAATGGCGGAATATGTCGGAATTTGTCGAAAAATGTCGATTTTAGTCAAATTGAGGTTACTGAGAAGAGTTGTTTCAGTATTCAGAAATTTTTCGCAATCTTTTGATCTTGATTTGGGTTGTTTTTCTAAAATAAAGCATAAATTGGCTGCGGACAGTGTCGCGAATGTCCCTAATTGCCCCTATTTGTCGCTGTTTGTCGCAAACTGGCCCCAAAAACATCAGTGTAATCTCATATTGAGGAGGATGGTTCAAGCGCTGAAAGGCAGAGGGAATTTGAACAACATAATAAAACTGCTTTCTTAATTCAGGGTGTGACAAGGTATTCTTTGAACTTCAATTTAAATTAGAAAGCAGTAAATCAAGTTGATTAATGCTAGAAGATTAGTTCGATTACTGCTCACTGAAGCATTCTTTCGATGCCTTTGTAAAGCAATAAGATGACCAGTAGAGGTAAAATGACAGCTATTGCTACGCTGATGTTGATTAAGGAATCTAAGCGTTAAATGCAGTGGGTTTCTCAGGGGCAGAAAGGGCGTTGGATACTTAGCTAATTGTCTTATACTATCTTTTTCTGTCTTCCTAAAATTACATTTTCTAGCAACTTCTTAGCATATTCTAAGCCGTTGCCTTGGGCATCTATTGAAATTAATTCTCTATTATAATTCGTTTCTATGCAATAGCTATAACCCTCTAATGGCAGTCGTCCACAACGATACCATTTATAATGAATTTTTTCATTTCCTACTAAAATATTACCCTCAGAATCCAGTTTTACCATTTAGTTACACTTTAACTTGATTAGTTCTTTGGTTTCAGTTAAGGGTTCTGCTATTTCTAAGCAAAGCAAATGTAAGACTTAGCATCAATGAAAACTTAGCTAATTATTAAGAGCGAAAAATGGAGTTATCTTTTTTCATCTTTTTGATAAGCGCAAGCGATAGAAGCGTTGCTACTGCAAAAAGTGGAAAGAAATCCAGAAGTCATTGCCACTGTTGTTTAACGCAAGCGTTAAAATGGCAACCGTTATGAAAATCAGCAAGAAGCCTACAGCAATTAGCATGTAACCTCCTTCATAACTAACCTGCTTATCCATAGATTCACCTTCAACCTCAGTTCAGATTTAAAACTTACCTTGAAAAAAATTGGAAAAGGTTATGAAGAATTTGTCCACACTATCGAAAAATCTATGGAAGAATGTTGTATATCCCAAAATAAGCGGTATAGTAAATTCCTACAAGCATCGCGACAATTCCAATTATTATCAAAACAAGACCGCGGTTTCGATTTCCATCGCGTTCCATTCTCCAAGTGTAAGCTCCCAAGATTATGGCAGCTGAACCAAAAATTTCTGGAACCACTAACAAGCTAATAAAGGCACATAAGAGTCCTATGTAAAAGTAAAATGCTGCACTTCGCTTCTGAGGTAACGAGTATGAAGAGGGATTTACTGATTGTGTCGATTCGGGAACGGAACTCACGTTAGACATAAACGTTTTCTCCAAACCTTCTCTGACATTCCTCTCTTAATTACTTTTCTTGGATAAACGAATGGATTTTGGAGAAAAATTCTGGCTCAAAAGTAAAACTTCAGGCGTGGGGTTGAACTCAAATTCTCTGGCAAACCAAGCAGGGGAATGCGTTGAACCCTCCCGCCATTGGAGACCGCACTCGCATGCTGTCTGAGCCTTAAACAAATTATGACTCACTGAACTTGATTTTATCTATCCCTCAGAAGCTCTTGGCGAGGAAACATGTTTCCTCATCTAATTTTTCACCAGAAAGTAAAGTCAAATACACCAACCGACAATAAATAAAGCTCACATAATTAATACAATATTTCAGGGAACATGTTTGAAACACCGCGTGGGCTTAATCTATGTTCAGGGAGCATTGCCTTGCTTTGAAACGTTTGGTAATTTGCCAACCGATCTGATTCGCGAAGACGGATTAGTAGATGGCAAACCGGCTTCAGATATGCTGGACATGATAATTATCCCTGGCGGCAGTCTCGTAGAATCCCAAAGCATTGGAACCTCCCTCAAAAGTGAAATATCAAAGATGGCTGAAGCTGGAAAACTTGTCCTTGGAATCTGTTCAGGTTTTCAAATACTGTCTAATGGAACTGATGTTGGCCGATTATCCCCAACGCCTATTTGGAAAGCAGGTCTTGGGTTACTTGATGTTGAGTTTAAGCCTTTAATATGTACCGACCAAATTAAAGCGACGGTTGTCGGAGCGAGCGGTTTAACTGATGACGTTGGCGCTGAGGTTTCAGGCTTTCATTGCCATACATACGGCGAAATAACCATACAAAAAAACGCAAAGCCCATTCTTATTTCTCATGTTAACCGTTTGAATTACGACAAACAAAAGCAAGATATCGTCTCGGGTGTTACAAATTTAGAAGGCAACGTTATCGGAGTGTTGCCACACGGACTAATGGATCGGAATCCAATCATTATTGAAGAGATTACGAAGTCTCTTGAGATAGACAAAGTAGAATTGGAAGAGATCAGAAACATAAACGCCAAGTTAGTGGGTGCAATAAAAGCTGAAATTGGAGTTTCAACTGATATTTACCTAAAAAATAGAATTGAAAACATAGAAAGAAAAAAACCTCGTTTTTTGTTGATAACAGCTTTGGAAAGCGGCGGAGGAAAAACATTTGTTGCAACAGGATTAGCGGGTGCTTTGAAGAGGAGAGGCTGGACTGTCGGCCTTATCAAGGTGGGAGGAGACATCCGAGACATTGTCCCTGCTTTATATTTAACAAAGGAGCCAATGCGGGATTATTCATCAATTATTGTCGCTGAAACAGGATGGAAATGCCTCTTAGAATCTGTGAACGCCGCAAAAAGAGATTATGATTTTGTAATTATTGAGGGCGCTATGAACGCGTTTACGGGGCTTTTGTTTGACCAAATCGGACGACCCAACTCCACTGCTGAAGTGGCTGCGGCTTTGGGTGTTCCCACGATAATAGTTTCGGGCTGCGATAAAGAAGGAATCGAAGGAGGAATAGTAAATGCCCTTAACTATGTGCATTTCCTCAAAAAAATGGGAATAAAGGCGGCGGGAGTAATACTGAACCGGGTTTATCTGGACTATATGAACAAGGAAACTAGGGCAATTGTGAAAAAAGCGTTCGCGGGCGCTGGCGCTGAATTGCTTGGTATATTGCCTATTACTAATGCGGAAGGACGTGGAGCAATTCCTGAAGTTGAAATCTGCTACGAAATGTTTGGAGCAAAAGCTCTAACAATCGCAGAAAAAAGTCTGAACTTAACAAGGATTGTCAAGGCTGCAAGACCGCTTGATCCAACTGGGTTTGACTATGAGGACTTTGTAGAGAAATTCAAAAAAGCCCTGATAGAAGGTTTGTAGAGCTGCGGATGGTTTAGGAAAATTCTTAGCTTTGAATCCAAAGTTCTCCTATTATCTTTCTTGGAAAACGTCTAAACTTTATTTTAGCAATTAAACAATTATATTTGTAATTTGCTTTTAGTCTATTCTTGGAACAGGTAATCAACAGATTGTTCCAACTTGGAACATTACAGACAGGCAGGTGTGTACATAGCCGTGGAAAAAGGTTAATCTACGGAATCTTTTAGTTTCTTCATTTTGCAGTTGCCAATATCATGTTGAAGCGAAAACTGGGCGGTTAACATATTGTAACCGTGAATGCAATGCTTCTACCCAATCACTCTTACTTACGTTAAACTCTAGTTGGGCTTTGTGTGTTGCTTTGCGTTCACTATCTGTTTCTGTTTCCGATGAGAAAATAAAGTCTGTCAGAAAACGTATGTTTGTGGATTCCTTCAGTGCCTCTAATTGTTTTAGCTCTGCAAACGTTAGGTCAAGTTTGAAAACAATTTGGGTTTTCATATTACTTTTTAGGCTGATGGTTGTTTTCTTAGGAATTAGTTTGCCAAGATATAATTCTCCGTTGTCATTTCCCATGCAATTTATTTTACCGTCAAAGTTGCTTAATTTCAGAATTTTTTGTGATGTAACAAAGATATTAGAAGTTGAAGACTTTCCTTCTAATTAGAAATCAAAAGCGAAATTTAATCCTGTACGAATGGCACCCCAACGTTTACTTATAGAAAGAAAAGCAATATTTAGTGATAAGTCCGAAATTTCAACATACGTAGACATGAAATTTCATCATTCTAAGTAGATTTTGTATTACTTAATAGTTTTGCTATACAGCGGGTGGGTACACCCAACCGTGTGAAAAGGTCTTATTGACTTAACTTACCTGTTTTTCGATGCCGAATCTTGAACGGCATTAAGAGTACAAAGGCAAACAAGGGGAAAATTGCTAATAATGGAAACTCTGGAACAGATAGACTTGGGATGTTTATTAAATTTTAATCCCGTTCTTCTCCGTGCGGAATAAATGAAACCGAAAAATGCTTATACACTGCCGCTTCAGATGAAGTATTAATGGAAGCAATGTTTCCATGCCCGGTAAGAAATCAAATTTTTCGATTCAAAAAACTTTAGAGGTAGAAAAGAAATGACAACGAAAAAATCTAAAAAAAATCGTTTAACACCCAAAATAGACTCCAAATATAGACCCAAAGAGGTCCAAAAGAAAAATCAAAACAACAACAAAAGAATTGAGACATTTTCGCCCATTTCAAATGAAGAAACACCCAAAAACTGACTACTCATAGTAAATAATCGGTGCCCTTTTCTCTTACCAGATATGTACCTCTGAGTATATTCTCTTTTAAGTTAGACTGCTTAGTAGACCCTACTGATAGCCTAATCCTGCACAGTTCCCATCGTAGAAAGCGGGTGTATTAGGGTTTGACAAGGTATTCGTTGAACTTTTAGTTTAAATTCTTCTATGAATTCAATGAAAAATAAATAAATAGGTAAGCTTAGGGTTGATTTGAACGCCTAAGGACAAGTGGAGATGTAACCTTCCTCTAATAATAGTCGAAGAACAAATTTCCTGTGATTTTTCTAATCGCAGTTTTAATATCTTCCGCTTTAATGGTTTTTCTTCCAGCTTGCATAGCATAATCGAGTGCTTCTTTAGCAATTTTGACTCCGACTTCTTCAAGCGTCTTTGCAAGTTCCTTTGCTGCAGCTTCACTTACTCTGTCAGCACCAGCTTTCTTACACAATCTATGCATGGGAGCCACAGCTATTTCTAACTCAGTCATAACAACGTCTCCAAGTCCTCTTTCGGTTTTTGTTAACCGACCTGCTACTATTTTTATTTCAAGTTTCGGCATTTGTATTGGTTTTTCAAGCTTTTTCATTTCTGTAGGCGTCTCAAGCTTTTTCATTTCTGTAGGCGTCTCAAGCTTGAGCATTTCAGTTGGCTTTTCAAGCTTAGAAACTTTCGTTTCAGGAGCCTTAAGCATCTTTAACTGATTTTTTGATGTCTCGGTATCTTTCTCGGTTTTTTTCTTGTCGTTGGACAAAGTTAGTCTCCTTGATATAGTCATTAAAATAGATTAATAACATTGTGCTCTGAGTTATCAAGTATTTTCAACTTTGGTGGGAATCCAATTGACCCAGTCAAGTGGAGACGTCACCGGCATTTCCTTTTTTAGTTCTAATTAGCGTTCTGTTTTGGTTCTTTGGTTACTAGTAGTTTTATTACGAAACAGGCGTTCACTATCAAAAATAGGATAAAAACATAAAATGGGAAGTTAGCCATTGCCATCGCAATCGGAACAGTAACTTGACCTGCACCCTGCGCGGGAATTATACCAATTGAGGTAATAGTATATCCGCTTAATGTCGCACCATTGAGTTCGGAAAGCACTAACTGGCTTGAAAGATAAAGAAGCAAACCCATCAAAATATTGGCAATAAGAATGATAGCTACAAATCTTTTTGTCATATTAGGCTATTTTCTACACTATGCAGATTTAAGATTTTGTGTCGAGTTTTTCCTACCAAACTATCGTAAAGGGAGACATTAGCCGGGTTTTCCCACTTCAGAACTAATTTTTGTTTTAAAGTAATACTCCAGTACCTATCGCTGTGTTGGCATGGAACGGTGAAGGGTTGAAGGAAAATTCGCTGCTTACCAATCTCCTTCTGTTCCGCGTACCTCAAAATGCTCATCTGCGGCGATATGGTTAAACGTCATCTGTACAAAGTTGTGCGTTCCATCATTGGATAATGTGTAACGGTCAGGACTTTGTATGTAATATTTCCAGACTAGTGAGATGTTTCCCCACAATAAATCGGTTGGAACAGTTATTTTGAAGAACACGTTTTTTTCATACGATCCAAAAAAGTCAACTGAAACATACTTCAAATCAGATAAAGATGAGTTAGACAAGTCAACCCTTGGCGCAGAATTCCAGTTAGTTAAAACAGTTATAATGTAGGTCTTCTCTCCAACTGAAACATGATATGTGTATAATTTGTTACCTGTTACTTCAAACCATAGCAGCCCAGCTACCAATGATAAAATTAGGATTACCGCTACAACGCTTATCGTTAATGGCATTCGCTTCATAAGCACCGATTATTGATTGTTTTGCTAAAAAAAGTTTTCAGGAAGTTTCTTGCCTAACTAGCAACATTAGGGTCGAACTCAATTTCTCTGGCAAACCAAGCAAAGGAATGCGTTGAACGCTCCTTCCAATAGAGACATCAATCGCATGTCCCTTTTTAGGAATAATTATGTTTTTGAAAAAGGGGTTGGCATTGGGCGTCAACCAGTTTCGCAGTTGAAGCTTGGGACAGAATCTTTGACAGCATACTTCCCATTTTTTTGTTGCAAGCGCTAAAAGCAATCACTATTCCGTTGTTGAATGGGGCTGCCAAGGCTTTCCTTGAGCCCAGTAGTGCAAATAGAGGTCGGTTACCCAGTTTTTGAATGTGAGGTCTTTTCCAAAGAATCCAACGTAATCGGATTTGCCGTCGATAAAGGGCAGGGAAACTACGGCTTCTTTTTCAGTGACAACAACGATTCCTGGGGTTTGGGGCAAATATCTTCGTTCAATGCAACGTTCTATTGCAAAATCGGATGTTACTGATGGAAGCAAATCTTGATGAAAAAGAGCTCTGTATTTGAGACCATGTTTACAGCGTTCAACCATAGCGCGTGTATGAGCGTCTAAAATTCTGTTGGTGATAATCCATAGATATTCTTGGGCATTCTGAATCATTTCTTCAACGTGGTTAAGGTTTTCAGGAATATCCACCCTTAACTCCGCTTTTGACAAATCGCCAATGCGATAAAGAAATTGTGGGGGGAGCTGCCATATGTCATGCTCCAAGAAGTACCTTTTATGTTTTAAAATAACCTCAAAAGAAGGACAAAGGAATAACACAAATTTACCGTATTGAGTTAGTGTGTAGTTTCCTTCAACGTTTTTAGAAATGATTAAATCATCGCTTAATCTTTGAAGTTGCCTAAAAGTTTCAGTGGCAGACAAATCGAGAGTTCGCCCAATTTCCTGCATTTTCATGCTTTTCTGGCTTAACCCCTGTAAAATCCCCATTCTGCTCTCGCTGGCAAGGTCAAAAAATAACTTCTCAACATTATCATTCTCGTTTTCCAAGAATTTCACCACTCTCTCCGATTTTACATCAATAGGGTAAACAACACATCAACGTAAAGTACACATAATCTGCCTTGTGGTCCTTAGTTAACTCACGAGACCAAACATATGAAAAACAAATCGCAAAATCAAGAACGAATATTTTCAGTTGAACTCAAATCAAGAGGAAACCTCAAAAATGTTAACCTTACTAATGGCGACCAAGATCCCGTCTTCATCGAATGAACGTTGGGTGAACTTGAACACGCGATCTTCAAGGAAGGAGTAATTTTGGAGATTGTTGGTCAAAAAGGTGTATTTAGGATAAATCTCCAAGAACATGAAATTAAAAAGAACCAGTCAAGCAACGACATTGTTAGATCACAAAGAATTACAAAAATCTAAGGAGGAAACAAAAATGAATACGTCAGTAAACAAAGTTGGTTTTTGGTCAGCAATTCTAGTAGCCATATTTGCTATAATTTACAGCGTTGCACAAATTGTTGTCATAGCAGTTCCGCCGACTCCGCCATGGGATTTCATCGAATTATTTGCGCCGTCGCTGTTCTTAGCGTGGTCTTTCATAGTCATGATGATAAGCATACACTATTATGCTTCTGAAGACCGCAAAATCTACAGCCACATAGGTTTGACTTTTGGCGTTCTCTATGCAGCACTTGTTAGTATAGTGTATTTTGCAGAGCTAAGCGTTGCGGTTCCAATGGTTTTTAGAGGAGAAACGTATCCAGCTTGGCTGTCTTTCAATAGTCCTTCAATTCTGGTTTCAATTGACGGATTAGGTTACGTATTCATGGCGTTGGCGACACTATTTGCAAGTCAAGTCTTTGCAGGCCAAAAACAGCAGAGTTTAATCAGATGGGCCTTCTTCGCTAATGGCTTATTATCAATCGTAATCTTTGCAGCCGTTTTCATTTCATCAGTGACTATGATCGGTGCTTTATGGATAATAACAATGCCTCTATCAGCAATCGCAACCATCCGGCTGTTTTACAAACAAAAGAAAAAACCAAATTAGCCGCAGCCAACCTTCAATGAAACTGTTGTGAATACAAAGAAAGTGGACTGGGGGGACTTGAACCCCGCTCAGGCTCTGATTTCACTTACAAAATCCTCTTTTCTTTGAGCATGCATATTTTGAAGAATAACATAAATACCAAAACTAACCACATCAGTGGGTTGATAGGATGTGACTTTCATTTCGGCAACTTTGACTCAAGTTGTTTTCTACGCTGCTTTCGCCATATGGCTTGCTTTCACATTCCTAATCGAACCCGTTATAACCAGAAGCACAAGCACAAAGATGGCGAAGACGCGGGAAGACAGAGGATCGGCCTTACTGATTTACCTCAGCGTGTTCGTGGCCATAATCACGGCTTTCCAGTTCGCAGGAGCCGGAACCGTGCCTCTCCCTGAATGGGTCTTCATCGCAGGTATCTGTCTTATGATGTTGGGTATCTTCGTGAGAGAATGGGCTGTCACCACGCTCAGAGGATTTTTCCTGTTTACAGTGGGCGTTCGGCAAGACCAAAAAGTCATCAAAAACGGGCCATACCGCCTTGTGCGCCATCCAGCTTATAGCGGAAGCATCCTCACGATGGTCGGCTTAGGGCTCGCCACGCAATCGGCGGTCGCTGTGCTGATTATGGCAGTGGTTTGCGGAATCGCCTACGGCTACAGGATTCATGTAGAGGAACCTGCTTTGGAGAAAGATCTTGGTGAAGAATACCTGCAGTATATGAGCAGGACGAAGCGGCTAATTCCCTTTGTCTTCTAGGCAGAAATTTCAAGATTTGCCGTGTTTCTCTTCGAAGGCTTAAACATCTGCAATTCTGCGCAGAAAATAGTTAAATGGGATTTCGGGTGGTCAGAATTGCCAAAATATGTCTGTGGCGGGCATGGATGAATTTGAACTCCGATCTCTTGGCGATGTATCGCCACTTTCGTTTCGTTTCTCCTCAACTTCCATTAAATGTGGTCTTCGATGTCATTGCCATAGCTATCTGGGTTACGATGCCAGCGACCCGAACCTGGCTAAACCTTGGCTTTGAGATTGTCAGTTTAGAGGCACCGGTAGCCGCGGCATTGTTTGCCCTGACTCTAATTGGTCTTTTGAGGAGACAAAAATGGGCGCCAAGTCTTGCAATCGCAGTTCCAATCGCTCAAAGAATTTTCGGCACCTTTGTATTCTTTCCCAGCCCAGCAATCGTCATAACCCTTGCGTGGAGTCTACTAATAATCTACTCTGCTTACATAGACATGAAAACTATCAGTGGTGCCGGGGGTGGGACTTGAACCCATACGAGACTGTGTGAAAAGTCTTTTTCTTTGCAAGCTATTTACCGTTAACCTTAAATCTAGACTAGCCTTAGAGCAATTGAAAAGCCATGAGCGAACACGTAAACGGAACCCAC